>JACYYJ010079674.1_pt1 | contig 10782 bp, 5 predicted proteins | sample 8236861 | NCBI WGS metagenome assembly JACYYJ01 (sample SAMN14103086, study PRJNA606662) | landfill metagenome | isolation source: landfill solid waste | place: India:New Delhi, Okhla landfill site | collected 2017-11-05
CATCCGAACGAGTTGCCGGTGTTGCCCGCGTAGGCGATGACCTGTCCGGAGTTGACTTACTGGCCCGAGCTGACGGCGAACGAGTCGATGTGGCCGTAGCCGGTGCCGACGCCGTCGAGCCGCAGCAGCACGTCGTCGCCGATCGGGGTCGGTCCGCTCATAGGCCCGGGATCGCGCAGCCGCGCTCGCCGCCCGTCAGTCCCCGGACGATCGCGTCGGCGTTGTGGACGATCATCCCGACGTAGGTGGCGCCGTCGCTGCCCTCCGCACCGAGCGTGTCACCGAAGAGCGTGCGCTCGGCGCTGACCCCGGTCTCCTTCGCGAGCGCCTCGGCGACCTTCGGGTTGACCGACGACTCGGGGAAGATCGCCTTGACGCCCTGCGCGCGGATCTCGCGGGCGAGCCGGTCGACGTCGGCGGCCGACGCCTGCGCGCGGGTGGTCTGGGACGGGATCACGGCGCCGACGACGGTGATGTCGTAGGCGTCGGCGAAGTAGCCCAGCGCGTCGTGGCTGGTGACGATCTTGCGATCCCGCTCGGGGATCGCGGCGAAGCACCGCTCGACGCCCGCGTCGAGCTTCTCGAGCGTGGCGCGGTACGCGGCGGCCTGGGCGGTGATCGCGTCGGCGGCGGCCGGGTTCGCGGCGATCAGCGCGTCGCGGATCCGGTCGGCCGCCGCGATCGCGTTCTCGGGGTCGTGCCACCAGTGCGGGTCGTGCTCGCCGTCCCCGTGGTCGTGATCCGCATGAGCGTCGGCGGACTCGTCCGCGTGGTCGTCGTGGTGCTCGTGCTCGTCGGCGTGCTCCGCGTGCTGCTCGGCCGTCTCGCCCTCGTGATCGTGGTCGTGATCGGCGTGGTCGGCATGGTCATCCGCCTCGTCGCCGTGATCGTGGTCGTGGTCGGCATGGTCATCCGCCTCGTCGCCGTGATCGTGGTCGCCGGCGGCGGGCAACAGCTCGGGGACGTCGTCGCCGAGCCGGACCACGTCGGCGTCGTTGCCGCCCTGCTCGAGGACCTCGTCGATCCAGCCGTCGAAGTCCAGCCCGGACGCGAAGACGACGGACGCGTCGGCGCTCTCGGTGATGTCCTTGGGCCGCGGCTCGTACTCGTGCGGATCGGTGCCCGGCGCGAGGATCTGGTGGACCGTGACGGCGTCGCCGCCGACGTTGCGGACCAGATCCGCGACCGGTGCGGTGGTGGCGACGACCGCGATCGGGTCGCCGGTGGACGTTCCGGCGTTGGCGTTCGATCCGTCGTCGTCGGACGAGCCGCAGCCGGCGAGCCCGAGGCCCGCGAGCGCGAGGACGGCGGTGACGACGGCCGGCACGCGGCGGACCGATCGCTGGCGGGCGGCAGCGTGGGCGAGGGCGCTCATGGCGAAGAGGACTCCGGAGAGGACGGCGATGGTCGCCCCGGGCGGGGCGTTGGTGCGGGCCGACAGCCAGAGGCCGCCGACGCCGACGAGGACGGTCAGGATCACGGACGCGATCTGCCAGCGAAGCATGCTGCGGATCCACGGGCGGACGGTGGCCGCCGGGATCACCAGCAGCGCCGCGGCGAGCAGCGATCCGACGGCGGTCAGCGCGGCGATCGCCATCAGCGCGACGAGCACCAGCAGCGCGACGTCGGACCGTCCGGCGCGCACGCCGAGGGCCCGGGCCGCGGGGCGATCGAACCCGACCGCGAGCCAGCGCGACCCCAGGCGCAGCGACGCGGCCACGACCAGGACGCTGGCGATCCCGGCGATCCAGAGGTCGCGGTCCTCGATCAGCAGCAGGCTGCCGAACAGCAGCGCATTGACGTTGACCGCGGCGGGGAAGACGTTGCTGGCGAGGATCACGCCGGCGGCCAGGGCCCCGACCAGCAGCATCGCGGTGGTGGTGCTGTGGTCGGAGCGGCCGTCGCGGGTGTCGAGCCGCCCGGTGGTCAGCGCGAACGCCACGGCCGTGCCGAGCGCGCCGACCGGGCCGGCGAAGCCGACGCCGCTGGCGACCACGAGCCCCGGGAAGGTCGCCGCGGCGACGCCGTGGGCGAAGAACGAGAGGCCGCGCAGCACGATCCACGTGCCGAGCACGCCGGCGCCGACGGATAGCAGCAGGACCTCCCAGAGGGCCTGCTGCATGAAGGGGGTGGAGAACGGATCGAGCATCGGGTGCTGGTCGGAACCGATCACCATGCTACATGAGAGCGAGTCTCAACATCATGTACGCCAACCGGCGCATTGCGCCGGACGGCGCGAGAACATGACGCCGATGCGACCAGTGCTCTGTCCTGATCGTCCTCGAGCGCGGATCGGTGCCGTCGTCCTCGTCACGCTGCTGGCGGCGCTCGGCGCACTGCTCGGCGGCGCTCGGCCGTCCGTCGCCGCGCCGTTCGGCACGCCGATGGCCGCGTCGGTGCTCGGCGAGGACCCGATCGCGCCCGGCGTCTTCCGCTTCCCGCAGGGCGTTGCCGTCGATCCGACCAACGGCAACGTCTTCGTCGCCGACCAGTACAGCGGCGTGATCCAGGTCTTCAACGGCTACGGCCAGTTCCGCTTCCGCTTCGGCGCCCGCGCGCTGCGCGGCGAGGCGGGGCGGCTCGGCGTGATCGGCGGGCTCTCGGTCGACCGCTCCGGCCACGTCTGGGTGCTCGACAGCGAGTACGACCGGATCCAGATCTTCTCGGCCAAGGACGGGCGGTACCTCGGCAGCTTCGGCGACTCCACGACGTTCCGGGTCAGCCAGTACGGCACGCGGGACGACAGCGGGATCGCGTCCGGGGGCCTCGTCGTGTCGCAGAAGACGCCGACCAGCTCGATCATCGTCTGGGTCGCCGACTCGGGCAACGACCGCCTGCTGCGCTACGTCTTCAACCCGCAGAACCTGCGCCCGCACGGTCCGCCGAAGTCGACGAACGACGCCGAGACGCCGCTCAGCCGCCCGCAGGGCGTCGGCGTCAATCCGGGCGGGACGCGCGTCTACGTCCCGGACAACCGCAACCACCGGGTCTACGTGCTGAACGCCAAGACCCTCGAGCGGGTCCGCGTGTTCGGCATCAACGGCCGGCAGCCCGGGCAGTTCTCGGCGCCCTACGACGCGTCCGTCGACGCGGCACGCCCCAGCCAGCTCTACGTCGCGGACAACCTCAACGGCCGGGTCAACGTCTTCGACGCCGTGACGCTCGAGTACCGCGGCACGTTCGGCGGTGACGGTCGGCGAGTCGGGCGGTTCTCGATCGTCCGCTCGGTCGCCAGCAACCCCGCGTTCCGCTCGGGTGGCGTGTTCGTCGCCGACAGCTCGAACAACCGGATCCAGCGGGTTAGCCGGCACGGCGAGATCCTCGCCGCCTGGGGGATCCACGGTCGCGGCGCCGGGTACTTCACCCGACCGCGCGGGGTGATGTACCACCCCGACGGCCGGATCTTCGTCGCCGACACCTTCGACTCGCGGGTCGTGCAGTTCGACCCCGACGGCACGTACGTCGCGCAGTTCGGGCGGGTCAGCTCGGCCACCGGGCACGCCGCTCCCGGTGGGGACCAGGACGAGCTGCTGCTGCCGTCCGGGGTGACCGTCGACCACACCGGCGTGATCTGGATCGCCGACAGCAACAACAACCGGATCGTCAAGTACACGAACGGCGGCGACGTGCTCGAATCGACCCGCGCCGGGGGTCTGCGGCGGCCGATGGGCCTGACGACCGCGCCGGACGGCAGCGTCTGGGTCGCCAGCTCGTTCAGCAACCGGATCCTGCGGTTCGCCCCCGGGGCGCGCAATCCGACCGTCGAGCGAGCGGTCCGCCGGCCGTCGGCGGTCGCCGCCCAGGCCGACGGCACGATCTACGCGACCTCGCTGCGGACCGTGATCAACGTCAAGACCGGCGCCCGGATCCGCAATCCCGAGGGCAGCACGATCTGGGATCGGCCCCAGGGCATCGCCGTGGCCCGCGACGGCACGCTCTACGTGTCGGAGCTGCGGCCGAAGACGCTCCAGGGCTCGCGGGTGGTCCGGGGCAAGCCGCTCGGCGACGGCTCCTACCGCTGGGAGCAGATCGCCGGCGAGAGCAGCGACGTCGGTGGCGTGATCGATCCCGCCAACCTCTCGCTGAGCCCTGACGAGCGGACGCTGCTGGTCGCCGACGCGGGCAACAACCGGATCCTCCGGCTCGACGCGCCCGGCAGCCGGCCGCCGGTCACCCAGACGCTGAGCGTCGCGCTCGGCGGCGGTCCGCTGCGGGGCCGGGTCACCAGCGATCCGGCCGGCGTCGACTGCGGCACCGATTGCTCCCAGCGGTACGGCACCGGACGCACGGTCACGCTGACCGCGCGGCCGTACTCCAAGTCGCGCTTCGTCGGCTGGGGGGGAGCCTGTGCGGCAGCCGGGACGGCGCCGCAGTGCACGGTCCCGATGACCCAGGCGCAGCAGGTCGCGGCGATCTTCGAGGCCGTCCCGCCGCCGCCGGTCAAGATCCGCAGCCTGTCGGTGTCGCCGACGCGCTGGCACCTCACGCGGAAGCGGTCGAAGACCCGGCGGACGCTGTCGTCGCGGCAGGCGACCCGCGCCAAGCTGAAGATCCGACTGTCCGAGGAGGCCACGGGCCGGCTCGAGGTGCTGGAGGCCCGGCCCGGCCGCAAGCGCGGCCGTGGCGACAACGCGACCTGCGTCAAGGTCGCGTCCGGCGCGCGCGTGAGCAGCAGCCGCCGCTGCACCCGGTTCGCGCGGCTTCCGGTCTCGCGCAAGCTGCGGCTGCTCGCGGGCCGGACCACCGCGGAGCTGCTGCCGCGGATCGGCAAGCGGACGCTGCGTCCGGGGCGCTACCGGCTGCGGCTGACGGTGACGGACGAGGCGGGCAACACCGCGGTCGCCGAGACGAAGTCGATCACCGTCACGCGCTGAGCCGGCGAGTCGCCGCACCGCGCGACGGCGCCGCCGGCCCGCGTCGTCGCGGGCCGGCGCTCAGGCGGCGTCGAGCGTCTTGCGGATCCGCTTGGCCGAGACCGGCAGTCCGCCGCGCTGCCGGGTCAGTGTCTGCGCGAACTGGTTGACCCGCAGCTCCTCGAGCATCCAGCGGACGTCGCGGAGCTCGGCCGACGGGGTGGCACCCGGCGGCAGGCCGTCGAGCTTGGTCGCGTAGGCCGCCTCGAGCACGTGGATCGCGCGGGTGCGATCGGCGTCGGCGGCCTGCTGGTCGGGCAGTCGGTCGAGCCGGTACGCCGCCGCCTGCAGGTACCGCACGACGTCCGGCAGCCGCCGGGCTCCGGTCGCGGTCACGAAGCCGGGGGAGAGCAACCGTCGCAACTGCGCGGTGACGTCGCGCTGGGCGACGTCGAACGGCGACCCGGCGGGCGTCGGGGCGGCCGCCAGCCGCTCCAGCCGTGCCCGGACCTCGCGCTCCGCGTCGAGGATCCGCACCACCTGCTGCAGGACCTTGACCGTCGCGTCGGCGAGGTGGCCGGCGACGTGGTCGCGGAGCGTCCGGAACTCGTCCGCGGTCCACGCGACGCCGCCCTTGGACGCCGCCAGACCGTCGACGGTGGCGGCGATCGTGTCGGCGATCACCGCGTCCACCGACCCGTGTGGCGCGGTGGCCAGCGACAGCTGGGCGCGCATGTCGAGCGTGCCCCGCACGTAGCGCTCGGGCGACGGGACCGTCAGCAGGAGAAGCCGCCGGATCCCGGCCGTCATCGCGGCCGCTTGCGCGTCGGGCGTGTCGAGCGAGCGGATGCCGACGGTCGTGCCCTCGTCGACCAGCGCCGGATAGACGCGGAGCCCGGACGCGTCGCCGCCGGCGGCGTTGGCCACGCCGATCGCCCGCGGCAGCGTGCCGAACGACCACGACGTCAGGCCGTGGCGCTCCAGGTCGGGGGTCGCGGCCTGCAGCTTGGCCTTGAGCGTGGGACGGACCGCTTCGCGCAGGGCGTCGAGGTCGTGACCGGCCGCCAGCGGCTCGCCTGCGTCGTCCTCGACCACGAAGCGGATCCGCAGGTGCGGCGGCAGCGCCGTCAGGTCGAACTGCTTGGAGGACAGCTGGACGCCGGGCAGCTCGTTCAGCTCCCGCGCGAGCGCGACCGGCAGCGGCGCGCTGCGCGGCGTGATCCGCTCCATCACGCGGGCGACCGTGTCGGGGATCGGCACCAGCTCGCGGCGGATCTCCTTCGGCAGCGCCCGGACCAGCGCGGTGACCAGCTCGTCGCGCAGCCCGGGGACCAGCCACTCGAAGCCGACCGGCGTGATCTGCGGCAGCAGCGTCAGCGGCACGTGGACCGTGACCCCGTCGTCCTCCGCGCCCGGCTCGAACCGGTAGCTCAGCGGCAGCAGGTGGTCGCCCTGCTTCCACGCGTCCGGCATCGCCGTCCGGCCCTGGGGACCGGCGACGGCTTCCGCCTGCTCCTCGATCAGCAGGCTCCGCGGGAAGGTCAGCAGGTCCGGCGTGCGTTGCCGCTGCTGCTTCCACCAGCGGTTGAAGTGCGCGCCGGACACGACGTCGTCGGGGATCCGCTCGTCGAAGAACGCGTAGATCGCGTCGTCCTCGACCAGGATTCCGCGGCGGCGGGCGCGCTCCTCGAGCGCCTCGACCTCCGCGACCAGCGCGCGGTTCTGCTCGACGAACCGGTGGCGGCCGTCCCAGTCGCCCTCGACCAGCGCGTGCTGGATGAACAGCTCACGCGAGACGACCGGGTCGATCTTGCCGTACTGGACGGTGCGCCCGGCGACGATCGGCAGGCCGTAGAGCGTCGCCCGCTCGCTGGCGACGACCGACGCGCGCTTGCGGCTCCAGCGCGGCTCGGCGTAGGTCCGCTTGAGCAGGTGCTCGGCCAGCGGTTCCACCCACTCGGGCTGGATCTCGGCGGCGGTCCGGCCCCACAGTCGCGACGTCTCGACCAGCTCGGCGACCATCGTCCAGGTCGGCGGCTTCTTGGCCAGCGCCGATCCCGGGAAGATCTGGAACCGCGCGCCGCGGGCGCCCAGGTACTCCGAGCGCTGCGGCCGACCACCGCGGGTCTTGTCACGCCCGCGCTGGTCCTTCTTCTGGGTCTCGTCCTTCAGGCCCAGGTGCGACAGCAGGCCCGAAAGCAGCGCGACGTGGATCTGCTGCTCGGCGCGCGGGGTGTCGGCGGGGTCGTCGGTTCCGTCTCCGATTCCGTCGGTCCCGGGACGGTCCGCGCCCCGTCCGTGGGTCCGCGGCACCGTGATCCCGACCTGCTTCGCCGCCTGCCGCAGCTGCGCGACGAGGTCCTGCCACTCGCGGATCCGCAGGTAGTGCAGGAACTCGCGCTTGCAGGTCTTGCGGAACTGGCTGCCCGACAGCTCGCGCTGCTGGCGTCCCAGGTACTCCCAGAGGTTGAGGACGCCGAGGAAGTCCGACTTCGCGTGCTTGAACCGGGCGTGGGACTGCGCTGCCGCTTCTTGCTTGTCGGTCGGGCGCTCGCGCGGATCCTGGATCGAGAGCGCGGCGGCGATCACCACGACCTCCTCGGTGACGCCGAGCCGATCGGCCTCGAGCACCATCCGGCCCATCCGCGGGTCGATCGGCAGCCGTGCGAGCTTGCGGCCGAGCGCGGTCAACCGCTTCTTCGGGTCCTCGGCGGCTGGATCGAGCGCGCCCAGCTCGTGCAGCAGCATCGTGCCGTCGCGGACCTGCGCGCGGTCCGGCGGCTCGAGGAACGGGAAGTCCGCGACCTCGCCGAGTCCGAGCGCCGCCATCTGCAGGATCACCGACGCCAGGTTGGTCCGCAGGATCTCGGGATCGGTGAACGCGGGCCGCTGCTCGAAGTCCTCCTCCGAGTAGAGCCGGATGCAGATCCCGTCCGACGTCCGGCCGCAGCGGCCCTTGCGCTGGTTGGCGGACGCCTGCGAGATCCGCTCGATCGGCAGCCGTTGGACCTTGAGCTTGCTGCTGTAGCGGCTGATCCGGGCGTTGCCGGGGTCGACGACGTACTTGATGCCGGGAACGGTCAGCGAGGTCTCGGCGACGTTGGTGGCGAGCACGACGCGTCGCGACGTGTCGCCGGACGAGCGGCGGAAGACCTTCTGCTGCTCGGCGGTCGACAGGCGGGCGTAGAGCGGCAGGATCTGCAGGCCGCGCGGACCCCCGCCCGCGCTGCGCTTGCCGCCGAACCGGCCGTTGAGCGCCTCGGCGGTGTCGCGGATCTCGCGCTCGCCGCTGAGGAAGACCAGCACGTCGCCCTCGGGTTCGCGGGCCAGCTCCTCGACGGCGTCGCAGATCGCGTCCGCCTGGTCGCGATCGGGGTCGGCGTCGGGGTCGTCCGGATCCACCACCGGGCGGTAGCGGACCTCGACCGGATAGGTGCGGCCGGAGACCTCGATGATCGGCGCGGGCTCGCCGCGGGCGTCGGCGAAGTGCGTCGCGAACCGCTCCGGGTCGATCGTCGCCGACGTGATGATCAGCTTCAGGTCCGGGCGCCGCGGCAGGATCTGCTGGAGCTGGCCGAGCAGGAAGTCGATGTTCAGCGACCGCTCGTGCGCCTCGTCGATGATGATCGTGTCGTAGCGGCGCAGCAGCCGGTCGCGCTGCAGCTCGGCCAGCAGCAGGCCGTCGGTCATCAGCCGGACCAGCGTGTCGTCGCCGGAGCGGTCGTTGAACCGGACCGAGTAACCGATCGCGTCGCCCAGACCGACGCCGAGCTCGTCGGCGATCCGCTCGGCGACCGTGCGCGCGGCGATCCGGCGCGGCTGGGTGTGGGCGATCTGCCCGCGGATCCCGCGGCCGAGCTCGAGGCAGATCTTCGGCAGCTGCGTGGTCTTGCCCGATCCGGTCTCGCCCGCGACGACGACCACCTGGTGGTCGCGGATCGCGGCGAGCAGGTCGTCGCGGCGGGCCGAGACGGGCAGCTGCTCCGGGTAGCCGACGGTGGGCACCGCCGCGCGCCGGCGGGCGACGATCGCCTCGCCCTGCTCGATCTCGGCGAGCAGCCGGGTCAGGTCGCGGCTGCGGACCTGCGGGTCGCGCTGGTGGCGCAGCCGGTCGAGCTTGCGCTCCAGCCGGTGCTCGTCGCGCAGGCGCAGCTCCGACAGCCGGCGACGGATCGCGGCGACCGGCAGATCCTCGCGCGGGGCGACCGGATCGGATGACGCGGGCTCCGCAGGCACTGCACGGAGGATACGGGCGGCGGTCGCGGTTTCGCCGCACGCCGGCGGTTGCGCGCCACGTGGCCTGTGGATCTTTCACAGATTCATCCCTCGATGGGTGGGAACCATCGAGTAGACGGGGTACCGGTGACGGCCGGCGGCGGGGCGGCAGCGCCGTCGGCCGGGCGCCCCGCCTGCGCCGCGTGGACGGCGAGCAGCCGCACGAGGTCGGCGACGAAGGCGTCGCGCGGAATCGGCGGCCGGTCGAGCACGTAGCGGACCGGCAGCAGCTGGGTCAGCTCGACGAACGTCCAGGTGACCCGCTCGAGGTCGCCGGCGACGAGCTCCGGACGGTCACGGGCGAGGGTCTGGAAGACGAAGTCGGTGACCCGCGCGCGGATCGCCCGGGTCACCTGCTCCTGGCGCTCGCCGGACTGGTGCGCGATCAGCGCGCGGAGCAGCGGGGCCTGGGCCTCCAGCGCATCGACGATCGCGTTCAGCACGTCGTGGATCGCCGGCAGCGGGTCGGCGCGCGCCGCGGCCCGCAGCGCCGGCAGCACCTGCGCCTCGAACCGCTCGACGAAGCGGTGGCTGACCTCGAGCAGCAGCTCGTCGCGGTCGGCGAAGTACTGGTAGAGGCTGCCCGGGCTGACGCCGGCCTCGCGGGCGATCCGGTTGGTCGTCGCCGCGCGGTCGCCATCCCGCTCCAGAACGCGAGCAGCGGCGTCGACGATCCGCTCGACGGTGCGGCGGGAACGCGCCTGCTGCGGCTTGCGACGGCGACCGGTCGGCATCGGCCGCAGCATGACAGAACGCGAGTAGAAAGCGAGCAATCGGTCGCGTTAGCGTCAAGGCATGACGCTCGACGCCACGCTCTCGCCGCCCGACCGCGGTCTCGACCGCGACGAGGTCGACCAGCTCGGTCTACCGCTCGGGCCCGAGTCGCTGACCTGGAAGCTGTTCGGGGACGCCCGCGGCCTGCTGCTCGCGCAGCGCGCCGGCGTACTGCAGAACATGCACCCGACGATCTCGCGGGCGCTGATCGACCACTCGGACTTCTTCGCCAACCCGCTCAACCGCGTCTGGCGCTCCGGGGCGCCGATCCTCGGCGTGGTCTACGACGATCCCGACGCCGGGACCGCCGGACGGGTCCGCGACTACCACCGGGGGATCCGCGGCGGCGACACCGAGAACGGCGACCGGTACTCCGCCCTCGATCCCGAGCCCTACTACTGGGCCCACGCGACCTTCTTCGAGGGGCAGATCGCGGCCCAGCGACTGTTCGGCACGCCGCTGACCGACGAGCAGCAGGAGCAGCTCTACCGCGAGTCGATCACCTGGTACGCCCGCTACGGGCTGAGCCTGCGTCCGGTGCCGCGCGACTACGCCGCGTTCCGGCGCTACTGGGACTGGATGTTCGCCACCCAGCTCCGCGCTACGCCGGTCGGGCTGTTCGGCACCCGGACGCTCCACCACCTGCCGTCCCCGAGCGAGGCGCTGCCGTGGCCGGTGTGGATGGGCGTGCGCCCGGTGGCGGCGCGGGCGCTGCCGTGGATGGCCCGGGTGACGCTCCCGCGCGAGGCGCGCAAGATCCTCGGTATCACGCTCACGGCGGCCGATCGGGTGGCGCTCGCCGCGCTGGTCACGACGGTGCGCGCCGGTTGGCCGGCCGCGCCGCCGGTGCTGCGGCGGATGCCGCGGGCCCGCGACGGCG
>JACYYJ010119375.1_pt2 | contig 10772 bp, 13 predicted proteins | sample 8236861 | NCBI WGS metagenome assembly JACYYJ01 (sample SAMN14103086, study PRJNA606662) | landfill metagenome | isolation source: landfill solid waste | place: India:New Delhi, Okhla landfill site | collected 2017-11-05
TGACGGGCTGGCGCATTGACATCAAGGGCCCCGAGTCGCTGCTGCAGGCGGGAGACGACTTCTTCCGGCAGGCGGCGAGCTCTTCCGGCGCGGGGATGCCCGATTTCAGCTGGCAGGGACGCCAGCCGCGCGCGGTCCAGGCCGACGGCATGGTCGAAGTGGCCGGTATGTCGTACGGTCCATTGTCCGAGGATCTCGTTCGCCGTCAGGTGGACGTCGATGTCCAGGATGGTGTGGTCGAGGTTTACTACGAGCGTGAGCTCCGGGCGCGGTTCGATCAGCAAACGGGCGACCGGTTGCCGATCGATGAATTCGATGATTTCGAGTTCAACGCCGCCGGCCGACCGGACGATGCCAATGCCTGAAAGGAGGTGGTGTAACACATGCCTCCAACAGGTGGTGCCGTAACGGGGAAGAAGCGCCAGGGACCGCGGCGGAAGCATGTTCCGCAGCGGACCTGCGTCGTCTGTCGCGAGACGGGCGAGAAGCGGGCGCTCACACGCATCGTGCGCACCGGTGAGGGAACGATCGAGGTCGATCCCACCGGCCGGAAGAATGGCCGGGGTGCGTACCTGTGTGACAAACAGGGATGTTGGGACAAGGCGCTATCATCGTCGGTCCTGGCGAAGGCCTTGCGAACAACACCCTCGAAAGAATCTTTAACGCATTTGAAGGAATTTGCCGCTGGTCAACAACTGGACACAGGAGACAACGAGCCGACGGTAGATTCGAAGGAGTCAGCACTATGACCGACACAGTAGGACGCGGCACTCGCCGAGGCGGCGGGGGCAAGCGTGGACAACGACGTGGCGGGACGGGTGCGCGTACCGTCGCCGTGAAGCGGGCAGCACCGGTCGTACGCGAACCGGTCGTCCTCCCTCCGGTCCTTTCCGTTTCGGAACTGGCCGACAAACTGGAGACTTCCGGAATCGACGTGATCCGGGAGTTGATGAAGGTCGGCATCATGGCCAACCTCAACCAGCAGATTGACTACTCGACCGCCGCGCAGGTGGCCGAGGAGCTCGGCTGGGAAACGAAGGAAGCCGAGACGGAGGCCAAGGTTCGCGTCGCCGACTTCGAGAGCCGCCAGCTCTCGGGTATGGAAGACCCGGACGCGGTCCAGCGTCCGCCGGTCATCACGATCATGGGCCACGTGGACCACGGCAAGACGCGTCTTCTCGACGCGTTGCGCCGCACCAATGTTCACGAAGGCGAGGCTGGTGGAATCACCCAGCACATTGGCGCCTACCAGATCGAGAGCCAGGGGCGNNTCGATACCCCGGGTCACGAGGCTTTCACGGCCATGCGTGCCCGAGGCGCCCAGGTCACGGACATTGCCGTGCTCGTGGTGGCCGCCGATGACGGCGTCATGCCGACCACCCGCGAGGCGGTGGCGCACATCAAGTCCGCGAACGTGCCGANNGCGAACCCGGACCGGATCAAGCAGCAGCTTTCCGAGCTGGAAGTGATGCCGGAAGAGTGGGGCGGCGACGTCCCGTTCGTCGAGGTCTCCGCGAAGGAGGGTCTCGGGCTCGATGACCTCATCGAGGTCCTGCTCCTCGTCGCCGACCTCAACGACCTTCGCGCGAACGCGATCGTTCCGGCCGAAGGCGCGGTGATCGAGGCCCGCGTCGATGGAAGCCGTGGTCCGGTGGCGACGCTGCTGGTCCAGAACGGAACGCTGAACATGCGCGACGTTGTCGTGGCGGGCACCACATGGGGTCGCGTTAAGGCGATGTTCGACGATCGTGGCAAGCGGATCCGGAAGGCTGGCCCGAGCACCCCGGTCGAGATCATGGGTCTCATGGAAGTGCCGGAAGCCGGTGACACTTTCCTGACGTTCGAGGACGAGAAGGAAGCGCGCCAGCTCGCCGAGCAGCGGGCCGCCCAGAAGCGCCTCGAGGGCCTTTCCGACAACCGGCCGTTGAGCCTGACGGAGCTCTACGATCAGGTGCAGGAAGGCAAGACTGCCGAGCTGCGCGTGATCCTCAAGGCGGACGTCCAGGGCTCGCTCGGCGCAATCCAGAACTCGCTGCTGAAGCTGAACGAGGAAGCCGCCGACAAGGGCGTGACGCTCTCGATCCAGCTCGCGGCGACCGGCGCGGTATCCGAATCGGATATCTCGCTGGCGCAGACGACGGGCGCCATCGTGGTTGGCTTCAATGTCCGGCCGGACGCTGCCGCCAAGCGCGCAGCGGACGCGGCGGGCGTCGAGGTCCACTTCTATACGGTGATCTACGAGCTGCTGGACGACGTGAAGAAGGCCATGACCGGCCTGCTCGCCCCGGTCTACCGGGATGTCACCGACGGCTACGCCGAGGTGCGCGAGACGTTCAAGCTTCCGGGCAACGAGGTCGTCGCCGGGCTCTACGTGCTCGACGGCAAGATCAACCGGAACTCCCGTGCCCGCGTGCTTCGCAGTGGTACGGTGATGTTCGAGGGTGGTATCAGCTCGCTCAAGCGCTTCAAGGACGATGTCCGCGAAGTTGCGGCCGGCTACGAGTGTGGCCTTGGCCTGGACGGCTTCAACGACATCCAGGTGGGCGACCAGATCGAGTTCCTCCATCGCGAGGAAGTGGCGCGGACCTAATCGGTCCCGCCTGATCTGGCTGGCCCCGGAAAGTGCGGGAACGACCGTGACACGACGTACACGACAAGTCGGCGAGCTTCTCAAGGAGGAGCTCGACGAAATCATCCGGCGGGAAGTGAAGGATCCGCGCATCGGGTTCTTCAGCATCACCCAGGTAGAGGTCCCGCCGGATCTCCGGACCGCTCGCGTCTACGTCAGCGTGTTCGGAGCGGACGACGATCGCCAGGCAACGCTCGTTGCGTTGCAGAACGCGTCGAAGTTCATCCGGTTCCACCTCAAGCCGCGGCTGCGGATGCGCCAGATCCCGGAGCTCGAGTTCCGCGACGATCGGTCGATGGAATACGCGCAGCAGATCTCCCAGACACTGAGGGAGGTCCGTGAGCGTGACGAAGCGTTCCGCCGGGCGCACCCGATTCCTGATGTCGCGGATGACGATTCGGGGCAGGAGCAATCATGACCTCAGGGTGGAAGCTTGACAGCGCGGCCGCGAGCGAAGCGCTCGCGCTGCTCAAGCAGTCGCAACGTGTGCTCTTGCCGACGCACCAGAACGTCGATGCGGACTCCATGTCGTCCGTGCTGGCCCTCAAGCTGGCGCTGGAGCAATTGGAGATCCCGGCCGACGTGCTGGTGACGGACGGCGAAGTCCCACATTCCCTCGAGTTCCTGCCCGGCGTCGACGACGTCCTTCTTTACGGCGTTGACGAGCTGCCTGACTATGACCTGCTCCTGATGGCGGACTGCTCCGATCGGCAGCGCCTCGGCAACTTCTACCGCGACGACCCACGTCGCGTGGATGGGCCGATCCCGGTCATCAACATCGATCACCACATCACGAACGACCGGTTCGGTGTCGTCAACATCGTCGAGCCCACAGCGGCGTCGACGACCGAGATCATCACCGATGTGCTGGCCGTCTGGGGAACCATGCAAACACGGGATATCGCACAGTGCCTGCTTGCAGGCATCTATGGCGATACGCTCGGCTTGCGAACCGAGTCCACGACGGCGCGCACGTTGCGGACGGCCGCTGATCTCGTCGACTCCGGCGCGAACCCGGTGCCGATCGTGAATGCATTGTTCCGGCTGAAGCCAAAGTCCTCTGTCTGTCTCTGGCGCGCTGCGCTGCGGGGTGTGCAATGGACGGGCGATCTCATTTGGACCGAGCTGACGCCCGAGATGTTCGAGGAGTGCGGGGCACAGCGCAGCGAGGCCGAAGGGATGGTCAACTTCCTGGTCGGGACCGAAGGGTCCCGGGCCGCTGCCCTGTTATACAAGAACGAGACAGGTTGGCGTATCTCGATGCGCAGCATGGCGGAGGACGTTGATGTCGCGGCGATCGCCGCGTCGTTCGGTGGCGGCGGTCATCCGCGAGCGGCCGGAGTCCAGATCGAGGGCGACGAAAGCGAAAAGCAGCGATTCCTCGAAGGCGTCGCAGACGCCATCCGCCTCGATCCCGACAGTCCGGAGCCGTGTTACGTTTCGGATGTTGTCCTCGACTGATGGCGAAACGTAAGACCCGCGGTCTCTATCACGGATACCTGGTGATCGACAAACCAGCCGGCATGACCAGCCACGATGTGGTTGGACGTGTCCGCCGGATCCTTGGTGAGCGCCGGGTTGGCCATGCAGGGACGTTGGATCCCGCTGCCGTTGGTGTCCTCCCGATCGCTGTTGGCCTCGCGACGCGGACCGTCGAGTACCTCGCTGACGCGAGCAAGGCGTACGTCGCCGAAGTGACGTTCGGGATTCGAACGGATTCCGCCGACGGTGACGGCGAGGTGGTGACCGTCGAGGATGCCGGTGGCGTCACGCGGGAGATGGTCGAAGAGGCCCTCCGCGCGTTCGAAGGGCCGCAGATGCAGGTTCCCCCGATGCACTCGGCAATCAAGGTCGGTGGACAGCGCATGTACGAGCTGGCACGCCGGGGGGAGACGATCGAGCTCGAGCCTCGGCCGATCACGATCCACGACATCCACCTGGTCGGCTGGGAACCGCCGGTAGCAGAGATCTACGTGCATTGCAGCAAGGGGACCTATATCCGGTCCCTGGCGCGCGATCTGGGCGACGCGGTCGGGACCGGTGCGTACATGTCCAATCTCGTCCGGGTATCGACGGGCCCATTCACGCTGGACGATGCGTTGCGACTCGATGAGCTGGAAGAGCTCGTGGCGACGGAGCGGTGGGAATCCTTCGCGACGCATCCAGACGCATCGTTGCAGGAGCGGCCAGCAGTTATTCTGGATGACGGCAATGCCAGGTCCTGGCGGAACGGCAATCCCATTCAGGTCGCCGGGGCGTCTGGCATCGTGCGTGTGTACGACGATGCCGGAACATGGCTGGGCGTCGGTACGGCGGAAGCTGGCGAGGAATCTATTCGTCCGTTGAAGGTGGTCGTGGAATCGTGAGCGTATTGATGGAGAAGGTCTTTACCCGGATCGAGGATCTCCCGCCGGCACCGACGGTTGCGACCATCGGCGCGTTCGACGGTGTCCACAAGGGGCATCAGCACATCCTGGGACTTGCCAGGGAGCGGGCCCGGACGCTCGGCGCGCGGTTGCTGGTGCTGACATTCGAGCCACTGCCGATCCAGGTATTTCGGCCTGAGACGTTCGCCGGCCGCATCCTCACTCCGCAGCGACGCCGGGAGTACCTCATGCGTTACGGTGCGGATGCGGTGGTCGAGCTGCAGTTCGACCGCGAGATGGCAAAGGTCACCGCGTCCGAGTTCATGCATCTCCTGTTCGACGCGGGACCGTTGCTGGAAATGTGGGTCGGGCATGACTTTGCGCTCGGTCACAAGCGCGAAGGCACACCGGACCGGTTGCGGGAGATCTCCCGGGAGCACGGGACGGTCATCAACGTCGTCGATCGCGTTGGCGTTGACGGGATGGCCGTGAGCAGCACCGAGATCCGAAAGCTCATCAGCGCCGGCAACGCCGAAGAGGCCGCCCGGCTCATGGGGCACCGGTTCGAGGTGGCTGGTACCGTGGTTCACGGAGCGCAGGTCGGGCGCCAGATTGGTTTCCCGACGGCAAATGTCGCCCCGCCAGACCATCTGGTGCCGCTCCCGGACGGGATCTATGCCACCGTCGCCAGCGTCGAGGGCGAGGAGCGTCGACCCGCGATGACGTACATTGGGACACGACCTGCGGTGAACACCGGCAAGCGCATGATCGAGACGCACCTGTTCGATTTCGATGGCGATCTTTACGGCACCACGTTCGTCACCGAGTTCGTCAGCCATCTCCGTCCGGACCAGAATTTCCCGAGCGTCGAGGAGTTGATTGCCCAGCTCGAGCGAGATGAGGGGATGGCACGCAGAGTGCTCAGGAATGTCCTGCCCGGGTAGCGAGGATACCGATTCCTCATTGAAAAAGCCCGTGTTGACAGTGTATATTTGACCGGTGTGCCGGTGGAGCAATGCCAGGTGTTCTATCCGACCCGTTCGGCATGCCTACGGCACGTTAATGAGAGTTCAGGAGGCGAGCTATTTCCAGACCAGTGCAGACACGCGTCAACGAGCGAATTCGTATACGCGAGGTGCGGCTTATCGACGACGAAGGGAACCAGATCGGGGTGATTCCAACACGGGAAGCCCTGGAGATGGCCCGGGAGCGGGGTCTTGACCTCGTCGAGGTTGCGCCCAATGCGTCGCCGCCCGTTTGCCGCTTAATGGACTATGGCAAATTTCGGTATGAGCAAAGCCGAAAAGAGCGCGATTCCAAGAAGAATCAGCATGTCATCAAGCTCAAGGAGGTCCGGATCGAGCCGAAAATCGGCGAGCACGATCTGGCAACCAAGGGTCGACAGGCGGCCCGGTTCCTTGAATCCGGCGATAAGGTGAAGTTGACGGTCCTCTTCCGTGGCCGATCGATCACGCATCCTGAGCTGGGGAAGGATCTTCTGGAGCGATTGGCTGAGCAGCTGAAAGACGTTGGAGCCATCGAGCAGCAGCCACGCATGGAAGGTCGTACGATGACCATGCATATGGCGCCCCTCCGACAGCGAGGCGATTCGGCGGAGAGAGAGGAACAGAGTGGGAAGCAAGCTGGGTAAACTGAAGACGCACAAGGGTGCCAAGCGCCGGTTCAAGGTGACGGCGACGGGCAAGATCATGCACGCCAAGGGCATGAAGAGCCACCGCCGCCGCAAGAAGTCCGCACGCGTGAAGCGCCAGTTCGACCGGATGCTGGTGATGAACGACGCCACCGTGAAGCGAGTGAAGCGTCTTCTCCCGCACGGCGTCGAGTAATCAGTCTCATCTGTACGAGCAAAAGAGGTAATCGGAACAATGGCACGAGTTAAGCGAGGCGCGGCAGCCCATCGCCGGCACCGTAAGGTGCTGGTCCAGGTGAAGGGCCACCGCGGCACCCGAAACCGGTTGTACAAGCGCGCGAACGAGTCGCTGATGCGCGCTCTCCAGTATGCGTATCGCGACCGCCGTAACCGCAAGCGTGACATGCGCCGCCTGTGGATCCAGCGCATCAACGCGGCGAGCCGCCTGAACGGCCTGCCGTACAGCAAGTTCATGCACGGGCTCTCCGTGGCCGGCGTCGAGGTGGATCGCAAGATCCTCGCTGACATTGCCGTTCGCGACGAGGAAGCCTTCGCGGCGATGGTCGAGGTTGCCAAGAGCAACCTCCAGACCGCGCAGGCCTAGGCTCCGCGCCCACCACATGCCCGAGGGAATCGACCGATCGACTGATATCATCGTCAGTCCGGCAAACCCGGGGATCAAGATGACACGCTCGCTCCAGCGCCGGAAGAACCGGCTGCAGGAGCGGGCGTTCGTCGTTGAGGGGATTCGGGCCGTCAATGACGTCCTGGCAGCGGGGATTCGTCCGCGGGCGGTCTATCTTCGCGAAGATGCCGATCGCGGGCAGCTGGAGCGTATTCCCGCCGATGTGCCGATTCGACGGGTGGCCAGCCGCGTTTTCGACGATCTGACGGATGTCGCGCATCCGCAGGGCGTGCTGGCCGTCGTTCCGATGCTCGGGGACGCTGCGTTCCCTGACGTTGCTGGCCGGCCATTGGTGATGATCCTGGATGCGGTTCGCGACCCGGGGAATCTCGGGACGCTCCTTCGCTCGGCGGCAGGGGCCGGTATCGATCACGTCGTTATCGGGCCGGAGAGCGTTGATCCGTACCATCCACGCGCGGTCAGGGCCGCGATGGGTGCTCACCTTCGCGTTCCCTTTTCCCGGCGCTCCTGGGCCGATCTGGCGCGTCTGATCGACCATTTTTCGATCGTGGCCCTTGCAGATGCGGATGGCGATACGACGTACGATGCGTTGACCTGGGCGGACGCGGCCGCCATTATCGTGGGTGGTGAGGCGTTCGGGCCGTCATCGGCCGCGTACGAATGCGCCACTCACCGCGTTTCGATCCCGTTGGCCAACGGTGTTGAGAGCTTAAATGCAGGGGTGGCAGGATCATTGCTAGCATTTGAGGCAGCGCGCCAGCGCCGGAGTGCGAACGGACGGGCCTAAATGGCTTGGCAACCGCCGATAATGCTGCGGTATGCTGACGCAACGTAGAACATCAATCAGGACGGAAGTCCGGTGATTAGCCCGTAGCGGTCGCGAAAAGGCCGGCGGGAAGAGGAGAACGAAATGCGTAAGCAAGATCTCGTGCGAGCCGTGGCTGAAGCGACCGGTCAGAGTGAGTCGGCGAGCAGCAAGGCTGTCAACGCGGTTTTCTCGGCGATCGAAGAGTCGCTGTCGAACGGCGATGAGGTCACCATCAGCGGGTTTGGATCGTTCAAGGTCGTCGAGCGCGCTGCTCGACAGGGCCGCAACCCGCAGACCGGCGAAGAGATGACCATTCGCGCTCGCAAGAGCCCGGTCTTCCGCCCCGGCACGCAGCTCAAGCGCGCCGTCGAGTAATCGACCGGTAACTCAATCACGCACATTGCGACAGCCCGGATCGATCGATCCGGGCTGTTTCCTATCCTGGTAGCTGTTTCGATTTCGGTAGGTGTTACGGCGTTGCTGTGGCTGAGGAGTCCAGCGTTGCCTGGACCCGCTTCGCGATTTCGCCCTGCAAATCGTGCTCGACAGCGCGGACAGCGACGCCGACAGCGTTCGTGATGGCCCGTTCGTCGGAGCTGCCGTGCGTGATGATCACCACGCCGTTCACGCCGAGGAGGGGCGCGCCACCGATCTCCGAGGGGTCGAGCCGGCGCGCCAGGGCCCGGAAGGCGGGCCTCAGCGCCAGCGCCGCGAGCTTCCGTGGCAGGGTGGCCGTCAGCTCGCTCCTGAGGACCTTCAGGAGCATCGAGGCGGTACCCTCGATGGTCTTGAGGACCACATTCCCCGTAAACCCGTCCATGACGACCACGTCGACCTCGCCGGTCAGGATATCCCGGCCCTCGATGTTCCCGACGAAGTTGAGTCCCTCCATCAAGCGAAGCATCGGGTGGACCTTGAGGACAAGCTGGTTGCCTTTGGAGTCCTCTTCACCGTTCGAGAGGAGGCCGATGGTGGGGTTGTCGATGCCGACGACGGTATTGGCATAGACCTGGCCCATCATTGCGAACTGGAGCATGTTGACCGGCTTGGGGTCGGTCACAGCGCCGAGGTCGACCAGCATCGTATGGACGCCTTTGCCGTTCGGAACGCCGGACGTGATCGCCGGTCGATCGATTCCGGGGATGCGACCGAGCACCATGAGGGCTGCGGCCATCATGGCGCCGCTGTTGCCGGTCGACAGCATGGCGTCGGCCTTGCCGTCCTTCACGAGCCGCATGGCGACGTTCATGGATGCGTCCTGCTTGCGCCGGACGGCCTGCGCAGGGTGGTCATGCATGGTGATTTCGTCGGCGGCGTGGACGACCTCGATATCGAGGCCGGAGGTGTCGAGAGAGCCAAGGACGCCGTTGATCTGGTCCTGGTTCCCGACGAGCACGACGCCGCACTTGTGATTCCGGGCGCCTTCGATAGCGCCGGTGACGACCGTCCCCGGGCCCTTGTCGCCGCCCATCACGTCGACCGCAACACGCATGTTCTGCCTTCTCCATGAGTCAACCCGGGCCGGCGATTGCGCGGCCCGGGCGGAATGTCCGGACGAGCCGGAGGTCCTAGACGTCGAGATTCTGGACGAACCGGGCGTTCGACTGGATGAACTTCTTGCGCGGCGGCACAGCAGCGCCCATCAGCATATCGAAGGTCTCGTCGGCGAGAACGGCGTCCTCGATCGTGACCTGCATCAGCGTGCGGGTCTGCGGGTCCATGGTGGTCTCCCAGAGCTGTTCCGGGTTCATCTCACCGAGACCCTTGTAGCGCTGGACCTCGAACTTGTCGCCGGCGGCGGTCATTTCCGCGGTGATTCGGTCCAGCTCGGCGTCGCTGAAGACCCACTGCTCCTTCTTGCCGGCGCGGATCTTGAAGAGCGGCGGCTGACCGATGTAGAGGTAGCCGTTCTCGATGATCGGTGTCAGGTGCCGGTAGAAGAACGTGAGCAGCAAGGTCCGGATGTGGGCGCCGTCGACGTCGGCGTCCGTCATGATGATGATCCGGTGGTACCGCAGCTTCGAGATGTCGAACTGGTCACCGATCGAGGTGCCGAGCGCGGTCACCAGTGTGCGGATCGCCTGGTTCTGGAGCATCTTGTCCAGCCGGGCCTTCTCGACGTTCAGGATCTTGCCCCAGAGCGGCAGGATGGCCTGGTAGCGCCGGTCGCGGCCCTGCTTGGCGGAGCCGCCGGCCGAGTCACCCTCCACGATGTAGAGCTCGGACTTCGCCGGATCGCGCTCGGTGCAGTCGGCGAGCTTGCCCGGAAGCGAGAAGTTGTCCAGGCCGCCCTTGCGCTGGACCAGCTCACGCGCCTTGCGAGCCGCCTCGCGGGCGCGAGCGGCGGTGAGGCACTTCTCGACCACGCGCTTGGCGTTCTGCGGATTCTCTTCGAGGTAGGCGCCCAGCGCGTCGTTGACGACGGACTGGACAGCGCCTGCCATCTCCGGCGAACCGAGCTTGCCCTTGGTCTGGCCCTCGAACTGCGGATCCTCGAGCTTCACCGAGACGATGGCCGTGAGGCCCTCGCGGACGTCGTCGCCCGAGAGCGATTCGTCACCCTTCATGAAGCCGTTCTTGCGGGCGTAGTCGTTGATCGTGCGGGTCAGTGCCGACTTGAAGCCGGAGAGGTGCGTGCCGCCGTCGATCGTGTGGATGTTGTTGACGTAGGT
>JACYYJ010066971.1_pt1 | contig 10768 bp, 12 predicted proteins | sample 8236861 | NCBI WGS metagenome assembly JACYYJ01 (sample SAMN14103086, study PRJNA606662) | landfill metagenome | isolation source: landfill solid waste | place: India:New Delhi, Okhla landfill site | collected 2017-11-05
GTGGCCTTGTCCGGCACCTCCACGTACGCCGGGCGCATCCGGTGGATCTTGTTCTCGTAGTCCTTGGCGACCCAGTCGTACTTGGGGATGCCGGTCTTGGCGTCCTTCTCCTTCGGGTAGCCGGGCCCGTGCCACAGGATGGTCACGTCCATCTCCCCGGTGGGGCAGCCGATCACCAGCGTCTTCTCGTCCTTGTCCAGGGCGAAGTACTCGATGTGGTAGCCCTCGGCCAATCGCGTCATGCGGTCCTCCTTGCTCTTGCGTCGTTTCGGTGCGGCCGGTGCCGCGGACCCGCCGCCGGTGTTGCCCGCAGTTCCGGTGAGTAGCGCGCGCAGCTCGGCGAACGAGCCGCGGAATGCGTTGCCGTCGATAGGTGCGCGCCCGGCGATCCGGGCCGAGCTGGTGAACTGGAGGACTGCGACGTCCAGACCTCCGTAGCCGTGCCAGAAGTGCGCGGGCACCTCGGCGTACTCGGAACGCAGGTTCCCGATGCGGTTGTCCGGATAGCGGCTGGACCACAGTGGCGGCAGCCCCGCCAGCGACGGCGAACCGATCTGCTGCCAGTACCAGCGCGGCAGGTACAGCAGCGGCACCCGGTATCCGGCGGCACGCAGTCGGCGCACGAGGTCACGCGTCAGCGACACGGACCCGCTCCCGGCCTCCACGTCGGGGATGACGGGCACGTCGCGCGGTATCACGCGGCTGATGTGCGTGACCTGCGCGGCCGCCGAGTCCGGCCGCTGGTAGTGGTAGGCCGCGAAGGGCTTGCGCGTCCTCCGGGCTTTCGCGACGTTCTCGGCGAACCGGGAGTCGGTGAACCCGCTTCCCTCGGTGGCCTTGAAGATGAAGAACTCGACGCCCTCACGCGCGGCGCGCTCCACGTCGAAGCTGCCTTGATGGTGGCTGATGTCGATTCCGAACAGGGGCACAGCTCACTCTCCCGGTATCTGTAGCAGCGGCGGCGGGTCGTGTTCCGACGTCGGCGCCGGTGTGGTCGTCGAGGTGGACGGAGGTGGCGAGGACGGGGGCGGTTCGGGCTCGTCGTCCGGTGGTGGGGAGGTGGAGACCACGCACGACCACAGGTCAGCGGTGCCGCCGTCGGCGAGCACGACGCTGATTTGCGCGAACCGGCCGCCGCGGGGGCACAGTGCGTCCGGGTGCTCGGCGAGGTAAGCGGCGAACGCGGCTTCGATCTCGTCGCGTGTCGGTGGTGGTCCGGGCTCGCCCCGTGGCCCCTGCTCGCCACGCTCCCCGGGCTCGCCGGGTTCGCCCTTCGGCGGTGGGTTCGTGGCGAGGTAGCCGGCGACGGCCTCGGCGAGTTGCTGCGGTGTCGGCCGGCCTGGTCGGATCGGATGCTCGGCGAGATACGCGGCGATGGCCTGCCCGAGTTGCTGCGGTGTCGGCCGCGGATCGGGCAGCGAGGCGAGCACACGCGCGGTGGCCGCGGCGATGATCACCTCGCTGTCTTCGGCGGTGCCCGGTCGCGGGATCGGCACGGGCGGCTGTCCCCGCTGCCGTAACGCGCGGTTGGCCTCGTCGCCTTCCTGCGCCGACTCTTCGGCCTGCTCCCGTAGCGCCGTGATCGCGGCCGAATTTGCGGCCTGCCCCGACAGGATCGACGCGCCCGCCGCCAGACCGGCGACGACCACAAGCGCGGTCACGATGGCGTTGGCGATGACCAGCCGCGGCCAACGACGGCCGACCTCGCGCCGTGCCGCGCGCGGCGCCTGCTCGCCCACGTCCCGCACCGCCGCGGCGATCTCGTCGAGCCCGTGCCGGTACTGCTCGCGCGGGTCCCTCGCATCACCCATCATGCTCACCTCTGATCCGAGCCTCGAGCTCGGCTATCCGCCGGGTGGCCGCGGCGAGCTCCCGCTCACGCTCGTCGAGCCGTCGCTGTAGGTCGTCCATCGCGTCTTGCACGATCGTCAGTGCTGACACCGCGCGCGCCGGCGCGGCCGCCTCGTCGCCCGCCTCGTCGCTGTCGGTGTCGTCGCGTCGCTGCTCTATCCACTTCGGGACCGTGGGGCCGAGGACCGCGGCCACGGCAGCGATGACGGCGAGAGTGATGGACAGCCACCACGGGCCGCCACTCTCGGCCGGCGCCCCGGCGGACAGCTCCCCCACACTCACACCCACCCCCCGGGGCCGTACTGTCGGTTGGTCGGGGGGCGGTGTCAGATCAGGTAGCCGCCGAGATAGTGCAGTGCGACGAAGCCGGTTCCCGTAGCGCTCGCCCGTATCTGCACGTCGACGAAGTCCTCGCCGACGAAGTCGCGCACGTCGAACCGCCCATACCAACTCGCCGACAAGCTGGTCGGGGACCACGCGCCGACCTCCACCCCGTTGAACAGCATCCGGTAGGTGGTCGCCGTGACTTCCGTGGACGCCGGGCCGAACACGCCGAAAATCCGCACCCACGGGTGCTGCACCGACGCCCAGCCACGCCACACGAGCGCGTCAGCGACCAGATCGTCGGTATGCAGGTACGGGTAGCCGAGCGCGCCCGCCTGGCCATCAGCGGTACCCGACACGAACTCTGGGTACAACACGAGCGGCAGCCACGGCCGTGCCATACCGTGTCCGGTCTCTGCATCGTCGGAGACGATGACCCTGCCGTTCGAGTCGGTCATGGCCCAGTAGTCGCGGCCGAACTGCTCGTTTCCGGCGGTGAACATCATGGGGACGCCGCCCTCGCGGCGGAGCCTGAAGATTTGTTTTCCGCCCGCGTCTGGTCCGATATAGACGATCTCGTCGTCGTTGTCGTCGACCATGCGTAGGAACGCGTCACGGAGCAGAGTCAACCCGCCGCGGGAGATCGTTGCCGACGCCAGCCCCACGGCCTTCCACAACTTCTGTAGTTCGCGTTCAGCGCGCTTGATCCGGTCGAGCAAGTTGCTCGGCTGGTTGATCTGCCCCATGTGGCGGAGTCTCTTTCTGCTCAGGCGACGTCGTCGAGCATCGGCGCCAGGGTGAGCGTGAGCCGCTCGGCGCTCGCCGACGGCGCGAACTTGAGGTCGGTGACGCGGACCGGTCCCTCGAACCCGTTGCGGTGGAACTCATCCGGCGGGAGAACGAGCCATCCGTCATCGCCGCGGTCAACGTCGGCCGCGGTCGGTGGGATGTCGCCGCGTACCTCGATGGTGGGCAGCACCACGGGGAGGCGGCCGGCCTCGCCGTTCGCGCGCGCGTGCCCGGCGAGTGTGTCCTCGCGTTCCGCCCCCGAGTAGTTGGTTTCGGTCTCGAGCAGCGGATAACCCATGTCGTAGCGCGAGGGGTCCTCATAGACCGCGATCGGGGTTCCGAGGTCGACACCCTCACCACTGGCAAACGCGCGCGTGTTCATGCTCGACCCGTCCGACGGCCACGTGTAGCGCATGACGTTGCCGCCGAGCTCCCACACGTGCGAGGACCCTTGCTGCCCGAGGTACGGGGTGCCGATGCGCAGCACCCGCCGCGGCGTCGACGACCCGTCGAGCGGCGGCGCGACGTCGAACACCATGTCGGGGCCGTCGATGACGTTGCAGAGCTGACGGAGCGCTTCGCCGACGTCGGCCAGATCAAACCCTTGGTACGTCCGGTCGCGGAGTTGGAATGACTCGGTGTCGTCGACCTCGATGCCGATGTCGCCGGCCGTGTGCGACTGCGCCAGGCGCACGAGCGCGCGGGCGATCTCGTTCTGATCGAGCCGCTCGAACCTGACGACCTGCGCGGCCACCGTGTAGAGCCCGGGCCGTGACGGCAACACCGGAAGCACCTTGCGGTGGTCGAAGTAGCTCCACCACTCTGCGGCGCCGAGCTGCACCGTACGCGTGTCCGAGTCATAGGCGCGTGTCCACACGATGCCACCCCACACGGGCCGGTCGTCCCGGAGTGCGTAGACGACACGGCGACACGGGGTCGTGAGGTCGTAGGGGTCCATTGACGCGGTACGCGGTCCGAGCGTCCACGATGCCCGGAACTGTCCCGCGGCGTTCAACGGCTTGTTGAACGACACGGCGTCGAGTGCGACCTCGGCCAGGATCGCGTTTGTGCGGAGGTCGGCGAGTAGGTAGGTGTACTGAGGCGCGGTCACTATGGACGCTCCCACGTGAGCGAGACGAACGTCTCTTCACCGCTGATGTGAGTTTCGAGGTCTTCGCCGGAGTCCTGATAGACCCGCGCCTGGATGATCGCGCCCGCCGGAAACCGGCGCTTGGTCGAGGTCGCCAGCGACGACCGGTCGACGAGGCCCGCAGTGTGGTCACTCGAGTTGCCGTAGCTCACACCCAACTCGTTCGCGATGCGCAGGTACCGTTGTCCGCCACCACTCACGCCGTTGAGGCGGATACCAGCCTCGATGTGCCAGATTCCGCCGCGTTCGAGCCGAAACTCGTTCTGCGTCGTCGTGGTCGGTATGACGTCCGGGTGGATTNNCGCGACGTTGAACTCGACGGGGTGGTAGCCGCCGGATGGGAACGTCTGAATGGTGTCGGCGTAGTAGCGTGCGTGCCCGCCCTCGCCGAGGTAGCGAGAGCCGATCCACTCGGTACCGGTCCACACGTACTCCATGAGCTCACCGGCCACGATCACGGTTTGCCCGGTGTAGGGGTGGGTGACGTCGGTGAGCGCGCCGACGGTCTGCGTGCCGAGCAGCCGCCACCCGCCGGCCGAGTATGTCTCGGTGCATCCGGTGTCGACGCGGTAGACCTGCATGCCCTCGTACGCGTCGAGGTCGTTGCGCTCGGCGACCGAGGCCACCGGGAGCATGCCGCCCGTGGTCACCGTCCACGGCAGGGCCAAGTTGGTGATGTAGTCCGGCTCGATCGTGGTCGCGTTGGCGGGCACGTAGACCTCGGCGCGCACGATGTAGTCGGGGGAGCCGTCCACGGTCGGCGCCTGCGGCGCGGCCGCGGGGGTGCCGACCACGTGCCGTACCACCATGTCGGAGGTGGCGTCGCCGAAATACGCGTCGTTCTGTTGCCACACGATGAGGTCGATACGGTCGTCGGTCGGGTCCGCCGGCGCCGTTCCGAGAATGTCGAGGGACTTTACGGCGTCGAGGCACAGCGTGTAGACACCGCCCCCGCGGGAGGATTGCAGGACCGCCCGGAACGGCGCGACGTGCACCTGCCCGTCGGGGGTCGGTGTGGTCGCGGTGACCTGCCCCGGCGTCGACCCCGCGGGCACGAGACCCGTGCGGGAGGTCACGAGCCCGGTCGGGGTCCACAACGACGACTGCGCGAGTCGCGCGTCCTCGACGGTGACCTGCCCAATACCGGCGACTTGCTGCACCGCCCACGATGCGCGCTCAACCATGCGTAGCCCTCACAGAGACGTCGAGTAGTAGAGAAGTTCCAGACGGCCGCGGCCGTCCTCGCTGTTGAACCGCACGCGGGTGCGGCCCGGCGGGAGAGTGAACCAACCGCGCTGCACAAGCTGATTCGCGCGGGACACTCCGCCCCCGAGTAGCGCGGTACGGCCCTCGGTGCGCAGCGTGAGCCGCTGCCCCGCGGGCACCATGTACGACGGGTTCACCGCCAGCGTGCGCCCGGTGTCGGCGTTCTGAATGGACGGCCCGAGACATGGCCCGGTGATCCGCCATACCGGTTGCGCCGCCGCGGTGCCCTCGTTGTAGGCGACGATTTCGCCGCCCGACTGCGCTTCACCCCACACCAGCGGCCACACCAGCGGCCACACCAGGCCACCCGTGCCCGGTTCCGGCGCGGTCGTCGAATGCGCCTGCGACGGCAGGTGCAGCCGCCGCGGGTTCGTAGCCCGCCACCGGATCACACCCTCGGTACGCCCGACCGCGTAGTGCCGATCAGTGGGAAGAATCCGCCCCACGCACCGCGCGTGCACCATCGTGGTTTCCCCGTCGACGCGCACGACGAGCGGTTCCTCGGCGTCGCCCTCGCGTGGCGCTGTCGCGCGCTGTAGCGCGAGCACCGACCGCCGGAACGTCGCGCGGTCCTGCGACAGCAGAAACGACAGCGTCACCGTGCGGCGACCGAGCAGCATGCGGCCCGGTTGGTAGCCGTGCTCGGTCGACAGAGCGACGTCGGAGTCGCGCACGTCGGGCAGGTCGCCCCATCCCTTGAGGGAGCGCAGCCGGTATGGGGTGCCAGCGCCGAGCAGCAAGCCGCGCCACTCGAGCTGTCCATCCCGTGCCAGGAGGTCACCCTCGTCGAACGCGCCCATACCGGTCATCAGCCACCCCCGCGTGCGTACCAGTCGAGCCGCTCGGCGACCTCGTCCGCGGACGCGTCGGCCGGCGGTTGGTAGTGCTCGATATGGACCAGCGCGCGACCACCCACACCGCCCACGTCGGCCAGACCACCAGCGGCCGCGGAACCGGCGAAAGGATCATCGACACCGACGGCCGCGGGTTGCACAGCAGCCGACGCGGCGAGCTCACCGGCGGCCGCGCTGACCGATCGCCTCGAGGCCATCAACCCACGGACCAGGCCGTCGCCGATCATCTGACCGGCCCAGATGCCTTCCTTCGACGGGGAGGCGATGCCGAGGAAGTCCAAAGCCCCGTTCCAGGCGTCGGAGACGATGCCGACGAGCGCGTCCCAGATTGCGCCGGCCATGTTCCCGATGCCGCGAATCAGACCGTTCACGAGGTCGCGGCCGGCGTTGACGAGTAGCGACCCGAAGTTGCCGAGCGCGTTGAGGATGCGCCCGGGTAGTCCTCGCATCCACGAAACGAGTTCGCCGAGCTTGCGAACCGCCCAGTCCTTGGCCTGGCCGAACCAGTTCGCCACCCGGCCCGGAAGGCTCCCCAACCAGCCGAAAAACGTGATGATGTCGCTGATCCGGTCCCCGACCCACTCGGCGGCCGCGGTGATGTGGTCGATGATGTTGCGCTCGATCCAGCCCCACACCTCGCCGGCGCGAGCGACGAGCCAGTCCCACGCCGCGCCGACAGCCGCGGTGATCTCGTCCCAATGCGTCACGATGATCGTGGCGAGCGCGATGGTCGCCGAGATGATGACTACCCAAGGGTTTGCCTTGGAAATCGCGCCGAGCACCTGCACCGCCGTGGTGACCACGCCAAACGCCTTGGCCGCGCCGAGCAGACCCAACGTCAACGGGGCGAGCCATTCGATGTTGTCCGCGATGACCTCGGCGATCCAAGCCAGGATCGGGCCGAGGGTTTGCAGCGCGGGCACGAGGATCCCGCCGGCCTGCTGCGCGAGCGTGGCGAACGCGGGAGCCAACTGCACGATGATCGGCGCGAGCTGCTGCAGCGCGACGAGCACCACCTCGGACACCACCGCGCCCACCGTGGCGAACGCTTCGCCGAGCGCTGTTAGTGCTGCCTGCCCCTCAAGTGACTCGAGGAAATCGGCGGCCTGCCCTGTCAAGTCCACCAGCGTCGTCAGGAACCCGGCGCCGCTGGAATCCAATGCCCCGAACACGCTGCCGACGATGCGGCCAAGGTTGCCGAACAGGTCGGCGAGGTCGCCGAGCTCGGACAACCCGGCAGAAATCCAGTCGTGCAACTCACCCGACTCGCGTGCGGCAGAGACGAAATCCGCTGCCCGCTGTGCGCTTTCGGCGAATCCTGCGGCCATTCCCGGTAGGAACTCTGAGCCGACCGCGGCGACGTCGAGCAGGATCGACAACAGCGGTTGTAGCGCGTTCGCCGACTCGTCGATCGCGTCCCCGACGTCGCCGAACATCGTCGAGACGGTGTCAACCTGGCGTGAGTCGGCGAGCCACCCGGCGGCCTCTTTCGCGGCCCGGTTGTAGCTGCCAGCGATACCGGTCAGACCGTCCTCGACGAGCGGGAGGTATCTACCGCCCAACGCGGTGATGTCGCCAGCTAGGTCGCCGAAAAGCCGATCTTGCACGCTGTCGGTGAGCGCATCCCACTCGTCGGTCAGACCTTGCACCGCCCGCGCGGATTCCTGCGCAGCGGGCGAGAGTTCGGCGAGCGCTTCGGCGAATTTTTCGGGGTCGCCGAGGTTGTCCATCGCGTCGCCGAACCCGGACATGCCGACCTTGGCCGCGGCCATGCCTGCGCCGACTGCGACACCCATCGCGGGCAGTACGCCGAGCGCGCCGGTAGCCGTCGAGATCACTGCGGCTGCTCCGCCCACGGTGGTCGCGCCACTGGACAGTGCCGACATGGCCAACGCCACCTGCGCGAGCGTGCGCGTGGCTGTGTCGCCGAACTGGACGAAACCGCTGCCGACACGGTCGAGGTCGTCGCCGGCCTTGCGGAGTTTGCGCGTCCAATCCTTGTCGTCGATTCGGAGGTACCCGACGAGCTCGCCGACGGTCAGTGCCACGGCCGCGCCCCCTTTCCTCACATGCGGGCGAGGACAGCCGAGACGGCCTCATGCCCCTCGAGCCGTTCCGGTTCGTTCGCGACGACGGTGCGCCACACTGAGTTCGGTGACAGCCCAAGCAGCAGGTACAGGAATTCGCGGCGTCCGAGCCGGGCTACCTCGTGCGCCGTGATGCGGTATTCGCGGCGGAAGTCCGCGACGATGAGCGGCCAGTGCCGGCGGATGCGCGGGTCTTGGAGGATGCCCGACGGGCGGCCCGGTTCGGCCCCGTCGCTTTTCCCGCCGCGTCCCGTTCGGCCTTGAGCGCCTCGGCCTTGTCGACCAGCTCGGCGGCCTCCGCGAAGCTCACGCTGCGGCCGTTGGCGTTGGCGAACCCCCACGCGACGAGCACGCGCAACATGCGGGAGGTGAGCCCGTTGCGCTTCCACTGCTCGAACGTGTCCGGTCCGAACAGGATGCCGAGCAGCCGCTCGAAGTCCTCACGCCGTCCGCTGTCGTGCAACTGCGAGGCGAGGTCCTCCACCTCGAGCGGCAGGTCAGTCGGAACGACCACGTCGACGCCGAGAATGCGGGTGGTGGGCTGTTCCTGTTCGGCGCGGTGCTGCTCCCAGAACGCGAGGAACTCGTCGTCGTCCTGGCGCTCGTCGACGTCGGCGGCCATCACACAACCGCCTCAGTGGTCGACGCGCCGGAACGCGTGAACGTCACACCCCACGCGCTCTTGTCGTTGTGGCCGCCGCCCTGTTCGCCGAGCGTCGCCGTGCACGTCCACACCTTCCACTCGGTGTCGACCGGGTGCCGAAACCTGATCTTGCCGAGCGACGCGCGACCCACGGCGGCGCCGAGTTCCTCGCACCGGGCTTGACCGGGGTCGGGCTCGCCGGTGGTGTCGTCCTTGAGCTGTCGGCCCTCGAGCGACAGCGTGGCGCCCCGCTGCATGACCTCCTGTTCGTAGTGCCCCTGGCTCTCGAACGTCGTGTTGTCCGACGTTTCTTCGTTCTCGCCGGGGTTCGGGGTGGCGGTGAGCAGTCCGCCGATCTCGGCCCACACGGGCGTGGTTCCGTTGCTGACCTGCACCTCGATCACGAGGTCGCGCGCGTTGATCTGTGCCAGTGCCATTCGTGCCTCCGGGCATGACTGAGCACCCCGCAGCCGTGGTCCGGGGTGACGATGAAGGGGGAGAGGTTCAGACGCGGTGAACGGTCGGCCGGCGTAGATCGGTCCGCACGTTCACGGTGTATTCGTGGCGGCCGTTGCTGTCCGTGCCGATGTAGACCGGGCCGGCCTGCACACCGACGGCGAGCTGTAGCCACGTGCCGCCAGACAGGTAGCGCATGCCGAGCCCTTGCAGCGCGTCGTAAATCTGCTGCGCACGGCGCTCGGCGACACGCGGATCGACTGAGCGGGTGCGGTACTGGATGCGTGGCTCGTCGTAAGCGAGCGTGGTGCTGGACTCGTCACCGCCGTAGCGGGCGACGGCGACCGCCTCGTCGGGGGCCTGCGGCAGCTTCAGTAGGAACACGTCACCGCCGGCGCTGCCGTCGGCCCGGTAGTCGCCGAGACCGAGCTCGGCGAGCAGCGCGGCGAATTCCTCGGTGATGGTCATGACGACGTGGCCCGCCTGATCTCAGCCGCGACGAGCTGTAGCGCGGTGTCTCGTTCGTCGTTGAGCGGATCCTCGAGGTACTTCGCTTTGCGGCCCTCGTCGTGCTGCCAGTCGAGTTCTTCGTGCTGCCGCACCGCGTACGGCGTATCAAAGAAGACTGCCACCTCTGGCACCTTGGCGGTTGCGTCCACTTTCGACACACCCGACCGTTCGAGGGTTCCCTCTTCGTGTGGCACCTGTTGCCGGGCCACACCGAGAATGTGCTCGCCGGCGAGCTTGAGGCCACGCAGAGAGCCGTTACGGCCCTTGCCGTGCACCGACTCGCCATGCCACTTGAGGTCTGCGGTCATCTTCACCGCAACACCACCTCCACATGTGACGGCACGGGCAGCCGGCCACCGTCATGCACACGCGTCACGATCACCGTCGTGGTACGCCCGTCGGGCAGCGTGACCCGCGACTCTGGCGGTATGTCGACGCCCAGCGGCGCGCGTGCCGTGGACTCGCCGACCGCCTCCGTACCCGACGCGTCGAGCACCAGGCGCCGCGCGTGCTCCACCACCGCGCGCACCGTGACCGGCGGCCCATACACCGGACCAGCCGGACCCGCCCCGGCGTAGGGCTCGACGGTCAGGTCGACACCCGCGGCCGCGAGCACAAACGGGGGCATACCCGCCACCACGCACCCCCTTTCGGCTATCGGTGAGTGATCGGGCCGCCCACCAGCCCGGCGAGCTCAAGCGGCGTCCACGCCGACACCGGGAGCGTGCCGACACGTCCGGTACCCGCCGCGGCACCCGGGGCGCGCTGCACGCTGATCGACCCGATAGACACCGACGTGTACGCGGCCGCGTCGTCGTCCTCGCCGAGGGCGATCGCG
>JACYYJ010036262.1_pt1 | contig 10766 bp, 8 predicted proteins | sample 8236861 | NCBI WGS metagenome assembly JACYYJ01 (sample SAMN14103086, study PRJNA606662) | landfill metagenome | isolation source: landfill solid waste | place: India:New Delhi, Okhla landfill site | collected 2017-11-05
ATATTGTTCTGCACGAAGAATCAATGAAAATAGATTCAGACGAAAAGGTCGAAATAACGGACACTGTAAATGCCATGGAACAAGAGGAAAAAGTAGGGCATGAAAATATGGTTGAACAAGAACGGTCTTTAGAAGAAGCCGAGGAAAAGTCAGAACTAAAACAGCAAGTAACAAGTTCAGCACAGACTACGCTTAACCAGAATCATAGTAGTAAAGCTTCTGTTCCATTTAATGTCATGATGACAACAGAGGATAAAGAGCGATTACAAGAAAAAAAGGGTTCAGCCATACGAACCATCAATACAATACCTCCATTACATTTATTAGATGATATACCAGTAAAAGATGATGGAAATGAGCATTGGATACAAGAGCAAATGCGCAGATTAGCTACAACATTAAAGGAATTTAATGTCCGAGCTAAAGTATTAAAAGCAGTTAAAGGACCTGCTGTGACTAGGTTTGAAGTACAGCCAGATGTAGGTGTGAAGGTAAGTAAAATTGTAAATTTAGCTGATGATATTAAACTAAACCTAGCGGCAAAGGATATTCGAATTGAAGCACCTATACCAGGTAAAAATGCCATTGGTATTGAAGTGCCGAACCAGTCAAGACAAACAGTGAGTATGCTTGAATTGCTTAAAAGTCAGGCTTTTAAGGAGCATCGCTCGAATTTATCGGTTGCCCTTGGATTAGATATTGAGGGAACGCCTATCGTAGTTGATTTGAAAAAGATGCCACATGGCCTTATTGCTGGAGCAACTGGCTCTGGAAAAAGTGTAAGCATCAACACCATTTTAGTAAGTTTACTGTATAAAGCTTCACCGGATGATGTGAAATTTTTATTAATAGACCCTAAAATGGTAGAACTTACACCATATAATCATTTGCCACATCTTGTTGCTCCTGTTATTACAGATGTAAAAGCTGCAACAAATGCCTTAAAGTGGGCGGTTGAGGAGATGGAGCATCGTTACGAAGCCTTTGCACGTGAAGGCGTGCGTGATATCGACCGATATAACGAAAAAGTAAAGGCTAATGTGATAAATGGTGAAAAAATGCCTTACATCGTTATTATTATAGATGAATTAGCAGATTTGATGATGGTATCCCCACATGATGTAGAGGATGCAATTTGTAGAATTGCACAAAAAGCACGCGCTTGTGGTATTCACTTACTATTAGCGACACAACGCCCATCTGTAGACGTTATTACCGGATTAATAAAAGCAAACATACCTACTAGAATGGCATTTAGTGTTTCTTCACAAGTGGATTCTCGTACCATTATTGATACGAATGGTGCTGATAAGCTTTTAGGACAAGGAGATATGCTTCTATTAGAAAATGGGGTACGTAAAGTAAAACGTATCCAAGGTGCCTATGTTTCGGATCAAGAAATAGAAAGAATTACGGGCTATGTGAAAAAACAAGCGGAACCGAATTATTTATTTGAGCAAGAGGATTTAATTCAAAATGTAAGCTTTGATGAAGAAGAAGACGATTTATTGCAGGAAGCAGTTCATCTAATCATAGAGGAAAAAAAAGCTAGTACGTCATTACTACAAAGAAGATTTAGTATTGGCTACAATCGTGCCGCACGACTGATTGACCGAATGGAAGCAAAGGGATTTATTTCAGAGCAAAATGGCAGTAAGCCTCGTGAGGTTTTATTAGATAAAGAACAAGTTAAAAATGTATTCGAATAAGCAGATTTCTAAGTATTGCTTATAACATTAAAATCCTTGTAAAAACTAAAAAAAATAACATATTGAGTACTTTGTTTAGATACTAAAGAGTAGCAAATAACTTTATATCTCATGTAAACGTGTTAAAATAATGTAAAGCTGTGAAAACGTTTATGCATAAACGAAAAAATTTATAAGAGGTATTCAAAATGAAAGAATTAGAATTAAAGCTTTCAGGAGAAATTAAACGACTTACAAATAAAACATTCAAGTTTGATGAGCGTATCCGAGAAGGTTGGTTTTCGGCAGTATATTTTTTGAAAACTCGAGAAATTGTCGAAAAGGAGAAGCCAGATAACATTGTTACCATGCAGTTTTTCCAAAAGAAGAATGCTGTATTATGTGGTACGGATGAAGTAATTGCACTTATTCATACCTTTGCAAAGCATCCAGAAAAACTTGAAATTCATTCTTTAAAGGATGGAGACAAAATTACACCATTTGAAACGGTACTAACGATTAAAGGTCCATATCAATACTTTGGATATTTAGAAGGAATCATTGATGGAATATTAGCTAGAAGAACATCTGTTGCTACAAATGTCTACCATGTAGTAAAAGCGGCACGTGCTTCAGGAAAGCAAAAGCCAGTCATTTTCATGGGAGACCGGGATGACCATTATACCCAACAAGCAGGGGATGGTTATGCTGCATACATCGGTGGGTCCACTGCGCAAGCAACACATGCTATGAATGAATGGTGGGGCAAAGAAGGTATGGGAACAATGCCTCATGCATTAATTCAAATTTTTAATGGCGATGTTGTGGAAGCAACAAAGGCGTATTATAAAACCTTTCCGAATGATGACCTTATGGCATTAGTTGATTATAATAATGATGTCATTACAGATTCATTAAAGGTAGCAAGAGCCTTTGGAGATAAACTAAGTGCCGTTCGTCTTGATACATCCAGAACACTCGTAGATCAGTATTTTTTCCGCAATCCACATTTAATGGGAAGCTTTGACCCTAGGGGAGTGAATCCAGAGCTTCTATTTGCTTTAAGGAGAGCGCTGGATGAAGAAGGATTTGAACATGTCAAAATATGTGCAACAGGAGGATTTACAGAAGATCGCATACGTAAATTTGAAGAATTAAAGGTTCCTGTTGATATGTATGGGGTAGGAAGTAGTTTATTAAAGGTAAACATCGGATTTACTGGAGACAATGTTATGTTAAACGGCGAACCGCAAGCTAAAGAAGGACGTAGGTTACGACCAAATCCGAGATTAGAAAAAGTGGAATTTGAATAAAGAAATACCCTTGCTATCCTAGCAAGGGTATTATTATGATGTTTAGCCATAAAATGATAAATGTAAATAAAACTTTTATTAAAAAATGGTACGAACGATCAAGGTATAGAAGAGATTTCAATAGAAAATTTCCAATGTATAACATTCACTCTTACTTGGGAATTTGTTATAATAACTTGGAAACAAAAAAATTAACATGTTTTAGGCGAATACATATAATAAACCGGAGATAAAGATTTGTGGAGGTCCAACATATGACTATTTACCATTTTATTGGTATAAAAGGTACGGGAATGAGTGCTTTAGCACAAATTCTTCATGATACAGGAGAAAATGTCCAAGGATCAGATATTGATAAACATTTTTTTACACAAGATGCTTTAGAAAAAAGAAATATAAAAATGATGGCCTTTTCAGAAAATAACATAACAGAAGGTCTAACGATTATTGCTGGAAATGCCTTTTCAGATGACCATGAAGAGGTTGTAAAAGCAAAAGAGTTGGGTCTTCCTTTCTATCGTTATCATGAGTTTTTAGGTGAATGGTTACAGAACTATATTAGCATTGGCGTAACTGGATCTCATGGAAAAACATCGACTACAGGTTTACTTGCGCATGTGTTATCACAGGTAGAACCTACATCGTATTTAATTGGTGATGGCACAGGTGTAGGAGAAGAAAATAGTAAATATTTTGTTTTTGAAGCTTGTGAGTATCGCAGACACTTCCTTGCTTACGAACCAGATTATGCCATCATGACAAACATAGATTTTGATCATCCAGATTATTTTACAAGTGTGGAAGATGTATTTGATGCATTTCAAGAGATGGCATTGAAAGTGAAAAAAGGAATTATTGCTTGCGGTGATGATGAGCAGCTACAGCAAATTCAAACAAAGGTTCCTGTCGTTTATTACGGTCTTTCAGAGGGAAATGATTTTCAAGCAAAAAATATTCAAGAGACAGAACACGGAACGTCATTTGATGTTTTTGTACGGAATACCTATTATGATACATTTGAAATTCCATTCTTTGGTACCCATAATGTGTTAAATGCTCTATCCGTTATTGCGTTATGCCAGTATGAAGGAATCGAAGCGGAAAACATAAAGGAAATAAAAAACTTTAAAGGTGTTAAACGTAGATTTACAGAGAAGCAGTGGGAAAATAGTCAAATTTTGATTGATGATTATGCACACCACCCAACAGAAATACAGGCAACCATTGACGCAGCCCGAAAAAAATATCCAACGAAGGATATTGTAGCAATCTTCCAGCCGCATACGTTTACACGAACAAAAACATTTATGCAGCAATTTGCTGATAGCTTAAACCTAGCAGATCATGTATATTTGTGTGAAATTTTTGGCTCAGCTAGAGAAAAGGCTGCTACTTTAACAATAAAAGACTTACAAGAAAAAGTAGAAAACTCAAGCGTCTTAGAATTAGGAAACACAGAAGTGTTAAAACTTCATGAAAATAGTGTGCTCATTTTTATGGGAGCTGGAGATATTCAAAAATATCAAGAAGAATACGAAAAATTATTTTAATGAGAAAGCCTCTTTAACGCATGTGTTGAAGAGGCTTTTGTACCCCTAAAGGTAGGTTAAGGTCGTTTTATTCTTGCTTTTCTATTTTGTTCATTTACAATGCGAAGCTAGTCCACAAGGTTTTCTATCCGTAATTTTTCTTATTTGGGGATGGATANNGATAAAGTATGCATGTTTTACATAAACTTAATAGGGTATAAAATGATTGTATTAGTAAATGTTTCATGATTTGACGAATATTGCTAACAAGGTTACATTATATATATACCTTAATAGTTCGTGTTACAGCTTGCAATAAATATATATATACATGGTTAGGAGTTGAAGATGGAATATGGAAATTCTGCTCTACATCGCAGCTATAATCGCTGCAGTTGCTTTTGCAGTTCTTGTAGGTTATTTAGCGGGTACCTTAAAAGCAACACAACGTACGTTAAATAATGTAGCCAGTACTTTAGAAGGTTTTGAGAAGCAAATGGAAGGAATCACCATGGAGACTACCGCTTTATTAAACAAAACCAATCGCTTAACCGAAGACATTATGGAGAAATCCCAAAAGTTAAATAATTTAGTCGAAGGTATTCAAGGAATTGGTGACTCTGTTAAACAGTTTAATGGGTCTCTACAAAAAGTTTCGAATGAAATCGTTGTGGAGTCTGAAAAAAATAAAGAAAGTGCGGCCCAAGCTGTTAAATGGGGACAAGCTATCATGGAGCTATGGAAAAAATACAAACGATAACATATAAGGAGGAATGGTCATGGCAGAAAACAACCATAATCAAGATCAAAATATAAATAGTAAAGACTTTTTGTTAGGTACTATTATTGGTGGTATTGTAGGTGCTTCCGTAGCCTTGCTTTTTGCACCGAAATCAGGAAGAGAATTACGCCAAGATATAAATCAAGGTGCACATTATGTTCGGGAACGTGCTGAGGAATGGAAAGATGTTGCTGCTGAAAAAAGTGCAGAATGGAAAACAGTTGCTTTAGAAAAAACAGAAGGCTTAGGAGAACGAGTGAAAAACACCAAAAACCAAATTCAAGATAAAGTTTATGAATTTCGTTCCAAAAGCGACGATGTTGAGGATGCAGTTGAAGACATTGCAGATGCAATTGAAGAGGCTGCTGAGGAACTCGAAAAAAACAAGTAGATTTTTTAGGGGAGATATGTATGGATCTACAATTAATTGAAACAGTTGAGGAATTCGAAAAAATTACAGAAAAAGATGATACGTTCTTTCTGTTAAAACATAGTATAACCTGCCCAATCAGTGCAGAGGCGAAAGTACAGTTTGAAAACTATGCTAGTGAAAGTAAAACCCCAACATACATACTACATGTTCAGGAAGCAAGACCGTTATCGAACGAGATTGCAGAGAAATATGGGGTTAAGCATGAATCCCCGCAAGCATTATTATTTCAAAAGAATAAGATTGTTTGGAACGCTTCTCATTGGGATGTAACGAAAAAAGCCTTATTGGATGTAGACAAACAATATATGTAAAAAAAGAGCCAATTAATTTGGCTCTTTTTTACTTTGACGTATTCTATTCGTGAAATGCGGATTCCACCCATATTAATTTCAGTTGATCGTGAGGTGCTAATGGTGTCATAAAGTTTGCTTCCTTCTCGTTCACGTATAGTTTAAATTGTTTACCTTTTAAATTCGATAAATCAATATCAATATAGCGGAATATATCTTGGAAAATAAATGGTTCAGACTCTTTACTATGTGTAACTAATTGTTCTCCATTGTGAATATATTCTTCTTCATTTAACGGCTCTTCATTTCGATAAAAGGTTTTAATCGGCTTTTGTATTACATATTTCTTCCCATTGAACGTTACAGGTAATTCCTCGTTTACATTCATATCTAGTAACTGAACTACCTCTTTTACAGTTATTTTTTCTAAGGTCGTGGTCCGGATATGATCCCCATTTTTAACTGTTGTATTTGGTGTAGCAGGTTTGTGATTTCGTAAAATAGACATGTGTGGTTTAGGAAGTTCTACCTTTTTATTATTTAATACAAAGGTAAATGGTTTAATATTTGCTAACAAACTTTCTTCTTTAATTCTATAAAGAAAATCCTGTATCGTTTGGATAGGTTGCATAATAATGATGTCTCGATCCTGCAAAAAAGTATTAGGCTGTGCTTTGATTCCATTTATGATAATTTGCTCTGAAATCTGATAGGAATTTCCATTATACAAAACTTCTAACTGTGGGACTTCTCCTACTAATTCCTCCACTGTTAGAACAGGGTCCTTACCATCATCACCTGGTATGACGGTTATTCTATCTCCCTCAGCTATGGTGTCCTTTAATGTGGCATTTTCTCCATTTCGTAATAAAGTAGGAGCGTTACCGAGTGTTCCTGGAATCGTAATATCCTTCCCATTTAGGTTCACCATAATCGCCATACCTGGTTTACCATATAGCTTTTTCATTTGAATACCAGCAGCTAGTAAGACATCCCCGACTGTCAACTGCTTTAAATCAAATAATCGAACAGGCCGTTCATTCACATAGGTGGTAATATAATGAATGGGATTTTGTTTAGCAGCTATCGCAATACCGATTGGCGTTACAAATGCTGGTCCTTCAGGTAAGATGCCAGTAGATTGTCGTAGATCTTGTATAGCTTCTGTACCCCGAATGGCAACCCGGTTCTCTGGTAGTTTTAACAGCTCTGCTATTTTCTTTGTTAAATTTGGTGTTAAGCTACCACCACCCACTAGCATAACAGCCTGAGGTGCTTTGTGATTTAGTTGTAAGATCTCTTCACAGATTCCATTTGCTAGCTGCTCAATGGTTTCATTAATATGGTTAGAAAGCTCGTCTAAGGTAATCTCGGATTCAAATCCTAATATATCTTGTACAATTGCTTTTCCATTTGTCGTAATTTCTCGTTTTACTTTCTCGGCAAGGGGAAAGTCAAGCAAATAATGCTGACTTATTGCATCTGTAATTTCATCTCCTGCAATCGGCACCATTCCATAACCGATCACAGTTCCATAATTTGTTATCGCAATGTCGCTAGTCCCAGCCCCAATATCTACTAATGCAACATTCAATCTTCTCATCGATGGTGGTATTAAAACATTAATTGCTGCAATGGGCTCTAAGGTTAGGGCGTCCATTTCCAGCTGAGCACGGTGTAAGGCAGAAATTAAGGATTCTACAACTACTTTAGGAAGAAAGGTAGCTATAATTTCTACTTCTGCCTTTTTACCTGTTTGGTCGATTAAGGATCCTATTTCACTTCCGTCTAACTTATAGTGCAATACGGAATAACCTGCACAGTAGTAATTGGTGCTTTCGTCTTGCATTTCGTTGGCCAAATCGAATTGGGCTTGTTGAACAGCACTTAATTCTAAATGTAAAATATCATCTGTTGTTATTAACGGTTGATTTGTAATATCTTTTTCTACGGTTGTTTGTAAAGTTTTTAACGCTCTACCAGCTGCAGCAACACATACTTTTTGAATAGGACCATGCTTCTCCTCAAGCAATTTTTTCACTTCGATAATTGTATTTGATACAGACAAAATATCGTGAATTTGCCCATCTAACATAGACCGTTCCTTATGTTCTACTGATACGAAATCCGTAACTTCATAGCGTCCCTCTTGTTTATCTAACATAATACCTACTACTGACCGTGTTCCTATATCAAATGCTACAATTTTTTCCATTCTATATTCGATCCCCTTCTAAAAATATGAAAATTCTAAAAAAATCTACTGGTAGATGGTGACATTTTGTTTGTAATTAGCTATAATAATTTTTAAACTTTAGAAATTTAAAGTTATATAGCTTTAAAGTATAAAAATCTTACCATATGATTTTATGTTTAGCGTAAGAAACTAGTATAATTACTCTTACGCTTTTCTATTTAAAATGTATCATAAACTTTTCATTTAATAAACGTAGATGGGGGAGATGTAACGTGAGTAATGAGCAATTGGATCAGTTAAGAGAAGATTTAGATCATCTAAATCTAGAAATTTTATCGCTAATTAATAAGCGCGGTGAGCTTGTTCAACAAATTGGTGAAGTGAAAGAAAAGCAAGGTATGAATCGATTTGACCCAGTACGTGAACGAGATATGCTAAATAAAATTTTAGAACACCATAATGGGCCATTTGAATATTCTACAATCCAACATCTTTTTAAAGAAATTTTTAAAATGAGTCTTGAGCTTCAAGAGGATGATCATAGCAAGGCTTTATTAGTTTCACGTAAAAAGAAACCAGAAGATACTGTTGTTTCCATTAAAGGTGAAACAATAGGGGATGGTAAAGTACATTATGTAATGGGTCCTTGTGCAGTGGAAAGCTATGAGCAAGTAGCCGAAGTTGCAAAAGCAGTCAAAAGCCAAGGCTTGAAGTTACTTCGAGGAGGGGCTTTTTAACCTCGTACGTCTCCTTATGATTTCCAGGGTCTTGGTTTAGAAGGTCTGCAAATTTTAAAGCAAGTAGCAGATGAATATGATTTAGCAGTGATTAGTGAAATCGTAAATCCAGCAGATGTGGAAACTGCCTTGGATTATATTGATGTCATCCAAATTGGCGCACGTAACATGCAAAACTTTGAATTGTTAAAAGCGGCGGGCTCTGTAAATAAACCAGTGCTATTAAAACGAGGCTTAGCAGCGCAGATTTCTGAATTTATTAACGCTGCTGAATACATTATGTCTCGTGGCAATGAAAATATCATTCTCTGTGAGCGAGGTATTCGTACGTATGAAAAAGCAACTCGAAATACGTTAGATATCTCAGCTGTTCCTATATTAAAACAAGAAACACATTTACCGGTATTCGTAGATGTAACCCACTCTACTGGTAGAAGGGATTTACTACTACCAACTGCTAAGGCAGCAATTGCTATCGGTGCAGATGGGGTTATGGCGGAAGTACATCCAGATCCTGCAGTAGCATTATCTGATTCCCAACAACAAATGGATATACCAACTTTTGAAAATTTTATGAATGAACTATTTAAGTTTGAAAGAAGATAATAAAAGATGGAAATATTTTATTAAAGATCCAAACTCATATATTGTTATATGGGTTTGGAATTTTTTTTAGTGCTTTAAGTTGATATAGCTACTACAGACTACAAAACAGAGAGAGGTAGAAAAAACGGTCACATATGGGCTTACATTAAGCACCTGCCTTCTTAATCTGGTAAGATGATGTAGTACATAGGATAACAAAATGTGGGTAATTCTATAATAATTAATAATTCGTTAAATTTTTCATAGTAATTGCTTGTTTATTCATAGTATCGTATCATTATAATATTAATGGAACAGTAATGGTTCGCTCGGTGCTAATAAAGCACTAGAATGAAGGAGGAAAACAAGGAAATGAACGTAACAATATATGATGTGGCAAGGGAAGCAAATGTATCAATGGCGACAGTTTCTCGTGTAGTGAACGGAAATCCAAATGTAAAGCCTGCTACTAGGAAGAAAGTTTTAGAGGCAATTGACAGATTAGGATATCGACCAAATGCAGTAGCAAGGGGATTAGCTAGTAAAAAGACAACAACAGTAGGAGTTATTATTCCAGATATTTCGAGTGTTTTTTTCGCAGAGCTTGCTCGCGGAATTGAAGATATAGCTACAATGTATAAGTATAATATAATTTTAAGTAATTCGGATCAAAACAAAAATAAAGAAATTCACTTAATAAATACGATGTTAGGTAAACAAGTAGATGGAATTGTATTCATGGGTGGTGAAATTACAGAGGAGCATATTAAAGAATTTCAATCCTCTCCTGTACCGGTTGTATTAGCTGCTACCGTAGATAAGACGATGACAATTCCGTCGGTAAATATAAATTATGAAGAAGCTTCATATGAAATTGTAAAACAACTAATCGATAGCGGTAATAAACGAATTGCACTTTTATCAGGGGCTCTTGATACGGATGTGGATGTTCAAAAATTCAATGGCTATAAAAAGGCACTTACGGAAGCTGGCTTGGATATGAAGGATGAGCTGATTATAAATGGCGATTATTCTTATCAAGCGGGTATGGATGCAGTTGCGGAATTTTTGAAGTTAGAAGAAAAGCCTACTGCGATCTTTGTTGCTTCTGATGAAATGGCTCTTGGTGCAATACATGGTGTACAGGATAACGGTTTATCTGTACCGCAAGATATTGAGGTAGTTGGTTTTGATAATACTCGATTAGCATCCA
>JACYYJ010101353.1_pt3 | contig 10761 bp, 9 predicted proteins | sample 8236861 | NCBI WGS metagenome assembly JACYYJ01 (sample SAMN14103086, study PRJNA606662) | landfill metagenome | isolation source: landfill solid waste | place: India:New Delhi, Okhla landfill site | collected 2017-11-05
TTTGGAAGGGTGATGTATATGGTGACTATAACCACTAGAATTCCCAAGATTGGTAAACCGGAGGGTTATATTGGTCTTCCAGTTACGGATAGGATGCTTCAGGGCCCTACTTCCGCCGATAAAGAAAAGGTTGTTGGTTCCGTAATAGATGTTGTGGAGGATGACAACGAATACGTGTTAAGCGTTGATGTTCATGACGAGTCTATTATTAAAAAGGTGCAATCTTACTCGACGGTATCATATTCTATAGAGAGGACGATTGCAAGTGACCAAAACTGAATCTATATATTGTTCCTGTCACAACCCTAACGGTTTTACATTTGTTGAATATAAGGATAATCACCAGGTTTGGAAACATTTGAAATGTGGAGGTCGTGTTATTAGACCCCTTGTTAAAACGCGATAATGGACGTGTCCAATCATACTGGATGAAACTTAGATTTTAATTAGACGATTGGTGTTTGTTTTGATCCCCCATTCTTAAAAAACGGAGTGGGGATCGACAAACCCTATGTGTTTTTCGACAGTTTTGTGGATATTTATGTAACAAATTTTTGTAACAAATTTTTCGTGGGGGCGCTAATTTTTTGTTACAAAAGATATTGAAAAATGGGTTGTAGCGGAAAATGCCGAAATTGTGAAGAATGCCGAAATTTTTTGTTACAGAAAAAACCTTGTAGTGGCGCGGTTTTTTGGACTTGTGTACGTTTTTTTACCCCTGAATATTGCATTGTACTTAAGATTTGTTAACAAATCTATATAACAATAGGAAAAATAAAAAAGTTTTGCTACAGATCGAGAGAAGGTGTTGTATGGATTTTTTCAATATCGCGGTTCGAAGCCATGGAGAAAGAGCCAGATACAACTATACTATAGAACCCGATTTTAAATATCTATCAAGGGATCTGATAATTAAGGGTGGAGTCGTTCATGGATTCTGGTACGAGGGTAAATGGAGAACCGAGTTAAGCGAGCTTATACAAATAATAGATAGGAAGATATCCGACTACGCAAATGATTTTAAGAGTAAGCATGTGTCTGATAAAGTTGATGTGAAATTTATGAACTCCCACAGCTCCTCCGTCATGACCAACTTTAAAAAATTTACCCAACAAATGTCGGACTCTGACGTGGAGTTTAATACGAGAATAATTTTCTCAAACGAAACCCCAACCAGGGAGGACTATGCCACTACCCAACTCTCTTATTACCCTCAAGAGGGTGAAACAAAGTCATTTGATGAATTATTCGGTTTGTTGTATGAACCGGAAGAACTAACGAAGATATTGTGGTTTATGGGGGCCCTCCTCACAAACAGCATGTACAGGATTCAGAAGTTCTTATTTTTATATGGCGGTAAAGGTTCAGGAAAAGGGACTATACTTAAGGTATTTAAAATGTTGTTCGAAGGGTATCACAGTTCTATCGACTTACATAAGTTGACTAGCGGAAGTGAATTCTCAACAGCAGGTGTTAAAGAAACTCAATTGTTAATCGATGAGGATTCGGATTTATCGTCCATAAAAGACGACACCAACCTACTTAAGCTTACGTCCCATGAACCAATCATGGTTAATAATAAATATCAATCAACGTATCCTGTAACGTTTAGAGGTTTACTAGTAGCGGCCTCGAACCAACGATTTAAAGTTAGAAATATAGATTCCGGTATTGTTCGAAGAGCGGTTGTTGCAGAACCTACCAATTTAAAACACAAACCGGAAGACTACTCAAGATTGATGGATCTTATTAAATTCGAGATTCCAGCGATTGCTCACAGGGCAATACAGACATTTTCTAAAATGGGACCGTCTTATTATGAGACGTATGTTCCATATGAAATGATGGAATCGACAGACCTATTTTATTCTTTCATGAGGGAACATGCTAAGGCCCTTGGTGATACGTGTACTTTAAAGACAGCATCGGAACTTTATAAATCGTATCTACTGGATTTCGATTACGACACAACCGGATATAAAAAGAAAGCCAAGCAGGAATTGAACCGATACTATCGATCATTCGTTGATCAAAAAAGGGAAGGAGACGTTATTTTAAGAAATGTTTATGAGGGATTGAAATGGGAAGACATATTTCCCGAAAATCGACTATCGTATCAAAAGATGAGTAAGACAACATCTGATATGTTGGACGAACTTGGTTTCGGCGATCGAGAAAGTATATTTGATAAAGCAGCCAGGACGTATCCAGCGCAATATACTAACTTCGAAGGAAACCCGAAAACAAAATGGGATGAGGTTAAAACGACCCTTTCCGATATAGACACGAAAGAACTTCATTTCGTTAGACTACCTATAAATCATATCGTCGTTGATTTCGATATTAAGAATGAAAACGGGGAAAAAGATCTTCTTTTAAATCTCAAAGAAATCCAAAAGTTCCCAGAAACATATTCTGAATTATCGAAATCAGGTAAGGGTGTTCATCTCCATTATATATATGAGGGAGAAGTTGAGAAACTAGCGAGTCTTTATTCTGATAATATAGAAATAAAAGTATTTAAAGGTAAGTCCAGTCTTAGACGTAAGTTGACTTTGTGTAATGACAAACCTATAGCACATCTATCAACGGGACTTCCTGAGAAGGAGGAGAAACTGGAATTGTATAGGGACATAGAAGTTATAAACTGGAATGAGCAAAAAATGAGGACGGCCATTAAGGGTAACCTCGAAAAGAGATATCACGACTCGACTAAACCCAGTGTCGATTTCATAGTTAAGATTTTTGAGGATGCCTCAAGGGATGGAGTCAAGTATGATCTCAAAGACATGCGACAGGACATTCTCAAGTTTGCAGCCAGCTCTACGAACCAGTCAGAGTATTGTATTAAGGCCGTCAGCAAAATAAATTTCTGTACTATTGAGAATGAAGATGCTGATGACATCCAAAGAAGCGCTGCCTCCGTTAAGATTGAGAGAGAAGATTTATATTTCTACGACATCGAAGTTTTCCCGAACTTATTCATTGTTTGTTTTAAGAAATACGGAATGTCTGAAGTCACAAAATGGATCAACCCAACTAAGGAGCAGATATCTTGGTTAGTTGGGAAACCGTTAGTCGGATTCAACAACAGGCGATATGATAACCACATTTTATATTCGGCCCTTTGTGGAGCCGACAACTTGGAACTATATCGTCAGTCGCAAAGAATCATCAATGATAAGAATGCCGGAAGTGGCATGAACCGATCTGCTTATGAGTTATCATATACCGACATCTATGATTACTGTAATGCTGGTAATAAGAAATCATTGAAGAAATGGGAAATCGAATTGGGTATCAAACACGATGAGTTCGAACTCCCATGGGACCAACCTGTTCCGGAAGATATGTGGGGGCGGGCTGCCGAGTATTGTGCTAACGACGTCATGGCAACGGAGGAAGTGTTCAACGCTACTCAAGCCGACTTTAATGCGAGATTGATTCTATCAGAGTTGTCAGGTCTTAGTCCGAATGCAACGACCAATCAGCACACAACGGCGATCATCTTTGAAGGTCATCGTAAGGATATCACAGATAAAGAGTTGATATATACAGACCTGTCTCAAATGTTCCCAGGTTACAAGTTCTCATATGGTAAATCGGAATATCGTGGGGAGGATCCTGGGGAAGGAGGTTACGTATACGCAGAACCCGGAGTGTATACTAACGTTGCTTTGTTGGACGTAGCTTCCATGCACCCGACTTCCGCGATTGAAATGAACATGTTTGGCAAGTATACACAAAACTATAAGGATATTCTCCAAGCCCGACTGGAGATCAAACATGGTAACTATGAGGCAGCGGGCGAATTGTTTGGTGGAAGACTCAAACCATATCTTGGAGACAAGGAATCGGCTTCCGCTTTGTCAGATGGTCTTAAGACAGCTATCAACTCCGTATATGGTTTGACGAGTGCTAGCTTCGATAACCCATTCCGTCACAAGCAGAACAATGACAACATCGTTGCTAAGCGTGGTGCGTTGTTCATGATCGATTTAAAACATGCTGTTCAGGAGAGAGGGTATACAGTTGCTCATATCAAAACGGATTCGATTAAGATACCTAACGCGGATCAGTCTATTATTGATTTTGTTTTCGATTTCGGTAGGAAGTATGGTTACACATTCGAGCATGAAGCTACTTACAGCCGTCTTGCCCTCGTCAACAAATCAACTTATATCTGTCAAGTCGGATGGTCCCCAAAAGAAAGTAAAATAGGAACATGGTCGGCAACCGGGGCCCAGTTCCAAGAACCATACGTGTTCAAATCAATATTCACAAAGGAACCGATAGAAGCCAACGACTTCTTCTTGTCCAAAGAAGTTAAGGATGCGGCTATATATTTGGGAGACCACTTCGTAGGTCGTATAGCTTCGGTATACGCTAGTCTTACTGGAGAGGATTTATTCAGGGTCAAGGAAGAGAAGAAAGGAGCCATAACCGGAACTAAGGGATATAAGTGGAAGTTGTCTAAGGATTGGAATGGTTATAAGGACGTTGATATGAGCTTCTATAAGAAGTTGATAGTCGACGCCATCGGCGCAATAAAAGCAGTCGGTGACGCTTCCATAATGATTGACGATTTAGAACTTCTCGAATCTGACGAAGAAGATTTCCCAGTGGAGATGTTTGACGAGCCCAAGGTTACTAGTGATGATTTACCTTTTTAGAGTGCCCGCATGATTACAATTATCGGTACGATGACAATTGGTATGAAGTAGGTATATGTAAAAAGTGCGGGCACAGGGTGAACATTCCTTTTTAGAAAATCGAAGAAAAAACACAGCCTATAATAGAGGGAGATGTCTTAGCTCAGTTGGGAGAGCGCACTTGAAATCAAGTGAAGTCGTTGGTTCGAGTCCAACAGCGCTCCCTCTATTTTTTGTTCTTTTTCAATTCGCAATATAAACATACCCTATTATGAAGATGAAAACTAATAGGAGATGATTGATATGGAATTGAATTACAAGTTGGTATCTAAGTATTTAAGAGAGAACGGTAAGAGACATCATATGATCGCAATAGGAGAAATCGTGCGAGACTATGAGGAACCGGAAAGATATCAAAGATATAAAGAATACATTGACAAATTAATTAGTTCTGGTGAAATCGATCCTAAGGAGATTCATCAAACAGAGGAGGAGAAGGCGTAACGGCCTTTTCCTTTTTTTTTCTCAGTTTTCCGACTCGCAAAAAAAACACAGCCTATAATAGAGGGAGAGCGATTTTTTATAAAAGTGAAAAGTAATCACACATATAAAAGTCGAGTTGGTGAAAGCTGATAAACTTCCTCTATATTTTTTTTTCAAAATATTTCTGGGAGGAAATAACAATGGCTCAAGTAATCAATCTTGAAAATGCAGTAATCGGATTCAGAAACTTTGAAGGTCGCGAAGGTCCCTATAACAAAAGCGGGGAGAGATCATTTGCGGTGTTCCTCAATGAGGAGACTGCTAGGGAACTGGCCGACCAGGGTTGGAACGTAAAATTTCCTAAAGATCAGGGCGATAGAGTCGATCCGGATCAGGATAGCAGAAATCCATATCTTCAAGTTTCAGTCGGCTTCGAACATTTCCCAGCAAATGTGTTTCTAATCTCCAATGGAAAAGCAACCAAATTATCTGAGCAAGAGGTTGCGATGTTGGATTGGGCTGAATTAGAAAATGTCGATTTGGTCATTCGCCCTTACGAATGGTCAGTAAGAGGTACTACCGGAATTAAAGCTTATTTGAAATCCGGATACTTTACAATTATTACCGACAAATTCGCGGAAAAGTATGGTCTCTAATTATGGACTGTTCCCACACCAAGAATCGGCATTAAAAAGATTAAAGTCTGGATCTATATTGAATGGAGGGGTCGGTAGTGGAAAGACTATCACCTCTCTTGTTTTCTTCAAAACCCACTTCCCAAATAAGAAGCTCTACGTTATAACTACCGCTAAAAAAAGGGACAGTGGTGATTGGGAAGAAGATGCTGAAAAAGTTGGGGTCAAGATTGAGCGCGTCGATTCTTGGAATAACATAGTTAACTATTTATGGTTGGAAGATTCTTTCGTCATTTTTGATGAGCAGAGAGTCGTCGGATATTCAACGTGGGGGAAGTCATTTATAAAAATCTGCAAAAATAATAAGTGGATTTTATTGACGGCCACACCAGGTGATAATTGGTTAGACTACATGCCTGTATTCATAGCTAATGGATTTTACAGAAACAAAACTGATTTTATAGATCAGCATGTGGAATACGATCAGTGGGTCTCGTATCCTAAGGTTAAAAAATATCACAATCTTCCTAAACTTATTCGGTATAGAAATTCAATATTAGTTCCTATGGACTTTAAAAGAACTACTAAACGAATCAGAAGATTTATAAAATCCGAATATGATCAAGAATTGTATAATTTGGTACTTAATAATCGTTGGAATATTTTTACAGATAAACCCGTAGTCAATGCTTCCGAGCTTACGCAGTGTTTAAGGAGGATCGTAGCCTCTGACCATGACAGGATGTATAATGCCAAATTCCTAATGGACATTCATGATCGGATAATCGTCTTTTATAATTTTGATTATGAATTAGATATTCTTAAAAGAATAGCCGGGGAAATAGGGAAAGAGTATTGGGAATGGAACGGACATAAACATGAAGACATTCCCGATAAAGATGAATGGTTATACTTTGTTCAGTATACGGCAGGTGCGGAGGGATGGAATTGTATATCAACTAATGTTATTCTGTTCTATTCCTTGAACTATTCTTATAAGATAACCGAACAATCGGAAGGTCGGATAGATAGACTAAACACCAAGTATACCGATCTAGAATATTATTATTTAACTTCCGAGTCGGGGATTGATAAATCTGTCCGCAAAGCACTTATCTCTAAAGAAAAGTTTAATGAAAGAGCATGGCTTAAAGCTAAAGGGGTGGTTGTATAAAAACGTGGTTTAAACGACTTTTTTGTCGCCATAACTGGGTACTCGTTACGATGTGGGCCGTTGAGGAATGTACCAAGTGTGGTAAAGAGAGGATTAATGGTCCATGAAGAAAAAAGAGAGTAAGTTCCAAAATGAGCTAATTAACGAAATAAAGGACCTTCTTCCAGGCTCGATAATCCTAAAGAACGATCCAAACTATATTCAAGGGATTCCAGATTTAACGGTTTTATGGAATGATAAGTGGGCAACACTAGAAGTTAAAAAAACAAGAAAAGCCAACCATCAACCCAATCAGGATCACTATGTTACAGAGATGAATAAGATGTCATTTTCTAGATTTGTCTATCCAGAAAATAAACAAGAGGTGTTAAATGAACTTCAACAATCATTTCGATCTAAAAGATAGACACTCGTTTCTGAGCCCTAGTAATTATCACTGGTTGAATTACACTCCAGAAAAACTAGAGTCTGTTTATCGAAATAACAAGGCTAAGGAGGAAGGAGTAGTTCTTCATCAATTTGCACATCTTGCCATAACTAAGAGGATAAAGTTGGCGAATGTGAAGAAGGCCTTAAATATGTTTGTCAATGATGCGATCGGTTTCAGAATGGCCTCAGAGCAGGTTTTATACTACAGCGATAACTCATTCGGGACCGCAGATGCCATAAAGTTTGAGGATAATTTCCTAAGAATACATGATTTAAAAACCGGAATCACCAAGCCATCGTTTAAGCAATTGGACATATATGCGGCATTGTTCTGTTTGGAATATGGAGTAGATCCTGAAAAAATCGGAATCGAACAGAGATTATATCAGGGTAACGGGTTCGAGGTAAACATACCAGATCCTCTCTATATTTCGGATATTATGAACTTAATCGTAGAGTTTGATATAATTATAGAAAATATTAAACTTAACAGTTAGAGGTGATACTGGTTTGAAACCGTCGTTAGATACCATAATGCATTATGGAATAGCAAGAAGATCCGGTCGATATCCGTGGGGAAGTGGGGAAGACCCCTATCAAAGCGGACGTGATTTTCTCAATCAATATGAGGCGTTGAAGGCTAAAGGTCTTGGTCCGAAGGAGATAGCAAGTAGACTCGGAATGAACACGACCCAGTTACGAGGTAATATAACTTGGGCCCGTTCGGAACAGGACATGTATAATAGAACGCAAGCCTCAGAGATGAAAGCCCAAGGGATGACCAATGTAGACATTGGTAAAAAGCTAGGTGTTTCGGAGGCGACAGTTCGGAACTACTTATCCGAAAAGAATCCTGTTGAAAAAGCACGATCCACACAACTTGAGAATATAAGTGACGCTATAAAATCTGGTGTTGATAAAACCGGATATCTAGACGTTGGTGTTGGGGTCGAGAGACAGATAGGAGTCTCTAGAACTAAGTTCAATGCTGTGGTTAATAAGTTGGTAGAGTCTGGGGAATACCACGTCCATGAGGTCTACGTCAAGAGGCTTAGCGATCCGACCGGCACTAAGAACACCACTGTTAAGGTTTTAACAAAAGATCCAGATGCGACCAACACAAGAAAGAATTCTGATAAGATCAGACCCTTGGATAGTTGGTCAGATGACAGCGCCATGAACGTTCAGAAAATGAAACCGCCAGAGATGTTAAAACTCGACCGGGTACATATCCGATATAAAGAAGATGGTGGGGCTGATAAAGATGGGCTTATTGAACTCCGACCTGGAGTGTCTGATCTGGATCTCGGCACTAGTAAGTATGCCCAAGTCAGAATAGGTGCCGGCGACAATCTCTACATGAAAGGTATGGCTGCATATTCCCATGATAAATTTCCGGATGGAGTAGACATCATATTTAACACAAATAAGGAGAGAGGAACTCCGGTAGATAAAGTCCTTAAGAAGATGAAGATGACCCCTCAAGAAACAGACGACCCTAGCTTCATGTTTGGAAGTAGCATTGTAAGACAAAAGGGAGCATTAAACATCGTAAATGAACAAGGGGAATGGGACACCTGGTCTTCCAAGTTGTCCTCACAGTTTCTATCGAAGCAGCCTCTGGCCCTTATAAAGGATAGACTTGACGACACGTATTCGAGTCTTAGAAAAGAGTTTGATGAGATATCGTCGATGACAAACCCAGTAGTCAAGGCACACTTGTTAAACTCCGAATCTGCTGGTTTTATCGGCTCTTTGGATAAGAAAGCCAGTCATTTGAAGGCAAAAGGGCTCCCAAATACAAAGAGTCACGTCCTAATGCCCTTTCCGGATATGAAAGCCAATGAAATATACGCCACTCATTACAAAGATGGGGATAGAGTAGTTTTGGTACGACATCCTCACGGTGGCATATTCGAGATTCCCGATCTCGTAGTTAATAACAAACATCCGAGGGCAAGGAAGATGCTTGGCGACGCCCCTGATGCTGTTGGTATCCATCCTTCTGTGGCAGAGAAGTTATCTGGCGCTGATTTTGATGGGGATACAGCACTGGTAATACCGAACAACAGTGGTAAGATAAAAACATCCAGAAGTCTTAAAGAGTTAAAGGGCTGGGCAGATGAAATGCACGTCCGTTACAAACGGGACCATGACACCATCTCCCCAAGAACTAAACAAATTCAAATGGGCATAGTATCCAATTTGATAACTGACATGACCATTAAAGGCGCTAGTGAATCTGAGATAGCAAGGGCCGTAAAACACTCAATGGTTGTTATAGATTCCGAAAAGCACAAACTCGACTATAAACAATCCGCGAGAGACAATGGCATCAACTCTTTAATAAAGAAATACCAAACTCATATAAACCCGGACACTGGTAAGGTATCTAGAGGAGCTTCTACTTTAATCTCCAGATCTAAAAGAAAGGTCGATATTTCAGACCCCAACTTCGACCCCGATAGGTATTCGTCCGGTACTGCACAGGAAAAACTATATTCTAATTTCATTAAGAACATACAAAAGTTAAAGAATGACGCTATTAAGGTTAACGAGTCAATTGAGTTTCCAAAGTATTCTAAGGAAGCAGCCAAAGTATACAGCAAGGAGGTACAATCCCTTAATAGAAAACTTAATGTTGCTCTACTGAATGCCCCGAGGGAAAGACAAGCCCAGTTATTAACTAATAAATTGTTCTACTCACAGTTTAACAAGGATATGGATAAGGATGACGTCAAGAAATTAAAGACCAGATCTTTGGCTAAAGCACGGACTGTAACTGGGGCTAAGAAAACATCAATAGAAATAACAGATTTAGAATGGGAAGCTATTCAAGCGAGAGCCGTGTCCAATACCAAGTTGAAAGAAATTCTAACACACGCAGATATGGATATTGTGAGAAAACACGCGACTCCAAGGGAGAAGAAGCTTGATAGTGGAAAAGTATCGAGAGCAAAAACTCTCTTGAACAATGGTTACACGTACGCCCAGGTAGCTGAAGTAATGGGTGTTTCTACGTCTACATTAAGAGAGGAGATAAAATAATATGGACGAGGTAGTTGTAGTAGTTGACGAAGGACCTGAAGATTCAGACCTCGTCCTAACCACAATTGATAACCCATATGATCCGAAGACTGAGTATTATAAGTGGAAGCAATGGGACGAAGAATCGGGTTATTATACCGAGGCATATGTTGCCAGACTACTCATGATGGAAAAAGAATTCGATATCGATGACGAACTTGTTGTGGTTGCGTTAACCAATAAGGTTATTAATGACATTTTAGAGAACGATCCATTGAACATTTATGCTTTAGCTTAATAAAGTGTTGACGAAGAACACCCATAGGGGGAGGGGGTCGAAGCAATACCCCACCCTCTTCAA
>JACYYJ010095998.1_pt2 | contig 10734 bp, 9 predicted proteins | sample 8236861 | NCBI WGS metagenome assembly JACYYJ01 (sample SAMN14103086, study PRJNA606662) | landfill metagenome | isolation source: landfill solid waste | place: India:New Delhi, Okhla landfill site | collected 2017-11-05
ATGTGGCGCGACGGCGAGATCGACCTGCTCGACACGATCCGCCGCTACGGCGTGATCATCGACCTGGCCGACGGGACGTTGCTGCCGCGGACGACCGAGCAGTTCCGCGCGATGATGGGCACGCGGACCGCCGGTGAGTGGACCGCCGTGGGGGCGATCGCGTGAGCGAGCAGCCGACCGCGGTCGCTTCGGCGACCGCCGCAGTGGTCGCGGCATCCGACCCGATCCGGTACCTGTCGCGGGCGCAGTGCGCCCGGATGCGACCGTCCTTCGCGCGGGGGGTGGAGCTGGTCCGCGAGACCCTGACCGCCGCCGCGAACGGTGCGGTCGAGCTGCCGCCGAAGCCCGGCGTGCACCCGCGACCCGACGCGTTCATCCACGCCATGCCCGTCTACGTCGGCTCGACCGACGCCACCGGCATCAAGTGGATCTCGGGCTTCCCCGACAACCCGCAGCACGGCCTGCCGTACATCACGGGCCTGCTGCTGCTCAACGACGCAGCGACCGGCCTGCCGACCGCGGTGATGGACGCCGAGGTGGTGACGGCCTACCGGACGGCCTGCGTGTCGGGACTCTCGATCGCGCTGCTGGCCAACGATCCCCGCGGTACGTACGCGCTGTCGGGGTGCGGCATCCAGGGACGCTGGCATCTCGACCTGATCGCCGAGCTGTACCCCGACGTCCGCGAGATCCGCCTGTTCGACGCGCTCGAGGGCGTGGTCGAGCGGACGGCCGCGGAGTACGCCGATCGGTTGCCGGTCCGGATCTGCGCGACGCTGCGCGAGGCGNNGCGCGCCGAGGCCGCGGGGGCGATCATCGACCCCGCATGGATCGCCGCCGGGGCGCTGCTGCTGCCGCTGGCCAACGACTTCGGCTGGACGGCCGAGGCCCTGCAGCGCGCCGATATCGTGTTCAGCGACGACGTCGCGCAGTTCCGGTCGTTCATCGATCGCGGCGAGATGACGCGATCCCGCGGGCTCCGCGGGATCCAGGAGTTCCGCGACGTCGTCGTGGGGCGTATCGAAGGGCGGACCGGCGCCGACCAGATCGTCTGCGGGATCAACCTCGGTCTCGGCATGCACGACGTCACGCTCGCGGTCGCCGTCCACGAGGCGGCCCGGGCCGAGGGCATCGGAGTGGACCTTGAACGTTGAGCATGTCGACACGCTGGTCATCGGCGGCGGCGCGATCGGGGCTGCGATCGCTCGCGCCCGCGCCGCCGACTCCGATCGCGTCCTGGTCCTTGAGCGCGATCAGCTCGGTCGCGGCGCGTCGTTCGGGAACACCGGGCACCTGACCCCGAGCGACGCCTGGCCGATCGCGGCCCCGGGCGTCGTCCGCGAGGCGCTCGGCTGGACGTTCCGCAAGGATGTGCCGTTCTCGCTGGAGAAGCGGCTGCAGTACGGCTACCTCCGCTGGTTGGCCTCGTTCGCGTGGCGTGCGCGCCGCACGCTGCCCGAGCGGATCGCCGGGCTCTGGGAGCTCGGCACGCTGAGCAACCGCCTGGCCCGCGAGATCAGCGCGGATGCCGAGGTTCCGCCGATCGTCCAGGACCAGGGCGTGGTCAACCTGTACAGCACCGCGCAGGGCTTCGCGTCCGGACGCGCCGCGACCGAGCAGCTGCTCCACGAGGGCGTCGAGGCCCGGATCCTCGGACCCGACGAGGCCGCCGCCCGGACCGGCTTCGGTGGCACGCTCGCCGGCGGGGTGCTGTTCCCGACCGACGCGCTCTGTCACCCGGTCGCCTACGTCGACGAGCTGGTGCGGCAGGCCCGCGCACGCGGCGTCGAGTTCCGCGAGGGCACCGGCGTGACGTCGCTGCGGCCGGACGGCAGCGGTGACCGCGTCTTCGTCGAGACATCCCACGGCACGATCGTCGCCGACGCGGTGGTGATCGCGGCGGGCGTCGACTCGGTCCGGATCGCCCGCCCGCTCGGGCGCAAGGTGCCGATCATCGGCGGGCAGGGCTACAGCCTCGAGGCTGCGCTCGACCCCGCGCCGACGATGCCGGTGCTGTTCCCGGAGTGGCGGTTCGCGGCGAGCCCGTTCGACGGCGTCGTGCGGTTCGCGGGAATCATGGACCTGGTCACCGGCCCGCGTCCCGGCCGGCCCGAGCGGGCCGCGTACCTGGAGCGCAAGGCCCGCGAGGCGTTCTCCGGCGTCGACCGGTTCGAGCTGCGGTCGACGTGGAGCGGCATGCGAGCCTGCACGCCCGACGGGCTGCCGATCATCGATGCGCTCGACCCCAGGGGCCGCGTGATCCTCGCGTCCGGGCACAACATGCTCGGCATGACCCTGGCCGCCGGGACCGCGCAGATCGTCGCGTCCCGCCTGGCCGGGGTCGACTCCGGCGTCGACGAGCGGCCGTTCGCTCTGGGGCGGTTCGGATGACCGCTCCGAGCCCGTCCCTCGAGGCGACGCGCGACGTCGCCGCCGAGGGCGTCCCGAATCCCAGCAGGAATCCCGAGGAGACCGTGTTGAGTACCCGAGGCCACGAGTTCGTGTTGCTGGCGATCCCCGACGTCAACGGGACGATCCGCGGCAAGGCGATGCGACGCGACGAGTTCGACTCGGCCGTTCGCGGCGGCGCACGGCTGACCAATCTGCTCCTGGCGCTCGACCCCGTCGACGAGCCGATCACCAGCTACGAGGAGATCGGGATCCGCTCCGGGGCGCAGGACCTGTTCATCGAGCCCGACGTCGAGACGCTCCGGCCGCTCAGCTGGGCCCCGGGCTGGAGCATCTGCCTGGCGACGCCGCGCTGGCCCGACGGTTCGCCGTGCCTGCTGTCCCCGCGCGAGCTCTTGCGCAACGCGCTGGCCGAGCTCGGCGAGCTCGGCTACGAGACGCTCTGCGCGATCGAGTACGAGGTGCGGTTCTTCGACGAGGCCAGCGGCGAGCCGGTGTCCGGCAGCGTCAGCTACAGCGCGTCGGGGATCGCCCGGCAGGCCGAGCTGCTGTCCCGGATCTCCGAGGCCGCCGACGGTCTCGGGATCGACCTGACCGCGGCGCACACCGAGGCCGGACCTGGGCTGATCGAGTTCAACCTTGGCGCCCGACCGGGGCTGCGGGCCGCGGACGACGGAGCGCTGCTGAAGTTCGCGGTCAAGGAGGTCGCCGCGTCGATGGGGCTGCGGGCGAGCTTCCTGGCCAAGCCGGCGGCGGAGCAAGAGGGATCCAGCGGGCACGTCCACGTGTCGCTCTGGTCCAACGGCGAGAACGCGTTCGCGGGCGGGCCGACGATCCAGCCGTTCGCGGGAGCGATCGCGGGCATGCTCGAGCAGCTGCCGGCGGCGTCGCTGTTGATGAACCCCACGATCAACTCGTACAAGCGGTTGATCCCCGGCTGGTTCGCGCCGGTGAACGCGAGCTGGGGAATCGAGAACCGGTCGTGCGCGTTGCGGGCGATCTGGGGCGACGGGTCGTCGAAGGCACGGAGCGAGTGTCGTCGGCCCGGAGCCGACGCCAACCCGTACCTGGTGCTGGCGGGGCTGATCGCCGCCGCGACCGACGGGATCCAGCGGCAGGCGACGCCACCCGAGCCGATCGTCGGCGACGCGTGCAACCAGCCGAACGTCGATCCGCTGCCGGGGTCGCTGGAGGAGGCCGTGCGGGCGTTCGAGGACGCGCCGGAGTTCCGTGCCGCGCTCGGCGAGGAGTTCTGCGCCTACTACGAGATCTCGCGCCGTTGGGAGCTGAAGGCCTGGCGCGAGTGCGTGACGGAGTGGGAGACCAAGCGCTACGAGGGGGCGGTCTGATGGCGCGTCCGGTGATCGGCGTCGCGGCGTGCCTGGAGCAGGCCCGCTGGTCGTTCTGGGATCAGCCGGCACACCTCGTCGATGATTCCTACGTCGCGGCGCTGGCGGACTCCGGCGGCGTGCCGGTGCTGTTGCCCGTGACCGAGCGCCCGCCGTTGGAGGCCGTCGAGCAGCTCGACGGCCTCGTGCTGATCGGCGGCGCCGACATCGACCCGGCGAGCTACGGCGCGCCGCGCTCGCCGCTGACCGAGGCGACCTATCCGCTGCGCGACCGGTTCGAGCTGGCGATCACGCACGCGGCGCTCGAGCGGGGGATTCCGGTGCTCGGGATCTGCCGCGGGATGCAGCTGCTGAACGTGGCGCGCGGCGGGACATTGGAGCAGCACTACGTGGACGCCGAGGGCCGGACCACGCACCGCAGGGCCCAGGGGACCTTCGTCGGAACCGAGGCGACGATGGTGCTCGAGCCCGGGTCGCTGGTCTCCCGGGCGATCGGCGCCACCGAGCACGTCGGCCACTGTCACCACCACCAGATCGTGGGCCGCCTCGGTGCGGGGCTGCGCGTCACCGCGCGGGCCGGCTTCGACGGCGCTCCCGAGGCGATCGAGGACACCGCGGGCGGATGGATCCTCGGCGTGCAGTGGCACCCGGAGGCGAGCGAGGAGCGCGCGCTGTTCCGCAGCCTCGTCGCGGCCGCCCGGCCCTCGGCAGTCGGCGCGTCTCCGCAGCGGACCACGGCGGCCTGACGTCCGTCGCGGGCGGCGAGACGCGAGCGACCCTTGTATCTCGTCATTTAAAGGTTATAATGACCTTAAATAGTTCCATTGAGGGATGGAACCGCGAACGGAGGGTCTATGAGCACGACGGCAGGGCGGAGTGACGCCCAGGAGCTCGAGGCCGCGGTGCTGTCGCACCTGTGGCCGCACAGCGACGAGTTGAACTGGCAGGAGTTGAACGACCGCGGGATGCGGATCTTCGACCGCGGTGAGGGCTCGACCCTCCACGACGTGCACGGCCGCTCGTACATCGACGGCCTGGCCGGCCTGTTCCTGGTCAACGTCGGTCACGGCCGCACCGAGATCGCCGAGGCGATGGCGGCGCAGGCCTCCCAGATCGCCTACACGGCCGCGGGCAACGCGGCGAACCCCGCGTCGACCCGGCTGGCGGCGACGCTCGCCGCGTGCACGCCGGGCGACCTCAATCGCATCTTCTTCGTCTCGGGCGGCTCGGAGTCCGTCGAGTCGGCGATCAAGATCGCCAAGCAGCACCACGCGATGAACGGCTTCCCCAAGCGCTACAAGATCATCGGCCGCCGCGGCTCGTACCACGGCACCACCTACGGGGCGATGAGCCTGACGGCGTCCTCGAACGACCGCTTCTTCGGCCCCTTCATGCCGGGCGTATCGCGCGTGCCGTCGCCCAACCGCTACCGCAACGACTTCGGGCTGAGCGGCGAGGACGGCGACCTGATGTGCGCCCGCTACGTCGAGCAGGAGATCCTCAACCAGGGTCCCGAGAGCGTCGCCGCGGTGATCGGCGAGCCGATCTCGGTCGCCAACGGCACCCACCTGCCGTCGCCCGTCTACTGGCAGGAGCTGCGCCGGATCTGCACCAAGTACGGCGTGCTGCTGATCATGGACGAGGTCATCACCGGCTTCGGGCGGACCGGCAAGCTGTTCGCCGCCGAGCACTACGGCGTGGTCCCGGACATCATGACGATGGCCAAGGGCCTCTCCAGCGGCTACGCGCCGATCGGGGCGGTGGCGGTACGCGACGAGGTCTTCGCACCCTTCACCGAGGACGGCAATCCGATCAACCACCTGATCACCTTCGGGGGCCACGCGGTTGCGGCCGCGGCCGCGCAACGCAACATCCAGATCATCCAGGACGAGGGCCTCGTCGCCCGCTCCGCGGAGCTGGGTGCCTACCTGCTCGAGGGCCTGCAGACGCTGGCTGGCCACCCGACGGTCGGGGACGTCCGCGGCGGGTCGGGCCTGCTCGCCGGCGTCGAGCTGGTCAAGGACAAGCAGACCAAGGAGTCCTGGGGCAGTGCGCACCCGTTCATCAAGGGCCTGGCGATGCGTACGCAGGAGCTGGGTCTGGTCACCCGCGTCTGGAACGTGCTGCACCTGTCGCCGCCGTTGGTCATCACCAAGGAGGAGATCGATCGGATGGTCGCGATCATCGACCAGGGCCTGACCGAGATGGAAGACGAGTTCGCCGCCGAGATCGGCTGAGGGGGCGGTCATGACGCAGACGATCGAGGTCATCGAGCCCGCGACCGGCGGGGTGCTGGCGACGATCCCGCAGGCCGGGGCCGCCGAGGCCGACGCCGCGATTGCCCGAGCGAAGGCGGCGTTCCCCGCCTGGCGGGCGGTCGCCCCGGGTGAGCGGGCGGCGCTGCTGCGTCGGATCGCGGCCGAGGTTCGCCGCCGGGCGGACGAGCTGGCGACGCTCGAGTCGCGGGACGTCGGCAAGCCGATCTCCGACGCACGCGGCGAGGTCGGCATGGTCGCGGACGTCTTCGAGTACTACGCCGGAGCGCCCGAGCGCCTGCTCGGCGACCAGATCCCGGTCGCGGGCGGCGTCAACGTGACGTTCCGCGAGCCGCTCGGGGTCGTCGGGCTGATCACCCCGTGGAACTTCCCGCTGCCGATCGCCGTGTGGAAGATCGCTCCGGCCCTGGCCGCGGGCAACACGGTGGTGCTCAAGCCCGCCGAGCTGACGCCGATGACGTCGATCGAGCTCGAGGGCATCCTCCGCGCGGCCGGCGTCCCGGACGGCGTCTTCAACGTCGTCGTGGGCCCCGGCTCGGTGGTCGGGGAGCGGATCGTCGACCACCCCGACGTGGCGAAGGTCGCGTTCACGGGATCGACCCAGGTCGGTCGCCGGATCGCGGCCCGCGCGGCCGAGACGATCAAGCGGGTCACGCTGGAGCTCGGCGGCAAGTCGGCCAACGTCGTCTTCGCCGACGCCGATCTGGCGGCGGCCGCCGCTGCCGCCCCGGGGGCCGTCTTCGGCAACGCCGGGCAGGACTGCTGCGCGCGGTCGCGGATCCTCGTGGAGCGCTCCGCGGTCGACGCGTTCCTGCCGCTGCTCGAGCAGGCCGTCGCGGCGATGCGGATCGGAGACCCGCTCGACGAGGCGACGCAGATGGGGCCGCTGGTCTCCGCGCAGCACCGGGAGACCGTCGCCGCGTTCGTCGACGACAGCGTGTCGGTCGCGTTCCGCGGCAGGGTCCCCGAGGGTCCCGGGTTCTGGTACCCGCCGACCGTGCTCTATCCGGTGGCGGAGCGTGACGTGGTCGCCCGCGAGGAGATCTTCGGCCCGGTGGCGAGCGTGCTGACCTTCGAGGACGAGGCCGACGCCATCCGGATCGCCAACGACTCGTCGTACGGCCTGTCGGGGTCGATCTGGACGGAGAACGGCGCTCGGGCGCTGCGCGTCGCGCGGGCGATCGAGAGCGGCGTGCTCTCGATCAACTCGAACAGCTCGGTCCGGACGACGACGCCGTTCGGCGGGGTCAAGCAGTCCGGTATCGGTCGGGAGCTCGGACCCCACGCTCTCGAGGCGTACACCGAGGTCAAGAACGTGTACTACGCGGTCGCCGAGAGCTGACGCGCGGGACGACGGCGGGCGCCGCCCGGAGCGACGCCACTCCCGGTGGCGCGGAGGGCGATGGGGCCGCCCTCCGCTGCGGTCGTTCAGGTGCGCATCCGCCGGAAGGTCGCGTCGAGCGCGCGCAGCGACGCCCGCACCGCCCGCTCGCTGTGGGCGATGTGGGCGTCCATGTGCTCCTGGGCCAGGGCGATGTCCCCGGCCTCGATCGCCGCGGTGATCGCCTCGTGCTCGGCGTTGACCCGCACGTGCCACTGGTCGGACTCCGGCAGCAGGCTGAGCGCGTTGAACAGCCGCATCCGGATCTCCTCGCACTGCCGCACGATGAACTGGTTGCGGGTCGCCTGCGCGACCACCAGGTGGTACTCGGTGTCGGCGCGGTTGTACTCGGCTTCCTCTTCGGCGGACGCCATCGTCTCGCCGTTACGATGTAGCGCCTCGACGTCGGCGGCGGAGCGCCGGGTCGCGGCGAGCCCCGCGACCCGTGGCTCGAGGCAGCGGCGGTAGACGAGCAGGTCCTCGATCTCCTCGCGCTCGCGCAGCAGCTGCATCATCCGCTCGTTCTGGAGCGTCTCGTCGTCGGTGCCGAGCACGAACGTTCCGCCGTAGCGGCCTCGCCGCGCGCCGACCAGGCGGTCGGCTTCGAGCAGGCGCAGCGCGTGCTGGACGGTGGGGCGGCCGACGCCGAACATCACGGCCAGCTCGCGCTCGGCGGGGAGGGCGTCGCCGGGGTGCAGCAGGCCGAGCGCGATGTGGCGGCGGATCTGCTCGGCGACGTACTCGTGGGCCCGCAGCTGGTTGATCGGCTCGAAGTGGACCTTCATCCCGTTCTTGCCGTTGGTCGCCGCGCTGCTGCTGTCGTCTGGCACTGCTCTCCCCTGGATTGGCGACCGTCGGTCGCGGAGGGGCCATCCGCGGAGATGGAACGCCCGTTCGTCCGACCCTCACAGGACGATATCAAGTAGGTCCTTTAAAACATCGTGTTTGTGACCGGCGATTCGAACGGCGCGGTCCGGCGACCCGTCGGCACGGACGCCCCGCGCCGTCGGTCGGTACGCCGTCACGCCGCGCGGGGCCGTGCTCCGACCGCCGGTAGGATCGTCCGATGCCCCGCGCCCGCCGCCTGTTCGGTCCGTTCTTCGTCCTCGCCGGAGCGATGCACTTCGTGGCGCCGAGGACCTACGAGGCGATCATGCCCGACTACCTGCCCCGGCACCGCGAGCTGGTCCACGCCAGCGGCGTCGCCGAGGTCGCGGCGGGCGCGGCGACGATGCACCCGCGCACGCGCCGCATCGGCGCGCTGCTCGGCGTCGCGACCCTGGTCGGCGTCTTCCCCGTCAACCTGCACATGGCGCTCAACCCGGACCGCTACCCCCAGATCCCCGGCGGCCGCACCGCGCTCTACGCCCGTTTGCCGCTCCAGCTGCTGCTGATCGCCTGGGCCCGCGCGGCGGGGAGGTAGGTCGGCTCGAGAACGACGAAGCCCCCGTCGACGACGGGGGCTTCGTTACGAGGCGGAGAGGGAGGGATTCGAACCCTCGGTAGAGGGGTTACCCCTACAACAGTTTTCGAGACTGCCCCATTCAACCGCTCTGGCACCTCTCCGCGGTTCCCTCGAACGGGACGGTCAGGGTATCGCGTCCTCGCGAACGACGACGCGTCGCCCGCGTGCCGACCGGGGCTCAGCCCGCGAACGCCAGCGCGACGACCAGCACGGCCGCGAAGGCGACCGCCGCGGTCGCCCCGCAGGTGTCCCCGGTCAGGCCGCCGAGCGCTCGTCGGGCCGCGACCGCGCCCAGCAGCGCCACCGCACCGGCGACGCCGGCGCTCGTGAGTCCGGCCGCCACGCCCGTGGCGACCGTCCCCGGCGCCACGCCGAGACAGACGATCGCGATCCCGATCGCGACCGCCGAGCCGACGAGCAGGACGGATGGCCCGACCCGTAGCGCGTGGATCGCGCCATCCGGTCGTGCTGGTCGCCCGACGGCCACGTGGACGAGGATCGCCCAGCGCGACAGGGCACCGGCGGCGATCAGCGCGGCCACGCCTTCTCCTCCCGTCCCCAGCCCGCGCAGCGCGCTCCAGCCGACGAGGAACCAGACGAGCAGCGCCAGCACGCCGAACGTCCCGTTGCGCGGGTCGCGCATCACGACCAGCCGCCGCTCGCGGTCGCCGTGGACCCCGAGCCCGTCGGCGACATCGGCCAGCCCGTCCTCGTGCAACGCGCCGGTCAGCAGCAGCAGCGCGGCCAGCGCCAGCGCTGCCGCGACGCCGGACGGACCGGCGCCGGCGAGCAATCCCGCCAACGCGAGCACCCCGCCGCCGGCTGCGCCGACCGCCGCACCGACCACCGGGAACCACGGCGCCGCCGCCGTCAGCTTCGGCGCCTCGTCGGCCGCGAACGGCACCGGCACCCGCGTCAGGAAGCCGATCGCGTGGCGCGGCCCGTCGAGGATCGGGAGGGACATCGGGGAGAGGGTAGTGCGACCGGACCCGACGACGTCTCTGTCGCTCCCGGCCGCCAGCGGCGACACTGTACGGATGCACGACGGCCCCGAGGAGTACGTCCGCCCGGCCACGCCCGCGGGCTTCGATCCGTCGCGGGCCGCCGAGCGGGCCGCGGATCCGTTCGGATGGCGGTTCCCCGACGCCGACCGCGACGCGCTGCACGCGATCATCGCCGGCCGCCGCGACATCCGCCGGTTTCGCCCGGACCCCGTTCCCCAGGACGTGCTCGACCGGGTCCTGACCGCGGCGCACCAGGGACCGTCGGTCGGCCTGATGCAGCCGTGGCGGTTCATCGTCGTGCGCGACGACGCGACCCGCGGCGCGATGCGGGCGATCGCGCAGGGCGAGCGGCTGCGCCAGGCCGAGCGGTTCCCGGGACGGGCTCGGCACTTCCTCGACCAGAAGATCGAGGGGATCGTCGACGCCCCGCTGGCGATCGTCGTCTGCTGCGACCCGGGCGAGCCCGGCGTCGAGGTGCTCGGCCGCGGGACGATCCCCGAGACCGACGTTCACTCGACCGCCTGCGCGATCCAGAACCTCTGGCTGGCGGCGCGGGCCGAGGGCCTCGGCGTCGGCTNNCCGCGAGGACCTGCGCGGCCTGCTCGGGATCCCGGAGCGGGTCGACCCGATGGCCTGGCTCTGCATCGGCTGGCCCGACGAGCGCCCGGTGCGGCCGGGCCTCGAGGCGGCGGGCTGGGCGCAGCGGGCGCCGCTCTCCGCGGTCACGCTCGACGAGCGCTGGCCGGTCGCGGACGTGCCGTCGGTCGGCGGGGCGATGCTCGTCGACGGCGGGGAGGACCAAGGCGCCGTGCTCGCCGCTGGCGCGCCCGCCGCGAATGCCCCGGACGCC
>JACYYJ010130602.1_pt1 | contig 10715 bp, 9 predicted proteins | sample 8236861 | NCBI WGS metagenome assembly JACYYJ01 (sample SAMN14103086, study PRJNA606662) | landfill metagenome | isolation source: landfill solid waste | place: India:New Delhi, Okhla landfill site | collected 2017-11-05
CTTTTATAACATCTAGTTTAACTATATCAAATCTTCCTTTTTCTTTCATGTAATAGCTTTTGACTTCAACCTTTCTCAACTCTTCTTATTCTGTGTTATAATGTGGAATGAATGATAGCAATGTTGGAGGAAAAATAATGGGTTATACGCCGATGATACAGCAATATTTAAAAATAAAATCTGACTATAAAGATAGTTTTCTATTTTTTCGTTTAGGCGATTTTTATGAAATGTTTTTTGAAGATGCTAAGAAAGCTGCACAAGAACTAGAAATTACGTTAACAAGTAGAGATGGAGGAACAGCAGACAGAATTCCGATGTGTGGGGTACCGTACCACTCTGCCGAAAATTACATAAAAACATTAATAGAAAAAGGTTATAAGGTAGCCATTTGTGAGCAAGTGGAGGATCCAAAAGTGGCAAAAGGTGTAGTAAAACGGGAAGTGGTCCAATTGATCACACCTGGTACGGTGATGGAAGGAAAAATGCTAAATGACCGAGAGAATAATTATTTAGCAGCTATAGAAAAAATAGGTCCATCTACGTTTGCTTTTGCTTATTCTGACATGACAACAGGGGAAACCTTCGTAATGAAAATAACCAGAGGCTGGCAAGCAGTATTAAGTGAATTATTTAATCGCCCGATAAAGGAGGTTATTGTAGAGAAGGAGCTAGAGGAGGATTATCAACGCGAATTAATCGAAAAAATGCAATTGACGCTTTCTACCCCTCGTCACGAGAAATTTCCTGATAATATGCAGATATTAATTGAGGATGTAAGGAATAGAGAGCTACACGATATTTGTATGACACTATACAATTATCTCTTTCAAACTCAAAAACGTTCGTTTGAACATTTGAAGAAGGCGCAAGAAATTGAATTAGAAGCATACATGACCTTGGATATGTATTCCAAACGCAATTTGGAAATTACCGCTTCTATGATGAGAAAAGAAAAATTCGGGAGTTTGTTATGGGTCATTGATCGCACAGTAACGGCAATGGGGGCAAGAAAATTAAAAAAATGGCTAGAAAGGCCATTGCTCACAAGCTCGTTGATTGAAGCCCGTTTAGATATGGTAGAAGGTATTTATGATCAATTTATGGAACGAGAAGGTTTACGGGAAGCATTAAGATCTATTTATGATTTAGAGCGCCTATCAGGGAGGGTTTCCTTTGGAAATGTTAATGCACGTGATCTCATTCAATTAAAAAAATCATTAAAAAATGTTCCGTTGATACAACAATTACTACATCATTTTGATAATAAAGCACTAAATCAATTAGCAGAAGAGTTAGATTCCTTACCACAACTAACCAACTTATTGGAAGAAAGTATTATCGAGGAGCCACCATTATCGATTACAGATGGCAATATCCTAAAGGACGGATTTCATGCTACACTAGATCAGTATAGAGATGCCTCCCGTAATGGAAAGGACTGGATAGCAGAGCTAGAAAGAAAAGAGAAGCTAGCAACGAATATAAAGTCATTAAAGGTTGGCTTTAATAAAGTATTTGGGTACTATATCGAAGTAACAAAGGCCAATCTTCACCTTATTCCAGAAGGTAGATATGAAAGAAAACAAACTTTAACAAATGCAGAAAGATTTATTACGAATGATTTAAAAGAGAAGGAAAAACTGATACTAGAAGCAGAAGAAAAAAGCGTTGAGCTAGAATATCAATTATTTTTGGAAATTCGCGAGAAGGTAAAACAGTATATCCCTGCCTTACAAAAGCTAGCGGAACGAATTAGTGAAATCGATGTTCTACAATGCTTTGCAACGGTTAGTGAAGAGAATAATTATGTTCGCCCAACCTTCACAAATACTAATAGTGTTAAGCTTGTGGAAAGCCGTCATCCTGTAGTAGAAAAAGTCATGAAAGAAGAGGCATTTGTCCCAAATGATATTCAATTAGATGAAGATAAGTTTATGTTACTAATTACTGGGCCAAATATGTCTGGTAAAAGTACGTATATGAGACAATTAGCGCTCACTATCATCATGGCACAGGTTGGCTGTTTTGTTCCAGCAAAATCAGCGCAGCTTACTATATTTGATCAGATCTTCACTAGAATTGGTGCTGCAGATGATCTTGTATCTGGACAAAGTACATTTATGGTGGAGATGCTAGAGGCAAAGCATGCTGTTCAACACGCAACGAACAATAGTCTTATTCTACTGGATGAAATTGGTCGAGGCACGAGCACGTATGATGGAATGGCCATTGCTCAAGCGATTATTGAGCATATTCATGAGTATATCCATGCCAAGACCCTATTTTCTACACACTATCATGAGTTAACTAGTTTAGAAGAAAAGCTCAATGGGTTAAGAAATATTCACGTTCGTGCAGAAGAAATTAACGAGGAAGTCGTATTTCTACATCAAATTCATCAAGGTGCTGCGGATGAGAGCTATGGAATCCATGTCGCTAAGCTTGCTGGTTTACCCGATTCTTTGATCAATCGAGCCAACGTCATTTTAGAGCAATTGGAAAATAACGACAGCAGTATGACTCATCGTTCCATAGACTCTGAAGCATCTGATATAGAGCAGATGAGCTTCTTTGTGGAAGAGAAACCAATGAAGCAAAAAGAAAAACAAGTAGAGTCAGAACTTGTCAATAAGTTAAAAAAGTTAAACATTTTAGAAATGACACCAATGGAAGCAATGAATCAATTATATCAATTGCAAAAACAGGTAAAAAAGGGTTGATTCTATGATGAAAATTATGGAACTACCAGATTTTCTAGCCAATAAAATTGCGGCAGGAGAAGTAGTAGAACGCCCAGCTTCTGTCGTAAAGGAACTGGTAGAGAACAGTGTAGATGCCAAAAGTAACTGGATAAAAGTAGATATAGAAGAAGCAGGACTTCAAACCATTAAAGTAACAGATGATGGAATGGGAATCCCGGTTGATCAATGTAAGAATGCTTTTCTACGACATGCAACAAGTAAGATTACGAATGAAAATGACCTTTTTCATGTGAAGACATTAGGCTTTAGAGGTGAAGCATTAGCAAGTATTGCCGCTGTTAGTAGATTGCGAATTCAGACTTCGACAGGTGAAGAGGCAGGAACCGTGCTGGAGCTGGAAGGTGGAGAGCTACAATCAGAAGGACATAGTGATGCGAGAAGAGGAACAGAGATTACGGTAAAAGACTTGTTTTTTAATACGCCTGCACGGTTAAAATATTTAAAAACCGTCCATACTGAATTAGGGCACATTACTGATATTATTAATCGGATGGCACTTTCCCACCCGGATATTCGTTTTGAACTAACACACAATGGTAAAAGAATTTTTCAAACTTCCGGAAAAGGGGACACATTACAAATTATTGCAGCCATTTATGGTTTTTCAGTAGCAAAAAAAATGATTCCAGTTAGAGCGCGGACAATGGATTATGAAGTGAAAGGGTATATTGCAAAACCAGAGATAACACGAGCGTCGAGGAATTATATTACAACGGTAATTAATGGGAGATATGTTCGTAGTATTGGATTAGCAAAAGCGATTGCCAATGGATATCATACCTTTCTTCCGATTGGTCGTCAGCCTATCGTTGTATTACAAATCGAAATGGATCCAATCTTAATTGATGTAAATGTCCATCCAACCAAACTAGAGGTGCGTTTTAGTAAAGAAAAAGAGCTATTTGCAGCTGTTGAACAAATGATTAAGGATGCTTTTCATCAAGAAACCTTAATACCAAGTGGTGCACCTAAGTCTGTAGAAAAAGAAAAAACGGTCCAGCCACAGTTTTATTTCGAAGAATCCTCTCAGCCAACAGAGGAACAGCCAACTCCTCAAGAGGATAGTGCATCTAATTTTCAGATTAATGAAGGTCCTTTAGTAGAGCCAAACATCGAGCAACAACATGATGACAATATCGCAACATCTTCCGAGAAGATATTGCTTCATGAAAATTGGCTGGAACAGGACGAAAAACAAGAGATAGAAAACGAATCTATAGAGGAACGAGTACCGACACTCTATCCAATCGGACAGCATCATGGAACCTATATTCTAGCTCAAAATGATGAAGGGTTATATATCATTGATCAGCATGCAGCCCAAGAGCGGATAAAGTATGAGTTTTTCCGTGAAAAAATTGGGGAGGTAGAACGAGAACTGCAGGATTTACTTGTTCCAATCACATTTGAATTTACACAGCAAGAAGCACTGTTTATTGAACAATATTCGGAAGAGTTAAAGAGAATAGGTTTATTCTTTGAATCATTTGGCCACCATTCGTATCTTATCCGTTCTTATCCTAGCTGGTTTCCGAAAGGGGAAGAAGAGGAAATTATTCGTGAGATTATCGATCAATTAATACGAGATCAGAGAGTAAATATTCATAAGTTAAGAGAAGAAGCAGCGATCCTCATGTCGTGTAAAAGATCGATAAAGGCGAATCATTATTTAAACTTGGAAGATATGCGAAGATTACTAGATGATTTAAGAGCTTGCGAGGAGCCTTTTACTTGTCCTCATGGACGACCGATTATTATTCAATTTACAAAATATGAAATGGAGAAAATGTTTAAACGAGTTATGTAAAAAGATGAAGAAATGATCGTTATCGTGTATACTAGTGATGATAGAAGTGTTCACCCATGAAAGGGAGCAAGTATGAAGCAGAAAATAATCGTAGTAGTAGGCCCAACTGCTGTTGGTAAGACAGCTTTAAGTATTAAAGTTGCCAAAGAATTTAATGGAGAAATAATTAGCGGAGATTCCATGCAGGTATACCGTGAAATGGATATTGGTACGGCAAAAGTAACGGAACAGGAAATGGCTGGTATTCCTCACCATCTTATTGACATTTTAGATCCAGCAGACTCTTTTTCAGTTGCTGATTTTCAAAAAAGAGTTAGAGAATCCATTCGAGAAATTGCTGCGCGTAATAAAACCGTGATTATTGCCGGTGGCACGGGTTTATATATCCAATCCGTACTTTATGACTATCAGTTCGCAGAGGAAGAACGTAATGCTATTTATCAGCAAAGAATTGAATCAGAAATCGAAACAAAAGGTATAGAAGCAGTTTATGAGAGATTAAAGCAAATCGATCCTGAACAAGCAGAGAAAATACATCCCAATAATAAGCGAAGATTAATAAGAGCATTAGAAGTATATGATCGGACAGGCAAGACGATGACAGAATACCAACAGGATCAGAATGAGATGCTCTATGATGCTTATATTGTTGGATTAGATATGGACCGAGCTGTATTGTATGATCGAATTAATGCAAGAGTGGATCAGATGGTAGAAGATGGCCTTTTAGAAGAAGTGAAGAAATTGCTTGATAATGGATATGAACACACACAGTCTATGCGTGGGATCGGATATAAGGAATTGATACCATATTATAAAGGCGAGATATCACTAGAAGGTGCCTTGGATCTTTTGAAAAGAAATTCTAGAAGGTTTGCCAAAAGACAATATACTTGGTTCAAAAATAAAATGCCGGTACAATGGTATTCCATACTTCCTGAGACGAAGGAGAAAGTTTTTCGAATTATTTTAAGTGATTTAGAAGGATTCCTAATAAAAAAATAGAATTAGTAAAGTATAGAGAAAAATGAGGAGGATTTGCAATGTCTCAATCAGTCAATATTCAAGACCAATACTTAAATCAATTACGAAAAGAACGCATTCCCGTTACGGTCTTCTTAACAAATGGTTTCCAATTAAGAGGAGTAGTAAAAGCTTTTGATAACTTTACTGTTCTGCTTGAAACTGAAGGTAAGCAGCAGTTAATTTTTAAGCATGCTATTTCTACATTTTCTCCAGCTAAAAATGTAACACTAGATAAGGAATAAAAAAGTGGCGCTATGATGAATAGCGCCATTTGATTTGAGTGATAAAAAGTAGGTGATCAGAATAGAACGAGTTTTGTTAATCGCAATTATGACAGAGAAAGACGAGAATGACCGATTTATCTATTCACTAGAGGAATTAAAGGCTTTAGCAAAAACAGCTGATGGTATGGTTGTCCATACCCTTACACAAAAACGAATCAATCCACATCCTGCTACATATGTCGGTGAAGGAAAGCTTGAAGAAATTAAAGCTATATGTGTAGAAGAAGAAATCGATGTGGTGATTGCCAATCATGAGTTATCTGGGGGGCAAATTCGGAATCTTCAGGATTACCTTGAAGTTCGAATTATTGACAGAAGTCAGCTTATTCTAGATATATTCGCCGCAAGAGCGCAAACAAGGGAAGGAAAATTGCAAGTTGAATTAGCGCAATATGCGTACATGCTTCCAAGATTACGTGGTCAGGGTACCGATCTCTCGAGACTAGGGGCTGGAATTGGAACAAGAGGTCCAGGTGAAACAAAGTTAGAAACAGATCGCAGACATATCCAAAGGAGAATGGATGAGCTTAAGTATCAATTAAAGTCAGTTGTCAATCAAAGGGAACAGTATCGTAGTAAAAGAAGGAAAAATCACTTGTTGCAAATTGCTATTGTCGGTTATACGAACGCAGGGAAATCAACCATTTTTAATGCCTTGACTCGAAGTGAGTCATTACAGGAAGATAAGTTATTTGCAACACTTGATCCGTTGACAAGAAAGCTACGACTTCCAAAAGGATTGGAACTAATCTTAACAGATACAGTTGGTTTTATTCAGGATTTACCAACATCACTAATCGCAGCATTTCGGTCGACTTTAGAAGAGGTAAAAGAAGCTGATGTAATCTTACATGTTATCGATGTAGCAGCACCAGATAAAGAGGATCATGAAGAAACGGTATTACAGCAATTAAAGGAACTAGAAGCTAGTGAAATACCGGTATTGACCATCTATAATAAAAAAGATTTGATCGATTCGGATGATTTTATCCCACATAGCCATCCATATTATTTAATGAGTGCGAGGAATGAGGCAGATTTATTACAATTAAAGGAAAAAATCGAAGCATTTCTTTCCGAACAAATGCAGCCATATCAATGTCTTATTCCTGAAAGTGAAAGTCGAACACTTAATCGTTTAAAAAAGCATTCTATTATAGATGAATTGGCTTATCAGGAAGTAACAGAGGGCTATTTAGTGAAAGGCTTTGTCGACCAAAGCCATCCCATTATGCGTGAAATAAAGGAGTTCCAGCAACAATGACGATTTCAGAAGAAATTAAAAAAATAGAGAAACAAATTGAGCCATATTTGCAAAGAATACAAGCAAACGAATTATATAACCAGAAGAAGGTGTTAGAAGCGTTCCAAAAGCTAGCGGTAAGTGACAGTGATTTTAATCCAACTACTGGCTACGGTTATGACGACTATGGAAGAGATAAGCTAGAAGCGGTATATTCCTCGGTGTTCAAAGCCGAGGATGCCCTTGTTCGCCCACAAATCTCCTCCGGTACCCATGCCATAACATTAGCGCTATTTGGTGTGCTTCGCCCAAATGATCAACTGCTTTACATAACAGGTAAGCCCTATGATACGTTAGAACAAGTAATTAAATCAGATGATAGAAAGGGAGGGGCGTTAGAAGACTTTGGCATTGAGTATGATTATGTTCCACTGCTTGATGGGGACATTAATATGAAGGAAGTAGAAAAATCTATCCAGTCAAATACAAAGGTTGTCGCCATTCAACGCTCTAAAGGATATGATAGTAGACCATCACTTTCTATTGAAAAAATAGAAAAAGCAATCGAAGAGCTTAGGAGAATAAAAAAAGATCTGATCATTTTCGTAGATAATTGCTATGGCGAATTTGTAGAGACGAAGGAACCCCTAGAAGTTGGTGCAGATATCATCGCAGGTTCTTTAATCAAAAACCCAGGTGGAGGGATCGCGAGAACGGGAGGCTATGTAGCAGGAAAAAAAGAATTAGTGGAAATGGCTGCATTTCGTTTAACTGCACCTGGAATCGGGAAAGAAATTGGTGCAAGCCTTGGCATGCTTCAAGAAATGTATCAAGGATTATTCTTAGCACCACATACCGTGAGTGAGGCACTTCGCGGTGCTGTCTTTTCTTCTTATGTATTGAATTCACACGGTTTTCGTACTTCTCCTAGTTATCATGAGAAAAGAACAGATCTCATTCAATCGGTAGAGTTTGATACAGCAGAACAGATGATTCAATTTTGTCAGACCATTCAAACTCAGTCTCCGATTAATTCACATGTAGTACCATATCCTGCACCAATGCCTGGATACGAAGATGAGGTAATTATGGCGGCAGGTACATTTATGCAAGGTGCAAGCTTGGAATTAACTGCCGATGGTCCGATTCGTCCACCTTATATTGCTTTTGTTCAGGGTGGCTTAACTTATGCTCATGTTAAATTAGCCGTCACAAGTGCAATTTATAGCATCAAGAATGATTCACCATTTTATATGTAAGGTTTTCTAACATCCCTTGACAGATAACCTGCATAATGTATAATAAGTATATCATAATTTTATAGAAAGGGGTTTATGTAATGAGCGAAATCGATCGACGTTCTATGCCCTTATTTTCTATCGGAATTGTAAAGTCCTTGACAGGGCTAACAGCAAGACAAATCCGTTATTATGAGCAACACCAATTAATTCATCCTTCTCGCACAGAAGGTAATCAACGTCTTTTTTCGTTTAATGATGTAGATCGTCTATTGGAGATTAAAGAGTTGATTGAAAAAGGAATTAATTTGGCTGGCATTAAACAAGTATTGTTGATCAAGGAAATGCCAAAAACGGAAGAAAAGAAAGTAAGCGAAGAAGAATTATCGGAAAAAGAACTTCGCAAAATCCTGCAAAAAGAATTAATGGATGCGGGCAGATTGGGCAAAACTTCGTTAAGACAGGGAGAACTATCTAGGTTCTTCCATTAAACAATAAAGGAGAGAATAAATGAATGGGATTAACTAAAGAAGAGATCAAACGCAAAATTGCAGAAGAAAATGTCAAGTTTATTCGTTTACAGTTTACAGATTTACTTGGAACAATTAAGAATGTAGAAATTCCTCTAAGCCAATTAGACAAAGCTTTGGATAATCAAATGGTCTTTGACGGATCTTCTATTGAAGGATTTGTTCGAATTGAAGAATCTGATATGAAACTATATCCAGATTTAAACACATTTGTTGTATTCCCTTGGACATCAGAAAAAGGTAAAGTAGCACGTTTTATTTGTGATATTTACAATACTGATGGTACTCCTTTCTCTGGCTGCCCGCGTTATAACTTGAAACGCAATTTAAAAATTGCAGAAGACTTAGGTTTTACCGCATTTAATATTGGTACGGAGCCTGAATTTTTCTTATTTAAGCTTGACGAAAAAGGGGATCCTACTCTTGAATTAAATGATAAAGGTGGCTATTTTGACCTTGCTCCAACAGATTTAGGTGAAAATTGCCGACGTGATATTGTATTAGAATTAGAAGAAATGGGATTTGAAATAGAGGCTTCTCACCACGAAGTAGCTCCAGGTCAACATGAAATTGACTTTAAATATTCCGATGCTCTTAAACATGCCGATGATATTCAAACATTCAAGTTAGTAGTAAAAACCATTGCACGTAAGCACGGTTTGCATGCAACATTTATGCCAAAACCATTATTCGGTGTCAATGGATCTGGTATGCACTGTAATATGTCTTTGTTTAAAGGAAAAACGAATACATTCTTAGATGAGAATGGTCCATTACAATTAAGTGAAACGGCTTATCAATTTATTGCTGGTACGATTAAGCATGCCCTTTCCTTTACTGCGGTAACAAACCCAACAGTAAACTCTTATAAACGTTTAGTACCGGGCTATGAAGCACCTTGTTATGTGGCATGGTCTGGATCAAATCGTAGTCCATTAATTCGTGTTCCTTCTTCCCGTGGTGCAAGTACAAGAGTGGAAGTTCGTAGTGTAGACCCTGCGGCGAACCCTTACTTAGCTCTATCTGTGCTATTAGCTTCTGGTTTAGATGGTATTAAAAATAATCTAGAAGCACCAAAAGCAATTGATCGCAATATTTATATTATGGACAAAGAAGAAAGAGAAGCTAATGGTATTCAAGATTTACCTGCAACATTAGCTGATGCTTTAGAAGAATTGAAAAAAGACGAAGTAATCATTGAAGCATTAGGTGAACACCTATTTGAACACTTTATCGAATCAAAAGAAATTGAGTGGGATATGTTCCGTACACAGGTTCACCCTTGGGAAAGAGAACAATATATTTCCGCATTTTAAGGAAGGAAACTCCTTGACACTTCTGGTGTTGAGGGGTTTTTGTTTGGTTATGGACATATTTGGATATTATGTCCCCATATGCTTTACCCCAAATTCGCCTCATAAAATTTATTGATGCTTTGTGTTTTCGTGATTCTTCCAAGGCATCCTTTTTGTATTTTGGAAATCCTGTTGTATATTTTGCTTTTTTTACAATCATTCATACCGAAACTAACTAATATTGTCTCTTTTGTCGTAAGTGATGAAAAAGAGTGATGGACTATGTAATGGAGATACAAAAAGGAGGTTACTTCCTATCTGTATTCCCCATAATAAGAGGTTTTATGGGTGCGAGATCATTATTATATTAATAACCATAACCACCATAGAAGGATGCGCCAATAATAATTAGTAGAATAAACAATACGACAATCAATGCAAAGCCACCACCGTAGCCATAACCAGTACCACCGCTCATAGTAAGAAACACCTCCTTGAGCTCAGATAGTGTATTGTATGTTTATTTT
>JACYYJ010114233.1_pt1 | contig 10697 bp, 5 predicted proteins | sample 8236861 | NCBI WGS metagenome assembly JACYYJ01 (sample SAMN14103086, study PRJNA606662) | landfill metagenome | isolation source: landfill solid waste | place: India:New Delhi, Okhla landfill site | collected 2017-11-05
ATTTAAAATACCTCATGGAGAGTCGATTGCCGTTTTGTTAACTTATGTATTTGAGTACATATGGCCATCTTGTCTAGGTAAGATGGGAAATGTAGCGGAAGCATTAGGACTTAAAGTAGATCATCTATCTGATAGAGAAGCTGCTATCAAAGCAGTGGAAGAGTTATACAATATCGTTAAAGATGTAGGTATACCTACAACAATTAAAGAATTTGGAATTAAAGAAAGCGATATAGAACAGTTAACTAGAGATGCAGTAAAACAAACCAGATTACTAGCAAGAAGCCCAAAAGCATATACAGAGAAGGACATTCGAGCAGTATATGGAAAAGCATTTGAAGGAAAACTAAAACTAAACTAGAGAATAGAGCGGGTGCCAGGCATTTGCGCATTTTCCAAAGGAAAATAGACAAGTGCCTGGCACCCCCCACAACAAGCACAAACAAACCAAATCAAAATCAAACCAAATGGCCGCTCATCCACTCTCGAATCTCCTCTGGAATCGGCTCTGTAGCTTGCTTATCTAAATTATAATTCACATAGACTGCAGTGCTTTTCGCACATAAAGTGTTTTCTTGATAAAGTTCTTCATACAAAGTAAAACTTGTATTACCAATTCTTTTAACCCATGTCTTAATCTCAACATCTTTCCCGTAATAAATCTGACTAATAAATTCAATATTCGAATTAATAATAACGCATTTCCAATTGTTGAAATTATCGTCAGGTGTAAACCTATGAAAAATCTCTTCTCGCCCCGCCTCAAACCAAACCGGCAGCGTCGTATTATTTATATGCCCAACAGCATCCGTTTCCGAAACCCTCGGCCGAATACAAGTTTTAAGCACAAAACCCCCTCCTTTTACACCTAGTACGAAGCGCAGAATCAAAACCAAACTCCCTGCACTTAAAAACTGCAAAGCTGCTTGTTTTGGGCGCCAGTCACCTGGCGAATTTCCCGGACAGGTTGACTGGCACACGTTCTTTGCCGTTTTTATACACTTAGCAGTTCACGTATATCTTCTTCGCTCAAACTATTAAACATCGTTTCGCCTGGCTGGATGATTTTTTCAATTAATTCCTTTTTCTTTTGTTGTAAGGCGTATATTTTTTCTTCAATCGTACCTTTCGCAATTAGGCGGAATACTTGAACGACCTTTTTCTGACCCATTCGGTGGGCGCGGCCTGTAGCTTGTTCTTCAACTGCTGGGTTCCACCATAAATCGTAAAGAATGACCGTATCGGCTCCAGTTAAGTTCAGACCTGTACCTCCAGCTTTTAAGGAAATTAAGAAGATTTCCTTTTCACCATCGTTAAACCGATTCGCCATTTCTACCCGATCTCTAGATGGGGTGCTTCCGTCAAGATAGAAGGAATCAATTCCATTCTTTTGTAATACTTCTCGAATGAGCTTCAGCATGCTTGCAAACTGGGAAAATACAAGAATACGCTGGCCATTTTCTATGGCGTTTTCCACCATTTCAATAAGCTGTGTTAGTTTGCCGGATTCACCGTGATAGTTTTCGATAAACAAGGATGGGTGACAGCATAGCTGACGTAGTCTTGTGAGTCCTGCTAGAATTTTCATCCTGCTTTTTTGAAATCCTTCTGTCGCAATCGCATCGGCTGCTTCCCCTTGTATTTTTTCAAGGTAACCCACATAAAGCTGTTTTTGTTCTTTTGTAAGGTCGGACATATGCACGGTTTCGATTTTATCAGGAAGCTCTTTTAATACATCCTGCTTTAATCGACGTAAAATAAAGGGACGACTCATCCGAGCAATTTGCTCTTGCTCTAAATTGTTAAAGGTCTTTTTATTTGGGAAAAAGCCAGGTAAAATGGCGTCAAATATAGACCAGAGTTCATTAAGAGAGTTTTCGATTGGTGTTCCACTAAGTGCAAATCGTTTTCCGGCTTTCACCATCTTTACTGCTTTCGAGGTCTTTGTCGCATCGTTTTTAATCGCCTGTGCCTCATCTAATATGAGTGAAGAAAATTCTATTGGCTCATATATTTCAATATCTTGACGAATAAGTGGATAAGACGTTACGAGTACATCAACTCCACTTAGCTCTTCAAGCTGCTTTGCACGTTCCTCTTTGCTTCCACTAATCACTTCTACATGTAAGCCAGGTGCAAACTTATCAAACTCACTTTTCCAGTTATAAATTAAGGAAGCTGGTGAGATAACGAGTGCTGGCAGCTTCTCGCCTTTATTTTCTTTATGCTCAGAAAGCAAATACGTAATGGTTTGTAACGTCTTCCCAAGTCCCATATCGTCGGCTAATATTCCGCCAAAACGATAATGACTGAGTGCTTTTAACCATTGAAAACCTACATATTGATATTCTCTTAAGTCCGCCTGTAATCCTTCTGGTAAAGGATATTCCTGTTCATCTGGATTTTTAATGTCCTGAATTAGCTGACGGAATGCCTTATTGTATTTTGCCCCAGTTTCCTTGTTCATGAATTCTTCCACTTGCATGCCTCGGAAAGCTGGTAATTTGAGATTGCCATCTTTTACTGCATCGACATTTATGTTAAGCTCCTCGAAAAGCTTTGAAATAGGTGCAAAGGATTCCTCCTCTAATGGTACAAAAGCGCCATCAGGCAAACGGTAGTACCTTTTCTTTTCGGTTAAGGAACGAAAAATATTGGTGATTTCATCCTGATCAATATCGTCGAAGTCAAAATTGATTTCTAGGAAGTTTTCATGTGTATCCAAATCGATTTGAACCTTTGGATATTGTCTTTCTTCTAAAAGCATGGTTTTTACTTGATTTGTCATAAAAATATCAAGATGATTTTCAAGCTTTGGCAATATATCAAAAAGGAAAGAGAAGACTTCTTCCTCATCCTCGATATAAAGCTCACTACCATTGTATTTAAATGAGGCATTTTCAATTAAGTTCATAAATTCTTGCTCTTTTTCAATATCTCGGATTAAAATTTCATTTGTCTTTTCTGGACTATCTGTTTTTGTACCAAATGGGTAAAATACATAGTCATCGTAATGATACTCTAATCGAGCAAACAGCCTTTCCTCCGTTAAATCGAGATAAAGCTTCGGTTGTAACGGAGGCTGAATGATTTCATTAGACACCTCTTCAGATATTTTTAAATCCCCGAGCTTTTTTAGCCCAGGAATAACGTGAGAAAGGAAGTCATCAATACGCTGTCTCGGAATTGGAAGAGTACGGTGCTGGGTTTGGTTCACAATGGTTTCCATTTCCTTAATCATGTTATATTGGGTGTTATTTAACTTATAAAAATGATTATCGATTAATAGATACTTATATTCCTTAATCACGGTAACATTATTCAAGAAGTGCAAGTCTAATTGAAAGCTATCCTGATTATATTCCTCTAATTGGAAGGTAAAAGGTAAAGAGCCATTGCTCCAGTCAAAGCTCGGGAAATTTCGTCGCCCATGCTCTAATTTGCTATTTCTTGATTTCAATAAGTTTAATAAACGGTCCACAAATAATGGTGGAATGGTCAACCCTTTTTGCTTGCTTCCAGAATAAGAGGAGTAATACATTTGGCTGTGAAAAAACTGTTCGCTCTCATTGATGTCCATTAATAGGTCGATAATTTCCTTATCTTCTGGACTAAAGTAGTGTAGGGCTGGGTCGTAAATAAAGTTTTTGGTAAACTCTAATTCCTGCTGATGTTTGACATGTTTTACAAAATCCTTTGTATTCTTAACAACATAAAGCCGGTCCTCTCCAATTCTCATTTCCAGGTCAAGATATTTTGGCCAATTATAATCAAGCTTTAACGTATATTCGCATTTTAGAATTCTTTTTGAAAGACTAGATGCAGCAGGGGTTGTCATATCTGTTGTATCGATATAATTTGAAAATAGATTGATCATTTGTGCAGTTAAATCAGGAGTGCGATTTAATATATGCGCTGCTTCTGGAAAGTCAAACTGATTTAAAAAGGAATCCATTACCTCTTTTTTTGGTGTGTCTTTGATTTCATCTAGTATTTCCAGTGCCACTGCTATAACGTGCTTGCAGCCGTCGTACTTGGAGTGTGCAGGACAATCGCAATAATGGGAAATGCCACTGTTTAATAGTTTAATATCGACCTCATATGTTTCACTGCCCATAACATCTGCATACCATTTATCTTCTTCCTCGTTATAATATAAATCACGAACACGTCCTTGGTTATAGTACGTTAAACCTCTTCTATATATAGTATCTCCAAACATCCCTTTTAAAGAATTTCGATTTATCATTTGGTACATCCTATCTATCCGTTTTTATAATACTAGCATTCTACTTTTTACAATAAAATATACAAGGATTTATGTATATTTTAAACCATTTGATTGTATGATGAAGTAGGAAAAAATGTTTATTCTTCCATCTTATCATGTTTAGCAAAATTGTTAAGTTTCAAAAAGATATTTAATTCCTATTCGATTTTCATTGACAGATGCAGAAGCGTTTGAAATAATAAAGCAAATGAATAAAGACCTTTAAGATAGCCCCGTGAGGCTAGCAAGGAACCGGTTAAGGATGTATTGGCATAACTATGCCTAATAACCCCCTTTTTTCCTCATGGAGAAAAGGGGGCTATTTTATTAGAAAATTAGTTTGAATCCGGTCCCACTAATGGAGAACCTTTAATTGATATCCAGAGAGATACAAAAGGTTTGTGAATGAGCTTATTGTGTATATGTAAGTGTGATACTACATGTATGCCTCTTTGCAACCTTTTGCAAGGAGGCATTTTTTTATGCCCATACATGAAGGAGGTATGAGGATGAGGGATTTTATCTCGGTTCATCAGCTATCTGAAATGGAAATTTTCCAGCTTCTACGAAAAGCAGAATATTACCGCAAACAGGAAGTGCAATTTAATGAGAAGCTGTTTGTTGCCAATTTATTTTTTGAGCCTAGTACTCGTACGAAAATGAGTTTTGCTGTTGCAGAGCAGAAATTAGGATTACATGTACTTGATTTTCATACCGAAACTTCCAGTGTCCAAAAAGGAGAATCTTTGTATGACACAGTCAAAACCTTTGAAGCAATCGGTGCTAATTTAGTCGTTATTCGTCACGAGTCTGATCATTGGTTTGAGGAGCTAAAAGGCAAACTATCGATCCCAATTATTAATGCTGGCTCTGGAAAAGAAGAGCATCCAACCCAATGCATGCTCGATTTACTTACCATTTATCAAGAGTTTGGTAGATTTGAAGGCTTAAACATCGTCATTGCAGGAGATATCAAGCATAGTCGTGTGGCACGCTCAAACGCCTATGCGCTTCAAAGGCTAGGGGCAAATGTATACGTTAGCTCTGCTCCTGGATTGGAGGATGAAACGTTACACATCCCCAATCTGCCAATGGATGAGGCGGTGGAGGTGTGTGATGTATTAATGCTCCTTCGAATCCAGCATGAAAGACATACGAATCAAGCAGAAACGGCAAATTACTTAACCAATTACGGCTTAACGAAGGAAAGGGAAAGCCGAATGAAAAACGAGGCGATTCTGCTTCATCCTGCACCAGTAAATCGTGGGGTAGAAATAGACTCCGATTTAGTAGAATGCGCGCGCTCGAGAATTTTTAAGCAAATGAACAACGGAGTTTATATGCGTATGGCCATCATTTCCGAATTACTACAAAACAGGGGGTTTAATCATGAAGACACTTTTAACAAACGCGAAACGGTTGGGGCTTTCTAAAGAAATGGAGGTTTGTGAAGTTTTAATAGATGGGCAATTTATCGAAACAATTGCTCCTTCCATTGGGGTAGAGGCAGATCAAGTAATCGACTGCCACGGAAATTTAGTATTCCCGGGATTTATTGATGTCCATGTTCACTTGCGGGAGCCTGGTGGGAAGCATAAAGAAACAATTAAAACGGGAACAGAGGCGGCAGCAAGAGGAGGCTATACCACCATTTGCTCTATGCCGAACACAAATCCAGTGCCAGATAACACGGAAACAGTGAAACAGCTATTGAAAAAAATAAATGAGGATGCTGTTGTCCGTGTATTACCTTATGCCTCTATTACAGAGGGCTTAAAGGGCGAAACATTAACAAATATAAAGGAACTAGCGGATATGGGAGTTTTCGCCTTTACAGATGATGGTGTGGGAATCCAAACAGCCGATTATATGCTGCAGGCAATGAAAGAGGCGGCAGCAGTTGGGGCATCGATTGTAGCCCACTGTGAAGACAACTCCATCGTATATGGCGGAGTAATGCACGACGGTAAAGTGAGTAAACAGTTAAACTTACCTGGGATTCCATCATTAAGTGAGTCGGTACAAATTGCAAGGGACGTGCTACTTGCTGAGGCTGCAGGCTGTCATTACCATGTGTGCCACGTAAGCACGAAGGAATCGGTTCGTGTCATAAGGGATGCGAAGCGTGCTGGAATTAATGTGACGGCAGAGGTAAGTCCACACCATTTACTGTTAAATGAAGAGGTGATTTCAGAAGACGATGCAAACTTCAAAATGAATCCACCATTACGGGCAAAAGAAGATCAAGAAGCACTCCTAGCAGGATTATTAGATGGAACGATCGATTTTATTGCAACAGACCATGCTCCACACGCAGTAGAAGAAAAAGCAAAAGGATTTCTCGGAGCACCATTTGGAATTGTGGGATTGGAGACAGCTTTCCCACTACTTTATACGAATCTAGTAGAGACAGGTAAAGTAGCCCTTCAACAGCTAGTGGACTGGCTAACAATTAAACCCGCAAAAGTATTTAACTTGCCATATGGCAGATTAGAAAAGAACGCCATTGCGGATATAACCGTTGTGGACGTAAATAAAGAATTTTCTATTGATAAAAACACATTTTACTCAAAAGGAAAAAATACCCCTTTTAATAATTGGAAAGTAAAAGGAAAGTCAGTGCTAACGATTGTAGAAGGAAAGGTTGTCTACCAAGAGGAGGAAGTTCATGTCTAAGCGTCAGTTAATTCTAGAAGATGGAACCGTATTTGTTGGAGAAAGCTTTGGTAGTGAAAAAAGCACAATTGGAGAGGTTGTTTTTAATACAGGGATGACTGGATACCAAGAGGTGATCTCAGATCCTTCTTATTGTGGGCAAATCGTTATGATGACTTATCCCTTAATAGGGAACTACGGAATTAATCGTGATGATTTTGAAACCGTAACTCCTTTTATTCATGGCTTTATTGCGAAAGAGGTTGCGGATGCTCCTTCCAATTTTCGTAATGAAGAAACGTTGGATCAATTTTTAAAAGCTCATGATATACCAGGGATAACTGGGATAGATACGAGGAAGTTAACCAAAATCATTCGAAAGTATGGAACAATGAAAGCCATGATAACGGGGACAGAACAGTCTGTTGATGCAATATTAGAGGAACTAAAAGCGACAACACTTGCAACGGATCAAGTAAAACAAACGTCAACTGCTAAACCGTACGTTGTTCCGGGAAGAGGACTCCATATTGTGATGGTTGATTTCGGTGCAAAGCATGGCATTTTGCGTGAGCTAACAAAACGAGATTGCCATATTACCGTTGTTCCTTATCATTACAATGCAGAACAAATTTTGCGCATAAAGCCGGATGGAATCATGCTAACAAATGGACCTGGGGATCCAAAAGATGTACCGGAAGCAATTGAAATGATCCGAAATGTACTTGGTAAAGCTCCTGTTTTCGGAATTTGTTTAGGACATCAACTGTTAGCTTTAGCATGTGGAGCAGATACAGAAAAGTTAACGTTCGGACATCGTGGAGCCAATCATCCAATAAAAGATATGCGAACTGGCAAAACGTATTTAACATCTCAGAACCACAGTTACGCAGTAAAGGAAGCAACACTTGAGAATACGGATCTTCAATTAACACAGATTGCTTTAAATGATGGAACAGTAGAAGGAATCTCCCATAAAGAACATCTAGCTTTTTCTGTTCAATACCATCCAGAAGCATCACCTGGACCGGAAGATACAAACTACTTGTTTGATGAATTTTTACAAATGATGGAAGACAACAAAGCGAAAAAAGAGGTGGTTGTGTATGCCTAAAAATACAGCAATAGAAAAAATACTTGTAATCGGTTCAGGACCAATCGTTATCGGGCAAGCGGCAGAATTTGACTACTCCGGAACACAAGCATGCCAAGCATTAAAAGAAGAAGGCTACACAGTAATTTTAGCAAACTCAAATCCAGCAACAATTATGACAGACAATACGGTTGCCGACAAGGTATACATGGAGCCACTAACACCTGAATTTTTAATCAAGATTATTCGTAAAGAACAACCAGATGCCTTGCTACCTACATTAGGTGGCCAAACAGGATTAAATTTAGCCATTGCATTAGAGAAAACAGGAATTTTAGCTGAATATGATGTAAAGCTTTTGGGAACTTCTTTAGAAGCTATTCAAAAGGCGGAGGATCGAGAGCAATTTCGTCAGTTAATGCAAGAGCTTAATCAGCCAGTTCCGGAAAGTGTTATTGTAACCTCTGTAGACCAAGCGCTTGATTTTGCACAAAAAATTGGCTATCCACTAATCGTTCGCCCTGCTTATACACTTGGTGGAACTGGTGGTGGAATGTGTTATAACGAAGCGGAATTAAAGGAAATTACGAAGAATGGGTTAGCCATTTCACCTGTTCATCAATGTCTAATTGAACGTAATATTGCAGGATATAAGGAAATTGAGTATGAAGTAATGCGGGATAAAAACGACCAAGCAATTGTTGTTTGTAACATGGAAAATGTCGATCCAGTAGGTATTCATACGGGAGATTCTATCGTAGTTGCACCATCTCAGACGCTAAGTGACCGAGAATATCAGCTTCTTCGTAACGCATCCTTGGATATCATACGTGCATTGAAAATAGAAGGTGGCTGTAATGTACAGCTCGCATTAGATCCGAATAGCTTTAACTATTATGTGATAGAAGTAAACCCAAGGGTTAGTCGCTCCAGTGCATTGGCTTCGAAAGCAACAGGGTATCCAATTGCAAAGGTAGCAGCCAAAATTGCCGTTGGGTATACATTAGACGAAATTATCAACCCTGTTACCGGAAAAACCTATGCCATGTTTGAACCTGCTTTAGATTATGTCGTTACCAAACTTCCGCGTTTTCCTTTTGACAAGTTTACATCAGGAGACCGCAGACTAGGCACACAAATGAAAGCAACAGGAGAAATTATGGCAATTGGCCGAAATTTTGAAGAATCTCTATTAAAAGGAATTCGTTCACTTGAAATTGGAACGGAAGAGCTTTGGCTTAAGAATTTAGTGGAAGCAACGGATGAAGATCTGGAAAAACGTTTAGTAAGAGCAGATGATGAACGGATTTTTGTCGTTGCGGAATGTTTACGTAGAGGGAAAATAGTGGATGAGCTTTTTGAACTCACTAAAATAGATCGATTCTTCCTCGTTAAAATACAAAAGCTGATTCATTTAGAGGAGAGGCTTTCTAAAAATCCTTTTTCGAACGAATTATTAGAAGAAGCTAAGAAAATAGGGGTTTCGGATGCGCAACTGGCAAGACTTTGGAACGCTACAGTTGATGAAATTTATGAAGCAAGAATGAAAGAAGGCATTCTTCCAGTTTTCAAAATGGTAGATACATGTGCCGCAGAATTTGAATCGGAAACACCATATTTTTATAGCACATATGAAGAAGAAAATGAATCAGAAGTAACGGATAAGAAGAAAATTCTTGTATTAGGTTCAGGACCAATCCGAATCGGCCAAGGAATTGAGTTTGATTATGCAACCGTGCACTCTGTTCTTGCAATCAGAGAGATGGGTTATGAAGCGATTATTATGAACAACAATCCGGAAACGGTTTCTACAGATTTTAGTATTTCTGACAAGCTTTATTTTGAGCCTTTAACATTGGAAGACGTGATGCATGTTATTAATCTAGAAAAACCAGAGGGCATTATCGTTCAATTCGGTGGCCAAACAGCGATTAACCTGGCAGAAGGATTGGAACGACGAGGTGTAACGATTCTTGGTACTAGTTTAGAAGCAATTGACCGAGTGGAGGATCGAGATAAATTTGAAGATTTACTGGATGAACTGAATTTGCTCCGCCCTGCGGGTAGAGGTGTACGATCTCGAGAGGAAGCACTATTGGTGACTGAAGAAATTGGCTATCCTGTGTTGGTTCGTCCTTCCTATGTTATCGGTGGGAGCAAGATGGAGATCGTGTATAGCGATGCGGAGTTAAATGCTTATTTAGATAAATCTAGTGACATGGATTCCAAACATCCTATTTTAATAGATAAATATATTACTGGAATTGAAGTGGAAGTAGATGCTATAAGTGACGGTGAAACAACGATTATTCCTGGAATTATGGAACATATCGAACGATCAGGAGTCCATTCCGGAGATTCCATGGCGGTTTATCCACCACAACGATTAAGTGAAAATGTGAAAAAGCAATGCTTAGATGCAGCAGTAAAAATTTCAGAGGCTTTGAACGTAAAAGGACTTATTAATATTCAGTTTATTGTGCGCAATGAAGAAGTTTATATTTTAGAAGTAAACCCAAGAGCAAGTAGAACCATCCCATTTTTAAGTAAAATTACTGGTGTTACAATGGCGAATATTGCAACAAGAAGCATTTTAGGTGAGACATTAGCGAATTTAGGATATAAAACAGGCATTCTACCAGAAAATGATTACGTATCTGTGAAAATCCCTGTATTCTC
>JACYYJ010014183.1_pt1 | contig 10690 bp, 7 predicted proteins | sample 8236861 | NCBI WGS metagenome assembly JACYYJ01 (sample SAMN14103086, study PRJNA606662) | landfill metagenome | isolation source: landfill solid waste | place: India:New Delhi, Okhla landfill site | collected 2017-11-05
CGATCCCCGGCAGCTCGGTGACCTTTCCGTCGCGGGTCAGCGCGGCGATCGAGCGCGGAGCGTCGCGCATCGCCTTGGCGCCGTTGCGGTAGGCGAGCACGCGGTGGACCACGGCGCCGTCGAGCTCGTAGAGGTCGCCGAGCTCGTCGAAGAGGTCCGCGATCCGCGCGTTCGAGAGGTCGCTGGGCGGCGGGGGCTCGCTGGTCTGGGGATCGTCGGCCATCGTCCGGTCAGCCTACGCGGTGACGAAGCGCCTCCCGGCCGGACTGGTGTGCGGTTGGCCCGGCCCAGGCGGGCGAACCGCACCTCAGCGCGAAGGGGCACCTGGCCGCGAAGCCGACACGGCACTGGTGTGCGGTTGGCCCGACCCAGGCGGGCGAACCGCACCTCAGCGCGTCGTCGGGGCCGCCGCGTCGGCCGACCCAGCCGTCGGCAGCGCGTCGACGAACCGGCCCTCCGCCCGCGCCCGCGTCCGGCGCAGCGCGCCGAGCATCGCCGGGCCGAAGACGACCGCGAAGACGACGTTGCCGACGATGTGCGCCACGTCGAACGGTGCGGAGCTGGTGGCGATCACGATCGCCTGGTCGACCCCGCCACCGGTGAACGAGAGCCAGGCCGAGAGGTTCATGATCACGCCGAACAGCAGACCGGCGAACGCGCAGGTCGCGGCCAGCAGCCAGCGGTTGATCGGCCCCCGCACCAGCGCGCCCAGCCCCGCGCCGAGCAGTCCGCAGGCGCCCCACGCCAGCATCTGCCACGCCGTCCACGGTCCCTGACCGAAGACCACGTTGGAGGCCAGGGCGGTGATCGCGCCGACCGCGAAGCCAGGGGCCCCGCCGAGCACGATCCCGGCGAACAGCACGATGTCGGTGGTCGGCTTGACGTTCGGCAGCGGCGCGAAGGCGACGCGGGCGATCGCCGCCAGCGCGGCCAGGGTGGCGACCAGCGCCAGCGTGCGCGCGCTGGGTCGCGTGCGCTCGTACCACCAGCCGGTGGCGACGAGGGTCAGGACGACGACCACGATCGCCGGCAGGGCCGTGGTCATCGACCGGGCCCCCGATCGGGCGCCGCGACCGTCGTGCGCCGCTCCCCGTCGCGGGGTCCACGATCGCCCGCCGGAGCGGCGCAGACGGCCCGCAGCCACGCGCCGCCCTGGGCGGCGGTCACGACGCCGGGCGCCCCGAGGATCCGGGCCGCCTGGGTCGCGAAGTACCAGCCGCCGGCCAGCACGTCGGCCGGGGTCCCGTCGGCGATCACGCGACCGTCGGCGAGCAGCAGCACGCGGTCCGCGAACTCCGCCGCGAACTCGACGTCGTGGGTCGCCACGATCACCGCGGTCCCGTCGGCCGCGACCCGCCGCAGCTCGGCCTGCAGCGCGGACAGCGCCACGTGGTCCATGCCCCGCGTCGGCTCGTCGAGCCCGAGCGCCGCCGGAGCGGCCCTGCCGCCGAGCACCACGGCGAGCGCCAGCCGCTGGCGCTCGCCGCCCGACAGATCGCGCGGGTGCCGATCGACGAGGTGGCTCAGGCCGAGCAATTCGAGCGCGGACGCGGGCGCCTCGTCGCCGACCCGGTCGTGGAGCAGCATGTCGCCGGGGCTCTGCGGCAGCAGGCCGAACGGTCCCGCCCGGTCGATCCGACCGCGCGTCGGACCGTCGAGGTCGGCGAGGACCCGCAGCAGCGTCGACTTGCCGGCGCCGTTGCGGCCCATCAGCGCGATCCGCTCCCCCGGCTCGACCCGCAGGTCGATCCCGCGCAGCACCGTCGGCCCCTCGGCGATCTCGCGCCACAGTCCGTGGACGGCGATCGCCGGTGCGCCGGGGATCGCCGTGGTCGACCGCGAGCGGCGCCACCAGCGGGACCGGGTCGACCTCGCTCCGAGCGCCCCGGGGTCGACGACGCCGTCGGCGGAGGACCCAGCGCCGCCGACCGGCCCGTCCGCGTCCGCCCCTCCGTCGCTCGACCGGTCGACCTTCGCTGCCCCGTCGCCCGCCGACGAGCCGACCGTCGACGGCTCGTCCTCCGATGTGCCCCGCAGCGCCTCGCGGGCGTCCTTGACCCCGACCGGCAGCGGCGACCGTCCGGCATCGCGGAAGATCCGCGCGGCGGGCGGCAGCAGGTCCGGCGCCGCGTCGGCCGCCCAGGCGAGGAAGGCGTCCGGGGCGGCGTCGCAGACCACGCGCCCTCCGTCGAGCGCGAGCACGCGATCGGCGTGGTGCAGGCAGCGGTCGAGTCGGTGCTCGGCCAGCAGCACCGCGCAGCCGTGCTCCTCGTTCAGCCGCCGCAGCAGCCAGACCAGCTCGTCGCCCGCCACCGGATCGAGCTGCGACGTCGGCTCGTCGAGCAGGAACAGCCGCAGCGCGCCGCCCGCGCCGCCGGGGGCGAGCGCCGCGCCGAGCGCGACCCGCTGCAGCTCGCCGCCGGACAGCTCGTGGGTGCCGCGGTCGAGCAGCGCCTCGATCCCGAGCGCCAGCGCGACCTCCTCGACCGTCCGCGCGATCGACGCCGGGGAGCGACCGCGCAGCTCGAGCGGCAACGCCAGCTCGGCGCGCACCGTGTTGAGCACGACCTGGGTCTCGGGGTCCTGGAGCACCGTGCCGACCCGCTCGGCCAGCTGCGCCGGTCCGGCGTCGCGGGTGTCCTGCCCGGCGACCCGGACGTGGCCCGAGAGCGTGCCGCCCTGGTGGTGCGGCGCCAACCCGCAGGCCGCCCGCAGCAACGTCGACTTGCCGGACCCCGACGCCCCGACCAGGACCACGAACTCGCCGGGGCGGACGGTGAACGAGACGTCGACGAGCGACGGCACCGTCGCGTCGGGATGCACGTAGCCGACGTCCTCGAAGGCCAGCGCGGGCGGCGTCGCGGTCCGCCCCTCGGGCCTCGGGCCCGCCGGAGCCGCGGGGGGACGCCGGGCGGTCACGGCGCCACTCCGCGGCGATCGAGCAGGGGCAGCAGGGCGGCGACCGGCACCAACGCTGCCAGCGCCAGCGGCAGCGCGCCGTCCGGCATCGTCAGGCGAGGATCGGTGGTCAACCGCCCGGCGCCGGTGACGAGCGCGACCACCACGACGACCACGATCACCACGGCCGCCGCGAGGATCGCCCGGTCGTGGCGCGACCACGGGACGACGGTCCGCACCGGCCGGTGCCGCAGCCCGTGCCCACGCAGCTCGAGCGTCGCCGCCAGGTCGCTCGCCCGGTCGAGCACGGACGCCGTGACGGTCCGCAGCACCAGCAGCCGGGCGGTTCGGTCGTCCCGGGCACCCGGCACGCCGTCGGGACGGCAGCGCCGCGCATCGGCCAGTCGCGCCCCGTCGCGCGCCAGCACCGGGACGACCCGCAGCGCCAGCGCCGAGCTGAGCGCGGCGGCCGGCCAGCGCCGGCGGGCGGCCATCAGCAGCCGGTCGGGGTCGACGGTGACGGCGGCCAGCACGCCGACCAGGATCACCAGCACCACGCGCAGGGCGAGCACGCCGCCCGCGGCCAACGACTCGGCGGTCACGTCGACCCGTCCGACCACCGGCCACTCGCCCAGCCGCAGCAGCACGGTCAGGCCGTGATGGCTGACCAGCACGTTGACCAGCAGCACCAGCGTCGCCAGCGGCAGCGCGACGACCAGCGCCCGCCGTTGGCTCGGCAGCGCGCCGGTGATCGCGCCGGCCGTCAGCACGCTGACCAGCACCGCCCCGAGCAGCAGCGGATGCGAGACGCCGAGGACCAGCACCGCCAACGCCGCGCAGTAGGCCGCGGCGACGACGGGACGCGCGGCGTGCAGCGCGGTCGCCCGCCGGCGGTAGGCGATCGACGCCAGGCCGACCAGCACGTCGCGGGACCGCCCGCGACGGCGCGGCGCCCGGGGGTCGCTGGTCGCCGGGGACCCGGTTGCGAGGCTCGGCCTCACCGCTCCCCCGGCAGCGGCAACCGCTCCGGGGAGCCGTCCCGGACCAGCAGCGCGAAGGCCCCGGACAGGGCGTCGGGGGTCAGCTGCTCGGCGGCCGACGCGGCGTCGGCCGCGCTCCGTCCGGTGACCACCCAGGTCACCGGCTCACGCCCGCTGCGGGTGACGGCGACCAGCCCCCACCCCGACCGGACCTCTTCCGCGGCGGAGCCGTCCGCGCGGAACGGGGTCAGCCGGAATCCCCGCACGCGCGCGAGCACCCCGGACGTCCGGGGCTCGCGCTCGAGCCGCCCGGCCACGGGATCGCGCCGCACCCCGGACCACGCGCCGACGAGCACCCGCAGGCGCGTCGGGCCGGGCCCGGCCGCGTACTGCTCGGCGGTCGCCGCCACCCCGGCGTCGGCCAGCCGCTCTCCGGCGATCCGGCAGGCGGGACCGTCGACGTCGACGCAGGCGAGCTCCACGGGCGGAGGCCCGGCATCGTCCCCTGCGCGATCCGCGAACGGCATCGGGAACGACCCCACGACGCCCTGGACGTTGGCGATCCGCTGGTCGTGGCGGTCCCACCAGATCCGATCGCCGCCGGCGACCGCGACGCTGGCGGCCCCCTCGCCGCTGAGCACGCCGTTGCGGAAGAACAGCCAGTAGGGGGTCGACCCGTCCGTCGCCTCGCCGCCCGCGCGACCGTCGATCGCCGCGACGAACGTCCCGCCCGAGGTGACGTCGACGGTCGTGTTGCGCTGCAGCAGACGGACCACGGTGTCCTCGCCCTCGGTCTCGGCCTGCGGCCGGTCGACGACGCTCTCGGTGCCGAAGCGATCCGTCACCCGCAGACCGACGTCCTCGGGGGTGTCGCCCGCGCCGACCCCGCACCCGCTGATCGTCGCCGCGACGGCGATCGCAACCAGCGACCGTCCGATCCGCCCGTCGCGATCCACGTCGTGCCCGCGCCCGTCGTTCCGCACCGTCCCGCTCCGATCGCTCGTCGTGCCGCGCCCGTTCATCGTCCCCACCGCGTCGCCGGCCGCGTCTCGAGCCGCATCCCGATCAGCACGCAGACCGCCAGCAGCCCGCCGAGCGCGGTCGCCGCCCACGGCGTCGCGGTGCCGCCGGCCTGCGCGGTCCGCAGCCCGGCCGCGACGGCATCGTCGAGCTGCCGACCCTCGGTCCCGCGGGGAGCCTCGACGACCTGGCCGCTGATCAGCTGACCGACGCCCTCGTCCTCCGCGACCGGCTCGACCGGCGGCGGCGGCGCGTTCTGGTCGCCGCCGTCGTCGCCGACGCCCGACGCGCCGGCGGTGCCGGTGGCGCCGTCGTCGCCGCGGGTGCTCTGCTGAGGCTCCTGCTCGCGCTCGGTGTCGCGGATGCCGCCGTCGGTCGCGCCCTGGCTCTGCGGCTGCGGGCGCGAGAACAGCTCGGCGCCCCGTCCGCCCCCACCGCTGACGACGGTGCCGTCGCCGTCGGCCGCCTCGCCCGCGTTGCCGGCGGTGCGCTCGGCTTCGAGCCTGCGGGCGGCGGCGCGCTTGGCGGCGACGCGCTCCTCGGCCTTCGCCCGCTTGGCCGCCTCGACCTCGGCCGCGCGCGGCGGCGCGGGGACCGGCCAGGCGTGGCCGGCGAAGGCCGGAGCCGCGTAGGCGGTGATCAGGGTCGGGTTCTGGTCCTGCGACGCGCGCCACATCACGCTGCCGTCGCGGCGCTGCAGCCCCGCCAGGAACCGCAGCGGGTCCTTGCCGGCGGGCTTCCACTTCGCGGGATCCTCGCCGACGGCCCACAGCGCCTGGACGACCCACGGGGTGGTCCCGGCGTTCGACTCGCCGGCGAGCTCCCCGGGCAGGTCTCCGGACGGCCAACCGCCGTCGGGCTGCTGGTGCTGGCGCAGCCACGCGATCGCGCGCTTGACCGGGTCCTCGCCGCAGCGGCCGGCCGCGCACAGCGCCTGCACCGCCGCTCCGGTCATGTCGACGTTCGCGCCGTCGCCCGGCCGGGTCGCCGGCCACGTGCCGTCGGGACGCTGCATCGCCACGATCGCATCGGTCGCCCGCTGGATCGCGGGGCGCACCGAGCGATCCTCGAGCCCGGTCAGGAAGAAGACCGCGAAGATCGTGTCGTTGACCCCGGGCACGGTGCCGCCCTGGACGTGCGGGAACCACCCCGGCGGCACGGCGACCGTCCCCACCGTCGCCGGGGCCTGCGCCTGCCGCTCCAGCAGCGGCGTCACGTAGTCCCGGCCACCGAACTTGCGCGCGTCCAGCCCCGCGGCGTTGACGAACATCCCGATCCGCGCGTACTCGGTCGTCACCGGCGGCGCGCCGCCGACGCGCGCCGGGCCGCGCTCGGCCAGGTAGGACGCGACGCTCGCCGAGCGGTCGCCCGGGGGCTTCTGGTCCTGCGGGTTGATCCCCGCCGCGGCCAGCCCGATCCCGACCCACGCGCTGATCAGCGGGTCGGAGTCCGCGCCGGGCGATCCGCCGTAGCCGCCGTCGTCGTTCTGCGTGTCCTGGAGGAAGCCGACCAGCTCGTCGAGCCGGGCCTTGCCCGGCTTCCCGGGGCTCGCGTCCTTCGCCCCCGCGGGCGTCGGCCCGAACGGTGCCTCGCCGGGTCCGGCGACCACCGCCAGCGCCGCAAGCAGGCCGACGACGAGGGCGAGCGCCGCCGTGACGACGCGCCGCGGACGTGCGGTACCCCGATCGACGGCCCGCTCGATCACGGCCGGGCGGCCACCCCGTCGACGTGGACGATCCCCGACAGCACCTTGACGCGGACCGTCGCGGTCTTCTTCGACCGGCGGCCGCTGACGAACGCGGTCCGCCCGTCCTTGCGGCCGCGCACCTTCAGCCGCTGCGGCCGGCCGTCGCCGACGCGCATCTCGATCCTCGCGGTGCGCCGGTCGGAGCGCACGACGAGCGTCGGACGCCCGGCGCGGATCCGCGTGGTCAGCGTCGCGCCCTTGCGCATCCGGGTCGTCGTCCGCCGCCACGCCCGGGTGTCGCGGTCGCGGGCCCAGCGGCCCTTGAAGCGGACCGAGCGCAGCCGATCGTCGACGGGCACGACGACGTCGGGCAGCTCCCGGGTGGTCGTCTTCCCGGTGGCCGCGGTCAGCCGGATCCGCAGCTCCGCGGTGCGACCGGTGGGCAGGTCGAGCATCGCGGTGGTCTCGTCGCTGCCGCGAGCCTCGGTCGACCAGCGACCGCCGCTCTTGCGGCGCTTCGTCCGCGACTCGATCCGCCACTGGCTCAGCGGACTGCCGCTCACCGTCCAACGGACGCCGACGCGGCCCGAAGAGTGGCCGTCGGTGGTCACCTGCAGGCCCCTGACGGTCGACGGACCGAGCGCGAAGGTCGGCACGGCACGGCGGCTCCCGCCGTTCCCGCCGCTTCCGCCGCCGTCGACCAGCGAGCCGCTGCCCGTCCCGGTCCCGCTGCCGGTGTCGGGGTCGGGAGCCGGCAGGGTCGTCGGGGGCGCGACGCGGACGAGCGTGTCGGCCGGGGGCGGGCCACAGGGAAGCACGCAGACGTCGAGCCGGTTGGAGCGCACGAACCCCGGGGCGTCGGCCTTGATCCGCTTCCACCCGGGGGTGCTCCAGCTCAACGTGGCGCGACCGTCGGGCCCGGTCGCCACGCCGCCGGGAAGCACCGCCTGCCGTCCGGCCGGGTCGGTGACCACCGCGGACACCGCCACGCCCGCCGCCGGTCCGCGCGCCCCGGGAGCGCCGACGTCGCCACGGCTGACGCTCTGCTGCACCGACACGGGGAACGGCTGGGACAGGCCGACGGCGAAGACCTGCTGCACCGGCGCGACGCTCAGACCACCCTCGACGGCGGCGGTCGCCTCGCCGATGCTGCCCGGGCCGTCCAGTCGCAGCTGCGGCTTCGCGTTGAAGGCGTCGTAGAGCCACAGCGTCTGGTCGCCGGGCTTCAGCCGGTACTGGCAGCCGCCGACCGAGGTGTAGATCCCGTTGACGACGATCCCCCAGTAGGCGGCGCTGCCCGGCGCCTGGCCGTCCGGTCCGAAGCGGGTGACGAAGTAGTCCTGGTGCGATCCCCAGCGGCCGTCGAACGTCTGGCCGGTCAGCCGCATCGCGTCGTCGGCCGCCGCGGTCGGGGTCGCGTTCGCGCCACCGCCCGACGCGCTGCCGTCGCACGGCCGCGAGCGGTTGTCGCTCGACGCCTTGACGGCGTGGCCGTCGGTCCGGATCGGGCCCTCGAAGAGGGTCGCGGTCCGACCCTCGATCCGCACCCGCTGATCGCTCGGCGCCGCTGGCGCGGTGGTGGCCGCCGCGAGGCTGGCGATGATGGTGACGGCGACCCCGCCGGCACGCGCGATGGTGCGATGCATGGTCCTCCCCCGTATCCCGAAGGGTTCTCGACGTTGCCGGACCGGGCAGGTCTCCTGGCTCACGAGTCCAAGCCGCCGCGCCTTCCCAGGGATCCGCCCCAGTGGCTGCACCGCATGCCTGCGGCGGGTCTTCTCGCTCACAGTGGCGGGTCCGCGCCGGTCTCTCACCGGTCTTCCCTCGTCCACGGTCCGTTGAATATTCGGGACCGAAGGTAGCACGCAGGCGCCGTCCGCCCACGACCGCACGCCGGTTGGCGCGGGCCGGTCGACTGCTACCGTTGTCGGCGTCCACGAGCGGGGAACTCCGGTGCGAATCCGGGGCTGACGCGCAGCGGTATGGGGGACGGCGGCTCGAGGGGTCCTTCCCGACGGGGAGGACCTCGCAAAGGCCACTGGGCGCGAGAGCGTTCCGGGAAGGCGAGCCGACCGAGCGATCCCGAGCCCGAAGATCCGACCGTGGCGCTCCGTCCACCCCGTCTCGCGTCCAGACGGCCGGATCCCGCGCGCGTCGTGCGGAGTCCCGTCGCTGGAAGACAGGAACCCCGATGCACCCACGTCCTCCCCGATCATCCCGCCTCCGCCGCGGCGCGATCCTCGTCGGCCTCGCGCTGACGGGCCTGGCGGCGAGCGCCCCCGGCGCCGGCGCCGCGACGCCCACCGAGATCCAGACCGCCGTCGAGCGCGGCGCCGACTACCTGGCCGCCCAGCAGGCCGACGACGGCCGGTTCCCCGGCTTCGGCGGCGACTGGGCGGTCGCGTCGCTGGCCGCCGCCGGTCGCGACGTCGACACAGTCCGCCCGACCGCGGACGGTCCGAGCGCGCTGGCCGCCTACCGCACCCTCTGGACCAGCGGCCCGGACGGCGACGAGGACTGGACCACGCCGTCGGGCCCCGATCCGTTCACGCCTCCTCCGGCCCTGCTGGCCAGCGACTACAGCCGCGCGCTGCTGATCGGCTACGCGATCGGACTCGAGCCCACGCGGCTGTCGGCCGACCAGAACCTGGTCGCCCAGCTGGCCGGGATCTACCACGGCCGCCCCGCCGGCGGCGAGACGCCCGGCGTCGGCCGGATCGAGGGCAACTTCGGCGACCCCGCCCCGATGAGCGGCGCGATCGGCAACCTCTTCGCGCTCAGCCGGACCGCCGCCCCCCAGGTGCTGCTCGACACCGTCGCCGACGTGGTGCGCAGCAATCAGCTCGACGACGGCTCGTGGTCGTGGAACCGCGTCACCGACCCGAGCGAGCGCGCGGAGGCGTGGCGGGGCGACATCGACATGACGGCCCAGGCGGTCGGCGCGCTCTGCGACGTCGGGGTTCGCCCGACCGACCCGGCGATCGTCGGCGGGCTCGACTACCTGGCGGCCGCCCAGATCCCGACCGGAGGCATCTCGAATCCCTACGCGCCGGCCGGGGACGTCAACTCGACCGCCGCCGTCGTGTTCGCGCTCACCGCCTGCGGGATCGACCCGCAGGGACCCGCGTGGACGACCGGGGCCGACGAGACGCCGATCGACTACCTGCTCGCCAACCAGATCACGACCGGCGCCGACGCGGGCGGGTTCCCGGCGTCGTACGCCCCCGGCACGGGCAACCTCTACGCCAGCCAGGAAGCGGTCCGCGCGCTGGCCGGATCCGGGTACGTCGCCGACCCGCAGGCCTCTCGGCCGTCGCCGAAGGTCGCCGACGGCACCGTCGTGCCGCAGGCGCTCGTGGTCGACGCCGGCATCGACGCGAGCGGCGAGCGCGACCTGCGGGTCTGCCGGGTGATGGCTCCGGTCGGGACCACGGTCGCCGCGCTGCTCGAGACGGCCGCCGCGTCGGCCCAGCCGTCCGGCTGCGTGACCGGCCTGACGGTGCAGGACGGGACGGTCCACGCGCTGCGCAGCGACGTCGGCACCCCGCCCAGGCCGGTGCGGATCGCCGCCGACGGCACGATCGCNNGGACGGGACGGTCCACGCGCTGAACGGCGTGACCGGCGACCGCGAGCAGCGGACCTGGCTGGCGCGGGTCGAGGGCGGCGCGGCGCGTCGTGCCGGCGACCAGCCGGTCTGCCACGGCCAGATCGTCTCGCTGTACGTCGGGCGCGCGTCGACCGCGAGCTCCACCGCAGCGGCGCCCTGCACGGCCACGGTCGATCCCGAGCCGCCGGTCGACCCGAGCCCGCAGCCGCCGAGCCCGCCGCAGCCGCCGGCTCCACCGGTGCCGGTTCCCGTCCCGGTCCCCGTGCCCGTCCCGCTCCCGGGTCCGCAGCCGTCCGCCCCGGTTCCCGGCCTCGGAGTCGTCGGCAGCGGCGCGAAGCAGCAGCGCAGCATCCGCTACGACCGTCGCGGTCGGATCCGCGTGAGGCTCAGCTGCCCGTCGTCCGCCGGGTCGCGCGGCTGCTGGTCGGTCGTGACCGCGCGGGCGACCTACCGCTCGAGCCCGCGCAGCGAGGCGCGCAACCGCCGCGTCGGCGGCC
>JACYYJ010100317.1_pt1 | contig 10689 bp, 9 predicted proteins | sample 8236861 | NCBI WGS metagenome assembly JACYYJ01 (sample SAMN14103086, study PRJNA606662) | landfill metagenome | isolation source: landfill solid waste | place: India:New Delhi, Okhla landfill site | collected 2017-11-05
CACCACCGGCGACGTGGTCGCCGCGTTCGGCTTCTGGTTGGCGTCGGGCACCGACTTCGTCGACGGCTGGCTGGCCCGCCGCTCCGAGCTGGTCTCGGACTTCGGCAAGCTCGCCGACCCGATCGCCGACAAGCTGCTCGTGTTGGCGGCGCTGGTCACGCTGGTCGGCCTCGACCGCGTCGCCGCGTGGGTCGCGATCGTCGTGGTCGGCCGCGAGCTGCTCGTCACGCTGACGCGGATGGTGGCGGCCCAGCACGGCGAGGTGATCGCCGCCGCCTGGCTCGGCAAGGTCAAGACCGTCGTCCAGCTGCTGGTGATCTTCCTGCTGATCCTGGTCGATCCGGCGCCGCTCTGGCTCGACCTGCTGGTCTACGCGATGGTCGCGATCACGCTCTACAGCGGCGCCGACTACTTCGCCGGGCTGCGACGCACGATGCGACGCTCGTCGCCTGCGGCCTGAGCGGACGCCGGCCTGCGCGGACGCCGGACCGGCCGCGGCACCCGGAACCGCCCGCCGGTCAGCGCCCGGCGCCGTCGAGCCAGTCGCGCAGCGACGTCTGCCGGGCGGGCTCCTCGCCGCGGGTCAGCTCCGCCCGCAGCTCGCCCAGCGTGCCGAACCGTTCGGCGATCACGTCGTGCTGGTGGATCGTCTCGAGGTTCTGCTGACGCGCCAGGAAGAACGCGTCGTCGGGCAGGCCGCCGTACTGCTCGGCCAGCTGACGGACCATCTCGCGCACGCAGTCCTCGACGAACCGCGGGTTGCGGTGCGCCCGCTCGACGACGGAGCCCTCGTCCGAGCGCTTCATCAGCTCGAAGATCTCCGAGCTCATCGACGACTCCACCAGGCGCACCAGGTCGAGCGCGTCGACGTCGGTCGCCGTCCCGCTGCCCGGCCCGTCGATCCGGCCGACGTAGACGGTGCCCAGCCCGCGCTGGTTGTGGGTCGCCACGGGGACGGCCTCGAGGATCGCCGTGATCTGCTGCTCGTCGAAGCCGGCCGCGGCCAGGCGGTCGGCCGAGGACTCCCGCAGGTGCTCCTGCGCGCACGGGCACGCGGTCATCCCCTGCGCCGTGACGCCGGTGATCGTCCGCGTCTCGGTCTCCGTCGCCACCGCGACCCCGTGCAGCGTGAAGATCTCCTGGGTGCGGATCCCGGAGACCGGCGCGTCGCGCTCCTCGGGGTAGCGGGCGGTCACGTGGACCTCGGCCCGCCGCGCGTCCTGACGCTCGCGGATCGCGACCGCGACCCGCCGCGCCAGATCCTCCGCCCGCAGCACGCCGGTCGCCCCGTCGCCGACGACCAGGTCGCCGATCACCTCGTTGACGACCTCCTCGAAGCGCGACATGTGCGCGCCCTTCTGCGCCGGGCCCAGGTCGACCTCGGTGCGGAACGTCGCCAGGTAGGGGACCTCCGCCCCGGCCGGCCCGACCCGGATCACCTTCTCGACGTTCTCCACGCCGACCCGGGACAACGCCACGCGCACCGCCGGCTGCAGGCTTTGGACATCGAGGGCGAAGCGGGTCGTCGTCATGGGATCTCCGGTGGAGTGCATCACGCTCCTCGCCCCGTGCGGCGGGGGACGAGCGCCGGTCCCCATACGGTACGCGGCGGGACGCGGCCGCACGTCGGCGACGCGTCCCGCGGCCATCGCGGCGCGATCGAGACCGATCGTTGCAGGGCTTCTGTGACGAGTCTCACCCTCACGGCGCTTGCGGCGAGACCTTGTGCTATTCCTTGCGAGGACGACAACGCGTCTTTCGCGGCGACGAAACGGCCATCCCGGCTCGCTCGGACCCACGTACGGCACGAAGTCGGGCGGTGACAACGCGATCCGCGTCCTCGGACTCCCCCAGGACGCAGAACCGACGACAGGAAGGTTCTGACGTGAGCAACAACCGGGCACTACTGGCTGACGAGACGCCGATCACCGAGATCGACGAGTTGCGGACACTGATCGCCGAGGGCCAGGAGCGCGGCTACCTGACCGTCGAGCACATCGCGGCCTCGCTCGAGGAGGCCGAGGTCACCAAGGAGCAGCTGCGGGCGTTCCACGGCCACCTCGAGGAGGTCGGCGTCGACGTCCTCCACGGCGGCGACGCCACCGACCGCCAGGCCCGCGAGGCCGAGCGGCTCGAGCACACGTCGGCCCGCAAGGACCGCGAGGGCGGCGCCAAGGCCCGCCCGCAGATCGACCTGACCGTCGAGCCCAGCCTCGACTCGCTGCGGATGTACCTGCGTTCGATCGGCCGCGTGGCGCTGCTCACCGCCGACCAGGAGCAGACGCTCGCCAAGCGGATCGAGCGCGGCGACATGCAGGCCAAGCAGCAGATGATCGAGGCCAACCTGCGCCTCGTCGTCTCGATCGCCAAGGCCTACCTCGGCCGCGGCCTGAGCTTCCTCGACCTGATCCAGGAGGGCTCGCTCGGCCTGATCCGCGCCGTCGAGAAGTTCGACTACCGCCGCGGCTACAAGTTCTCGACCTACGCCACGTGGTGGATCCGCCAGGCCGTCACGCGGGCGATCGCCGACAAGGGCCGGACGATCCGGATCCCCGTCCACATGGTCGAGAAGCTGAACAAGGTCGTGCACGTCGAGCGGCAGCTCGTCCAGTCGCTCGGCCGCCAGCCGACGCCGGAGGAGATCGCCGTCGAGGTCGACATGGACGTCCGCGACGTCCGCGACATCCTGCGTATGTCGCAGCAGCCGATCTCGCTCGAGAAGCCGGTCGGCGACGACGAGGAGTCCTCGCTCGGCGACTTCGTCGAGGACAAGGACGCCGAGTCCCCGTTCGAGATGACCAGCGAGCAGCTCCGTCGCGAGCACGTCCGCCGCGCGCTCTCGACGCTGCCGCAGCGCGAGCGTGAGGTGATCGAGATGCGCTTCGGCCTCTCCGGCGACCGCCCGAGCACGCTCGAGGAGGTCGGCCGCGCGTTCGACGTCACCCGCGAGCGGATCCGCCAGATCGAGAGCCACACCCTGAAGAAGCTGGAGTCGCTGCCGGAATCGCAGCGGCTCCGCGACGCGGTGTAGGCAGCGTTCCGTGAATTCGGCGAGGCGGCACGATCTGCGCCGCCTCGCTAGGATTCGTCGCCGCTCGGGGGGATGTCCGAGTGGTTAAAGGAGACGGGCTGTAAACCCGTTGGCTCTGCCTACGCAGGTTCGAATCCTGCTCCCCCCACTTCTCGAAGGCCCCGCCCCGCGGGGCCTTCGTCGTTCCCGGGCGGATACGCTCCGCGGGTGCTCCGCACGGTCCGCGCCACCCGCTACGTGTCCCCGCTGCGCGAGGGCGGCTCGGTGCCGGCGCTGGTCGAGGCGGACGACGACGGGCTCTACGTCGTCAAGCTGGCCGGCGCGGCCCAGGGGACCAAGGCGCTGGTCGCCGAGCTGGTCGTCGGCGAGCTCGCCCGGGCGCTCGGCGCGGCCGAGCCCGATCTCGGCCTGCTGGTCCCCGAGCTGGTCCTCGTCGACCTGCCGATCGAGCTCTCGCACGCCGAGCCGGACCCGGAGATCCAGGATCCGCTGGCCGCCAGCGCCGGCCGCAACGTCGGTCTCGACTTCCTGCCCCGCGCGCTGCCCTACACGCCCGCGTCCGGAAGTCAGCCCGACGCCGACCTGGCCGCCGCGATCGTCTGGCTCGACGCGTTCGTGGAGAACGTCGACCGCACGCCGCGCAACCCCAACCTGCTGACCTGGCACGACCGGCTCTGGCTGATCGACCACGGCGCGGGGATGTACCGCCAGCACGCCGGGCTCGACCCCGCCAAGGCCCGCGGCCGGTTCGCCGCGATCCGCGACCACGTGCTGCTGCCGCGGGCGTCGTCGATCGCCGCCGCCGACGAGCGGCTCGCCCCGCACGTCGACGAGGCGCTGCTCCGGCGGATCGTCGGACGGGTGCCGACCGACTGGCTCGACGGCGACGCGGCCGAGCTGATGGTCACGGACCTGCTGGCCCGCCGCGCGGGCGACGCGGCATCCCGGACGTTCGTCGAGGAGGCCGAGCGTGCCCGCGTCGCCTGATCCCCGCGAGGCCGTCGGAGCCGCCGGTGGGCGCGCGGGCGACCGTGCGACGCCGGCGAACGGCGCTCCGGCCGACGAGGTCTTCCAGTACACGGTGCTGCGCGTGGTCCCCTCGCTGACCCGGGGCGAGGCGATGAACGTCGGCGTCGCGGTCCACTCGCGACGCCACCGGTTTCTCGACGTCCGCGTCGCCGTCGACCGCGACCGCCTGCGCGCGCTCGACCCGGATCTCGACCTCGACGCGCTGGCGGCCCATCTGGACGGCATCCGGCGGGTCGCCCAGGGGGACCCTGCCGCCGGGGCCGTCGCCGCGATGGATCGCTCCGATCGCTTCGGCTGGATCGCGGCGCCGTCGAGCACGATCGTCCAGCCCTCGCCGGTCCACACGGGCACCTGCGGCGACCCCGTCGCGACGCTCGAGCGGCTGTTCGCGACGCTGGTCTTGACCCGCTCGGCCTGAGCGGCGCCGCCGTCGCGAGCGAGGACATAGGAGACCTTGATGTGTGCGAAAGGGCACGCAGGGGGGAGCCTGCACTAGTCTCCGCGCATGCTCTCGCGCCGACTGCTCCCGGTTCCGCTCGTCCTGCTCACCCTCGTGGTGGCCGGATGCGGCGACGACAAGAACGCCGCCGAGGTCTCCGAGGCGACCTCAACGGCCGCCACGACCGCGACGGATGCGACCAGCGGCGACGGCCAGGCGCCGACGGTGGAGGAGATCGCGAAGGGGATCGGCACCGACCTCGACAAGGCCCCCGAGTTCATCGCGATGAGCGGGACCCCGCCGACGGAGCTGATCCAGGAGGACATCGTCGAGGGCGACGGCAAGGAAGCGAAGCTCGGCGACACGATCGAGGTCCGCTACACGCTCCAGGTGTGGGACGGCCAGGTCGCCGACTCGTCGTGGACGCGGGAGCCCAACTCGACCTCGTTCCCGCTCGTCGAGGGCGGCCTGATCGAGGGCTGGACGGCCGGCATCCCGGGCATGAAGGAAGGCGGCCGCCGTCTGCTGATCGTCCCGCCCGAGCAGGGCTACGGCGCGCAGGACCAGGGCGCGGCGCTGCCGGCCAACTCGACGCTGGTCTTCGCCGTCGACCTGGTCAAGGTGACCCCGGGCGAGTAGCCGCTGGGGAGGACCGACGGGAGCTCCTGGCGCCCGTCGGTCGTGCCGTCGCGCCTGAGCGCGGCGGGTCCGCATAGTGGATACGCGGGTGGTGGGTACTAGCGCAGCGCCGCGACCCGCTCGGCGAGCTCCGCCGGGCGCCGGGCGACGAGCTTCTCGCGGATCTTGTCCTCGACCGGGCCGCGGATCATCATCCGCAGCATCCGGCCGGGATCGACCTCGGTCTCGTAGGTCGCGCGCGTGCGACCGTCGCCGAGGTCCTCGAGCGTCCAGGAACCGTCGAGCTTCTTGACGTCGCCGCTCTCGACCACCCAGGCGATCCGCGTCGGTGCGGTGCGCTCGAACCGCGCGACCACGCGCAGTTCCCGGACCTTGGCGTCGGCGACCAGCTCCGCCCGGACGACGTCGCCGGCGGCGTCCGTCTCGACCGGGGTGCAGGAGACGATTCCGTCCTGCCAGGCGGCGATCGCCGCCACGTCGGTGACCGCGGCCCATACCTCGGCGATCGGCGCATCGATCTCGCCGCTCGCGGTCCCACCCAGTCCTGACACAATGACTCCTCGGTTGCTGTCGGCCGCACGGTACTCGACCCGGAGTGCCGCCCGTCCGGTCGCGACCCATAGTCTGCGGGGACGCGCTAAGATTCTCCGCCGCTGCCCTCTTAGCTCAGTGGTAGAGCACTTCCATGGTAAGGAAGGGGTCATGAGTTCGAGTCTCATAGAGGGCTCCTGTTGAAACCGCCCGGTCTCCCGGGCGGTTTCGTCGTTTCGGAGCCGTAGGGCGGCGGGACGCCGCGCGACGACGGCGGGTGCGCGGTGGTCAGTCGTCGTGGTCCAGCGCCGCCGCCAGCTCGGCGAGCGCGTCCGGCGGCAACGCCGCCTCGATCATCGGGAAGAGCTCGCGCTCCTCGAACCGCACGTGGGTGTGGAGCGCGTCGCCGAGCTCCCGCACGGCGGCGGGGTCGGGGTCGGGCATCGACCGCTCCAACGCGCGGATCCTCGCCCGGATCGTCACGTGCTCGACCAGCGCCCGGCCGACCAGCGGGTGCTCGACGTCGCCGTACGGGACGAACGCCGGCAGCAGCAGCTCTTCTTCCTCGCGGAAGTGCCGGCGGCCGTAGTCGTTCCAGAACGCGAGCATCGCCTGTCCCGCCGACGCGGCGCTCTCCTCGTCGGCGCGACGCAGTTGCATCGCGACGAAGAGCGCCTGATGGTGGTCGTGCGAGAGCGGGGTGAGGGCCTCGGAGCGCTTCATCGGCGGGCTTCCGATCCACGGTCGACGGTGGGCATGCCCCGATCCTCGCAGACCGCGGCCGCCGGCTGGCGCGAATCGAGGCCGGCCGCGGCGCGGCCGGCGCCCCGCCTAGCCCTTCGCGACGCGGACCATCTCGTCGACGTCGACGAGCTTGACGCGGGGGCGGCCCTGCGGCTCGCCCAGGGCCTGCTCGTGGGCGTCGATCTTGGTCCAGCCGGCGAAGTCGACGTGCGCGGGCTGGCGCTGCGCGATCAGCTCCGGGAGGTCGTCCTCGGTGACGGTCGGCGCGGGGAGCTTGCCGGCGGCGTGGTCCTCCAGCAGCAGCGAGACCGTTTCCTGGGCGCACTTCTTGTTGGTGCCGATGATCCCGGAGGGGCCGCGCTTGATCCAGCCGGCGGTGTAGACGCCGGGAACCACGTCTTCGGTGTCGGGGTCGACGACGCGACCGGCGATGTTGCTGATCGTCGCGCGTCCGTCGTCGAACGGGACGCCGTCCAGCGGGGATCCGCGGTAGCCGATCGAGCGCAGCACCAGGCTGCAGTCGATCGTCTCGGTGTCGTTGGTCGCGTGGGCGGACAACCAGCCGTCGTCGTCGGCGACCAGCTGGTTGACCGCCAGCTCGATCCCCTCGACCTTGGTCTCGCCGAGGATCCGCAGCGGCGAGCGCAGGAACCGCAGCACCACGCGACGCTTCTTGCCCTGCGGGGTGCGGGTGGAGTACTCGGTGGCGATCTCGACGTTCCGCTGCTCGCGCACGTCGGCGCCGTCACGCTCCAGCCAGGCCTTGGACCCCGCGTCCAGGGCGGCGTCCTCCGGCGCGACGATGATGTCGGCGTCCTCGAGCTCGCCGAGCTCGCGCAGCTCGGGGTTGGTGAACGCCGCCTGCGCCAGGCCGCGGCGGCCGACGACGACGATCTCCTCGATCTCCGACCCGGCCAACGCCTGGATCGCGTGGTCGGCGGTGTCGGTGACCTGCAGCTCGTCCGGGGTCAGGGCGAGCATCCGCGCCACGTCGACGGCGACGTTGCCGTTGCCGATCACCACCGCTCGCTTGCCGGACAGGTCGAACGCGAGCCCCGCGGCGTCGGGATGACCGTTGTACCACGCAACGAACTCGGTCGCCGCGTGCGACCCCGGCAGGTCCTCGCCGGGGATCCCGAGCCGCCGGTCGTGCGCGGCGCCGGTGGTGTAGAGCACCGCGTCGAACCGCGCGGCCAGCTCGTCGTGGCTGACGTCGCGACCCACGGTGACGTTGCCGAAGAACCGGAACCCCGGCTTCTTCGCGATCTTCTCGTAGACCCGGATCACCGACTTGATCTTCGGGTGGTCCGGCGCCACCCCGAACCGCACCAGGCCGTACGGCGTCGGCAGTCGGTCGAGCATCGTGACCTCGACTTCTGCGTCGGTCTCCTTCCCCGACAACAGCTGGCCGGCGGCGTAGAACCCCGACGGTCCGGCGCCGACGACGGCGACGCGCAGCGGGCGGGCGGACGGGGCAGACTCGGCGCTCACCCGTTACATCCTATTGCCGATCACCCGTTCGATGTCGCCGCCCCGGTGCGGTCCCCGGACGTTGCACGGACGTAGCGTTAGGGCGCCCGACGATCGATCAGTCGCAGCCACGTCTCGCTGCGCGTCGGGAACGGCGGGGTGGCGGCGTCGAGCACGTCGAGCGGGACCCGGCCGGCCACGGCGATCGTCGCCGCGTGGAGCTGCTCGGCCACGCCCGCGCCGACGAAGGTGGCGCCGATCAGCCGCTCGCCCGCGCGGTCGACCACGAACCGTGTCGTGCCGCCGGCGTCCTTGCCGATGAAGCTCGCGCCGGCCGTGCCGTCCGACGGCGCGTCGAGCGCGACGGCATCGATTCCCGCGTCGCGCGCCGCGTCGAGCGTGTAGCCGACGGCGGCGACCTGCGGTTCGGTGAAGGTCACCCGCGGACTGCGACCACCGTCGAGCTCGTCGGCTTGCAGCGCGCCACCGGGTCGGTCCAGCAGGTGGTCGGCGACGACCCGCGCCTGCCGCTTGCCCTGATGGGTCAGCAGCGCGCGGCCGTTGACGTCGCCGATCGCGAACAGCCACGACCGGCCGCCGACCCGCAACGACGCGTCGGTCGCGAGGTGGCCCGTGTCGTCGGTCTCGACCCCGATCCGGTCCAGTCCGAGCGCGTCGGTATTGGGGGTCCGGCCCGCGGCGACCAGCAGCTCGTCGGCGACGACCTGCGCACCCCCGTCGAGCGTGACGACGACGCGCTCGTCCTCGCGGGCGGCGTGGACGACCGTGACGCCGGTCCGCACATCGACCCCGTCGTGGCGCAGCCGCTCCGTGACGTCGTCGGCGGCGAACGGCTCCTCCTTGAGCAGGATCCGCGGTGCGCCCTCGAGCAGCGTGACGCGGGCGCCGAGCGCGCGCCAGGCCTGGGCGAGCTCACAGCCGATCGGACCGCCGCCGAGCACGATCAGCGACCCCGGGACCTGGTCCGCGGTGGTGCCTTCCCGGTTGGTCCAGCCGCCGACGTCGGCGAGCCCGGGGACGGGCGGGATCGCGGGACGCGTGCCGGTGGCGACGATCACGGCCCGGCGGGCGGTGATCCGCTCGCGCGGCCGGCCCTCGTCGTCGCGCACCTCGACGGTGCGCTCGGCGGCGAACCCGCCGCGACCGCGGACCAGCCGGATGCCGCGGTCCTCGAGCCACGGCAGCTGGCCCGCGTCGTCGAGGTCGTGGATCACCTCGTCGCGTCGGTCGAGCACGCGCTGCGGATCGAGGGTCCCCGACACCAGCTCGCGGACGCCGGGCACGCGCCGGGTCTCGGCCAGCAGCTCGGCTGGGCGCAGCAGCGCCTTGGACGGCATGCAGCCGTAGAACGCGCACTCGCCGCCGACCAGCCGCGGCTCGACGATCACGACGTCCTGCCCCGCGTCGGCGAGCCGGCCGGCCACGACCTCGCCGGCGGGGCCGGCCCCCAGGACGACGACGTCGGCTTCGGTTTCGTGCATCGGCGGGCTCCTGCGGTCGGTGGCGCCGTCGTCGCGACGGCGCCCTTCGGGGTACCCGCTCAGCGTGGCAGGCACACCGGACCGGGGTGGTCCGGCGGGCCGGTCGGTCGGCGTCCTAGCGCAGGCGGCGGAACGTCGACCAGGTCTTGCGGCTGTTGCCCGACTTGGTCTTCAGGCCGGACTGCCACTGCACGTCACGGGACTGCGGATCGCGCAGCTGGTACCAGACGAAGCTCTTGGTCTTCTGCTTCTCGGCGATCTTCCAGGCCCGCTTCAGGTAGGTGCTGGCCTTGCTCGTCGAGATCCGGTCGCTGCCGCGGACCTTGTAGGCGAACTCGGTGATGTAGATCCGCTTGGCGGCCTTCGACGGCAGCCGCTTGGTGCGGGCGGCCTTGCGCAGGTCGGACTTCGCGTAGCGGAGGTTGCCCATGGTCCACTCGTCGCGGTCGTCGCGCTTCTTGCGCGGGTCCTTCGTGAAGTCGTAGGTGTGGAGCGAGACGCCGTCGGCCTTGACGGTGTAGGTCTTGCGCTTGCCCTTGGACTTCCAGTTCGACTTCAGGCCCAGCACCTCGCGGACGAAGGCGCCCGGATCGGTCGACTGGCCGTGCGGGTAGTTCTTCGACAGCCGGCGGGCGTACGGCGCGAGCTCGCCGAACAGCACCTTGGCGTCCGCGTCGATGTCCTTGATCTCCTCGTACGCGATGTTGTGCAGCCGGCGGTACATCGTGGCGCCGCCGCGCTTGGGGATGTGCCGGTACCAGTTGGGCTCGTTGAGCGGCGCGTAGAGCATCTCGATGTCGGGGAGATCCTCGAACGCCGTCGCCACGGCGCGGATGTACTTCTTGTAGGCGCGGGTCGAGATCTTGTCCGACGCCTTGGGGCCGCGCTTCTTGCCCTTCGGGTTGAACGAGGAACCGCCCGTCACGGTCGGCGCGATCAGCACCTGCTCGATGTCGAAGTGCGGCGCCAACGCGATCGTGTCGCGGATCGCGTTGATCTGGCTGTAGTCCGGCTTCTCGGACTTGCCGTCCCAGCGGGTGTTGAAGCGGAGGAACTTGACCTTCGCTTCCTCGGCGTCCTCGAGGAACTTGATCCGCAGGTCCGGATGGTTGATCGTCATCTCCTGGTCCTGCAGGCCCTTCGCGGGGGCGGCGGAGGCGGGGGATGCGGGGAGGCTCACTGCGGCGGTGGCAGCGACGGTGACCAGGGCGATGCTGGCTCGGGTTCGAGTCATGCCCATCAGAACACGACGGATCGCGAAAGGGATCGGTGCGGTCCCGATCTCGTGTCGCCGCGACGGGCGT
>JACYYJ010125269.1_pt1 | contig 10685 bp, 12 predicted proteins | sample 8236861 | NCBI WGS metagenome assembly JACYYJ01 (sample SAMN14103086, study PRJNA606662) | landfill metagenome | isolation source: landfill solid waste | place: India:New Delhi, Okhla landfill site | collected 2017-11-05
ACCGGACCTCGTCGCGCACGGCAACCTCGATCGGCTGGTCGTCGGGGCGCACGGCGAGCAGCGCGGAGTACCCCGAGTCGATGCGACCGATCACCGCGGAGCGCAGATCACGCGTGAACGTGGTGACGTCGTCGTGCGGCCCGAGGTCAAGCACCACCGAATCGGCACCTGTGCGGTCCTCCAGCGGCCGAACAGGTGCGTCCTGCACCGTGGGGGCGGGTGCCGCGTCCTGCGGGCCGTCCAGGACCTCGCCCGTCGCGGGGTCGAACGCCGGCAACGGTGCGTCCTCGACGGGCGCCGTCGGGCGCGCCCGCTCGCGCTCGGCGTCCGTGAACGGCGACGGGGCGGGGTCGAAGATCGAGCCCTCGCCGAACCCGGCGCTCACCGGTCACCGCCGACGTTCATCGCACCGTCGATGACGTTCCCGAGACGCACCCGGGTCGGGCGCTCGACCCACGCGTCGGGCACGTCGACGGTCACGGCGAGAAGCCGCGGCCCGGCCTTCTCCCACAGCGCGCGGAGCGCAGCCTTCCGCTCCAGCGACCCGGGGACCGTCGCCTCGACGGCCTCGACGACGCTCGCCACGACCTCGGCCGCGGCCGCGCGCTCCGCGTCGGTCGCCTTCGTCTCGGGCTGGGCGTCGTACGCCTCCGCGTCCGGGTCCGGCTCGTTCGTCGGCAGCGTCAGCACCTGCAGGAGCGCGGTGCGGAACGCGACCGACATCGCCTTGCTGGTCGCCTTGTCGCCGGAGTCGAACGCCTCGGCGAACACGCGCGCGGTGAGCGAGTCACCGGCCGGGCCGTGGAACACGTAGTCCACCTCGACGGCCACGGTGTTCATGACCGCGCCCTTCGCGGTCGTCGCGGTGCCGCGCGTGATCTTGCGTGCCTTCGGCGCGACGACGACACCAGCGGCGTGCAGCGGTCCGGACACCGCGTTGACGACGGCGTCGATGCCGCGGAAGGCGTACCCGCCGCCGGGGCCGCTGAACCGCTCGCCCTTCGCGACGGCGCCGACCTTCTCGGCGACCTGCGCGAGCACGGCCGCGATCGGCGGGCTGCTCGGCGCGGCGGCCTGTGCCATCGCGCGCTGCGCGTCGACGGCGTCCTGCTGCTTCGTGGTCATGGGTCTCTCCTCCTGGGGTTCGTTCTGACGGGGATGGCCCGGCCCCCGTGGGGGCCGGGCCGGGGTGGGTCACCCCACGGGCCTCGTGTAGAGGCCGCGGGCCTCGACCCGCGCGGCGTGGGTCGGGCAGTAGTAGGACCGGTGGCCGTCGGCCTCCGAGAACGACACCGCGGGCTGCCCGCAGACCGTCATGGGCCGGATGCCGTAGCGGGCCTCCCGCTCGGTCGCGGGGCCCTCCACGCGCGCGGCGATGGTGCAGGTGATGGTGGCGACGGTGGCGTTCATGGTGTCCTCCGGGGTTCGTGTTGTGCTGACGTGTTGAACACTACACGACCCGGGGCGGCTCGTCTAGTTGTCGTTGCAGCCACACATGCCGGTGTACCGGTTCGCGTACCGGCTGCACGCGACGCACCACACCAGCGCCGGGTTCGTCGGGTGCGGGGCGCCGTCCTCGCGCTGCGCCGCGGTCGTCGTGCTCATGGGTCCTCCTCGGGTCACTCCGCGCCGGGCGGCGCGGTCCGGGAGAGGATACCCAGGACCTCCGGCCAGTCTTGCGGCTTCCACAGGTACGCCTCGACGCGCGCCGCGCCGTCGTCGCCGTCGCATGCTGCCAGCGCGCGCAACCACCGCACCTGCTTCTCCGTGGGCTTCCCGATCCGGTCCTTCAACTCGGCGAAGATCACGCGCCGCCACCGCTCGTGCACGAGCACAAGGTCGGGGAACCCCGCGACGACGGGCTGTACCCGCCGCCCGCCCTTCACGTACGGCAGGTTCTTCGGCGGGTGGAACCACAGCCACCCGAACTGCTGCGCGGTGTCCGTGACGCGGGACTGCCACTCGGCCTCGGTCATGTCGCCCGGCAGCCGCCGGGACGTGCCGCCGCGCGAGCCGGGGCCGGACGTCGGGCGGGGCGGTGGGATCGTCGTCGGCATGCACGGCATCGTGCCACCGGCCACGGACACAGGTCCGCCCCCGGCGCTCGTGGCGCCGGGGGCGGAACAGCCCTCTTGTGTCAGCGGGTGGAGCGTCACCCGTCCTCGTGGAACCGGGCCGAGCCCGGCCGAACCCCCGAAGCGTGACGATCGTACGGTCAGAACGGGCGGTGTGGCAAACGGTCGCGGCGCGGCGCCTTCGGCCGCTGCGCGATCGTGCGCCCCGTCTCCTCCGCCCACGCCTCGATGTCCTCCCACAGCCACACGGGCATGCGGTCGCCGTACAGGTTGCGCAGCGGCTTCGGCAGCAGGTCGCGCTGCCGCCAGACCGACGGCGTGCGCTCGGACACGTCGAAGATCGTGACCAGGTCCTCCAGGACGACGAGGGTAGGCAGCGGCGTCTGAGGGGTCTTGCTCGGCATGGTGATCGTCCTCCTGGAACGGTGGGCTGTCGGGTTACATCTGACGTGCAGAGTGTAGCACCGAACACGTCACCCGCGTCAGACCGTCGGGACCTTCAACAGCCAGCGCAGGGCGCCAATCGCGATGTACTGCGACGGGGAGCCGCCAGTCAGGGTCACCGTGGCCGACGGGATGATGTGGAACTGCCCCGCGCCTTCGTGCCAGTACAGCAGCCCGTCCGTGTCGACGTTCCCGCGCACCTTGACGATGACGTACGGCCCACGGATGCCCGCGACCGGGAGCACGCTGGCGGGCGGGGCAGACGCGATGGGGTACGTCTGCCCGGCCGTCATGGTGAGCGAATAGCCGGAGGCGCGGCGAATCAGGATGTTGTTCGTCGATGCCCACTCGCCCTCCTTTCGGACCCACCACTGGTCGCCTCCGAACCCCTCCCAGGGGCTGTTCACGGGGATCTTCTGCCAAGCCCCGTACAGCGGGAACAACTCCGTCCACTGCCCGGCCTGGCCCATCCACTCGCGCGTGTTCGGCACCGAGCCCGTGATGCACCGCTGCCCGTCCTGCGGGGTCGGGATCGCCAGGTCGCGCGCCGCCTCCGACACGTACCGCGGGATGGAAATGCCGATGAGGTCGCGCGCGAGGTCCGCGATCCACTTCGGCACGTTGGGCGGGTCGCCGAGCGCGGGGACCTGGAAGTTCTGAAGCGGCTCGTTCGTGGGCATGGTCCTACTCCTGACGGGTCAGCGGTTCGGGGTACTGCGCGTCGATAGCGACGACGGCTTCGGGCGTGACGACGAGCGACTGGACGGCGTCCGGGTCGTACCCGAACGCGCGCATGATGTCCGCGGGCGTCGCGGGCGCCGGTTCCTCCACGGGCGGGTTCTCCTCGGTCATGCGCTCATCCTCCCAGGGGTGGCGTGTACGACAGGATCAGGTCGGCCTTCGCGGGCGCCGTCCAGTACGGGGCGCCCTGGTCGGCGCGATCCGACCAGAACCCGAACCCCTTGATCGCGCCGGACAGGAGCCCGGTCACGAACAGCGACGGGAGCACGACCCGCGTCTGTTCCCCGGTCTGCACGCCGGGGTAGGTGAGCGGGCCGTACCCAGCGACGAACGTCGGAGGAGATGCCTGCACGGGCGGGTTCGCGACGTCGTGCGCGTGCCCGTAAAGCACGGGCGGGACGAGCGGCGTGCCGGACTGCCCGCCGGTGGTGCGGGTCAGCAGGAGCGACATGCCGTTGATCGTCGACCCGGACGGCACGCGCGAGATGAGGTTCGCGTAGTGAGACAGGGTGCACCAGTCGGCGTACCGCGGAATCCACCCCGGCCCGCCCGACGGCTCCGGGAACCTGCCCTGCGCGTAGGTCGACGGGTACGGGTCCGCGGCCCCCTCGTACTGGTAGTACCAGGTGCCCGACGGCACCCAATCCATCGTCGCGGCGCGCGCCTTCGTCCACTGCCTCGTCGGCGCCACCGCGACCTCCTGGTCGGGCGCGAGCGCGGCTTCGGCCGAGACCTTGCCCATGACGACCCACGCCGTGTCGGCCGGGACGACGATCACCCGGTCGCCCACCGCTGGGACGTACGACGTCTGGTACTGGAGCCCAGGGGTCACGGTCCCGGAGGAGAACCGGACGTCGACCGTCGACACGCCCACGGACGCGACGACGCCGATGCGCGGCGTCGGCGGGAGCGCGCCGTCGATCATGCGGTAGATCGTTCGCGAACTCGTCACAGCGTGCCCTCCGTCTGGCCCAGGTCGCGGGTGCCGAGCGTGAACGGCCCCGACGTCGCCGTCACCGGCACGCGCAGCGTATCGACCATGTGCCGGTCGGTGGTGCTCACCGCGCGGTCCTCGTCGGCCGTGATGTCGACGACGTCGTCGGCGTCCAGCATGTACAACGGCGCCGACTCGACCGTCACGACCCGGGCGAGCCCCGTCGTGCGCGCCAGGCGCGCGAGCGCGGCGCGCCTGCACTGCATGGCCGTGACGAGCGACGGAATCGCCATGAACTGCGGGCGCTTGCCCCACGCGCCAGTGGCGGGGTCGCCGTACCGGGTGGGGGACCCGGGCCGGTCATCGACCTCCGCGGCCGTCACGGGATGCTCCGCGCCATCCGGGGTCGCGCCGGACACCGAAACGGCGTTCCACACGTCCGCGCGGGTGCGGCGCGTGGAGGCGCGCACGACGACGCCGTCGCGCCCGGCGTGCAGCCGCCACACCGGCGGGGTGTCCAGGGTCGGGGAGTCCGCGATCACGAACCGGCCGGTGACGTCCACGTACACAATGCAGCCGATCGAGTCCGCCAGCGCCTTCACCCCGTCCTGCCACCGGTCGCGCTCGATCACCGTCGGCCCGACGCGCCGGTCGGCGGCCGTGAGCACGGCGACCTCCGCCGTGCTGTACGACTCCCGGATGAGGTTCTGAATGATGTTCACCGCCGACGGACCCGACACGGTGCGGGGCGCGAGGAACCGATCGTCGACCACCCACGCCGCACGGTCCACGCCGCTGAGCGTCACGGGCTCGTCCCCGACGAGGTCACCCACGACGTTGTCGATGCGGAACACGCCGAGCGGCACCCACTCGATCGACCCGTCGGGGTAGACCAGGCCGCGCGTGACCGTGAGTTCCTGCCCCGACGTGCCCAGCGGTGTGTCGATCGTCTCCATGTACGGGAACGACGACTCCGCGACCCGCGGCGAGCGGTACAGCAGAGGCGGGATGGTCAGGTCGACGGTGCGGCGCACCGCGTTGCCGCCGTCGACCGTCACGAACCCCTCCAGGATCGGCAGCGACTTCCCGCCGTACAGCGTCACCCCGGCGCGGCGCACGGTCGCGCGCGTCAGCATCTGCCGGGTGCGCGGCATCGCAGCCCGGTACGCGTTCGACACGGGGTACGCCATCAGATCGTCTCCGGGTTCGTCAGCCCAAGGAACGTCGGGACCTGGTCCAGCACGTCCTGGAACGTGGCGTACTGCGCGAGCACCGACTGGAACGTCGGCCCGCCGGTGTACCCGGCGGACTCCCCGGCCGGGGCCTCCGACCGCACCAGCGGGATCGCCGTCACCCGGTACCCCTCGACGGTGTCGATGACCTGCGCCGGGTTGTCCCGCCCCACGCTCGGCACGTAGTAGTACCCGTTCGGCATCTCCGACGGGTCCGACTGGAGGAACAGCACGCGCGCCTTGTCCAGCAGCGCGTCGAGCGCGCGCGTCTCAGCGCCGGTGCGCGTCGCGACCTGGATCGTGACCTCCTCCGGACCGACGCCGTCCCACTCGACGATCGCGAATCCGGAGCCGGGCGGGTCGTACCGGGCGCCCTGCGTCGCGCGTGACCGGGTCCCGATGCCGCGCCACTCCACGCGCGTGTTCAGCGACGGGTCGCCGGGGTTCTTCAACCACAGCCCCCACACGGCGCCGCTCGTGTCGACCGTGACCGTCGCGGACACGACGAACTCCCCCCACTCCGTGCGCGCGGTGATCGTGTACGTCACCGCGGCGTTCATGGGCGCCATCGCGTCAACCCCGGTGTACCAGCCGCCGGGCGCGCTGATGGGCAGGTCGGAGTTCACGCGCTCCGTCGCCATGCCCGGCGCCGAGCGCTCAATCTCGACGAACTGCGCCGGGCCGGTCATCTGCTCCTCGACAGACGCGGACGCGTTCGGCGTCCCCGTCCAGTAGTGCTGCATCCCAGGCGCAGAGGGCGTGGTGCTGCCGTCGAAGTAGGGCGTGATCGCCCCAAGTTCGACCTGCCCACCCGTGGTGTCCACGGTCGTCCCGACAGGCAGGATCGTCCCGGCCGCGAGCACGGCCCACACCTGCGTGCTGTCCGCCGCAGCGGTCGCCGTGACGGACCCGCCGACACGGACCCACGTCCACGCCGGGATCACCACGTTGGGGATCGTCTCGCTGCCGTTGATCGTGGAACCGGTGCGCGTCTGGACCGACACGTTGACGGTGACGTCCACCGAGAACCGGACGTGCATCGTCGGGGACACCTGGTCCCCGACGACAAGCCCGAACGTCCCGGTCGGGGTACGGCACCACGGACCCGACGAGCCGCCCGTCTTGGCGGCGGTTACCGTCCGCCGCACGTACGTCCCGATCCGGCTCCCGTCCGGCAGCAGCGGCCCGTCGTTGAACGTCGCCGTGCTGGTCGACGCGTTCGCGGGGCCCGTCCACGCGTAGGTCGTATCCCCGGTGTTCGGCGTGTCGCCGTCGAAATACGGCTCGGCGAGCATCGCGAGCGCGCCCGCCTCGGTGCTGGCCTGAGCGTCGATGACCGCGGAGCACAGCCACGTGTCGCCGTTGGCCTGGCCCGCAGCGCCTGTGCTCTGGCCGATGTACGGGATCATGAACGCCGCCCCAGCGGGAACGACGCCGACGGTCGACACCTCCTGCGCCACGCCCGCGGCCGTCGTGTACAGGGACGGACTGTTCGACGAGATGAACGCCCCGGAGGCGTCGTAGAACTGCATGAACGCGCGGAACGGGATGCTGCGCGATGTCTGCACGACCGCCTTGTACCCCGCCCACATGCCCGGGGTGACAGGGACGCCGTCGGTCGCCGCGGTGGGCGTGGGCCGGAAGTACAGCGACGTGACGCCGGCCGCGTTCGTGAGCGTGATGCGGCGCGCGGTCGTGACGCCGGGGACGACGTTCTGGGTCCAGCCCGTGATGTTGTCCGCGGTGTAGTTCGACCCGGAGGTGCCGCCGCCCTGCGTCCACTGCGTGCCGGACGCGACGGAGCGAGGGTTGCGGATCAGGTTCGTCCGCTTCGGCGTCGACTCCGTGACGAGCGTCGTCTCCGCGGTCTCGCCCGTGCCCAACTGGTAGCCCCACAGGCTCCCGACGGCGGTACCGCGCGGGTCCGGGTGCAGGTTCGTCCGCACGATGCCGGGCTGGGGCACCTTGTCCCCGTGCACGATCAGACGCACGAGGTTTTGCTCGGTCAGGTAGTCGGCGGTCAGGATGCCGTCGTGGCTGGTGGGCATGGGCTCATCTCCTCGCGTAGTCCGCGGTGCGGTCGAACTCCGCGTCGCGCTCGTCGATCACGGCTCCTGCGGTGTCCTTCACGTATGCCTCCATCTGGCGGCCCTCGACCTCCAGCGTGAGCCGGGCACCGGCGAGCGACACCACCGGGCGCACGACCACGGTCTGCGCCCCCTGCCGCATCACCGGCGCCGGGGCAGGCTGCGGCTGCCCGCCCGTGGCGTACCCGGCGAGCACGCTGTACGGCACCCGCCGGTCGTTGATCGCCGACATCGCCCGGTCTCCGTAGTAGTCCGACGCACCCTGGTTGATGATCCACTCCCGCGAGCGGACCGCGATCGGCACCCCGGCGTCGGTGATCGCCAGCAGGTTGTCCCGCGTCGGGTCCGACGGCGGCGAACCGGGCAGCCGCCCGCCGGACGCGTACCCGGCGATCCGGCCGACCTTCCCCCCCGTCGCGCCGCCCTGCAGCCCCGCGATGATGCGCTGCGCCGACCCGACCGCAGCGTCGACCCCGACCGTGATGCGCTGGTACGACAGCGTCGCGATCTTGCGCTGCGCCTCCGTGATGTTCGCCGTGACGGGGACCGTCGACCACTGGTTGCCGGCCCAGGACTTGAACTGCACGACCTTCTCGCGACCCTTCGCGTCCTTCCCCGTGATCGTCGTCGTGCCCGTCGTGTGGTCGACCGTCGCCTTGTAGTTCCGCAGCGTCGTCACGGCCTTGCCGTCGTTCCCGAGGATGGTCACGGTCCCCTCGGCCTCGTCGATGGCGACAGTCATGTTGTGCAGCGTGAGCGCGGCCGGGTCGTCGTCGGCGCCGATCGTGACCGTGCCCGACGTGCCGTCGATCCGCTTCGCGAGGTCGCGCGTCTCCTTGTCCGCCGCCGCCGTGTCCGCGTCGATGTACACCGGTCCGAGCGCGGCGCCCTGCTTCCGGTAGAACGCGGCGAAGTCGAACACGCCCTCCTCCGCCTCGGTGGTGTCCGCGGCGAACGTGACGACGTACTCCCCGGCGGCGCCCTGCTCGATGACGTACCCGAGGTCCTTCGCCGCCTGGTCTACCGTCGTCTCGCCGGCCGCGAGCGCGTCGGCGAGCGCGGTCGCGGCGTCATCACCCATGCGCGCCGCGACGTCGGCGAGCAGCGGGATCGCGACCTCCATCGCGCGGACCCACTCGCCAGACGCGCCGCCCATCGTCAACTGCACGTTCTCGTCGAACTTCTGCAACTGCTCCAGCGACGCGCCGGTCAGTTCCTGCACGAGCGCGGCGCCCTCGGGCCCGAGCGACTGCAGGTACTGGATCGTCCCAGCCGACAGATTGTCGGTGAGCGAGAGCAGGTTCGACTGCCAGTTCGCCTGCGCCTCGGCCTGCCGCTCCAGTTCGGCGAGGTAGTCGTCGAGCGACACGCGGACGTCGCCGACCATGTCGCGCCACGCGTCGCCCTCCAGCCCCTTGTCCTCGGCGGTCTTGCGCGCGGCCTCCTCCGACTTCGCCATCTGCTCGTCGTACATCGCGGTGTACGTTCCGCCGATGTCGATGAACGACCGCGACGCCTCGTCGAACTCCTCGCGCTGCTTCGCGAGCGCCTTCGCCGACGCCTCGGTCATCTGGGTCATGGCCTGCAGTTCGCCGGCCGTGTCCAGCGCGGAGTCGCCGAGCCCGTCGGTGGACACACCCGCCAGCGCGGCCTCGTTCCCGACCGCGGCGAGCGCGTCGCCGAACGCGGGCAGCGCAGCCATGAGGTCGTCGCGCGAGTACCGCGTCTGGTCCGTCGCGGCCCACAGCAGGTCGAACTGGCGCCCGGCCTCCTCGATCCTGCCCGACTCGACCAGGAACGCGAGCGACTGCCCGATCGCCTCCATCTGCTGCTTCGCGGCGTTCTGCCCGGACATGATGTTGGTCCCGAACATGCCGTCCAGCGTCTGCCCGAACTGGTTCATCTTGCCGAGCAGGTTCGCGCCGGTGAGGTCGCGCAGCGCGGTGTTGATGTCGTCGACGCCGGACCCGAACGCGAACAGCGCGTTAGCGTCGGTGACGTCCTTCATGTCGAGCAGCGCCTCCGTCGTTTTCTCGACGGACAGCGCGGCCGGGTCGCCCGCGTCGGCGAGGTCGGCCAGGTGCGCGACGAGGAACGCGAGCCCGGCGGCGGCGCCCGCCACGCCGGCCGCCTTCCCGACACGCCCCGCCGCGCGCTCGACGCGCCCCAGCCCGGCCGCGACGGTCGGCGACGCCTGCGCGAGCGACCGGAACGCGGCGTGAACCTCCATGACGCGCGGCGCCAGGAGCAGGAACCCGCCGATGGCGAGCGACGCCGCCCCGCCGAGCCCACCCAGGATCGTGACGACGGTCTGCAGCGGCGCGGGAAGGTCGGTGAACCACTGGAACAGCGACGCGACGCCGTCCGCGAGGTCCGCGATGAACGGCAGCATCACGCCGCCGACGTCGATCGCGAAGTCGATGAGGCTGTTCTTCGCGATGTCGATGCGCGCCTGCGTCGTCTCGTACCGCTTCCCGGCCTCCTCGGCGAGCGCGCTGTTCTCCTCCCACGCGGTGTTGCCGTCGTCGAGCGAGTCGGCGAGCAGCGTCCCGGCGCCGGACAGGCGCAGCAGGACGTCGCGCATCTCGACGGACTTGATCCCGAGGTCGGCGAGCGTGCCGAACACGTCCCCGCCCGACTCGCCGATCCGGCCGAGCCCCTGCACGAACGTGTCGATCGCCTCGGCGGGCCGGTCGCGGTACGCCGTCGCGAACTCCTGGGCGGTCATCCCTGCGACGGACGCGAACGCCGTCAACTTCTCGCCGCCGTCGTTCACCGCGTCGGACATCATCACGAACACGCGGCTGATCGCGGAGCCACCGGCCTCGGCCCGGATGCCGACGGACGCCATCGCGTTCGCGAACGATACGACGTTCGCCTCGGTGAGCCCGATCTGCTTGCCCGCGCCAGCGATGCGCAGGGCCATTTCCGTGATGTCCTTCTCCGTCGACGCCCCGTTGTTGCCGAGCATCACGATCGTCGACGCCAGCCGCTCCACGTCCCCGGGCGCGGTCTGCATGATGTTCATCATCTGCGCGAGCGACGTCGCGGCCTCGTCGGCGGTGAGGTTCGTCGCCTCGCCCATGTTGATCATGACGCGCGTGAAGTCGACAACGTCCTTCGACGACACGCCCAACTGCCCGGCGGCCTCCGCGACCGCAGCAATCTCCTG
>JACYYJ010043194.1_pt1 | contig 10674 bp, 8 predicted proteins | sample 8236861 | NCBI WGS metagenome assembly JACYYJ01 (sample SAMN14103086, study PRJNA606662) | landfill metagenome | isolation source: landfill solid waste | place: India:New Delhi, Okhla landfill site | collected 2017-11-05
TCCGTACTTCTGGATGTACAATAGCATTCAGTTTTTTCCTCTGCTCGTCATTGGAAAACACAATCGCTCCAAGCTTTTTGCGATCAATCAAACCATCTGATTGAACGATTGCATCTCCAAAGGTTTTTACAATTTTTTCATAAGCTACTTCCCCTGGATTAACAACTTCTCTCGCTATTTGATCCGCATCAACAATTGGTATTCCTAATTCTCGAAGCATATTCGAAACGGTACTTTTCCCCGTTGCAATGCTACCAGTTAAGCCGATTACAAGTGTCATACAATAATCCATCCCCTTTAATACAACTTCCAACATCCTAACACTATTAAAATAATGCCTGGTATAAACGCAATGTTTTGAACCCAACTCCATTTAGCTAAAAACGAGCCACTTTTCGTCCCAATCCACAAAAACAAACTTGACATGGTACCCATAATCAATGCCGTTAGAAAAGGGGTAAAGCCTAGCATTGCAGCAGCAATACCTGCCCCAAAAGCATCAATTGATAAAGCTGCACCAAGCAAAATTGCTTCCAAACCTCGGATATCACCAGAATGATCAAAGTCTGCACTATCGGGATCCTTTAAAATTTGAATTACAATACCTAGTGATTTAATCTCCCATTTGAGGACAACTGCGCTTTTCGATTTAGACTCATTATTTCCCTTATCACGCTCCCGGAAAAATTGATAAATCACCCAAATACCAATAACAATAAAAAGAGAGCCCCCAATGATATCTCCTGTTCGCTCCGTAAAGAGATGTGCTAGCTGCTTACCAATTAATAGCGCAATTAGAAATACAAATCCTGTAACTATTCCAATTGCTATTACTGCTTTAATCGATATGGTTATTTTCCTTAGACCAAAAGTAAATCCTGCTGTAAAGCTATCTAAACTAAGCGCAAAGCTAAATAGTATTAATGTTACTAATTCTCCCACATTTAGTTGCCCCCTCACGCAACAATCTAGGGTATTATATGAGAAAATACATGTTGCGTGCCTAACACGTAAATGAGGGCGAGGGTGAACAACTCATGCTTGAACGGTTTATTTTCTAACCTTTTGACAGGTTGGACAATAATGGGTCCCACGTCCACCAACTTTTGTTTTTTCAATAAACGTACCGCAATGTTTACATGGCTTACCAGTTTGGCCATAAACATAAAGCTGTAACTGAAACAATCCTATTTCACCAAGACTATTTAAGTAGGAACGAATTGTGGTTCCACCCGCCTTAATTGCATCCGTTAACGTAGCAATGATTTGCTCTCTTAACTTAGTACAATCGGTCAAGCTTAATGCTTGAGCAGGTGTTGTTGGATAAATCCCACTTCGAAACAACGCTTCATCCACATAAATGTTCCCTAAACCAGCGACAATGGTCTGATCTAATAGTACATTTTTAATTACTCTTGTTGTTTTTTGACAACGCTCATACAAATACGATGCTGTAAACTCCTCATCCATCGGCTCAGGACCTAGCTTATTGAGAGGAGGCAATTGAAATTCCTCCCCTTTTTGATAAAGATGCATCGTACCAAACTTTCTTACATCTTTATATCTTAAGTCCGTACCATCCTCAAAATGAAAAATAACATGCGTATGTTTATCGTATGGCTCTCCGGATTCAAAAATAGCATATTTCCCTTCCATTCTTAAATGGGAGATTAAACTATAATCTGTTAAATAAAAGATTAAAAATTTCCCTTTGCGGTCAAGATGCTCAATTCTTTGACCGATAATATTCATACGAAATGCTTCTACCTCTTTTGGATATTGAATGATATTTTCATATCGTATAGTGACATCTTTAATAACTTTTCCTTGAACAATTCTATTTAATGTTTTCCTAACTGTTTCTACCTCTGGTAACTCTGGCATCCTTTGTCGACTTCCTTTCACACTAGAACCAAAAGTGAACAATATAAAGGCAGTGCGATTTATTTTGCTTCATACCAAGTAGGCCCATGAGATACATCTACTTTAAGTGGTACACTTAGTGAAACTGCATTTTCCATAACCTCACATAGAACCTTTTGCAATTGCTCAACTTCATGTTTTGGTGCTTCCAATATTAATTCATCGTGTACTTGTAACAATAGTTTTGCCTCAAATTTATCCTTTTCTAATCTATCGGCCAAATCAATCATTGCTTTTTTAATGATATCTGCTGCACTTCCTTGAATTGGTGTATTCATTGCAGTACGTTCCGCAAAGCTACGTCGGTTAAAATTTCTGCTTGTGATTTCAGGTAAATAACGTCTCCGATTCATTATCGTTGTAACATAACCGTTTTGTTTCGCCTCTTGTATGATATCGTCCATGTAGGATTTTACACCCGGAAAACTTTCTAAGTATGTATCAATAAATACTTTCGCTTCTTTTCTCGTAATCCCTAGACTTAGACTTAATCCATAGTCACTGATTCCGTAAACAATTCCAAAGTTAACTGCTTTCGCCTGTCTTCTCATATTGGATGTAACTTGATCAGCCTCTACATGAAATACATCCATTGCTGTTTTTGTATGGATATCCATACCCTCGTTAAAAGCTTCAATTAGTTTTTCATCATTCGCAATATGTGCGAGTACCCGAAGCTCAATTTGTGAATAATCTCCTGCTAATATAACCCAATCATCCTTTGTCGGAATAAAGGCTTGTCTAATTTTACGCCCTTCCTCCAAACGAATCGGAATATTTTGTAGGTTAGGATCTGTCGAGCTTAGACGTCCTGTTTGGGTTAGCGCTTGGTTAAATCTTGTATGAATGCGGCTTTCATCCTTGTCAACGACCTTAAGCAGTCCTTCAATATATGTAGAATGTAGTTTTCCTAGTTGGCGATATAGCAAGATTTTAGGCATGATTTCATGTTTATCTTGTAATTGCTCTAATACATCCGCAGAAGTGGAATAACCAGTCTTGGTCTTCTTTATAACAGGTAAATTCAGTTTTTCAAACAATACTTCCCCTAATTGCTTCGGTGAATTAATATTAAACGTCGTTCCAGCTAATTCGTAAATTTCACCTTCAACTGTATCCAAACGTTCCTTTAGTTCCTCACCCATATTTTGAAGTCGCTCTGTATCAACCCGAACACCATAATATTCTATATCTGCTAATATTTTTGCTAATGGTAATTCAAGGATTTCAAATAGATCATACTGCTCATTTTCAGTTAATTTTTCTACAATACGTTCCTTTAAACGAAATACCATATTTGTTTTACGAACGACATGCTCCGCTAACAATTCTTGTTCCGGAACTTTTTGTTTAGCTCCTTTTCCGTATATTTCTTCATCATAGGAGACACTTATTTCATTTAAGCTATGGCTAATGGATGGTATATCATCATGACTCTCACCAGGATTAATGATATAAGAAGCTAGCAATAAGTCGAACGTGATACCACGTAAGTCAATACCTTGCTTTCGAAGTGCAACAATCGTCTTTTTCGCATCAAATACATATTTTGTATTTTCTTGCTTTTCCGCCCACTCCTTAAATACGGAGGAATTTATCGCTTGATCAATTGTAAAGAAATAGTTGCCTTGATCATTTGCAATACCAATTCCGATAATATTTCCATAATAATAATGTTCCTCTAACATCTCAATATGAATAGCATCTGTCCCAGTAAACATTTCAGCTTTTATTTCATCTACGATTTCAAACTTTATTTCTTCCATCTCTCTAGACTCTACTTCTTCACCATCAGATTCCCCAATTCTTGTTAATAAAGAATTAAACCCTAGTTCTTTAAATAAATCAAATACTTTTCGTGATTCGTAGCCTTCATAATTTAGATCGCTCAAGTTAATTTCAACTGGGGTGTCTCGATATATTGTCGCTAACTCTTTACTCATAAACGCATCTTCTTTATGCGTTTCTAGCTTTTCTTTTAATTTCTTCCCCGTTACTTGATCTAAGTTTTCATATAAACTCTCTAATGTATCAAATTGATTCAACAACTTAACAGCTGTTTTTTCACCAATGCCAGGGACACCTGGGATATTATCCGACTTATCCCCCATTAACGCCTTCATATCAATAACTTGGTCCGGACGAATCCCTAACTTTTCTTCAAGTGTTTCTGGACTATAGTTTTCAACTGTTGTAATACCTTTTTTCGTTAACGTTACTTCTACTTTCGGATCTACTAACTGGAGTAAATCTCGGTCACCAGAAATGACTTTTACACCTATTTCGTCCTCTTGACTTACTTTTGATAGCGTACCAATAATATCGTCGGCTTCATAGTTGGAGAGCTCGTAATGTTTAATGTTAAATGCATCCAAAAGCTCTTTCACTAACGGGAACTGCTCCGACAGCTCTGGTGGTGTTTTTTGTCTTCCACCTTTATACTCGGTAAATGTTTTATGTCGGAAAGTCGTTTTACCTGCATCAAATGCAACTAAAACATGAGTAGGTTTTTCTTCTTCTAGGATTTTTAATAGCATCGTTGTAAAGCCATAAACCGCATTCGTATAGACACCTTTATCGTTGTTTAATAGAGGTAAAGCAAAAAACGCTCTATATAGTATGCTGTTTCCGTCAATTAATACTAGTTTTTTCGACATTTGTACCACTCCTTATTTCCTAGGAAATATATATTTAGGGATAATGTTCATAGTAAGAGAATCTTTCCTTAAGCAAATTTGATTTCCTTCATTATTATCCTCTTAACATGTTTCTATAAAAAGGCTAGTAATCCTTTTCCAATAAGGAACAAAAACGTAATTCACCCTACTACTTAGTGGCTTGTTATTATAACAAGCTTATCTACAGGTATAAAAATAGCTCTCTTCCTAATACATAAAAAAGGATGACTTCTCATCCTTCTATTTTAGCAGAATTACCATCAGAAGGAAAAAGTGTCATCTTTATCTTTTGAAGCTTATCGGAATACCTATAAGGTAAGACTCCTACTCCAAAGGTTTACGATATTTTATTTTGTAGATAAATGTGGAATGTAGTACCCTTCCCCAATTGACTTTCTACCTCAATCTTTCCTCCATGGGCTTCCACAATATGTTTTACAATAGCTAACCCTAATCCAGTCCCACCGGAATTTCTACTTCTTGCTTTATCAACCCGATAAAATCTTTCAAAAATTCTCGGCAGCTCTTCTTTTGGTATACCAATCCCTGTATCCTCAATACTTATTTTCACATATTCATCCGTATCTTTTGCAGTAAGTTTTACACGACCGCCTTCTTTTGTATAATGAATCGCGTTCATCACTAAATTTAATAGAAGTTGTGTGATTTTAGATGGTTCTACTCGTATTGGATACGATTGATCTAACTCCATTTCTAAATGAATGTTTTTTTCCTCAGCTGTATATTGTACAAAGCACTTTACATCCTCAACTAGATTCTTTAAATTAATATCTTCCAGCTTTAACTGATAGTCCTCTTTCTCAAGCTTCGATAGCTCTAGTAGATCCTGGATTAGATTTTGCATTCTCTCGCTTTCTTTATTAATGATTTGCAAAAACTGTGTTAGTGCTTCAGGATCGTCCTTTGCGCCTCCAAGCAATGTCTCAGCAAATCCTTTAATCGATGTAATTGGTGTTTTAAGTTCATGGGATACATTCGCCACGAAATCTTTTCGCATTTCCTCAAGCTTTTTATGTTCGGTTATATTGTGGAAAACGAGTACGACACCTTTCCACTTTTGATTATTAAAAATAGGGGCACCAGAGATAGCTAAATATTTTTGTTCTATACCACTACTAATAATCAATGTTTTTTGAACCGTTTCTTCTAGCATAAAAACGTCTTTTACGACGCTTTGAATTTCCTCATAAGAGAGTGCATCATAATATAAATAGCCTATGTAATCAGAAGAATCCCCCTCAAAGTCATGTAAAAAAGCGCGATTAATGAGTTGAATATATCCTTTTTCATTTATAAGCATAAGTCCACTGTTCATATTATCAATAACTGCTGCAATATGACTATTTTGTATTTCCGTTTTAATGCTCATTTCCTGTAGGTTACGAGCAAGTAAATTGATGGAGGAAGCCAACATACGCGCATCGTCATAATAAGCTTCATATGTTCTAGCATTATATTTCCCATCAGCTAGTTTCTTAGCTACTACAGATACGTTACGAATTGGCTTAATATACTTTTCATAGGTGTTATAGTTCAGAAAAAAGATAAGAATAAGTAATAAAAACGTAGCAAAAAAAATAAGAATCCACGTTGTTTCCGTTAATTGATCAACCGTTGCTGCAAGTTCAACATTGTTGACTATAAGTTGATTCATAATCGAACCAAGCAAAATCATGATAACAATAGTAAAAAAAGAATAAAAAATGAATGCACGCTTTGGTACTTTACGCATGTACTTTCGGCTCCTCAAATTTATATCCTAAGCCACGAATTGTTTTAATATATATTGGTTTTTTTGTATTTGGTTCAATTTTTTCTCGTAAATGACTAACATGTACATCCACAATTCTTGTATCCCCAACATAGTCAAAGTTCCAAACTTCATTTAATAATTGATCTCTGGATAATACTTTACCTTTATGATTTGTTAAATATAGCAATAGCTCAAACTCTTTCGGCGTGAATTCAAGTAAGTCATCTTTTAAGTAAACTTCATATTTATCCTTATAGATAACTAGGTCACCGATTTCCACTTTATTTTCCTCTTGCTTGGTCTCATCCTTTTGCTTCGCCCTTCTTAAAATTGCCTTAATACGCGCAACAACTTCTCTCGGACTAAAAGGCTTCGTTAAATAATCGTCAGCCCCTAGCTCTAAACCTAATATACGATCGTATTCATCATCTCTCGCTGTTAACATTAAGATGGGAACTTCAATTTGACTTTGCCTCAATTGCTTACAAACCTCTACACCATCTAAACCTGGTAACATAATATCAAGTACAATAAGGTCAAAATTCTCTTGCTTGGCTATCTCTAAAGCAGATAAACCATCATATCGAACGTCCGTATCAAAACCCGCTTGTTCGATATTATATTTTAAAAGCGTAACAATTGATTCTTCGTCATCCACAATAAGAATTCTTTTGTTCATTTAAGAGTCCCCCCTATTATGCCTATAATCTCATCATACAACGAATACTTTAGAATAAAAAGAATCCTCTATAAAAATTTACAAGGCTTTTACAAAAGTAATACTATTTATTATAGATTAACCAAATGTAAAAGGCTCTATTTTAATATCCATTAAAACAGAGCCTCTTACTAATTATATATACTAATAAAAGTTCTCTAAAGATTGTGCTGTTAACGATTGCAATTCATACGGTGGAGAAATCTCTAATTTTCCTTCTAGAATAAGATCATTTTTATCATTATACCCTGTTACTTCAGCTGTGACGCTATTTGTCTTTACATCCTTTCCAACTATTTTCATCTGTATCGTAATATTTTCATAATGATACACTGGTTGTTTATATGTAATGGAATGCTTTGTTATATGACTGCCTGGTCCAGGTAAAGACATCGAAACCATTGAAGATACAATGCCATACAACATAACAGTTGGTACTAGAGGACGTTTAAAGGGAGTTTGTGATGCATAATCATGTTGAATATATAAAGGATTGGAATCTGACGTAAGCCCGAGATATAGTAATAAATCTTTATCTTCTATATTTGTTTGAACTTCATGAAAATCTCCAATTTTAATGTCATTCATTTGCCTTCCGAGTTTTCGTTTTTTACCTAACATTGCCTCACCTCTAATGTAAGCGTTTTCTTTTATTTGAGAATAGAAATCGAGATTGTATACAACCTCGATTTCTATATTTGTTCTACTTTGATAATACGTTTAACACGCTTTTAACAGAATCAGCCGATTGATCAAGCTTTGTTTTTTCATCTGCTGTTAGCTCTAATTCAATGACTTTTTCAATACCATTTCCACCAAGTACAGTAGGAACACCTAAGTAAATGTCTTCATAACCATATTCTCCTTCGAGATATGCAATGGCTGGAAGAACACGACGTTGGTCTTTCACAATAGCCTCCGTCATTTCTGTAAGTGCGGCAGCTGGTGCATAATAGGCACTTCCATTCCCAAGAAGGTTTACAATTTCTCCTCCACCTTTTCGCGTGCGCTCCACAATTGCATCAATGCGGTCTTTGGAAAGCAATGAGGTTAAAGGAATACCACCAGCATAAGAATATCGAATAAGAGGCACCATGTCATCACCATGTCCACCTAAAACAAAACCTGTAATATCTTTGACCGATAAGTTCAGTTCCTCTGCTATAAAAGAGCGGAAACGTGCTGTATCTAGAACACCAGATTGACCAATTACGCGGTTTTTAGGGAATCCAGATTCTTTATAAACGGTATATGTCATAGCATCTACTGGATTTGTTAATACAACAATGTAACAATCTGGAGAGTATTTTACGATCTCATTCGTAACACTCTTCATTATTTTTGCATTTGTATTCACTAAATCATCACGGCTCATTCCAGGCTTTCGAGCAATACCAGCTGTAATAATAACAACATCTGAATCTTTCGTATCTTCATAATTAGAAGTACCAGTTATATTAGCATCAAATCCTTGGACTGGACTAGCTTCGAACATATCTAGTGCTTTCCCTTTTGTAGGGTTTTCCATATTTGGAATGTCTACAAGGACAACATCACCTAACTCTTTTTGTGCTACCATTAAGGCTGTTGTTGCCCCTGTAAAACCAGCACCAACTACAGATATTTTTTTTCGTTTTATTCCCATGATGATCCTCCTTTTGATTCTTATTAATTTCATATGCAAAACCCTTCAGTGAGAATTTCCCACTGAAGGATTATTTACAAATAAATTGGTGGCCAACCTACTTTGGATCGAAATCGTCTCACCATTATTTAATTACATATTATTAATTAATGCATCTCCAAATTCAGAACATTTTACTTCTGTTGCACCATCCATTAAACGAGCAAAGTCATAAGTAACCACTTTGCTAGCAATGGTTTTTTCAACTGCATTGATTACTAAATCCGCAGCTTCTCTCCAGCCAAGGTGTTCAAGCATTAAAACACCTGAAAGGATTACAGAAGATGGGTTTACTTTATCTAGACCAGCATATTTAGGAGCTGTACCGTGTGTTGCTTCGAAGATTGCATGTCCAGTTACATAGTTAATGTTAGCTCCTGGTGCAATACCGATACCACCAACTTGCGCAGCTAATGCATCAGAGATATAGTCACCATTTAAGTTCATTGTAGCAACAACATCAAATTCACGCGGGCGAGTTAAAATTTGTTGTAGGAAAATATCGGCAATGACATCTTTGACAATAATTTTCCCTTGCGCTTCTGCATCCGCTTGAGCTTTGTTTGCAGCCTCTATACCGTCAGTTTCTTTAATGCGGTCGTATTCAGCCCAAGTAAATACTTGATCACCGAATTCTCTTTCCGCCAATTCATAACCCCAGTTTTTAAACGCACCTTCTGTAAATTTCATAATATTACCTTTGTGAACAAGAGTAACGGATTTGCGGCCTTCTCTTATGGCATAGTTAATCGCAGCACGTACTAAACGCTCTGTACCTTCTTTTGAAACAGGTTTTATACCAATTCCGGATGTTTCCGGGAAGCGAATTTTCTTTACACCCATTTCATTTTGTAAAAATTCAATTACCTTTTGTACTTCAGGTGAACCTTTTTGCCATTCAATACCAGCATAAATATCTTCTGTATTTTCACGGAAGATTACCATGTCTGTATCCTCAGGACGCTTAACAGGAGAAGGTACACCATTAAAGTAACGAACTGGACGTAGACAAGTGAATAAGTCAAGTTCTTGACGTAATGCCACATTCAAAGAACGAATACCACCGCCGATTGGTGTAGTTAAAGGACCTTTAATAGCAATCTTGTATTCACGAATCGTTTCAAGTGTTTCTTCTGGCAACCACTCACCAGTTTGATCAAATGCTTTTTGACCAGCTAAAACTTCTTTCCACTCGATTTTTTTCTCGCCATTATATGCTTTTTCTACCGCTGCTTCAAGTACACGTGAAGCTGCAGCCCAAATATCAGGACCAATTCCATCTCCTTCAATAAATGGAATTACTGGATTATTAGGTACGTTTAATTTGCCATTTTCTACAGTTACTTTTTCACTCATGGGAAAACCTCCTAGTTTTTCTATTATTCACCTTACAAAGAGTTCTATTAAGTTAGATTACATGAAGAGAGCCGGTAAGACCGGCCTCTTTATCATAACAATATTTATAGGTCGTTTCCACTCTACTATTAAGAAACTAGTATTAAACTTTCTTAACGATTTTCAACAGGCTCATAGCTTTGAAGTGTTGGACCAACGTATTCCGCACGAGGGCGAATAAGGCGGTTGTTATCATATTGTTCTAGAATGTGTGCTAGCCAACCAGAAACACGACTAATTGCAAAAATTGGCGTAAATAAGTCGTGATCAATTCCTAAACTGTGGTAAACAGATGCAGAGTAAAAATCTACATTTGCTGGCAGACCCTTTTCACGTTTCATAAATTCTTCGATTGTTACAGACATATCATAAAATTTAGATTGACCTGTTAGCTCTGTTAAATGCTCAGACATTTTCTTCAAATGCTTCGCTCTTGGATCTCCATTTCGATATACTCGGTGACCCATACCCATAATTTTTTCTTTGTTTGCTAATTTTTCTT
>JACYYJ010048782.1_pt1 | contig 10668 bp, 10 predicted proteins | sample 8236861 | NCBI WGS metagenome assembly JACYYJ01 (sample SAMN14103086, study PRJNA606662) | landfill metagenome | isolation source: landfill solid waste | place: India:New Delhi, Okhla landfill site | collected 2017-11-05
AGACACCGTCCACCAGGGCGGCGCGGACCTCGTCCTCGCTGGCCTCGACCGCGACCATGGCTCCGCCCTCGGGCAGGGCGTCCATCAGCCGGCCACGGGCCGCCACCAGCGTGCAGGCGTCGTCGAGACCCAGGACGCCCGCGACGTGGGCGGCGGCGACCAGGCCGCCGGCCCCCGCGGCGACCGCGTCGGCGCCCAGTCCCCAGCTCTCCCAGAGCCGGAACAGGGCGACCTGGTAGCCGAAGAGGGCGCACCGGGCGTACGGGGGTTCGCGGAGCAGCCGGACGTCGGCGCCGTCCTCGGGGGCGAAGACCACCGCGACCAGGGGCATCGGCAGGCGGGCGTCGAGGCTGCGGCAGAGCGCGTCGAAGGCGGACCGGTAGGCGGGGAAGGTGCCGTACAGGGCCCGGGTCAGGGCGGGTGACGGAGCGNNGCGGTCCGGGTGGCGGCCGAGGGCCCGGGCCCGGTGGCACCGGACAGGCCGCACTCCAGCAGGGTCGGCCGGGACCGGCCGCGGACAGGCGTGTGCAGCTTCATGGGGCCTCTCTCGTTGTCCTCGTGAGGGCCGGTCACCGCGACGGGTGCGCGGCGCGCCGCGCCCTGGAGCGGGCCCCGGCACCCCTTCGGCAGCGCCTCGTCCGGGGCGCGGGGCGGGCGGAGGTCTCGGCGGGCCGGGCGGAACGACGTCCCCTCAAGTGTGGCCCAGATCACTGGAGAAGAGGACGAGGGCCGCTGGAGAGGGACGGCCGGACCGCTCCGCGGCGGGTTCAGGCCAGACCGCGGGAGCGGAGGACGCGGCGTTCGACCGGACGGAAGGCGAGGACCTCCACGGCGACGCCCACGACGAGGATCAGCGCGGTGGCCGCGAGCACCTGGCTGAGGCTGCCGCCGCGCCTGCCCGCGTCGAGCAGTCCGCCCACCCCGGTCAGGGCGGTGCCGGAGATGAGTTCGGCGGTCATCAGCGCCCGCCATCCGAAGGTCCACCCCTGCCGTACCGCGGCGACCACTCCGGGCAGGGCGGCCGGGAGCAGGACGTACCGGGCGGACCTCACCCCGGTGGCGCCCATCGTCCGGCCGGCCCGCACCAGCAGGGGCGGGACCTGGTCGAGGGCGCCGAGGACGCCGACGGCGACCGAGGGGACGGCGCCGAGCAGGACGACGCCGAGGACGGCCGCGACCGCCGGTTCGGCGAGCGTCAGCGTCGTCGCCGCCGTCGCCGGGGTCGCGCTGTTCGTCATCGACGCCCGCACGCACCGGCTGCCCAACGCCATCACCTACCCGACCGTCGCCGCCGTCGCGGTCCTCCTCGCGGCCGCTGCCCTGGCGAGCGGGACGTGGGACGCGGCGCTGCGCGCGCTGCTCGGGGCGCTCGTGCTCGGCGGCGCCTACCTGCTGCTGCACCTGGTGAACCGCACCGGGCTCGGGCTCGGGGACGTCAAGCTCGCTGTCCTGCTCGGCCTGGTCACCGCCTGGTATGGCTGGCCGGTGCTGTGGGCGGCGGCTTTCCTGCCGTTCCTCATCGGTGGCGCGGTCGCGATCGTCCTGCTCGTCTCGCGCCGGGCGTCCCGCGGCACCGCGCTCGCCTTCGGCCCTTACATGCTCACCGGCACCGCGCTCGCCCTCACCATCGCGCGCGCCCTCGGGCCCGGCTGAGCGCAGTCAGCGGCGGGTGAGCCGCCGCGCGAGCAGGCCGGCCGCCGTGATGATCACGCCCCACACGACGAAGAAGACGCCTCCCCGCGTGCCGCCGGCCGACCCCGCGTCCGCGACGGCGACCTGCTCGAGGCCGCCACCGCTGCACATGACCTGGGTGAGCTCGTTCTCGACGACGCCGAGCCGCACCCACTCGGCGTCCTCCCCGTCCGTGCGCACGGGCCCGGCGTCCAGCTCGAGCTCCTTCCCGTCCCGGGTGGTGCAGCTCACCGCGGACACGTCCACGTCGGCCGGTGAGCCCCACAGGGTCTGCGGGTCCTGCACCGCGGAGACCTGAAGCGAGCCACCGGCCGCAGCCGAGCCCGTGACGTCGACCGGGTCGTCCCCCCCGACGACCCACCGGGCGCGATCCCTGCCCACATCAGAACGCCGAACAGCAGGACGAGCGGGCCTGCGACCAGGGCGATCCGCGCGAAGAGGGTCAGCGCCGCGTGCCGGCGACCCGGAGAGTACGGCCCGCCGCACCGTCACGGTCGTCAGGACCGTGTGCACGTCCTCGGACGACTCTCGGTCCTCGGGGCCGTACGTCATCACGACGGCCTGGCTGCCGTCCGCGAGTTCCAGGACCAGCGACTCGAAGCGCACCGTGACGGTGTCTACGTCGCCGTCGCCCGGGCCCGCCGGGACGTCTGCGACGTGGGTCGCGTAGGCGGCGTCCGCCGCACCCGGCCAGCTCAGGGACTCGGCCGTGGCGTCGCGCGCACCGAGCGTGCGCTCCGCCGTCTCGTTGCCCTCCTCGGCGACCTGGAGCACGTGCGTGTGGAGCGGCGCTTCGGCGACGACGACGGTGACGCCGTTGGTCGACTCCCCGTCGTCGGCCTCGGCGACGAAGCCCCAGCCCTAGGGGCCCTCGCCGGAACGCTCCACCGAGGGCGGCGGCGCCGTCGACCAGTCCGCCGGCGTGCTGAACGCGACGGAGCCCGTCTCCTGCGCCGTCCAGCCGGTGGGAGCGGACGAGGGCGCGAGCGCTTCCGAACCCTCGGCGACCTCGCCCTCCGTCGACCCCTCGCCGGAGCACGCCCCGAGCAGGGCCACCACCGACAGCGTCACGACGAGGCCTCGCACGTGTGACTTCATCTTCTTTCTCGTCTCCCGCGTCGTTGATCCGGTGGGACTGTACGCGCTCAAGCGGCGCACCCCTCCCGGGCGACCATCTGTTCACCGTCCCAGTAGCGGTACCCCGTGGTCGCCGTGCCGTTCGAGACCGAGCTTCCGCCGATCCCCGTGATGGCACCCAGCTCGGCATCCACCTGGACGGCGAGATCGGTGCTGTCGTCGGAGGTGTACTCCTGCTCCCACAGATGGCCACGGTCGGTCGCCAGCTCCCCCAGGTCTGCCGCGACATCGACGAACTCCTCAGGGGTCACGGCACGCTGCCCGACGTCCGACGGATCCGTGACCCCGGGCACGTAGGGCAGCCCGGTCGTCTGCAAGAACCGTGACGCCGTCAGCATGTCCGACTCGGTCTCGAGCGGAATCTGGATCGTGCGTGCCGTCATCGAGCTGGCGTCGTCGAGTCCCCCGGTGCCGGAGTAGGACTGTTCGTCCTCTGCGTGCCCACCCACCGTGCTGACCACGCGCATCGCGACCGGGTTGCCGCCCGCGTCTCGGTCGATCTCGACGAGCGCGTCCATCTCACCGCCCACCCCCGCGGTCCTGAACGAGTCGCTGCCCTGCGCGTCCGGACCGTTCCCCGAGATCCCGATGTCGCCCGACAGCTCGGCCCGCAGGTAGTCGGTGGAGGTGCCGTCCGACCGCTCGGTGCGTCCCAGGTAGGCCTCGACCGCCGCCTCCCCCTCGGCGTCGACGTTGAGACCGGGAAGGCCACCGGCGGCGCCCGCGGAAGCGTCGGCGTACATGCCACCCTCGACGAACCACTCGTCGGGCTCCCGCTGCTCGCCCTCCTGGTCGTCGCCGAGCTTCCCCGCCACCCAGTCGTACCCGTTGCGCAGCGGGTTGTCGTCACCGAGCACGACGTCCTTGACGTCATCCTGGCGCTGCTGGCCGAGCAGGTTCTCTGCCTCGTCGACGGAGTCGACGTAGAACGTCTCGCCGCCCTCGATCGTGACGACGAACGAGACGTTCGCGCCGTTCTCCCTGCCGTGCGACGAGACGACGCAGGGCTCCGGCGGCACGTAGTCCTCGGGGGCACGCTCCGCCGACGTCACGGCGCCGCACGTCGCGCCGAACGCCTCGCACAGCTTCGCCGCGATCGCCTGTCCGACGGGCGTCACCGCGACGAGCAGCGAGCCGACGAGCGCCACGACCACGACGATGACACCGATGTACTCGACGGCCCCGACCCCGGCCTCACCGTCGACGTGCCGTCGCCCCCGCGTGCCCTGCATGTGTTCCCCGTTCGTCCGCACGTCTCGGACGCTCGGTCCGATCTGCCGCGCCCGGCCGATTGCGGTGAACGGGCCAGGGCGCCGCCACCGTACGGGGGACCGCAGCCGTGCAACCAGGGCCCAGGGGCCCTACCGAGGGCCCTGTCTCCGGGCGGGACGCCACCTCGCGCGCCGGACGGCACCCACGGCGACGCCGGCCACCACCCCGAGCGCGACGGAGGGCAGCACACCGACGCTCCCGGGCAGCACCACGAGCAGAACCGTCCCGACCGCGGCGGCGACAGCAGCGGGACCGACGACACGACCGATGCCGTCGGTGGGCGCGGCCGGCACCCGCCAAGCCGTGATCCCGCCGGACACGGCGCCCCCCAGCACGCCGAGCGGGAGGTCGAGCGCCGTACCGAGGAGCCCCACCGCCACGGCTCCCGCCACACCCCAGGCCACCGCGACGAGGAGGGCCGTCGAGGTCCCGCTCGACACCGGCCCGGCGGCGTCCGCAGGTCCCGGGGCCGGGGCCGGGGCGTACGCACCGTAGGCCGGCCTCCCCTGAGGTGCCGGCGCCGCCGACCGCGCCACCTGAGGTGCCGGAGGCGGCGATCCTCGCCCGGTCACCCGACGCCACTCGCTCGCCGGCGTGCGTACGGTCTGCCGCCACGGCACGGTCCGCGCAAGCCAGACGGCGAGCCCGCCCTCGAGCCCGGCGAGCCACACGACCGGGCTCGCCGCCCAGGCCCACGAGACCTCCGGTGCGAGCGCCGCGAGCACGAGGGCGGCGACGACGCCACCCGCGAGCGGGGCGAGCACGTGCGCGGCCAGCCGGGCGACGCCACCGCCGCGCCCGAGCGTCAGGGCACCGACCACGCCCCCGAGCACCAGGGCGGGCGTGTACAGGAGCCCGAGGTCGGACCCCGTGAGCGCCGCGACCAGGGCGACGACGAGCCCGAGCACCACAGCGGCACCCCACGTCGTCAGGCCGGCGGGCAGAGCCCGGCGCATGTCGAACGGCATGATGCTCCTCGGGTCGCGCGCCGGGAGGCTACGCCGTGCGGTCGGCCAGGGCCTCGGCCAGGTCCGCCAGCGCCTGCTTGACCGCACCCTCGGGCAGGGGGGCGAGCTCGGCGGCGGCCTCGCGCGCCCAGCGGCCGGCCAGGTCCCGCGTCTCGGCGAGCACCTCGTGCGCGCGCAGGTCGTCGACGACGGCGGCCAGGGCGTCGTCGTCGGACAGGTCACCGTCGAGGCGTGCGGCCAGCTCGACGTCGGCCCGGGAGGCGTCGCCGCGGTCGACGCGCTGGCGCAGCAGCAGCACCGGCATCGTCGGCACGTGCTCGCGCAGGTCGGTCCCCGGCGTCTTGCCCGACTCGTCGCCCGTGGACGCGATGTCGAGGACGTCGTCGGCGAGCTGGAACGCGACGCCGACCTTCTCGCCGTACGCGGCGACGGCGTCGACGATCTCCGCGTCGCACCCCCCGAACATCGCCCCGAGCCGGGCCGACGTCGCGAGGAGGGACGCGGTCTTGTCGCTGAGCACCTGCAGGTAGTGCTCCACCGGGTCGTCCCCCTCGGCGGGGCCGATCGTCTCGTGCAGCTGGCCGAGGCACATGCGCTCGAAGGTGCGGGCCTGCAGCACCACGGCCTCGGGCCCGAGGCCCGCCACCAACGAGGAGGCGCGGGCGAAGAGCACGTCGCCCACGAGGATCGCCACCGAGTTGCCCCAGACCGTGTGCGCGGCCGGGGCACCACGGCGCACCGGCGCGGAGTCCATGACGTCGTCGTGGTAGAGCGACGCGACCTGCGTGAGCTCGACGACGACCGCGGCGTCGATCAGCTCCGGGGCCGCCCCCTCGCCGAGCTCGCCCGCGAGCAGGGTCAGCAGCGGGCGGAACCGCTTGCCGCCGGCGGCCACGAGGTGCCGCGAGGCGTCGTCCGCGAGCGCATCTGCCGAGGCCACGGCGTCGTCGAGCGCGGCGTCGACCCGCTCCATCCGCTCCGCGAGCCGGTCGGCGAGCGCAGGGTCGGACAGCGGGATCGCCGTGGGCAACGGCGAGTGCGGCGAGGGCCCCGACCCGGGGGCCGGCGCGGAAGGTGCACGAGTCACTGTCCGAACCTATCCGCCCGGGCCCTGGAACCGAGAACCGAAAACGCCCGGGAGGCCCGTCAGGTCGCTCACGCCCGCAGACCGGCGAGGTGGTTCGCGAGGATCGTCCGCGCACGGTCGGGGGGCAACAGCTCGGGGTGCAGCACGCAGCGCAGGGTCAGCCCGTCGACGAGCGCCGACAGCCGCTGCTCCTCCAGCTCGAGGTCCAGGCCGGCCCGCAGCGTCCCGCGGGCGAGGGCGCCGTCGAGCACGCGCCGCACGAGCGCGGAGGTGCCGCGGACAGCGGCCGCCGAGCGGCCGTGCAGGTCAGGCCGGGTGCGGGCCGCGGCCTCGAACGACAGCCACACCGACGCCTCGTCGCGCCGCTCGGCGTCCAGAGGCAGCAGCTCGGCCAGGAGGTCGACGACGGCGTCCAGGGTGGCGGCGCCGCCCAGGTCCCCGCTCTCGAGCGCGGGGAGGAGCACACCGACCCGCTCGACCAGCCGCGCGGTCACCCTCTCGACCATCGCGTCGAGGGCGAACGCGACCAGGGCGTCGTGACCGTCGAAGTAGTGCCGCACCGAGCCGACCGCGAGTCCCGCCTCGTCGGCGACCCGGCGCAGGGAGGCACTCTCGAGCCCCTCGCGGCGGACCACCCGGAACAGGGCGTCCACGACGTCCGCACGGCGTTGGTCGGGATCGACGATCTTCGGCACCACCCTTTTCTAGCACAACCCTGCTACGTTATTTAGCATGAATGTGCTACAAAGTTGGTGGCCCCTGCTCGTGGTGGTCGTCGTCGTGGTCGTCGTGGTGCGCAGGTTCCGCGGTGAGCCCGTCGACCTCAAGGACGCCGTCGTCGCCCCCGCGGTGCTGCTGTTCATCGGCGGCCGCACCCTCGTGGACCTCGACCTGACGAGCACCGACGTGCTCTGGCTAGCGCTCACAGGCGCAGCCGGCGTCGCGCTGGGCGGTGTGCGGGGCACGACCACCCGGCTCAGCGGCCCGCCCGAGCGGCTCGTGCAGCGCTACACGGGGCGCACCCTCGCCGTCTGGGGTGCGTCGCTCGTGGCCAGCGCCGGGCTCGGCTGGCTCGCGACGCAGGCCGGCATGCACGCCGAGGCACGCCCCGTCACCCTGAGCATCGGGTTCAGCGTGCTCGGGGAGTCCGCCATGCTCCTGTGGCGCGCGCACCGCGCCGGCGCCGACGTCGTGGGCCTGCTCCGGCCCGACGACGCGACGTCCCGGCCCGGCGCGCGCTGAGGTCAGAAGCGGAACTGCGACGCCTGCCCGGCGAGGTCCAGGGCCCCCGCGGGGAAGACGCCGAGCAGCAGCACGCCGACCGCGCACAGCGCGATCGCCACCGCCGCCGGCCCCCGTGAACCCACCACGGTGACGACGGTGCGCACCACCACGGTCCGGGTCGCCGTCCCGGTGAGCGTCGCCGTGACACCGCCCGACCCGTCCGCCGCGCCGGCAGCGACGCCGTCGCCCGCGGTCGCGGCCCCGGGCTCGGTCTCCCCCGCGACCGGCTCGTCGTCGGCGGGCGGCGTGAGCACCATCAGCACGATGATCCGCACGTAGAAGAAGACCGAGACGGCGGACGCGAGCACGCCCAGCAGGGCGAGCGGCCACGCGCCGGCCTCGACCGCGGCGGAGAACACGCCGAACTTGGCGATGAACCCCGCGGTGAGCGGGATCCCCGCCATCGACAGCAGGAAGAGGCAGAACGCCGCGGCCAGCCACGGGGCGCGACGACCGATGCCCGCCCACTGGGCGAGCCGCGTCGCCTCGCCGAGGACCACACCCTCGTCGGTGGCCGCCCCCTCCCCGGGACCGCGGGTGACCGTCTGCTCACGCACGAGGGTCACGACCGCGAACGCCCCCACCGTCGCCAGGCCGTAGGCCAGCAGGTAGAAGACCAGCGCCCGCGAGCCGGCCTCGTCGAGGCCGACCGTGCCGACCAGCAGGAAGCCCGCGTGCGCGATCGAGGAGTACGCGAGGAGCCGCTTGATGTCGGTCTGCACGGCGCCGGCGACGGTGCCGATCAGCATCGTGAGGATCGCGACCACCCACAGGGCCACCTCGACGTCGTGCCGGGCGCCGTCGTCGAGCCCGGCCGCGAGGGTGAAGACCACCCGGACCAGCGCGCCGACGGCCGCCGCCTTGGTGCACGCGGCCATGAACCCCGTGATCGGCGTCGGGGCACCCTGGTAGACGTCGGGGGTCCACGCGTGGAACGGCGCCGCACCGATCTTGAACAGCAGGCCCGCCATGACCAGCAGCAGCCCGACCACCACGAGGCCGGGCATCGTCCCGAGCGGGGAGACCGACGGCTCCGCCAGCACGGCCACCACGTTCTCGAGACGCACCGAACCTGAGAAGCCGTACACCAGGGCCACGCCGAAGATGAACAGTGCCGAGGCGAACGCACCCAGCAGGAAGTACTTGAACGCTGCCTCCTGGCTCAGCAGCCGGCGCCGCCGCGCCGTCGCGCACAGCACGTACAGCGGCAACGACAGCACCTCGAGCGCCACGAACATCACGACGAGGTCGTCCGTCGCGGGGAACAGCAGCATGCCGCCGGTCGCGAACAGCAGCAGGGGGAAGATCTCCGTCTGCTGCAGCCCGGCCCTGCGGGTCTCGTCCTCGTAGACCGTGCCCGGCACGGCGGCCGCCGCCGGGGCGAACGCGTCCTGCCCCGTGGTGGTGCGGTCGGCGACGACCAGCACACCCAGCAGCGCACAGACGGCGACCACGCCCTGGACTCCCAGCCCGAACGGCGTGAGCACGTAGGCCCCGTTCACCACGACGACCGAGCCCTCCTGCACCCTCTCCCACAGGAGTCCCACGGCGACGAGCGCTCCGGCCAGGGCTCCGAGGGCGAGCACGAGCTGCGTGGGGCGCCGGACACGGTCGGGCAGGAACGCCTCGAGCAGCACCCCCAGCACTCCCGCGGCCAGCACGACCAGCACCGGGGAGACGGCGGCCCAGTCGATGACAGGTGCGACGAAGTCGTTCACAGCGCGCTCCCCTCGGTCGTGGCGGCCGCAGGCTCGCCGAGCGTGTCGATCACGGGCGGCGGATCCGTCTCGTCCACGAGCTCGACGGCCACCTCACCCGGGGCACGCACGTAGTCGAGCACCGGGCCGGGCGCGACGCCCAGCACCACGAGTGCTGCGACGAGCACCCCGGCCACGGTCTTCTCCCGGCCGTCGAGATCGCGTGCGTCGGCGAGCTCGCCCGTGGTGGGCCCGGTGAACATCCGCTGGTAGGTCAGCAGCACGTAGACGGCGGCGAGCACGACGGCCGGTACCGCCACGATCACGGCCGCGGGCCAGCGGGCGAACGACCCGAGGAAGACCATGACCTCGGAGACGAACGTCGCCAGGCCGGGCAGCGCCGCGGCGGACAGGCCCGCGACCAGGAACGTGCCACCCAGCACCGGCGCGACCGTGCGCAGCCCGCCGAAGTCCGCGATCTCCTGGCTGCGCCGCGGATGACGCGCGATCGCGAACCCGGCGATGAGGAACAGCGCCCCGGTGGAGATGCCGTGGTTGAGCATCATCAGCCCCGAGCCGGCCGTCCCGAGCGAGGTGAAGGTGAAGATGCCCAGGATGATGAAGCCGAAGTGAGACACCGACGTGTAGCCGACCAGGCGCAGCAGGTCCTTCTGGCCGATGGCGAGGATCGCCCCGTACAGGATCGAGATCACCGCGAGCACGACCACGAACGGCGCCGCCCACCGGCTCGCCCCCGGGAACAGCGGCAGGCAGAGCGTGAGCATCCCGAACGTGCCGACCTTGTCCAGCACGCAGATCAGCAGCGTCGAGGTGCCCGGCGTGGCGTTCCCCGCGACGTCCGGCAACCAGGTGTGCACGGGGAACATCGGCGCCTTGATCGCGAACGCGAGGAAGAACGCGGCGAACATGAGCTTCTCGGCGGTGGGGTCCAGCGCCAGGCCCGTGAGGTTGGTCGTGAGGAACGCGTCGTCGGGGCGCAGGCCCGTGGCCGCGTCGACGGGCACCTGCAGGTACAGGGCCACGACGCCCACCAGCATGACCAGCCCGCCAGCGAGCGAGAACAGCAGGAACTTCACCGCGGCGTACCGGCGCTGAGCGCCCTGCCCGAACCCGCCGATGANNCGAAGCCGCCGATCAGGAAGTAGATCGGGATCAGCGTCGCCTCGAACAGCACGTAGAACAGGAAGACGTCGCGCGCCGCGAAGACGGCGACCATGAACGCCTCGAGCACCAGCACCGTCGCCAGGTAGCGGCGCAGCGTGGCGAGGTCGCCGCCCTGCTCGCGCCACGCCGCGAGGATCACCAGCGGCACCAGGCCCACCGACAGCGCGACCAGCAGCAGGCCGACGCCGTCGACGCCGACGGCATAGCTGGCCCCCAGCGCGGGGATCCAGGCGTGCGTCTCGGCGAGCTGGTGGGTGCCGGCGTCACCGGTGTCGAAGGCGGCGAAGGCCCCGACGAGCAGGGCGACCTCGACCAGCGCGCCGACCAGCGCGACCGTGCGCGCGGC
>JACYYJ010090497.1_pt2 | contig 10660 bp, 14 predicted proteins | sample 8236861 | NCBI WGS metagenome assembly JACYYJ01 (sample SAMN14103086, study PRJNA606662) | landfill metagenome | isolation source: landfill solid waste | place: India:New Delhi, Okhla landfill site | collected 2017-11-05
TCCTGAGTATGCCACCTCTCCGCACCTCGAGATGGTAGTCTTGGACATGAGCTATCGCGGATCGGCCTGACGTCGCATCCCGCCAAGGATGCACAATCGCATCGGGCGTATCGTGCCCTGTCGGAACCAACTGCGACCGCATCGATCCCGTGCTCGGCCACATGAACGGCAGCACCTGCCTGATGCATGGACAGCATCAGTGCGAGCAGCGCGAACACAACGGGCAATAGCCAACGATGGATTGAGATGTTCATTCCTCACCACACCGTCCGGATCATTCCAGCCCATCATCCTTAGCCTAAGGTTAAGTCGGGCAAGACTACGTCACCGATGGCAGCGACACTCGGGCTAGACCTACACCGGGCAGCGAAGCTGCACAGTATAATCTCGCTTATAATAATTCGATTTATAAGGCAGTCCCGGGCAAGCTCGCATACGAGCAATCGGGGTGCGGCGAAATTGCTCTTGCTCCTCTAGCGGCTAGAGATCGTAAGAATCTGCCCTAACCAAGGAGATTGCATGCCGCGCGAAACGCATCAGTGGATCCTGCTCATCGCCGGCTGGTTCATCGCGTTGGTCGCCACCCTCGGCGCCCTGTTCATCGGTGAAGTCATGGGTCAGATGCCATGCACCCTGTGCTGGTATCAGCGCATCGCCATGTTCCCGCTGGTCCTGGTCCTGGGTGTCGGAGCCTTCCGCGGCGATACGGACACGTGGCGATATGCCCTGCCGCTTTCGTCGGTCGGCCTGGTTATCGCCGCTTACCATTCCCTCCAGTATGCCGGACTTCTGCCGGCACCGATCGTCCCGTGCTCGGCATCAGGGCCCTCCTGTTCCGGAGCCGGCATGCTGATCATGGGCATTCCCATTCCTTATCTCTCCACCGCGGCCTTTGCCGGCATCACCCTCTTGCTCCTGCCCCTCGCGAGGAAACAATCATGAACAAGCGCCTTGCCGTCGTGGCGGTCGCAATCATCGCCGTTTCCGTGTTCGGTCTCGCGGCCTGGTTCTACCGGCCCGCCCCGGCACCAAGCGTATCGTCCGTCGTCGCAACCGCCGAGGAAGCGGGATTCGTACGGCCCCATTCACCGGTGATCGGCCCTGCAGACGCTCCAGTCACCATCACCGAATTCTTCGACCCCAGCTGCGAAGCCTGCCGCGCATTCTACCCGATCGTGAAGCAGATTATGGATCGTCATCCCGACCAGGTGAAGCTGGTGCTGCGCTATGCAGCTTTTCACGAAGGTTCAGACACCGCGGTGAAGATCATCGAGGCTTCTCGTCTCCAGGATCTCTTCGTCCCGGTGCTCGAAGCGCTCCTTGCCCGCCAGCCGGAATGGGCGGTGCATGGTGCACCCGACCTCGACCTGGCATGGCAGATTGCAGGCGAGGCTGGTCTCGATGTGGAACAGGCCCGGCAGGACGTTCTCAGGCCAGGCATGGTGGGCGTTCTCAACGCCGACATGGCCGACGTCGAGCGCCTCGGCGTTCGGCAGACGCCCACCTTCTTCGTCAACGGCAAGGCGCCAGCCAGCACGGATCCGCAGGCCCTTGCCGATCTGGTCGCGAGCGAGGTCGCCGCCACCAATGCTCTCTAGCGAGAACCCTGCGCCTTGTCGGTGAAGTTCCCATCACATATATATGTGAACGAGGTGAGCCATGAAACGAAACACCACGTTCAATCTGCCCGACGATCTGGTGCAGCATGCAAAAGCCTATGCTGCCCGTGAGGGCACGACCGTGACCGCGATCATCCGGGAGCACCTTGAACGTGTCACTGGTTATAAGGGGGAGAACGTTCGCATGTCCGATCCTCTGGTTGATTTCTCCGAAGGGCGTATTTCGAAGGAGACTGCCATCAAGGCCCTGGGCTTGCGCGACTACGCTCAGTTGCTGGTTTCGCTGGGCGACCGGGATCTGCCCTTGCCGAAGTTGCCCGCCCATGTGCTGGAGGCGATGACCGACACCTTCGTGGGAATACTGCAGCAGCCGCGTCAGGAGGAGGATCGATGAAGACTCGCTGCGTGCTCCTTATTCCGGACTCCGGGCCGTTGAACAGCTTGTGGACGGCAGGTCGACTCGAACTCCTGACCACCCTGGACATGCCCATTGTCATGGTCGATGAGATCTATGCCGAAGTCACGGGCGACCTATCCTACCCCAAGGACCGGGAGGTGAAGGCTTTCTTGGACGGGCTTAAGGGCAAAGGCTTGACTGTCGAGGAAACGTTCGTCGGCAATGCTGCCAGAGCTGCGCGCGAGGCCGGCACGTTCGAGAGCGGTCGAGGGCTAGGTGACGCAGCGGTTGCCGAGTTCATGGCCAACGGCGTGCAGAAGTACACGACGAACGGAGCGCCTGTTCTTCTGCTCTTCGAGGATGCCGATTTCCGCAACGTCAGGTTTCTTCGAAAGCCCGACAACCTCCACCTGCTGTCAACGGTGGCCATGCTCCGCGGGCTGGAGCGTTACGGCATCATCGCTTCCGCAGACGATGTCATCAAGGCCATGACCAATCCCGAGCCGCCGAAGAGGGCGCGAGTCTTCAACGATCTGCCTGATGGGTACGAGGAAGAGGCCTTCGGCGGAAGCCATTGGGAGTCCGCCGGGCCGTGATCTGCTGACCGATGGAAAAGAATGTTGACGTCCTGATCGTCGGTGGAGGGCAAGCCGGTTTGGCGGCTTCCTACCGACTCGCCCAGGCTGGTGTGCCACACCTTGTGGTGGATGCATCTGCGCAGGTGGGCGACAGCTGGCGGCATCGTTACCACAGCCTCACCCTGTTCACCCCGCGGCGCCTGAGCTCTCTGCCCGGCGCTCCGCTCGACGGCGACCCCGAAGGTTATGCGGGAAGGCTCGAATTCGCCGACTACCTCGAGCGCTATTGTACAACCCACCGTCTGCCGGTGATGAGCGGGACCCGGGTGGTGCGACTGCAGGGTGACGATACCGGCTGCTTCGTCGCCGAGCTGGACAACGGAACCACTGTGCGCAGCCAAACTGTCCTGGTCTGCACGGGCGGTTTCCAGCAGGCTATCGTACCTGAAGTGGCTTCGCGGTTCGGCCCTGGCGTCACCCAACTCACCATGTCCACTTACCAGTCGCCGGCAAGCCTGGGAAAGGGGCCGGTGCTGGTGGTCGGGGACGGCGCGTCGGGCCGCGACATCGCTGTCGAGCTGGCGGCCACCAAGAAGGTGCTGCTTGCTACCGGCAAGCCCCGTCGCCTGTTCCCGCAGCGTGTGCTCGGTATCAGCACCTGGACGCTGATGGATCGGGCGGGGCTGCTCTCTGTCTCACCTAGATCGCCCATCGGCAGGATAATGCAAGCCACCGATCCCTTTCCGGACCGCGGGCGCAGCTTGGCTGCGCTGCGCGGTCAAGGCGTGAACATCCGATCGAGGCTCGTGGGCGCATCCGGTGGCACCGCAACCTTCGCGGACGGCAGCCATGCCGTTGTCGCGTCGGTGATCTGGGCGGTCGGCTATCGGAATGACGACCGCTGGCTAGAAGTGCCAGCGGGCACATCGGGGCTGCACTTCCTTGGCCGCCCATGGCAGCGGAATCGGGCATCGGCTCTGATCCTGGGCGCCGCCAGGGACTCACGGGTCGTAGTGAAGGCTATGCTTGAGCAGCTCAATCAGCCGTGATCGTAGTCGTGGTGGTCAGGTGGAAGATCATCGGGTCCTAGCATCCGGGCATTTACCAAAACCTCAGACCCGCCGAGCGAAATCGTAACGGGTACGGCCAGGCCTACCGGTAGTCCCTCGGCTTCGATGCGCACGCCACCGGGCTGCATATAAAGTTCCGAATGCGGCGGCAGAGATGGTTCGAACGTCCTGCCATCCGACCGAGTGACCCTCATGCTCGACGCTCCTTGAACTTCGATGCCCAAGGGACCGACACCGGTTGCATTGCGATTGTTGATCACGAGGTAGATTTCGACGCCACTTGGCTGGGCCCTGGCCCAGGCCTCCTCGACCACCAGACCGTCGATCACCAGAACGGGCAGTTCGGCAGCAACCGAAGTGGATGCCAATGCGCTCACAAGGGCAGGAAGGATCAGATGCTTCATGGCTACAGCCTGACATCCTCAAGGAGTCGGCACAACGCCTCAAGCGATACTGCGACAATGCGCTTGCTCCTCTAGCGGCTGTAGGATCTACGGTGATTGCGAACAATCGGAGGTTCGCATGCCCCACTCGCATGGATCAACTGCCGACCGGAGCCGTGGGCAGGGCCGCCGGCTGCTTATTGCGCTGGCGCTCAACCTCGGCATCGCCTTGGCCGAGGTTGTGGGTGGGACCATCTCCGGCTCGCTCGCTCTGATCGCGGACGCAGCGCACAACCTATCGGACGCCGGCTCGGTTCTGGTGTCCTATATTGCCTGGCGCATCGCCCAGCGGGTCGCAAACGAGAGGCGAACCTTCGGCTACGCCCGGGCAGAAACCGTTGGCGCTCTCATCAATCTCACGACGTTGATCATGATCGGCCTCTATCTGCTGTGGGAAGCCGGCACCCGTTTCCTGGAACCGGTGGAAGTTGTCCCCACCACGGTCCTGATCGTTGGTGTCATCGCCTTGGTCGAGGACCTGCTTGCAGCGTGGGTGCTGCGCAAGGATCTCGGCAGCCTCAACGTCCGCAGCACCTTCCTCCACATGATCGCCGATGCGCTGGGCACCGTCGCGGTGATCGCCAGCGGCATCGCGATCATGATCTGGGGACCATCGGCATCTTGGGTCGATCCTGCCGTAACCGCCCTGATCGCCATCTACGTCCTGGTCCACGGTTCCACGGAGATCCGGGAATCGATAGCGGCCCTGATGGACAGTGCTCCGAAGGGCTTTGATCACGCCGGCCTGGTGCGGCATCTGCGGGCCGCGAACGGCGTCGTCGATGTCCATCATCTCCATGTCTGGCAGATCAGCGAAGGCCGGACAGCGGTAGAGGTGCATCTTGCGACCGATCGCAACGACCTCGCCGCGGCCACCGACCTGAAGGAGGGGCTGAAGAAGAGCATGCACGACCAGTTCGACGTGGAGCACGCCACCATCGAAATGGAGTTGGCCGGCATGGTCGAACACGATCGCGACATCGTTCCCAAGGCCGAAGGGTAAGGCTCACGAAGGGGTAACCCTCCGGGAATATGGTTGCCGGGAACTGAACTGGACCTCTCGATGCTTTCTCGCCTCCTTCACACCGTCGCCCTTGTGATCGCAGCTGTCGCTCTGGCCGGCTGCAGCCAGTTCGTCGGCGACAATCGTCACAACGTCCCATTGCCGAAGGGGGTGGTGGACCAGATGGCGGCGATCGGTTCCTCGCCTACTGAGCCGATGATGATCCGCGTCTTCAAGGAGAGTTCCGAGCTCGAGGTGTGGAAGCGCACCCACACCGGCCGGTACGCCCTGCTCAAGACCTACCCGATCTGCAAATGGTCGGGCGCGCTCGGACCCAAGATCCAGGAAGGCGACTACCAATCGCCGGAAGGCTTCTACGACGTCACGCCCGCCTTGATGAACCCGAAGTCGAACTACTTCCTGTCGTTCAACGTGGGCTTCCCGAACAAGTTCGACCAGGCTTGGGGACGCACCGGCAGCTACCTGATGGTTCACGGCGACTGCAAGTCGGTGGGTTGCTACGCCATGACCGACGACGGCATCAAGGAACTCTACGCCATGGTTCGCGAGAGCTTCAGGGGCGGCAATCGGTCCGTGCAGCTCCAGTTGCTGCCATTCCGCATGACGGAGGCAAACCTCGCGCGGCACGCCGCCAGCCCCCATGTCCCCTTCTGGCGCAACCTCAAGGAGGGCACGGACATCTTCGACCGCACGCTGCAGTTGCCGGCGGTTGACGTGTGCGAGAAGCGTTACGTGTTCAACCGCACGGGCGCCGCTCTGCTCGATCCCAACGGAACCTGCCCCGTCGCGCCGCTCTCGACCATGGCCGCCCTTTGATGGGTTAGGGGCGCCCGGCACCGGGGGCAGTACGGCCCGCGAAGGCGCCGGTGATGGTCGCGATCAGCAGCATGACGACGCCGGCGGTGATGCCGACGTCGGCCAGGTTGAAGGTGGGAAAGTGCCAGCCGCCCGCATGCAGGTCGATGAAGTCGGTGACCGCGCCATCGGGAATGCGGTCGACGAGATTGCCCAGTGCCCCGCCCAGGATGGCGGCGTAGCCAAAGCGCTCGAGTCGTCCACGGCTCCTGTGCCACAGCCAGGCGACCACCGCGGACACAACGAGGGTCACGAGGACGATGGCCCACCAGCCCCCGGGCCCGTCCGCGGCGAACATGCCAAAGCTCACGCCGGTATTGAATCCCAGGGTAAGGTTCAACACCGGCAGCACCGGCACGCCAGCCCCGTCGAGGTACATCAGGGCGGCCTCCTTGGTGGAGGCGTCCACGCCGATGACGCCCAGAACGAGGAAGAGCGAGGAGTCGCGATTGCTCATCGGCCAGCCTGCCGTAGGTCAGACCTCGCATCACGGATGATCGACCAAGCGGACTGCAGGAACAGGCCGGCCACCGCGAAGGCGACGATCAGGTCAGGCCACTGCGACCCGGTCCACCAGACCGCACCCGCGGCGGCAACCACGGCGAGGTTGCCGATGGCGTCGTTGCGGGAGAACAGCCAAACCGCTCGCATGTTGGCGTCGCCCTTGCGGTGCGGGATAAGCACCACTGCGGCCAGCACGTTGACCACGAACGCAATCAGCGCGAAGACGCCCATCACCAGGCTCTCGGGCTGGTGCTCGATGAAGACTCGGTAGACGGTGGACGCGACCACGCCCAGTCCCAGAAGGCCAAGGAAGATGCCTTGCAGCAGGGCCGCCTTCGCCCGGGCGGCAAGTCCCCAGCCAACGGCGATCAGGCCCAGGAACGAAATGAGTCCGTCGCCAAGGAAGTCGAGCGAGTCGGCCTGCAGCGCCTGGGAGCCGGCGATGAAGCTGCCGGCGATCTCGACGATGCCGTAGCCGACATTGAGCAGCACGACGATCCAGAGAGCCCGCTTGTAGGCCGGCGTGACGTGCGAGAGGTCCGGAATGTGATCGTCGTCGCCCTCCTCGTCGTGGTCGTGCTCGGAGTTCGCCCCCTTCTGCCCGCCGATCCGGTCGAGTTGGTAACCGAGGTCCGTTACTGCGGTCTCGAGCAGCGGCAAGCGCCGACCAGGATCGTCCACCTCGAGCGTCATGATCTGGGAGGCGATGGAGACCTTGACGTCCTGGATGCCGTCCACCTTGCGGGCGGCCCCTTCGATCTTGGCGGCGCAGGACGAGCAGTCCATGCCGGTGACTTGGTAGCGTACGGTTTCGGCAGCAGCGCTCATGCCCTTGCTCCTTCTTGAGACGATTTGGTGCAGAGGCTACAACCTGTAGTCACTACAGGAGCAAGCAGGAAATGCAGATAGGGGATCTCTCCCGCAACGCGGGGGTCAATGTCGAGACCATCCGCTACTACGAACGAGCGGGCGTGCTCCCCGTACCGGCCAGACAGGGCAACGGGCGCCGCATCTATGGCGAGGCGGACGTCCGCCGTCTCGGATTCATCCGCCACGCCCGCGATCTCGGCTTCGACCTGCAGTCCGTCCGCACCTTGTTGGCTTTGCAGGAACAGCCCGAGGCCTCCTGCACCGATGCCAGTCGAATCGCACAGGCTCAACTGGACGAGGTCGAACGTCGCCTGGCGCAGTTGCAGAGCCTGCGAGCAGAATTGTCGCGGATGGTCGCCGAATGCCGGAAAGGGGTCGTCGCTGAATGTCGTGTCATCGAAGCGCTCAACACCTCGCCGTTCTGATCGCGGTCGCCTTGGCGGGAGCGGCGGGGGCGGCCCTTGCCGAGGACGTTTCCGGCAGGCAGGTCTATGTCGACTATTGCGCAAGCTGCCATGGCGCGAACCTCGAAGGTCAGCCGAACTGGAAGCAGCGGCTGCCGACCGGGCGCCTGCCAGCACCGCCCCACGACGCGACCGGTCATACCTGGCACCACTCCGACCGGCAACTGTTCCGGATCGTCAAGGAAGGGCCGGCGGCCATGATGCCCGGCTACGAGACCGACATGCCAGGCTTCGGTGCGGTGCTCGACGACGGCGAGATCGCCGCCGTGCTCGACTACATCAAGAGCACCTGGCCCGAACGTCAGCGCGACGTGCAGGCCGCCAAGTCCGCTTCGGACCCGCTCCAACCATAGACGAAGCCGTCAGGCCGCGGCGTTGGCGGCGACCGGAAGGGCTCGCTTGTGGGCGGTCGCGCGATAGGCGTTCACGATCCGATCGCGGGCGAAATCGGGAACCGCCCTGCCTTCGAGGAAATCGTCGATCTGGTCGTAGGTCACCCCATAGGCGTCCTCGTCTGGCCGCAAAGGGGCATTGTCCTCGAGATCCGCTGTAGGCACCTTGAACACCAGCTCCGACGGTACACCGAGGTGGGCTGCTATGGCGCGGACCCTCCGCTTGGTCAGGCCGGCGAGCGGCAGGATGTCGGCGGCGCCGTCGCCGAACTTGGTGAAGAAGCCCATAACCGCCTCGGCGGCATGGTCGGTGCCGATGACGAGGCCCTTTAGACCTCCCGCCAGGGCGAACTGGGCGATCATCCGCTGCCTCGCCTTGACGTTGCCGAGCAGGAAGTCCTCCTGTCCCCCATTCTCGGGCTCGAAGCCGGCTGCCCGGATCTGCCGCCACATGGCGTCAGCGGCAGGCTTGATGTTCACGGTGAAGGTCTGGTCCGGTTCGATGGCCGACAATGCCGCCTGGGCGTCCTTCTCGTCGGCCTGAACTCCATAGGGCAGCCGTACCGCGATGAAACGCGCTTCCTGGCCCTCGGCCCGCAGGTCCCTCACGGCTCGCTGTGCCAGCATGGCCGCTGTGGTCGAATCGACGCCGCCGCTGATGCCCAAGACATAGGTCGCCAGGCCGGAGCGCACCAAGTAGTCCCTGAGGAACGAGACCCGCCGGTCCACCTCGACGGAGGCTTCGAACGATGGCGCGACACCGAGCTCGGCGATGATTTGGACTTGAGAGGTCATTGGTGTTCCAATCTCGCTGACTGACCGGTTTCCGAACGTGATCCACATCGAAGGTAGTGGTCGATCCATCTGGCTTCGGATCAAGCGTCGTGCAGATGGTGCTTGCACTTCCCGTGATCGGCGAGGATCTCGATCACCCGGCAGCTCTCGACCCGGCCATGGGAGCATCCTTCCACCATCCGCTCCAGTTCGGCCTGCAACGCGGTCAAGCTCGCGATCTTCGCTTTCACCTCCACCAGGCGAGCCTTGGCGATCGTGTCGGCATCTGCGCAAGACTGGTCGGGACGGTCTTGGAGTTCGAGCAGCGTTCGAATCTGGTCGATCTCGAAGCCGAGCTCGCGCGAGTGCCTGATGAAGGTAAGGCGCTCGGCGTCCTTGCGGTCATAGGTGCGCCGGTTGCCTTCGGTACGAGGCGGCGCCGGGAGCAGCCCAATCTGCTCGTAGTACCGGATGGTGGGGATCTTCACCCCTGTCGCTTCCGAGACTTTTCCGATCGCGATGCCGTGACTCATTTCCGCTTGCTCCTATAGTCGCTGGAGGATGTACGGCAATGATGGAGAATTCAAGGAGTCGCTGCCGATGGACGCAAGGATCGAAACTACCCGCTTCAAGGTGGAAGGCATGGATTGCGCCAGCTGTGCTTCAAAGGTGGATACGGCGGCACGTCGCGTTGAAGGAGTTGAGGACGTATCCGTGTCCGTCGTGTCGGGCACCATGTCGGTGAAGCACTCGGACGCCGCCGATCTTGCCGATCTTGCCCGACGTGTCTCCAACCTTGGCTATCCGACTCGCCAGCTGCAGAGCACATCCACTGCGCGACCCGTGGACCAGCATCGCGACGGCCATGGCGATCATGACGATCAGGCAGGCGACAGTCATCTTCATCTGCATGGCGACGAGGATGCCGACGAGGGCATACCGTGGTGGCGCACACGAAAGGCGATCTTGACGGCGTCCTGCGGCATCGCACTGCTGCTGGCCTACCTCGTGGGCCGGGTCGTCCCGGATGTCGGGCACTGGGCGTTCCTGGTCGCGCTACTGGTGGGCTTGGTCCCGATCGGTCGCCGTGCCGTCGCCGGCGCCATGGCCGGCAGCCCGTTCTCCATCGAAACGCTGATGTCGATCGCCGCCATGGGAGCTGTGGTCATCGGCGCCACGGAAGAAGCGGCTACGGTCGTCCTGCTCTTCCTCGTCGGGGAAATGCTGGAAGGCTTCGCCGCTGGCCGGGCCCGCGCCAGCATCAAGGGTCTGGCCGATCTGGTGCCCAAGACGGCACTGCTGGTCGATGGCGACGGGGTACGTGAAGTCCAGGCATCCAGTCTTGCCCTGAAGCAGGTGGTGCTGGTGCGCCCCGGCGACCGCATCCCGGCGGATGGAGTGATCGTCGAGGGCCGCGGTGCCATCGACGAGGCACCGGTCACCGGTGAAAGCGTCCCCAAGAGCAAGGGTGTCGGCGACACTGTTTTCGCCGGCACCATCAACACCGACACCGCCATCAGGGTGCGCGTCACCGCTGCCGCTGCCGACAACACCATTTCCAGGGTCATCGCCCTGGTGGAGGAGGCACAGGAATCCAAGGCACCGACCGAGCGCTTCATCGATCGGTTCTCCAAGATCTACACGCCCGGCGTTCTGCTGGTCGGCGCCTT
>JACYYJ010042409.1_pt1 | contig 10647 bp, 7 predicted proteins | sample 8236861 | NCBI WGS metagenome assembly JACYYJ01 (sample SAMN14103086, study PRJNA606662) | landfill metagenome | isolation source: landfill solid waste | place: India:New Delhi, Okhla landfill site | collected 2017-11-05
AACTGGACCGAGCTGGACATCTGGGCGTACATCGAGGCGGAGGACATCGACATCCCCGACCTCTATCTCGCCAAGGACCGCGAGGTCGTCGACCGGGGCGGCATGCTGTTCGCGGTCAACGAGTTCACTCCGCTCAAGGAGGGCGAGACGGCCGAGGTGCGCTCCGTGCGCTACCGGACGGTCGGCGACGCCAACCTCACCGCCGCCGTCGAGTCCACCGCCTCGACGCTGGCCGAGATCGTCGAGGAGGTCGCGGCGGTGCGGCTCACGGAGCGTGGCGCGACGCGCGGCGACGACAAGGTGAGCGAGGCCGCGATGGAGGACCGGAAGCGAGAGGGCTACTTCTAAGCCATGACTGCCACCAGCGAGACCACCACCCCTGCCAGCGGCGACGGCGCGATCGACCCGGCGGCCGACCTGCTGCGCTTCGCGACCGCGGGCTCGGTCGACGACGGCAAGAGCACCCTCATCGGCCGCCTGCTGTTCGACTCCAAGACGATCTTCGAGGACCAGCTGGAGTCGGTGGAGAAGGTCAGCACCGAGCGCGGGAACGACTACACGGACCTGGCGCTGCTCACGGACGGCCTGCGTGCCGAGCGCGAGCAGGGCATCACGATCGACGTCGCCTACCGCTACTTCGCGACCCCGAAGCGCAAGTTCATCATCGCGGACACCCCGGGCCACATCCAGTACACGCGGAACATGGTCACGGGCGCCTCCACGGCGGACGTCGCGCTGATCCTCGTGGACGCGCGCAAGGGCGTCATCGAGCAGAGCCGTCGCCACACGTTCCTGGCCAGCCTGCTGGGCGTGCCGCACATCGTGGTCTGCGTCAACAAGATGGACCTCGTCGACTACTCCGAAGAGGTCTTCGAGAACATCCGCCGCGACTTCTCCGACTTCGCCTCCCGCCTGCGGGTCCCGGACCTGACGTTCATCCCGATCTCCGCCCTCGAGGGCGACAACGTGGTGAACCGCAGCGAGAACACGCCGTGGTTCGACGGCCGCCCGCTGCTGAGCCACCTGGAGACCCTGCACGTCGCCAGCGACCGCAACCTGCAGGACGTGCGGTTCCCGGTGCAGTACGTGATCCGGCCGCAGTCCCACGACGCGCGTGACTACCGGGGCTACGCGGGCACGGTCGCGGGCGGCGTCATGAAGGCGGGGGACACGGTGCGCGTGCTGCCGTCGGGTCTCGAGACGACGATCGCGGGCATCGACACGGCCGACGGCCCCGTCACGGAGGCGTACCCGCCGATGTCGGTGACGGTGCGGCTCGCCGACGAGATCGACATCTCGCGCGGCGACATGATCTGCCGCCCGCAGAACAGCCCCGCCGTGCTGCAGGACATCGACGCCCAGATCTGCTGGATGGACGAGTCCACGCCGATGGTCAAGGGCAAGAAGTACGCCATCAAGCACACCACCCGCTGGGCGCGCGCGGTGGTCAAGGACATCAGCTACCGCGTCGACGTGAACACGCTGCACCGCGACGAGGCCACGACCGAGATCAAGCTCAACGAGATCGGCCGTGTCCAGCTCCGGGTCACGCAGCCGCTGTTCGTCGACCCGTACCGGCAGAACCGCGAGACCGGCGCGTTCATCCTGGTGGACGAGGCGACGAACAAGACCGTCGGGGCGGGCATGGTCGGGGGGCTGCCGCACCAGTCCTGACCGGGGACGGCGACCGACGAGAGGGACGGTTTGCTCGAGAGCGCTCAGACCGTGGCACCGAGCACGGACACGACCACGGCGTCCGCACGCGACACCCGCAAGGACAGCGGCACCCGTCAGGACATCCAGGCCCTCCGTGCGATCGCGGTGGGCGTGGTGGTCGTGTACCACCTGTGGCCGGGCAGGCTGTCCGGCGGCTTCGTCGGCGTCGACATCTTCTTCGTGATCTCGGGCTTCCTGATCACGTCGCACCTGTTGCGACGCCCGCCACGCAGCGGACGCGACCTGGCGAGCTTCTGGGCCCGGCGGGTGCGCCGTCTCCTGCCGGCGTCGTTCCTCGTGCTCCTGGTGACGGTGGCGGCGACGTTCGCGGTGGCCCCCAGCACCCTGTGGGCGGACACGCTCCGGGAGGTCGGGGCGGCGGCGCTCTACGTCGAGAACTGGTCGCTGGCAGCCTCGTCGGTGGACTACCTGGGCGCGGAGGCGGCGGCGTCGCCCGTGCAGCACTACTGGTCGCTCTCGGTCGAGGAGCAGTTCTACCTCCTGTGGCCGCTGGTGCTGGTGGTCGTCGGATGGTTCGCCGCCCGGCGCGGCGGCGACCTCGCCCGGCGGGCGTCGGTGGCCATCGGCGTGATCGTCGCCGTGTCGCTCGCGTGGTCGGTCGTCGCGACGGCCCTGCGTCCTGCGAGCGCGTACTTCATCACGCCCACCCGGATCTGGGAGCTCGGAATCGGGGCGCTGCTCGCGACCCTCAGCATCCACGTCGCCGCCCGCTGGCGTACCCCGCTCGCCTGGACGGGGATCGCCATGATCCTTGTCGCGGCGGTGTCCTACGACGGCTCGCTCCCGTTCCCCGGGTACACCGCGGCACTTCCCGTCCTCGGCTGCGCGCTCGTCATCGCGGCGAGCTGCGAGCGGTCGCGCTGGTCGCCACGCGCGCTCGGCGACGCGGCGCCGTTGCAGTGGCTGGGTGACGTCTCCTACTCCGTGTACCTGTGGCACTGGCCGCTCATCGTGCTGGCGCCCTTCGCGCTGGGTCACAACCCGGGTCTCCTCGAGCGGGTCGGCGTCCTCGTGGCGGCGCTCGTGCTCGCCGGGCTCACCAAGCCGCTCGTCGAGGACCGGTTCCGTCGTGGCCGCGGGCGCTCCGGGCGGGCGATCGCGCTGGCGCTGGGGGCTTCCGTCGTCATCGGCGGGGCGGCGATCGGCGGCTCGTACGCGCTGCAGGCGAACGCGGAGGCGAAGCTCGAGCAGGCGGCGCAGGCGGCCCAGGGGCCGTGCGCGGGTGCCGCCGCGATGGCGCCGGGCGCCGACTGCGACACCTCGTCCGACGACGACCTCATCCTCTCCCCGGTGGAGGCCGCGGACGACAAGCCGGCCGCCTACGAGGACGGCTGCTGGGAGTCGCCGCCCTTCGAGGGGACCACGACGTGCCACTACGGGGAGCAGGACGCCGACACCCGCGTGGCGCTCGTCGGCAACTCGCACGCGGGCAACCTGCTGCGTCCCCTGCAGGACCTGGCGGAGAAGAACGGCTGGTCCGTCACGACGGTGGTCGCGTCCCAGTGCCCGACGTCGGACATCAGCTGGGAGTTCGACACCCCGCAGGACTCCGAGGGGTGCCACGCGTGGGGGCAGCGCGTCCTCGACGAGGTCGACGAGGGCGACTTCGACCTCGTCGTGACGTCGCAGCTGACGCCCTTCGACGCCGCGGACGTCGCCCCGGCGAAGAGCGACGAGGCCGTCGCCGACGGGTACTCCCGGTACCTCGAGGACCTCACGGCGACCGGGACGCCGACGCTCGTCGTGCGGGACATGCCGTACCCGAAGAACACGGTCGCCTCCGTGCCGGACTGCCTGGCGGAGGATGGCGGCAGCGCCGAGTGCGACGGCGAGCGGTCGGAATGGCTCGCTCCGGACCCGCTGTACGAGGCGGCCGAGAAGATCGAGGATCCCGCCCTGTCCACCGCCGACCTCACCGGCTACGCCTGCACCGAGGACACCTGCCCGGCCGTCATCGGCGACGTGGTGGCGTACTTCGATGCGTCGCACCTCACCGCGACGTTCTCACGGACGCTCGCGCCCTACCTCGAGAAGGCCGTGGACGCGAGTCTGCACTGACCCCGAAGGAGCACGCTGATGACCGATGCCGGGACCGCACGACGGGGTGTGGTCGACCTCCTGGAGGCGTCGCCGACCGACGCCCGCGACGCCACGTCGTCGGCGAACTCGTTCGTCCTGCCCGAGCAGCGGATCGTCTTCGTCGACGTGGCGAAGAACGCGAGCACCAGCATCAAGTGGCTGCTCGCGGAGATCAGAGGTCAGGACCTGGAACGGTTCCGGACCGGGAGCGGTTTCGCCCCGACCCCGCGCCAGACCATCCACCGACGCGCAGCCTGGCGTGATGTCCCGCGGCTGCAGGACCTCGACGCGGAGCTCAGGAGAGAGATCTCGCCGGACAACGGCTGGTTCGTCTTCGGGGTGGTCCGGGACCCGCGGTTGCGTGCGTGGTCGGCCTGGCAGTCGAAGTTCCTGGTGGGCAACCCGCTGCACACGCGGGTCAAGTTCCCGGACGCACCATGGCTGCCTCGCGTGCCCCGGAGCGACCGCGACGTCGTCGAGGACTTCAGACGGTTCGTCGACGTCCTGGGCGGCCCGGGCGGCGTCGCCCTGCTGGCCGACAGTCACTTCGCCCCGCAGGTCCGGCTGCTGCGCGAGGACGTCGTCCCGTACAGCAACCTCTACGAGACCAGCGGGCTGCCGACGCTGCTGACCGACCTGCGGCATCATCTCGAGAGCGTGGGGGCTCCGCGCCGTTGCGAGCTCAGCCGTGAGAACGAGACACCGCTCGCGGTCGCCGGGCGGGCCTTCGGCCCGGACGTCCTGCCGGTGCTCGAGCGCGTCTACCGGGACGATCTCGCACGGTTCGGGCACCTGTGGGACTTTGCCGGCACGCTCGCCAAGGACGCCGAGTGGAGCGCGGACGCCTTCCGGGACGTCGCCGCCCGGGTGTCCGCCGGCCGGCGTGTCGCCGACCTCGCCGAGCGAGCGCAGCGCGTCCGAGAGGAGCGTGCGGACCTGGCGTCGACGCTGCGCCGGTCACGGGCGGCCCACGGCAAGCTGCAGCGCGAGCTCGACAGGGCGCGCACACGCGGTGCACAGGCACGGGACGACCGCCGGGCCGCACGGGCGAAGCTCGCCGAGGTCCAGACGCAGAACGCTGAGCTGCGTGCTCGTGTGGCGCAGCTGGAGGCCGCACTTCACAGCAGGACGCTGCGCGGGTTCCCCGGCGCGGTCGTCCGGCGCCTTCGCGGGACGGTCGGCCCGGCCCGGCGATGACTGCGCGGCCCCGGCACGTCCTGCGCGCCGTCCGTCAGGAGGGTGCGGGTAGGGCGTCGAGCTCCCGCAGCTCCCGGTAGATGTACGGGGCCATGGTCTTCGTGAACGTGCTGGTCATGTGGCTCCCGTCCCGGTAGACGTTGACGCCGCCGATCACCGACGGGCAGCTCTTCTCCCAGCAGTACAGGTCGGACAGGTTCATGGTCGTCGCGCCCTGGACCACCTCGGCGGTGTCGGCGAACGTGTCGGGGAACGGGAACGCCTCCTCGCGGGTCACGGCGCAGCTCCCGGAGTCCAGGTCGTCGACCTGCGCGAGGCAGTCCGAGGGGTTGAAGTCGTGGATCGGGTTGTCCGGGACGGCGACGATCGGGACGCCCAGGTCGGCCAGCGGCTGCCAAGCCGCCTGCATGTTCTCCACCTGCTCCGGTGCGCTGCCGGACAGGATCTTCTGGTAGCCGGTGGTGATGATCAGGTCGATCTCGTCGGCGTGGTCCACCAGCCACGGCTGCAGGCGGGTCTTCCAGGTCTCGCAGGTCTCGGAGCGCAGCGGGTCGTCACGGTCGATCGTGCCGGTGGTCCAGGCGCAGCTGGTCTTCAGCTTCGGGGAGAGGACGATCTTTCCCTGCTCGGCGAGGTCGAGGTACGCCGGCAGCATGGCCCTGGCATGGGAGTCGCCGACCAGGACCACGTGCGGGACGTCCGGGTCGTCGGCGGGGCCGAAGGTGCAGTCCTTGAGGTCGTCCTCGCGGAAGTCGGTGAAGCACTCCGGGTGGGGGGAGGTGTCGTCTCTCGCCGCCTCCGGGGAGGGGATCAGCACACCGGTCAGCTCAGGGTTGTCGCACGGGTCGTCACGGTCCATGGCCGAGGCGCCGAAGCAGGGCGGCGGGTCGGCCACGACCCGCTCGGCGAGCCCTGTCTGCTCCTGGGCGCGGTGCGTCGCGTACGCCCATCCGGCGCCGGCGACCAGGGCGAGGACGATCCCGGACGCGGCGGTGAGGCCGAGAGCACGGCCGGTCTGCTGGAGCTTCCAGCGCCGCGCGCGGCGCGCGGGATCCTCCACGAAGCGCTTCGAGGCGGCGGCCGCGAGGACCACGGCGACGAGGAGTCCCGCCCGCTCGACCAGCCCGGGGTTGTGCCCCAGCGCGAAGGGCAGGATCACGATCGCCGGCCAGTGCCACAGGTACAGCGAGTACGAGATCTCTCCGGCGTACTGGACGGGCCGCCAGGCCATGAGCGACGACGGCGCACCCGGGCCTCGGGGGAAGCCCGCCCAGATGACGGCGAGGGTCGCCAGGACCGGCGGGACGGCTGCGGTCCCGGGGAACGGCGTGCCGGAGTCGTAGACGAGCGCGCACACCACGATGGTCAGCAGGCCGGCCCACGAGACCGTCGACCGCAGGGGAGCAGAGGGTGCCGGCCCGTCGCGGCGATCCCGCGCCAGCCACAGGGCGAGCAGCGCCCCGGCGCCGAACTGCCACGCGCGCGTCGTCGTCACGAAGTATGCCGACGCCGGGTTCTCCGCGGTGAGCCAGAGGGAGTACACGAACGACGCGAGCGTCGCGGCCGCCAGGAGGAGGGCGACGGCGCCACGTCGTGAGCACTTCGTGCGGTGCGCGGCCACGGCGGCCAGCAGCACGAGCACGGGCCACACCAGGTAGAACTGCTCCTCGGCGGACAGGGACCAGTAGTGCTGCACCGCCGAGGGTGAGTTGTCCGCCGCGAGGTAGTCCACGGCGTCGGCCGAGAGCACCCAGTTCTCCACGTAGAGCGTGGCGCCGGCGATCTCGCGGAACCACTGCTGCCACAGTGTCGCGGGCACCAGCACGACCGTGGCGATCGCCGTCGCCAGGACCACCAGGTACGCGGCCGGGAGCAGCCGTCGTGCCCGTCGCGCCCAGAAGCGCGCGAGCGCGACCCGTCCGCTCGCGTCGACCTCCCGGAGCAGGTGGCCGGTGATGAGGAACCCGGAGATGACGAAGAAGACGTCGACGCCGATGTACCCACCGGGCATGCGGCCGGGCCAGAAGTGGAAGAGCACGACGACGGCGACCGCCAGCGCACGCAGAGCCTGGATCTCGAGCCGCAGGGCGCTGCGCTTCGGTGGGGTCGGGGAGTCGTTCGTCTCGCGGACGGTCACCGGCTGGACCGTCATGGGCGTGCTGCTTCCGGCTGCATGTCGCGGTGGAGCGGTGTGCACTCGAGCACGGGCGGGCACCTTCGTCGGTGGCGATGAGCGGCTCAATGCTAGACGCGGCCACGCCGGAGCGCGCGGCGGTCAGCGGGTCGTCGGCTCCGCGAGCACACGGCGCAGGAACGCGCCCTCGCGCTCGACGTCAAAGGTGAACGAGGCGTGCAACCGTTCCTTGGACCGGGCACCCGCACCCGGCGGGACGTCCGAGCGACACCACGCGATGTTGAGCTGGTGGCCGTTGACGGCACTGATCATCGCTTCGTTCTGGACGAAGTAGCTCTCGGCCGACACGAGGAACACTCGTGTGGGCTCCAGCGCGAAGGCGAGGTTGAGCATCGCACTGCCGCCGAATCCTGCGACGTCGTGCGCGGAGCGGAACAGCTGCGCCTGCTCGTCGAGGGGGTAGTCCTCCGGGAACAGGATCTCGAACCCTCGGGAGGAGAAGAGCTCCTCGACCTCGCCGGCGTTGCGGCACGCCCGCTTGGCGCCTCGGCGCGAGCAGAAGATCCGCTCCGGGTACGTGCGGTCGGGCGCCCCTGCCGCCAGGGTGTCCCCGGTGCGCCGGTAGACGTCCCGGACGGCAGGGTGGACGTAGTCGGGCTGAGAGAACGCCGGCGTCGCCGCCACGAGCGTCTCGACGCGGGTGGGCGCGTCGAGGAGCACCAGGTCGTGAGGGTCGACACCGGCGGCCTCGTAGAGCCGGTACTCCCAGCTGCTGAGCTTCGGGTAGGACTTGCGGGTGTGCAGGAGCGCCTTCGCCTCCGGGTAGCGTTCCTTGACCTCGGGCCACGCCCACAGCCTGGAGAGCTGCTCCGTCATGGCATGCCCGAAGTGTCCCCGGAACTCGGAGTCCAGGTGGAAGTAGACACCCTCCAGCCGGTCGGGTCCCTTGGCCGTCTTCAGGTAGGCGAAGTTCCTGTCCACCCCCTGGACGAAGTGGTTCTTGAGGACGGGGCGTCGAAAGTGGCGGAAGGTGTCCGGGAGCATGACACGGCCCTGCGTCACGACCTGGCCGCGCCGAGAGATCACGTTCTCGTAGACCCGGACCTGGAGCGGGGGCGCGTCATAGGCGGCCGCGCAGGAGACGGCGTCGTCGCTGACGCTCTCCACCACCTCGGCGCGCCGCACGACTCGCGCGCCCGCCAGCTCCTGGAGCACCCGGCCCGCGCCCGGTCCCCGCAGGCTGAGGTACTGCGTCGCCTCCTCCTCGCGCAGCTTCGTCCAGGTGCGGCGGCCGTTGACCAGCCACAGGTGCGTCTCGTGGACCCCGGCGCGAGCGAGCGTGGGTACCGACGTCGTCGGGTTGCCGTCCCGACGGACCGGGCCGGCACCGGCGAAGGCACGCAGCCCTTCGTCGACGAGGTGCCCCATCTCGCGCATGTGCTCGTCCGTGCCGGCGGCACGCGCCGCGTCGCCGAGGACGAGCACGCCGCCCCTCCTGAGGTGCGGCAGCAGCTCCCGCGCGCGCGCCCCGCGACCGTCGGTGTTCGGCGTCAGGTCGACGATCGCGTCGAGGGCCCCGGCGGCCGCGAGCGTGACCCTGACGGCCCCCGGCCCCGCCCCGGCGTCGACATCGAGGATCTCGACCCCCGGGCAGCGGGCCCGGATCTCCAGCGCGCGCCCGTGCGAGGGCGCGGGTGAGACGAGGGCGAGCCGCCGCAACGAACGCACACCCGCCTGGCTCGTCGCGGCGATCAACGCCTCTGCCCGTGGTGCGCTCTCGCGATCAGGCGCGTCGGTGATGGTCGAACGTCCGGACTCGGTTTCCGCCACCGGGCTGTGACGTCGGCGAGCGAATCGGTCATGGAGCGCCATGGTCGAGGGTATGCAGTCCCTCCGCACGCACACCAGCCGAGCGTGCCCGCAGCAAGGGCCGGCGCGAGGACGGTGTCCCCGGGGCTGCCGGTGGTCTCGTACGGCTACAAGTACGGACCGCGCGACGTGATCCAGGACGGGCGCAACGGGTTCGTCGTCCCGAACGGCGACGTCGAGGCCCTGGCCGAGAGGGTCTCCTGGCTCCTGTCGCATCCTGTCCGTCGTCGGATCATGGGTGTGCGGGCGAGATTCGCGCAGCTGAGGTTCCGTCCACGCCTCGTGCGTCGACGATGGCTCGAGCTCCTGGATCGCATCGAGCAGCAGGCGAAGGTGGAGACGCACCGTGGTTCCCAGGCCCGGGAGCGATGACGGTGGTACAAGTGGACCGTCCGCAGCCGTAGACGGGTCGCGAGAGGGACGAGGTCGACATGGATCGCCGACGCCACGGGAGCACCGGCCCCAGGACGATGACGAGGCACGAGCTGCTCGTGGGTCTTCACCGGCGGCTTCGTCCACGGACTTACCTGGAGATCGGTGTAGCGACCGGAGCGAGCCTCGCTCTCTCCCGCGTCCCGAGCGTCGGCATCGACCCCGCTTATCGTGTCGTGGCCGAGCTGCAAGCCAAGGTGCGTCTGTCCCGGACCACCAGCGACGACTACTTCGCGGACGAGGACCCGAGGCGGTGGCTCGGCGGTCCCATCGAGCTGGCCTTCATCGACGGCATGCACGTGTTCGAGTTCGCGCTCCGGGACTTCATCAACGTCGAGAAGCACAGCCGGTGGTCGACGGTGGCCGTCCTCGACGACATGCTGCCCCGGAATCCTGACGAGGCCGCGCGGAACCGGCACACCAAGGCGTGGGCTGGCGACGTGTTCCGGGTCGCTGAGGTCCTGCGCACCTACCGCCCCGACCTGACGGTGCTTCCGGTGGACACGCGACCCACGGGGGTCGTGGTCGTCACAGGTCTCGATCCCGCCTCCACGGTGCTCGAGGACTCGTACGACGAGATCCTCGCGACGTACGTGCACGACGACCCGCAGCCGGTACCCGATGCTGTCCTGCGGCGGACGGATGCCTGGGACGCGCGTGAGCTGCTGCGCCTGCCGTTGTGGGGCTGCCTGCACCGAGGGGGATGGCCGTCGCGCTCTCGCAAGCGCGGGCTGCGGGAGATCGCGGAGGCGATCGAGCGGCCGGTGGACTATCGCCGTCGGCGCCGTGCTGCCGCCGCGCGGATGCGCTCGCTGCGACGAGGGCGGCGACGTCCCCGGTGAGCGCCGTCAGGCCTGCGTCGAGGGGCGTCCGTACGGGTGGCCCAGCGTCGCGACGACGAGCGTGATCCCGGCGCTCAGCACCACGCCCCACGCCATGTGCGCCTGCAGCAGCAGGGCGCCCACGCCGGCGCCGGCGCAGATGAGAGCGACGGCGGCGATGCGTCGTCCGGAGTTCTTGCCGGACCCGCCGGCAAGGCGCGAGTCGGCGGCCAGGCCGGTGATCGTCGAGGTGACGACGACGGTCGTCACGTCCTTGACCGCCAGGTGCCGCGCCGTCGCGGCCTGCGTGCCCATCGCGAACGCCAGCAGCCCCGTCACGGTGAGCTGCACGCCGTGCGGCAGGTCGTCGGCGCTCAC
>JACYYJ010076464.1_pt1 | contig 10625 bp, 10 predicted proteins | sample 8236861 | NCBI WGS metagenome assembly JACYYJ01 (sample SAMN14103086, study PRJNA606662) | landfill metagenome | isolation source: landfill solid waste | place: India:New Delhi, Okhla landfill site | collected 2017-11-05
TCATTCAATAGTTTGTATCAAGGTAGGCCAACATCACAAGAAGGTAATATTCTAAAGCGTGATTGGTGGATGTATTATGATAAGCTTCCAAGAATCGCAACCAAGATATTATCGGTAGATGCAGCCTTCAAGGATGAAGACGACAGCGATTATGTATCTGTTCAGGTATGGGGTAAGAACGGCCCTAACATGTATCTAATCGAGAATGTAACTGCACGAATGAATTTTATCGCAACCATTCAAACAATACGCAACTTATTAAAGAAACACCCTGATATTACAGGTAAGTATATAGAGGATAAAGCAAACGGTACAGCGATTATCTCCATGTTAAGACGTGAAGTAGGTGGAGTGGTAGCAGTCAACCCACAAGGTGGTAAAGTCGCAAGGGTAAACGCAGTATCGCCTTACATCGAGAGCGGGAATGTATTCTTGCCACGACAAGCGGAATGGGTACACGACTTTGTAGAAGAAGCTGCATCCTTCCCGAAAGGAAAACATGACGATCAAGTAGATAGTATGTCGCAAGCATTGAACCGATTTATTTACTTCTATGCAGAAATACCAAAGGAAAATGACCCTGATAATCCGACACCAGAAGATAAGCACAGGAAGATGATTAAACAGGTCACAGGTGGATCACCACCAATTAATGAGTTTACGAGGTGGTAAATATGTATTTATTAGGCGTACTTAGTGGAGTAGGTCTTTTTGTGTTGGTCAGTTTATCGATTTATTTAGGATATACCATCGGCCAAAAGAAGAAACCGAAACCAGAACCGATAGACGAACAAGAGAAAGAACGTCAGAAGCGATTTAACGAGCATTTCCAAGCGTTATTTAACTACAACGAAGATATCGCATACGGAAGGAAGGTGAGTAAATGAGCGAGTACACAAAGGATTGGGAACTGTATCTCAAAGGGGTACAGTATAACAACCGATTGGAACCAAGTTATTACGAAACAGTCGATGCAAACCTTGCTTTCTTCAATGGCGATCAATGGCGCAACTTAAAAGCAGATAGTTTACCAAAGCCAGTATTCAACCTGATTAAGCGTGTAATCACCTTCCAGGTAGCAAGTCTTACATCATCCAACGTAAAGCTACACACAGAACCGTTACTCTATACAGACGATGACTTAGACCCTGACGTACAACGAGAACTAAACGCTTCGGAAATGGCGAATACACAGATTGATAAGCTATTTGAAAAGTTTAAGATGGAATATCGATTGAAAGATTTACTCTTTGATGCAGCCAACACAGGGGATATGTGCGCTCACTATTACTTTGATATGGGGAAACGTCCATACGGTGCGGGTAAGTTTGGAGATATTCGCGGCGAGATTAGCATGGAGCTAGTCGATGGAACAAACGTATTCTTCGGGAATGCCAACAATCCAAAGGTCGAAGAACAACCGTATATCATTATTAGTGGTCGTGATATGGTCAAGAACCTAAAGGAAGAAGCAGAACTTTACAAGCAATCGACTGACAACATCACAGAGGATTACAACTATGAGTACCAAGCCGGAGATAGTGGAAAGATTGAAGTTGAATCTGACGAATACGGTAAGGCCTTATACATTATTGTGTATCGTAAAAAGAAAGTGAAGCAACAAACAGGGATAGACGAAATGACAGGTCAACCGATCTATGAGGAAGTCGAAACCGTTCATGCTTCAAAGAGTGTGGAGAATGCGTACATCTATAAGGATATCGACACAGGACTTAGACATTATCCAGTAGCATGGAACAATTGGGAGAAGCAAAAGAACCAATACCACGGTCGAGCATTAGCGACAGGCTTACTACCGAATCAAATATTCATTAACCGTATGTTTGCTATGGTCATGTATCACTTGATGATGACTGCCTTCCCTAAAGGGGTATACAATGCCGACTTTATTTCGAGTTGGTCCAATGAAATAGGTGCAGCGATTCCGATTAGTGGAGCAGGACCCGAAATGAATATTCGTAACCTTGCAGGATATTTAGAGCCTGGTAACATGAGTAATCAGATCGTGCAGGTGATTGAACTTGCGATGCAGTACACAAAAGAAATGCTAGGTGTATCCGATGCGGCATTAGGTCAGATTGACCCGAAGAATACATCAGCTATTATAGCGGTGCAGAAGTCTTCAGCGATTCCATTAGAGAACCCACGAGCGAACCTTTATGAGTTTATCGAGGACACAGGCAGAATCTTACTTGATATGATGGGAACGTATTACGGTTTACGTCCGATTGCGGTAGAGGTTGAAGGTGTAAAAGAAGTACAAATGTTTGATTTCTCAAACTTAAAGGATATCTGGTTAGACGTTTCCGCAGATGTGGGTGAGTCTTCTTATTGGAGTGAGATAGCTGCTATCCAAACACTAGATAGCTTACTCACAAATGGCCATCTTGACATTATCGACTATTTAGAACGTGTACCAGATGAATACATCCCACAGAAACAAGAGTTGATCAGTTCGATTGAAGAACGTATGCAGCAACAGCAATTAATGCAAGAAATGATGTTAAATGCTCAAATGGGTGTAGACCCAAACATGCCAATAGAGGAAGAACAAGTACCTATCGCGTAGGTGCTTTTTATTTTGTCCTAGATATGACGTTAAACTGTCTTAATATCGTCCAACCATAGACGAGGGGGAAAAGAAAATGTTTGAAAATGAAGATGTAATCCTTCCAGACGATTATTCCACACCACAGGAAGAAATCACGGAAGACGTGCCAGAGGATGTTGTCAGTGAGGAATCTGTCAACGAGGAAGTAGATACCAACGAAACCGAAACGACAGAGCCGACACAAGAGGAAGTCGATGCGTTTCTAAAGATAAAGTACAACAAGGAAGAAATTCCATTGGACCAAGAGCGAGCGAAAGAACTTGCACAGATGGGTATGAACTATCCGAAGTTGCAAGAAAAGCTCCAAGCTTTAGAAAGCGATCCACGACTCACCTTTGTGGAAGAACTGGCCCAACGTCAAGGTATGAATGTAGACGAATTTATTTCTGCATTCCGTGAACAGCAGGAACAACAACAGCTAAACGAATTGATTCAACAGAACATTCCCGAAGAATACGCAAGGGAGATGTTAGAGAATCGCAAGTTTAGACAGGAGTTCCAAGCCAAGCAACAGGAATCCCAACAACAGGAACAGCAACAAGCCGACTTTAAAGAGTTTTTAAGCTATTATAAGGATGCAAACGGGAAAGAGTTTGACCCGCAGAAGGAATCGATTCCTAATGAAGTGTTAGAAGCGTACCAAAGCGGTACTCCTTTAAAGTTTGCGTATATGCAACATCACAACGCACAGCTACAAAACCAATTAAAAATACTAAAACAGAATCAAGTGAACACTCAACGAGCTCCGGTTGGTAGTGTTACCGCACATGGTAGCACAGAAACCGCAAGTAAAGATCCGTTTGAGATGGGCTTTGATTCAATCTAAGGGGGAAATAAACAATGGCAGTAAACTTAGCTTCTAAATACGAGAAAAAAGTAGACGAGCGATTTAAACTAAAATCATTAACAGAATCAGCAGTAAACAAGGAATATGATTGGGTAGGGGTTAATGCAATCAATGTATACTCTATCCCAACAGTAGCGATGAATGATTACACGAAGTCAGGTACTTCACGTTATGGTGCTGCAGCAGAGTTAGACAATACTGTTCAAACTCTTACATTAACTCGTGACCGTTCATTCACATTCACAATTGATCGCGGGAATCATCAAGATACGCAAATGGTTATGCAAGCAGGAAAAGCCCTTGCGCGTCAGATTGATGAAGTTATCGTACCAGAGATTGATTCATACCGCTTAGCGACTATGAGTGCGGCAGCAGTAGCAAACGGACACACAGCAACAGTAGCAGTCACAAAAGACAATGCGTATGAGTCTATTCTTGCGGGTAGTGAGACACTTGATGATAAGAAGGTTCCTTCTGGTGGACGTATCATTTATGTAACACCGGGCTTCTTAAACCTAATCAAATTAAGCCAAGACTTCATTCGTGCTTCTGAATTAGCACAAAACATGTTAATCAATGGTCAAGTGGGTGAAATTGATGGTATGAAGGTGGTAAAAGTACCGACTTCTTACTTACCAGCTAACACACCATTCTTAATCACACATCCAGTTGCGACAGTTGCAGCGAACAAACTAGAAGACTACAAGACACACGACAACCCACCAGGAATCAATGGTTGGTTAGTTGAAGGTCGTAAACGTTATGATGCGTTTGTCCTTGAAAACAAGAAGAACGCTCTATACGTTCACAAAACACTTTAATTAGGAGGTTCTTTATATGGCAATCAAGTTTAAAGTAAAAGATGGTAAAGAGGTATTAGTGGCTCGTGACGATGTGCAAGCGGCAGCATTTATCAAAGCAGGATTAGTTCCGGCTTCAAAGGCTGACGAAGAAAAACTGAATTCTAAAGACGAGGAATAACAACGAGAGGGGGAGAGGATTAGATTCTTCTCCCCCTTTTATTTGTATGGGGGTGATTACATGCCAAACATCACAGGAACAACATACGAGGATACACGCAATCGATATGTAGAATATAGTGGTACAGCAACAGCCATAACACAGACATTCACATTTGAACGTATGCAAGATGGTATGGTGTTCCGAAACAAAGGGAAGACACCTGTCACACTGACAGTAGATGGTAAGTCATTTAATGTACCACCTAATGCAGTCATTGACATAGATGATAAAAGTTTTATCTCGTTTGACGTAAGGACACAATCTGGTTCACATCCATTTGAGCTGAAAGCATTTGCGGAAAAGGCAAAGGGTGGCGGTGGATCAGATACAGAATTACGGGGCGAATTTGAGGTTTTTAAGCAAGACACTACGTCGCTCTTGGCACAAAATGAGACAAAAGTAAAAGTGTTATCGGACAATACACGAATTAAAGAAAGCGACATTGAAGCGTTACATTCTCTTTTGAAAAGTGGAAAAGGAATCCGCTATGCAATACTTGGAGATAGCACAGAAGCAGGAGTTGGGCAAACAGGTGCAGGAACATACGGAGAAACTAATCACATAAACGTTTTTAGCGCACAAGTTGCTTTTGCTTTATCCATGATTGTAAATGACGAAAACTTTATGCCTGTTGATAACAACATGTGGAATATAACTAATCCGACTTATTCAACTGGTGCTGTTGATTTTCTTTTACCGAAATATCAATTAAAAGTAAGTGAAAATCCATCAATAACCTATTCCGTTAAACAAAAAACGTCTTATAAATACAACAAATTGACGGTCTATTATATTGAGAGAACAAGTGCAGCAGCACCATTGTTTGATATTGTTGCAAATGGTATTACCACTCCTATAGATACGTATGTTGCTCCTGTTACGTATGCAGGTACAAATTATAATATTAATGCGAGAGTGCGAAAAGTTACTGTCGCTATTCCTGCCACAGAAAATGTCAGCTTCACAATTAATAATTTTAGATTGGCAGATAGAGGAACTGGAATAGGGACAGATGGAACTGCAATTATCTTTGGCTTTGCATTAGGTTCTGGTGTAGATTTTATTAACTATGCCGTATCTTCCACAACACTATTGAACAACAGTTCAGCAAACCAAACAAGAGGAATAACAACAACTGAACGATTACAAAAAGCTTATGATTTTGGGGCAAATGTTTTTTCTATGGGTTGGGGAACAAACGACAGTAAAGCAGGAGTGTCAACACAAGAAACATTTGAACTAGATTTAGCAACAAGGATAGATGAAATTAGAGCGTATAACCCAAATGCTATTATATTCTTAAACACTGATCCAGCAGGTGCAACAGGGTCAGAATACGAAAATAACATACTTTACAATAAAAGCATAGCAAAGGTTGCGCTTGAAAAAGATGTTAGTTTAATTGATTTTCAATACATCATAGACCGGATGGACAGAGCAACCGTTATATCTGATAATGTTCACCCATCGCAAGCAGGTTACACTGTTCTAGGGAAAGCATTAGCAACCTCTTTTAAGTTTCCGTTTGTATTCAAAGAAAGTTTATCTTCTGTAAATCCAGTTAGTGACTACGATCAAGGTGAACTATTTAAAAGCGTTACACTATCGGGAACGAATACAACTGGAAGTTATGCAGAAATAGCCCAAATCAATGTTGACAGACCTTCTGGTAAATACAACATGAGATTATCCGCACAAATAAATCTCGCTTCCACAACCGATATAACTGATGTTGTTTTTTACATTGAATTAGAGGTATTCAACCAAAAAGGACAAATCGCTTCTAGTGGTGTAGTTGAGATAGACCGAAAATATGTGAATGTATATGGATTAGGTGGAAGCGAAGTGAAAACGGCAGTAGTCAATTTAGAAGGACTTTATAAAACGAATTTAGGACGTTCTTTCAGAGCAAAATTATTCGGAAAGAATTATCAAATAAGAGTTGCGGATAGCAAAAGCCAATTCCATATGATGTTCTTTTGATGAATAATTGGACAAAAGTGCGACATAACACAATGAGCCGAAACAGGCTCTTTTTTATTTTAGAAAGTAGGTGATTGTATGGCAGTCACAGCCGAACAGGTGTATAACATGGCATTGGTTTATATTGACGAAGTAACGGACGATGGAGAAGTTGTTGCGGAGAATCCGAATTACTACAAATCGAGATCGTTATCCATCTTAACCGCTTTACAGACAGAACTATTACCGAAAACAATAGAGTCAGTGGCAATTACGGATTTATCACAAGAATTACTATTACCTAGTCGATTAGCTTTATCAGCTTTACCTTATGGGCTTGCAGCTCACCTGTTAATCAACGAGGATCCGACAAGCGCATCCTTCTTTAATAACCGCTATGACGAATTAAAGAGCAAGCAACAGACCGAGACACAGCCAATTGAAGATAAATACAGCGTATTAGGTGGGATGCAATAATGGCGCGAATGACGATAAATGCACCCAAAGAACCACCTTTATACCGCATTAACTCATTTAAAGGAATCAATGTAAGTGTTACACCTACCCAAATCGACGAAACGCAGTCACCTGATATGTTAAACATGGCACTGGATGAAAAGGGAGCGTTAAACAAACGTACAGGGTATAAACGAGTGTTTCCCGCATCACTAGGGAGTGGGCCAATAAACGGAATGTTTCTTTATCGCAAAGCCGATGGAAACTCCGTTTTTTTATTTGCTCATGGTACAAAGTTGTATAGCGGGAGCAATCCACCTGTTTCTATTTATAACGGTATGGCCAATAGCAAGGTGAGTTTCTTCTCCATGAATGGCAAGTGTTATATCCAGGATGGAACGAATTTTCTAGTTTATGATGGTTCAACTGTTAAAAGTGTAGAAGAAAACCCGTATATCCCGACTATTACAATCTCACGTCCACCGGCAGGAGGGGGAGAACCGTTTGAGGACTTCAACTTACTAGGTAAAGGGTTTAAAGACTCGTTTAGCGCAGATGGTACAGCAAAAGACTATACACTCTCGTTAAAAGGGTTAGATGCTACATCGGTGAAAGCGGAAGTAAACGGAACGACCATGAATGAAGGTAGTGGGTTTACAGTAGATCGGGCAAACGGAAAGGTTACATTCACCACCGCACCAAGTAAAGGAACAAACAATGTCATTATTACCGCATATAAAACACAATCTACGTTTCCAAACCGAATCAAACGGTGCCAATTCAACGTGATTTTCGGGGGTAGTAATGATACGTATGTGTTTGTGAGTGGGAATCCTGACGAAAAGAACATGATATGGAAATCGGGATTGGATGACAAAGGGCTTCCAGACCCTTCGTATTGGCCTGAAAATGGATTCTATCGTGTGGGGAATGACAATGAAGCAGTACAAGGGTTTTCAAGGCAATATGACTATCTGGTGATTGAAAAAGAGTTCAGTAAGTGGAATATTGGTATATCAATTGAAGGTGGGAAAGTCACATATCCGATTAAACCAATCAATGACCAGGTAGGAACGATAGCGCGAGACTCCATCCAAGTAACTGAAAACAATCCTGTTACGTTGTCACGAGATGGAATGTATGTATTAAAGGCTTCTAACTTGCGTGATGAACGAAATGTGGAGCACATATCAGAAGACATTGACCGTTACCTGTTAAATGAATCGAACTTAGAAAAGGCAGTTTCTGTTGACTACGATAAAAAGTATTGGCTTGCGATCAATGAAAAAATATACATCTTGGATTACACACAAAGTTCGAAAGGGAAGTTTGGCGAATGGTACATCTTTGATAATATACCAGCTTCTTGTTTCTTAGAAATAGACGGATTCCTGTATTTCGGAAGTTCTAAAGAAGGTTTGGTATATCGATTTAAGAAAGTGTTATCGGACCCAGACCCTTACAATGACGATGGCGCACCAATTGATGCGTACTGGAAGTCAAAACCGATTACGTTTGGGGCCGATGAATACTTCAAAGTGATTGATACCTTGTATGTAGGGATAAAACCAAGTGGCAAAACAAGTGTCGATATTTCATATGAGACAGACAAAAAGAAAAGCGTGTTGAACAACAATGAGCCGATTCGATTTAATTTGTTTGATTTTAATAATATCGACTTTGCGAATTTCACATTCCAGTTTTCATCCTTCCCACGATCTATCAAGAGGAAAGTGAAAGCGAAAAAAATTACACACTTTCAATTAATCTTAGAAAACAACAAGCTTGACGAGGGCTTAACGGTCCTTTCGTTAGTTATCAAATACCGTTATCAAGGTACAGTGAGGTGACAAGTATGTTTGAGAAACTATTATCGTTTACAAAAAAAGTACAGGATTTACCCGACCAACCAACCTTAACGCCAAATGAGCTTAAAGCGCAATTCGATGCTGCGCCAGAAGAATTAAGGGTTCACCTTAATAAGACGATTGATGATGTACAAGCGAGTTTAAATCAGGGGGAATGGATATCTGCTGTTTTGCAAAATGGGTGGGTGCCATTTAATTCAGAGGTTTATCCTGTGGGCTATTCAAAAAATGGTCTAGGAGAGGTTAGATTGAGAGGACTTGTTCACAAGGGTACGAATAACACCACGCTCATGACGTTGCCAGAAGGATATAGACCAATGAGCGCGGAGTTTTTAACATGTAATGCGTGGAATGGTTCTACGGTTGTTCCTGCAAGGGTTGTAATTAACCCCGCAGGAAGAGTGGACATTGTAACAAACGCAACAGGTTCTGATGGTACACACTACACTTCCATAAGTGGTGTGACATTTAGTACAAGATGATTTATTGAAATAACACGAAACTATAGAGGGGTGATAATATGGCAACAATCCCAGTAGATGTACAACAGCGAATCAATGAGATGTACAACAAACAACGTGAAACACAATTAGGTAAATTACGTTCAGAACAACAAAAACAAACGAATGCGATTAACACACAAAAAACCCAAACAGGCCAACAGTATTACGACAAGCGAAATCAGGCCGATGTTGCAAACTTCCAAAGTCGAAAAGCCTTGCAAGAAATGATGGCAGCAAGCGGACTGGCGCGAAGTGGTGAAAACATAAGCGGTCAAGTGGCCCTTCAAGCTTCCAGACAAAACACATTAGGTGGGTTAAATCGGGATGAACAAGGAGCAATCCATGCGCTCAACACACGACTTAACGAGGTTAACGACCCATCCAAACAAAATAACATCGTGAGTGCGATTGAATCACAACGAAGCGCAGCACTCGCAGAAGCACTAGAACGTGCAATTGAACGTCAACGTCAACAAGAACAATTCCAGGCACAACTTGAAGCAGAACGACTCGCACGAGAAGAACAGAAACGACAGTTTGAGGCTCGTTTAGCTTGGGAGAAAGAGCAGTATAATCGTTCATTGGCAGCAAAAGCTTCAAAAAGTGGTGGTAGTTCATCAAGGCGAAGCACTTCAAGTGGTAGCACAAGTAAAGCTCCTGCAGGGCAAGACAAATCCTTAGGTCAATTATTAGAAGAGTTTAGAGGGTCCGATCAATCCGGATTACCAATCCTTCAAAAACGTTCGGTGGTAAGTTCACGAGTTCCGCTTCAAACAGCAGCAGAAGGAGCAAGTAGCGGAGGATTTGGCGGAGGTAGACGTTGGTTAAGTGAATACTAGGCGGTGGTAAATATGGCGAGAATACCTGTATGGGGACAAGAGTTAAAAAAACGTATTGAAACAGGCGAAGGGTATCAATACGGAAACGAAGGCAAAAAAGCAACATGGCGCGCAGACTATTTAAAGGACCTCCCTACGAAACAGTATGGGAGGTCTTATGATGATAAATTAGAAACCTTNNGCGGTGATGAAGTCGAAGCCAAACGTTTCCGTACATGGATGAATCAACGAGAATCAGGCGAGCTTCAAAAGAACATTGATTATCAATCACGATTACAACAGATTGAACGTCAAGCAGAAGAAAATCGAAATAGGCCAGTTGTTCCAGAAGTCACACTAAAACCAAAAGAACCACAAATAAGTCCATTAGCCGACAGCTCTATTTTTAAAATGTTGGTGAATGGGCTTAATTTAAATGCTCAATCCGATGATAACGTCAATAAGGCAGTCGATGGGCAATTACGTAAATATGGATTTGCAACGGAAAACTCGAAC
>JACYYJ010076692.1_pt2 | contig 10610 bp, 11 predicted proteins | sample 8236861 | NCBI WGS metagenome assembly JACYYJ01 (sample SAMN14103086, study PRJNA606662) | landfill metagenome | isolation source: landfill solid waste | place: India:New Delhi, Okhla landfill site | collected 2017-11-05
AAAAAGGAGATGATTTCATGTACAATCACTTTGAAAAGATCAAAGAGCTTTATGGAGACAAGGCAGGAGTGAGACTCCCTAATAGAGTATTTCGTGACCTGTCATCAAACATAAAATCTAAAAATGGAAGTACCAACATTCAACAATCTTCCTTCGCTTATTCTTATCTTGTCGCTGTCGCATTCCTATACAAGTATGCTATCTTTATAGATTTTGATCTTTCTACATATATACAAAATAATGATATAAAGGAATTGCTTGGCTATAGCAAGACAACTAAGAGCGTGGACAAGGTGATTAAAAAAGGAGGCATCCTTGATAGTATGCTGTTAACGGATACGGTTAAAAACTATCCTCTCTCTTTTTACATGAATGAAGAGGAGATTAACGGAATTAAGATTAGGGAATTCGAATACATAGACGATGTAAAAGATGGAGATTTGTTAAAAGAGATCAAGCAGATCGTCAAGAACCGCAACTACGAGATTAAAGAACCTTTATTTATGACAGATGGGTATGGAGAAAGTGATTATGGGACTCTCTACAGTATTGAATGCACTCATCGAGTGGAGATAGGAGAATTTTTATTATTCTTGAAAGACGGACAGTTAGACAATATAGACTTTGCTCTCTACAACTTCTTCAAGTCTAAATGTAAAGGATTTGATTTCAATCAGAGGTCAATAGCGATCTATAAGATACTGTTAGAGTTAGGAATAGAAAGAAGTACCTTTTACAAGCATTTGAACGTTCTGAAAGAGCGAGAATACATAAAAGTAAATCACAAGGGTTGGCAGATGCCGACAGGCAATAGCGAAGTTAAAATGGAGGCAAACGATTATATATTTTTAGGAGTAAAAAGAAAGTGAATTTAGCTAGTTGCTTAAACCAACTAAACAAACAATATATATAACGCTGAGTGGAGAAAGGTATAGTGTAATACACACCTCATCCACTCTTTTCTATTATATATTGTTTAGTTGGTTTGAACTACCAGCCTAATTTTAAACAAAAAGAAAACCCTGCTCCTTTTCGGAAACAGGGTTAAGAGATGTTGTATGAGTTTATTATATGTCAGACATCACTTTTTGTCAATGCTTTGAAGCAGTTTTACCTGTGTAGATGTATCGGAATTTTTGATTAGTTGCAGTAATTCTTCTTTAGACATCTCTTCAAAGACGGACAGATCGACTTTATGATCGACATCTATAATCACCATATCGTCTAAGTCTGTGTTTTTAACATAGTTATCTAGCGTTGTTTTAGCCGTAGCGTGATTTCCATGTCTCTGCATAGCCTTTACATCTCCATTGGTTAAAAAGCCGACTTGGTTGATGCTAGCCTTCTTAAACGAGTGGAAGGTAATTTTTCTACTTCCGAAGTCCATGTTCCCTCTGATATACTTCATCATTCTTGTGACAGTGAGCTTTGTTAATTGAAAGATGTATTCGCTTTCCGATGTCTCTTTATGTTTCATTAGGTCTTGGTATAAGCTGTCACCGATCTTCTTAATGTCTTTCTTTTGTCCCTTGTCTAAAGTCTCCAAAACCCAATAACCGTCTACCTGTTTCAGATCGTCCCATTTAAGGTTGCTGATAGCCTCTCTACGGAAAGCTGTTGCGTATGCTACCCTTACCATTAACTGCTTCTCAAAACCCTTCCTAGTACCTTCTAGAAGCTCTACAATCTGATTTACTTCCTCATGCGTAAGAATGTCGTGAGGCTCAATGTCACTTGCCTTAAATCGTTTAATTGAAAACCATTCGGGGTCTACATCGAACCCATCATCTTTAAACTCTTTGTATAGCTTTTTGAGAGCGGCAATCGTGTTATTTACTGTATTTGCTTTATGATTCCCTTTGAGTCGTATTTGATAATTTTTAATTTCCGATTTTTCGAAAACAATATCTGTTTCCGTTAAGTCTTCCAAATCTTTACCTCTCATTGTCTGGAAGAAGTCTTTGTAATGTCTTAAGTAAGTGGAAGCTGTATTTTTAGAATCCTCTTCCAACCTTGCGATTAGTGTTCGAATTGTCGCATATACATTTCTTTTACCATTATTAAACAATATAAGATTTTCAGCTAACTTTGTCATAAATGACCATCCCCTTAGATATACTGTAATTAAATTATAGCATACTTTTTCCTTTTGATCAACAATATGTTATTATTTTTTGTTCATGTGAGTTGGCATCAATTTTAAGGGGTCTAGCAGGCGTTTTAAGCAGGGGTCTTTCTATCGAAGGTATTTCCTTTAGAAATGATTTAAATTGCAAATAAAGAGTAATTAAGACGGGATTTGGGGCATACTATTTATGTTGGACAACTTTCTTGTTAAGACTTGTCCACATGGATTTTTCTCTGATGTATTTCTCTATATATAATTATGTTTTAAAACCATTAGTAATTATAAAGAATTAGGGTGAAAAGTTTCTTATTGGGGTGTGAAAAAATTCTTTTCCCTATGGCTTTGGGTAAAAAGAATTTTTATCGTAGGTTATCCCCAAAATCTGTGGATAACCTACGGAAAAGAATTTTTATGGGGTACGGAAAAGAATTTTTTCACCAGATAAAAAGAATCTTTTCCGTCTATGAAAAAGTTATTTATGGGGGTTTTATTCACATTTAATCCACAAGTTATCAACAGATTTACCCACAAAAAAAAGAGAAGGCGTTAAGCCTTCTCGTTCTTCTCAATGTATTCTGTAAATGTATAATAGTCGATACCTGCAATTTCTGTCTCATAAATTTCATCAAATAGGTCTGCTAATCTTCTGTAAGCATTGTAATTTCCTTCCAGATAAAGCTTCCCTACTTCATTGAGAATAAGTGAGATAATATTTGTTTCCTCATCTAATATGCAGATACTATTTCCAAAAAAGTTTTCAAAACTAGGCTTACTCCATAATCGTCTCATTTGAATTGCGTTATGGAAAGTCTCTCTATATAACTTCTCTGTTTCAGAAAGACTTGCAAGTATATATTCCGCTTCCTTCTCTTCCTCTAGAATTTGATTAATTTTCTCTCTGCTCTTCTTAGATACGATCTTATCACCATTTGAAATAAGTTCTTCCATTGTTTCGTCTGCATCATAATTAAAGTAATCCATCTTCGTGCTTCCGCCATACTTCTTCATAAATTCATCATGTTTCTCTTTTAATATTGGAGGCAATTTTTTGTACTGATCAATAGATAGTAAAGGGACAGTCTTTCTTATTTTATAGATAGGGCTTGTCTCTCTATTGTCAGCTACCTTGTTTAATCTATTAATAACAACGACAAAATTATTTTCTTCTAGCTTGTCCAACGCTTTGTTTAATGTTGGTTTTGACCTGCCTAGACGATCTGCAAGCTCCCCTACTTTCGGATAGCATATATCAGTATCTTTATCGCAATACTCATTTAAAAGGATAAAAAGATTAATAGCATCGCTTCCAATAATAGGCAACCAATAATAGAACATATATCTTGATATGTTGATAACATTCTCATTACTATAAGGAACTGATACGCCCTTTCCATTTAAATTCATATCTACAATATCGTTAAAAGAAATCTCCACCATATCAAACTCCTTATAGGTTCTTTTAGAATTATTCTTACCCTTAATCTTTCGTGTTTCACCAGTATACTTTCTCATGAAGTGGATAAACTCATCTTCCTTGTAAACTTTGTCTTTGTTGATAATCATGCTAAAATTCCTTCCTCTCTTTTGTCAGAAAGGCAGGATTAATAAACATATAAATGTTGCATTTTCAAAAAGTCTATGTTAATATAAAAACATAGAAAATAATAAAAGAAAATCAAGCAACATTATATGTTTGTTAACCCCCAACGCTCCATTCCTTACTAGCCGCCAAACTACTAGGAATGGGGCGTTGCTCCATTTCCGAACAATTTATTTTCTTACATTCTAGCATAATATTCGACAATTTGCAAGTTTACCCTAGTTTATCCACAAGGAAAAATGGCTACTGAATCATAGTAGCCATTTTTTTTAATACATTCGTATAGCTCTCGTAGTAAACCCCCACTCCTCTCAACCCTACTTCTTTTATCTTTCTATTAAAGAAGTTAATTCTCTTCTCGTCTTCTGTTACTAGCATAATCATCGGAAAAACAGGTTTGTCAAAATGCCTTTGCCAATCCGCTTCTTGCCACAATGTAGACGATCTATATCTTTTATATTTGATGATTTTATCTTTTATAATGGGAGGCTCTTTGTATCTTAAAGACTCACTGCCTGTATCGTATTCGATGAAAGCGGCAATCTTTTTCCCATTTATCTCTAATATCATAAGTACATCTGGGATAATAATTACCCTCTCTTCTCCATACATGAAAGACACTTTGTTTCTTTGTTCGTGAGTCCAGTTGACGATATTGTAGTTGTTCTCTTCGCAAAATAGTATTGTTTCAACCTCTAATGCATTCACTCCATTGATGTGTCGAAAATTGGCAGGTAAATGTCGATAAATGTAATCTTTATTATTTACAGTATATGTTGTATGTGTTATTCTCTTTCTGTGAGGAACATTCAGTAGTAATGAGCCTCCCTTATCAACTGAAACGATGCAAGGTGTATTGCCTCTCCCTATCGCCTGTGGTTCATGCACCTTGTCTAAGCACATATTACGAAACATTTTTCGTATTGATTTATTCAAAAGTATTGTCCTATTAGCTCCCAACTTTCTATAGGCATTACTGATGATTTCCAAATGGTCACGCCTAACTAACTTTCGCTCGTAAATAATCTTTAACAAGTCAAACTCTCTTTCACTGAGCTTACAGTTAGTTTTTACCCAATCTAGCGTGACTTTTTGGACTTCTTTTCTTTCATACCATGATTTTCTAATTCTCCCCATTCATCATCACCCATTCCTTGATCGTCTGTGTTTTCATTCATGATGGACGCTTCAATCATGGAATAGCTTCTTTCTAAGTTTTCATCTCTTACTTCATATTTATCTCTTCCATAAGGAGAATTGTATTTTGTTAGGAAATTCGAGTCGTGATTACGATGTTTTCTGAAATCACTGTTTTTATCTAGATGTTTAATCATTTTAGCTTGGAGGACATGATTTTTATTTTTCCATCGAATAGCGAATATTCCGCAAAATTCCATGTTCATTAAGTTATTAAAATCAGCTATAGTCATAGGAGATAAGAAATCTCTTAATGATTCGAATGCCTCCCCTCCCCCTCTTAACATAACCAGATTACATCCATTATCCATAATGCTCTGTTTGATATCACCTTCTATTCCATGCCCTGCCTTGGCAAGAGAAGACCAACCATGCAAAGTAAACAGAAGTCTTAAAGAATATTTACGTGGCTCTTTAAATAGGTCAATAAACATTCTACCGATAAGAGGAATATCAATGATTTGATGAATCTCATCAATAACTACGAGTGTTTCTGGTCTATACTCTCTTCCTGCAAATCCAACCTCACGTGACAAGGCAACATTCCATACTTTTGTAATATAGTGAGCAAATAAAAATCTTCTTCCTAACTTTGAGATTCCAGACTTAGGAATATAAATCAGAACCATGTAAGCCCCATCCTCATCTCCATCCATTAACTTTCTGAAATTCAGCTTTACCTTTCCTTCCTCATCTCTTAATGGTTTTTGAGCAATACAATCCCAAAGTTTCTGATCTCTTTCTAATTGAGAGAATCGGTTCTGTATGGTATCTATGATTTTTTGGGTAGCTCCTGTCTCTGCCAGTTTATGATAGCTGTTCATTTCCAGTTTAAGTCTCTTATTTTGAAGTCTTGGAATAACTTCTGTAAGTCTGAATTCCTCATCAATTAAAACCTTCATTGCTTCGATATATCCCCAATCTTTATCAATACTATGAACACATTGGAGAGCAGAGGTAAACCATCTATCCATAGCTACTGTCTTTTCAGATTTCAGTATTTCCAATACAAGTCTAGACTCCATTTCTGCTAGTGTATAAGCATAATCATCATCTTTCATAATATCTGTATTAAATTCATCTAGGTCTGCATTATTTACTGCGATAGGATTGTTAAAGTTATTGTGATTTAAAATTATCACCCTGTCCTTTAACCACTCTGGTACACGATTATATATGTTACTTATCATGCTTCCATCTGCAACGTCAAAGAGTACAACAGATTTAGATTCTCTCTTCCATCTTTGTTTATCCTTAATATGACATCCAAAAGTATATAATGCCTGGTTTTCAGATAGAGATGTTTTACCGCTCCCTTGTTGACCGAATACCATTGTTGCTGTACTTCGATCATCGAGTCTAGTTTTGTCTTTTACATATCTCCCCTTCTCTGTCCAATCCTCACGATGATAGCCGCCAAAGTGCAATAGTCTAGGTGTCTTCTCTAATGTAGTAGCAAAAGGAAGTGCCCCATTTTCATTGTTGAAAAAGTCCTCATCAATTTCTGTTCTTGTGAAGTTATCCTGCATAATCACATTCTTAAACTCTTTTAATGTTGTCTTATTTGGCATTTTCAAAATACCATTCATCTCCTTTTCGAATAATATATCTTTCGTTTTAGTAAGGATGGGTTTATCCTCTTTCACTGCCTTGATGATTGACTTGATACCTCTTTTTGTTTTAATATGAGAGACTGTAAATTTATTATCACCATTTAATAGGGAGAAAGAGGTTTCCACATTCTTAAAGGCATGTTTAATCTTTTTGTCATCATTCGACTCTCCTAACACTCTGATTTGCACCTTATACCCTTTCGAGTTGGCATGGATTTTCTTATCACTGTACTGTAAATCAAATAGCTGATCTGTTTTCTTGTTTTTGTCTTTTTCCGCTCCCATCATGCTCTCTATCATATTGGCAAATTCATCAAAGATAAGGTTAAACATGTCGAATACTCTACCTACTAATCCATTGACTGTCAGATTATCTTCTCTACTAGGAGTTTTCCCCTCCTTAAAGGCTTTCATTTTCTTAGTAGCCTTTTCTTTCCATGCATTGTTAGTTGGCTCAATATTGTAGTCGATTAATAGTTTGTCATCTTTTCCTAGAGTAGAAGCGATTGAAGCTATAGAGGAGTAGAATGAGTCATCTTGATCTTTTTCATATTTTAAGGAGAGGGCATAGTGGTGTCTTAGGTGTACATCCATTGCTTTAGTTTTTGAGGGGTTAAAGTCTACGATTTTTTCTTCTACTTCTGTAATATCTACCTGCCCCCAATCACGCTTGATAGCTGAAAGGAAGCTGTCAGACCATTTCTTAGGGACAGTTAGATAGAATTTCATTTCTCCATTAGTTATAGCAATCTTATAAGAAACTACATCATTCATCTTGATCTTGATTCCATCCTTATATAGCCTTACTCTCTCTGGTGCGTAGAATTTTGAGAAGAGTCCATTGATCGTATTTAATAGAAGGTCAGAGCTATGTTTTTGGTTGTAGACTTCATTTTCAAAGCTATACTTTCCCTTTCTACGAAATCTATCTTCATATTGATGGATATTTTCTGGTGCGTTATTCGGAGTAATTTGGTAGGTAATGACTGGCTCTTTATATAAGTTGACGAATTCCTTTATACTAAACTTCTTCCTTCTCTTCTTCCATAATGCAGGGGGCTTAGGTTGCTCAATGATCATAGGTAGTTGATGGGATGTCATTTACTTCACTCCATTCTCTCTGGCAACAGAATCTTTATAGTCACGCACATAGCGTACAGCAGTCTTCACCATATAACCGCCTGCAATGGCATAACCGCCCTTGACAAGAGTATCAATTACAAAACCAATTTTTGCCAATAGTAAGTATTCCATCATACAACATCTCCTCTATTAATGTTTTATAAGAATCTATAAAAGATTGTCGATAATAGGTATGCAAACCAACAAGGGATTATCCATTTAGTTGTTCTATTCTTGCCGATGACGAATGTAACGAACATAAATAGGATAGCAGGTGCTAGGAAAAAGGCATCCCCATTTCCTAATATGAAAGAACCTATGTCATGGAACAATTGAGAGAAAAAGTCTTTACATACCTCAAAGAAAGATTTTCCATAAACAGTGTGAAAGAATCCGTCTTCCTTCACACTGTTTATGAATTCCATGAAACTACCCATACTGTCAAATATACTATTATCTTTTGCGATGTCAGCGTTAGACTCCTGCTGTATCTCCTTAACCTTCTGATATACGCTAGGTGCTTCTATAACCTTATCTATTAGCTGATCGCTAAGATCGCTCTGAGAGCCTTCTAAGGGCTTTTCCTGCGGTGCTAATGATACGCCATTAACTTTTATAATCATATGATCACCTTCTTACTATTATTCGTATGGATTTGTGCTTGCAGGTGCAGTAGGGGCATTTTTAAGGTCGTTAAACATTTGACCGCCTAACTGATCAATTAACTCTACTCCCCAAGGGATTAACCAGAATAGTAAATACCATTTTCCATAAGTTACCACTGCCCCCATACCTGTACCCTCATCCCTGCCGCCTCTCTTTTCTTGATAGAACGCCTGTGCTACTTTGATTGCACAAAAAACTTTTGCAATATCTAACATCCATGGAAAAATATAGGTTAAGAATGCATCCCAGAAGATACCTTGACTTCCTACTGCTACTCCTGCGTATGCCAATTTGGAAGATTTTAGGAATTCTAAATTTTTGAGAGATTTTTTAGTGGATTTTTTGATTTGGGGAAGGTCAAGAATAAATGCTGTGGAGAGTGGAAGGGATTTGGTCACTTTCTCTAAAACGTCTTCCTTATGAAGAGTCATTTTTCCATCAATCAATCTATACGTAACAGTCGATCTTGCCATCTCGACTCACTCCTTATTAATATAATAAGTCTGCAAAACGTGAATATCTGAAAACCCTGTCAAATCAACGTTTTTGAGGGGATTAGGGGTTTAACCTTTAATTTAAACCCCCTCTTGAACCATCTAGAAGAAGTAAGATTGAACCATTTTAGGCAGTACAGCGACAGCCATATAGCAGTTGAAAATGATAGCCGAAGCGTGTACAGGGACTTCAATTTTATCCATTAAGATGTCTAGTTTCTCATTATAATCCGTATTTTTTGGCTCATTTTCTCTATTTTGACGTAAAAACTCTTGAAAATTGATCGTTTTCATTGATTTTCACCTCATTTTTGGTGTTTTTTCAGCTATTTTAAGGTAGTTTTAAAGGGTTTTAAACTTTATCTTGATAGTTAATGATATGTCGGTAATGTTTAAAACATTCTTTAAACTTATAAAAAATTTCCGAAATCCGTCTTTTTTTCTTCTGGCTTTATATTGCTAACATTATCTGTTGGAAATTGAGAATTTGTTATATTTCCGTACCCATTCCCCACAACGCTATAATTAGTTGGCTCTGTAAATCGGTGAGAAAGCATTTCCTTCACTAGTCCACTAAAGGAAACTGATGACATTAACGCCTTTTTCAGCAGATACATTTGTCTAGGACAATCTTTATTAAATGAACACGCTTGTGTAATATACCTTCCTTTAGTCCTTCTTTTCATATCTTCAATCATTTCGTCTACTTCTTCTTCGGTTCTCATACCGATCACTCCCTTCTATTATTAAGCCATGTCGTAAGCTTTTCTGCCTAGCAGATACATTCCTAATGTGTTTGTTAACTGAGGATTTGTCATAACCTTTGCTTTAGGGAAATACTTAGATATATGTTTGACTAACTCTTTGTCTAAAGCACCTCCCCCTAGCAAGTAAACAACATCATTTTCGCTCCATCTGGAAGTCAGTCTGCCGCAAATATAATCAGCTAATCCTTCTTGGTTGTATCCAGTAGAAAGTGCCTCTAATCCCTTTCCTTTAAACGTGCCGCTCTCACTGTCAATAAATCTGGTTAATCCGTCTTCATTTAATGTAGTAGCGTACCCTATCGTCCTAGAGCCTAGATCAATAAATCGGCTTTTACCATACGGCTCATCTACCCAAAAGGCTACTGCTGTTTCTGGTGCAACTTTTACATCCATTATATTGAAGGTTTTTCGATACCCATTGACGATAATTGAATGCTCCCCTCTTAGTCGTTTAATTAATCCGTTTTTTTCGGCATCGTCATGCATTATAATAGGAACAGATGTGATGAGATAGTTGTTGGAGAATCCGAATTGATGAATAGAGGTTAATATGGAGAGGTCGAAGAAAAGATTTTGTTTTGTGTCTGTATGCATTTGTAATGGAAGATCGCAATCGTATTTAGCAAGTGTACCCATAACATATTTCTTCCCTTTATACTCTACAACATAGTCGTATTTGCCAACCGTACTAGAAACTTTCCTTTCTCCGTATAGTCCCTTTACTGATGGAAATACTTCTATTGTATCTCTCGTCATTACCCCTGTAGAATGACCGCCATTGTCAACAGCTATTACGCCTTGTGTCAGCATGTTTAAAACTCCTTTCAAACATATTTAAAACTGTTCATGGTTAAATATACGTCTTTTAAACATGTTTAATGACAACATTTTAATTATTTTTTTATAGGATTTTACATTGACTTTTACAAATAATAATGATATAATTGTATTACAAGTTGAGGAAAGGGAGGTAATAACATGGAAGTGAGAATTAAACCAACGAGAACATTGTTTGAAAATCAT
>JACYYJ010015439.1_pt1 | contig 10604 bp, 11 predicted proteins | sample 8236861 | NCBI WGS metagenome assembly JACYYJ01 (sample SAMN14103086, study PRJNA606662) | landfill metagenome | isolation source: landfill solid waste | place: India:New Delhi, Okhla landfill site | collected 2017-11-05
CTGTTCTTTAACCGCATCGATAACAGAACGGTCATCATAGACAAAACCAAGCGAGTTTATATCCTTTGATAAAAATTGCTTCACTACTTTTGTTAAACGCTGCAACGTTTGCTTGCCTTCTTTTTCACTTACGGCTCGATTCACAAGCAGTTGTAAGGAAATGTTTTCCCGCTCGCTATATAAGTGCTTTAATACGGAATAAGCATCTGTTATAGATGTAGGCTCTGTTGTGGTTACTACTACACATTCATGTGCTGCCAAAGCAAAATGTACGTGCTGTCTTTGCAAACCTGCCCCTAAATCAAAAATAATGTAGTCATATTGATACGCCACTTCTCTTAGTTGATTAACAAAGTATTCAAAATGCAAATCATTCATTTCAAAGAGATCGGAAAGTCCTGAACCTGCAGCCACATAAGATAATGAATACGGACCGGTTTCAATAATTTCAGAAAGAGATAATGATTCATTAAACATGTTCACGATTGTCTTCTTTGGAGCCAATCCCATTAACACATCGATATTTCCCATTCCAAAGTCTAAATCAAAGAGTATTACTTTTTTCTGATGCTTGGCAAGACCTATCCCGAAATTTAGCGCAAAGTTCGATTTACCAACTCCACCTTTACCACTTAATACGGCAATTGTCCTAGCTTCCTTCACATTTTTCTTTTGATTTAATAGGTCTCGTAAGCGCTGGGCTTGATCATTCATTATTCCATTCACCCACTATCATAGAGGTCACTTTCTCTGGTGTAGCTTCCATTAAATCATCAGGCACGTTTTGCCCGTTTGTTAAAAATGCGATACCTACTTTACATCTTAGTACCATATTAAATAAAACACCGTTCTCAGATACTTCATCCATTTTGGTAAAAATCACTTTGTTAATCGAAAACGGTTCAAACTGTTGAAACGTGCGTTCTAATTCCTTAAATTTCGTTGTTGCAGAAACAACTAAGTACATATCATCGGTCTGTTTGTCATAGTCGATGGTTTCACTTAATTGTTGTATAAATTCGACTTGCTTATAGTTTCGACCTGCTGTATCAACGAAAATGATGTCGAAATCTGCAAATTTTTTCTTAGCCTCCAGAAAATCCTTAAGGTTGTAGGTTACTTCTAGTGGTACATCCATAATTTTACTATAGGTTTTTAATTGGTCAATAGCCCCTATCCGATACGTATCCATTGTTATTAATGCTACTTTCTTTCCGTTTTCAAGCATTGCTTTTGCTGCAATTTTGGCGATTGTTGTCGTTTTCCCTACACCTGTTGGTCCTACAAAGTAAATCATTTTTTTCTTAAAACCATCAGCTCCAAAAGAGAAGGGCTGCATGAATTTTGTCAATTCCTGCTCTACCCATTCCAATAGCTCTTTTTGGTTTACTTGCTTTTTGCGCTCATAAAATTTTTCTAATAGTTCTTCCATTATCTGATTTACAAACAACGGTTCGATTTCTTGATTAAGGAGGAAATCATAAATCTTTTGTAAGGCATCCGGATAATGTTTTTGATTCCCTCCGCTACTTTGTTGCGTAGCTATTACTGTGGTTAGTTTTTTTAATTCATCAAGAATTGTCTGATCTGCGGGCAAAGCCTCAACTTTTTTTCGTTCTTTCATAAACGGCTGATCCACTTTTCCTTTATTCGAACCTTTAAACGTATCATTTTTCGGCATTCTAGCTTGCTGTGGATCTGGATCGGTAGCAGCTATAACTTCAATACTACTTTTTTTAAATAGTCCTAGAAGTCCTTTTGGCTTAATCACCTTCGAATTTAAAATAACGGCATCTTTTCCGAGTTCTTTTCTTATTTGCATCATTGCCTCAGGCATTGATGGGGCTGTATATTTTTTTACCTTCATTTATAGTTTCACCACCCCTACGCTTTGAACCTCAACATTCGGTTCTAACTCATTATAGGATAAGACAACAACCTGTGGTAAATAGCGCTCAACTAGTTGCTTAACATACATTCGAATGGCTGGTGAGCACAATATAATAGGTACCACTGCTTGTAATGATAATTGTTCAATTTGTTGATTTACAGCTTGTATAATTTTTTGTTGTGATTCTGGGTCTAATGATAAATAGCTTCCGTGTTCCGTTTGTTGGACATGGTCTGCAATTATTTTTTCAATTTGACCAGATACTGTTATGACTTGAACGATATTTTGCTCATTTACATATTGTTTCGTAATTTGTGAAGATAAGGATTGTCTTACATACTCCCCTAATAATTCCGTATCATTCGTCATTTTTCCAAAATCTGCTAATGTTTCAAATATAACAGGTAAATTTCGAATGGAGACCTGTTCACGTAACAATTTCGCTAGCACCTTTTGTACATCTCCAATAGCAAGTGGCTCTGGTGTAACCTCTTCCACAAGAATTGGATACGACTCTTTTAAGTGATCAACCAACTGCTTTGTTTCTTGACGTCCTAACAAGACAAAGGCATGTTTTTTGATTACCTCTGTAATATGAGTTGAGATTACCGATGGTGGATCAACTACCGTATATCCAAGCATTTCTGCTTCGTCTTTTAAGTCCTCGGATATCCACTTGGCAGGCATACCGAAAGCAGGTTCAACCGTTTGTATACCATCAATTTCATCGTTTTCCACATCCGGGCTCATCCCTAAGAAGTGATCAATATATACCTCACCTTTTGCCACTTCATTTCCTTTTATTTTAAGGCTATATTCATTCGGATTTAACTGAATATTATCACGTATACGAACGACAGGAATAATAATTCCAAGCTCTAATGCTAACTGACGCCTGATCATAACAATTCTGTCTAGTAAGTCTCCACCTTGATTTGTATCTGCAAGTGGTATTAAAGCATACCCAAATTCAAATTCAATTGGATCCATGCTTAGCATTTGAACAACATTTTCTGGTGAGGTTAAATCACTAGTAGCAATCTCTTCTTCTACAGGTGCTTCAGGTTCTATTTGTCGTTTCTTCTCCGCCTTACTTAGTTGGTAAGCTAAAAACGCTAATGGTGCAGCGATTAAAGTTGTTACAAGCATACTGATTGGTGTTAAACCCAATAAGAAAATCGTACCAGCAGCAATATAAAGCAATATCGGAAAACGAAATAATTGGCCAGTTATGTCGTGACCTAAGTTTCCATCTGAGGCTGCACGCGTAACCACAATACCTGTAGCTGTTGAAATTAACAATGCAGGTATTTGGGAAACGAGTCCATCACCAACCGTAAGACGCATAAACTTATCGACCGCTTCCCCAAAAGGTAAGCCCATTTGAACCATACCAATAATAAGACCGAAAATAATATTTATTAAAACAATGACAATCCCAGCAATGGCATCCCCTTTCACAAACTTACTAGCACCATCCATGGCTCCATAAAAGTCTGCTTCTCTTGAGATTTTTTCCCGGCGATCTTTAGCCTGTGTTTCGGAAATTAAACCAGCGTTCAAATCCGCATCGATTGCCATTTGCTTACCAGGCATTGCATCCAATGTAAATCTCGCAGCAACCTCAGATACACGTTCAGAACCTTTTGTAATAACTAAGAACTGTATAAGAATAAGAATTAAAAAAACAACGAAACCGACTAAAGCATTCCCACCTATTACAAATGTTCCAAACGTTTCAACTACTCCACCTGCTTCCCCTTCAGAGAGGATGGATCTTGTTGTGGAAACGTTTAATGCTAAACGAAACAAAGTTAAGATTAATAGGAGAGTCGGGAAAATAGAAAACTCTAGTGCTTCCGTTGTATTCATAGCGACTAAGATTACAATAAGTGCAAGGGATATATTGATTAAAATTAAAAAGCTTAATAGCCATCCTGGCAAAGGGATGACAAGCATAATAATGATTAAAATGACTCCAAAAACAACTGATAAATCTCTTAGCTGCATGAGTTCTTCTCTCCTAACTAATTAAGCCTTGTTTTCCATGCGATATACATATGCTAACACTTCTGCGACAGCTTGATAAAATTCCTCATGGATTACTTCTCCAATCTCTACTTTGTCATAGAGACCTCTTGCTAACGGCCGATTTTCTACCATCATAATATTATGATGCTTCGCAATTTCACGGATTCGAAATGCAATATAGTCCACACCTTTTGCGACAACATATGGTGCATCAAATTTATCTTCACTATATTTAATAGCTATGGAATAGTGAGTAGGGTTTGTAATAATAACATCGGCTTTTGGCACCTCGCTCATCATACGTTGCATCGCCATTTGCCGTTGCTTTTCTTTAATTTTCGCCCTAATTTGCGGGTCACCCTCCATATTTTTATATTCATCCCGAATATCCTGTTTCGACATTCGGATATTTTTTTCATAGTCATACCGCTGATATAAATAGTCAAAAACCGCAATTGCTAAAAGCGCTATGGAAGCAGAAAGCCCCATTGTCACTGTAACTTGTCCAAAAAAAGATAACGATTCACTAACATCTTTTAACGACAGCATCATCATTTCATCCTTGTTTATCCATAAGATAAAAAAGGTTACAGCACTTACCACAACGATTTTTAACATCGACTTTAATAATTCCACTATTGCTCTAATAGAAAAAATCTTTTTGGCGCCTTTAATCGGATCGATCTTTTTTAAATCAAATTTTAATGGTTCTCCTGAAAATAGAAAACCAATTTGTAAGTAGTTGGATAATATCCCTGCTACTACAGCAATACCCATTACTGGAGCGAGTGCCTTTGCCCCCTCTAATGTAGCATGCAGCATTACGGTTTCTAGGTTTTCCACCGTTAAATCCCAATGAATAAACTCCGTAAAGCCAGTTTTATACACATCTAAAAAGATGTTCAGTAAATAGCCACCAATAAATAAAAACGAAAGAAAAACAAAAAATAATAAAACGGCTGTATTTACATCTTGACTCTTGGCAACTTGCCCTTTTTTTCTCGTATCTTTACGTTTCTTGGGTGTTGCTTTTTCTGTCTTTTCCCCCGCAAAGAACTGAAGATTTAATGACAGTTGCTTCATCTTAAGCACCTCCGAGTAGTGCCATTAAATCTCGCATGGCAAAAATCATGAATTCGAAAAGCTTTCGAATCAAAACCGTATAGATACCTAATGAAAAAGCAAGAACTACAAAACTGACAAAAATCTTTAATGGTAGTCCCACAACGAACACGTTCACTTGTGGTACAGCTCTTGCAACAATTCCTAAAGCAACATCAACTAAAAATAGACAACCAACGATTGGAATTGCCATTTGAAAGGCAATTAGAAACATTTGGCTAAATGTTTGAATAACAAACTCAGGAATAGATTCTGTCCCAAGAGATATCATAGAATCTATTGCGATAAATTCATAGCTGTAAAAAATTCCATCCAACAACATATGATGTGCATCAACTGTTATTAAAAATAATAAGGTTACCGTATACAAAAATTGACCTGTTAATGGACTTTGTGCACCAGTCTGGGGATCCACTACATTCGCAATTGCAAATCCCATCTGGAAATCAATAAATCCACCTGCTATTTGAATAGCTGCCAACACCAAAAATGCAATAAAGCCAACCAATAACCCAACCATTACTTCTTTTAGAAGTAAAATCACATAATTTGAATCAAATTCCATTATTGGAATATCTATTGTGAAAAACATAACCCAACTTAAATATAATGCAAAACCTAATTTATGAGGAATAGGTATATTTCGATATGAGAACAAAGGCAAAGTTACAAAAAATCCAATCACTCTAGCAAAAATAAGCAAAAACCCCGGAAGCCTTGTCAATTCAAATACATCAAACATATTAACTGATCACTTGGTGAAGACTGTTAAAAATATTCGCAGTGAAATCAACGACTTGAACGAGCATCCATGGGCCAAAGAAAACGATGCCTAAAAACACAGCAATGATTTTTGGAATAAAAGCAAGCGTTTGTTCCTGTATTTGAGTGGTTGCCTGAAAAATACTTACAATAAGACCAACAACTAATGCTAATAAAAGTATTGGACCAGTAACAATTAATAATGTATAAACACCACGTTCTGCTAATGCAATAACAAATTCACTACTCAAGGTGTCGTGCTCCCTTCCAAAACGTTAAAAACTTTGCAATAAAGAATGTGTAATTAAATACCATCCATCTACTAAAACAAATAACAATATTTTAAACGGCAGTGAAATCATTACTGGTGGTAACATCATCATCCCCATAGACATTAAAATACTTGCTACTGCCATATCGATAATTAAAAACGGGATAAAAATCATAAACCCCATTTGAAAGGCTGTTTTCAACTCACTTATAGCAAAAGCAGGAACTAATGTCGTTAATGGAATATCTTCTAGAGATTCCGGGGCAGGCATTTCACTATAGCCCATAAATAATTGTAGGTCCTTTTGCCTTGTATGCTCCGCCATGAATTCCTTTATTGGCATGCTAGCCCGGTCATATGCTTCATCGAGTGTAATATCTTCATTAAATAGAGGTTGTAGGGCTTCCTCATTAATTTCTTGAAAAGTTGGTGCCATAATGAAAAACGTTAGAAATAATGCCAGTCCGATTAATATTTGATTCGGTGGCATTTGTTGTGTCGCAAGTGATGTTCTCGTAAAGGATAAAATAATCACAATTCTTGTAAAGCTCGTCATTAAAATCAAAATACTTGGAGCTAATGCAAGAACCGTTAATAATAATAACAACCGTATTGATGTAGAAACATTATTGGGATCAAAGTTGGAATATAGATCTACAAACTCATTCATTTTGATCCCCTTTTCTTTCTGGATTGTTATGATTAATGATGTTTTTCCTTTCCTCCTTCATCGTTTTCAACTCATCATTAAATAATTGCTTAAAGGAATGAATGGTTGACTCATTTTGCTTGTTCGGCTGTTTTCCTTTATTATTTCGTAATTGCTGAAATAACGATTGAAACGATGCATTCAGTTGCGACGGATTTTGCTCTTTATTTTCTAATTCCTCGATAAATTTAGGGTCATCTATTTCGGTTAGCATATTTACGTCATTCCCAACACCGATAACGTAAACTTTGGAACCTATTTTCACCATTTGAATGGACTTATTTGATCCAAGTGAAATACCACCTAGATTTTCCATTGCCCGAACTTGCTGGAACATTTTGTTACGCTTTTGTAAAAACTTCAGCAAAAAATAGATAAGACCTAATACGATTCCCAGCATAAAAAACATTTTGATTAAATCAAATAATAAAGAATCATTATTGGAAGCTAGTTCTTCTTGAAGTTCGTCTTCTGGCTCAGATTCCGTAGCAGGTGTTTCCTCATCGCCTTTTTGACTCTTTTCCTCATCGAATAAATCACTAACACTATTATTCGTTGCATATACGGTATCCGTAACAAAAAACAATACAGATGTTAGGAGTATAAGTTGTAATAGTGTGAGTGTGTACTTTTTCATAACCATTCCCCATTTTTACGTGATGCTTTTCCTATAACATTAAGCTAATGCTTTATTAATTGCTTCAATTACACGATCCGCTTGGAACGGCTTCACGATAAAGTCTCTAGCTCCAGCTTGAATTGCATCAATTACCATAGCTTGTTGACCCATTGCAGAGCACATAATGACATTTGCATTTGGATCCATGCTTTTAATTTCTTTCAATGCTGTAATACCATCTTTATCTGGCATTGTGATATCAAGTGTTACCAAATCTGGTTGTAATTCTTGATATTTCTCTACAGCTTGGTTGCCATCCTGTGCTTCCCCAACAACTTCAAAATCATTCTTTGTTAGGATATCCTTGATCATCATTCTCATAAAAGCTGCATCATCTACGATTAGTACACGTTTTGCCATTTTAAGTTTCCCCCTAAGTTACTAATTTAAATTTTTAATTCTTTCTGTTTGGCTAATAATATCCGTTACTCGTACACCAAAGTTTTCATCAATAACGACTACTTCTCCCTTGGCAATCAACTTATCGTTGACATGTATATCCACAGGTTCACCAGCTAATTTATCTAATTCTATAATAGAACCTGAACCCATTTCTAAAATATCCTTAATGGTTTTTTTCGTTCTGCCTAGTTCAACAGAAACCTTTAACGGAATATCTAACAGCATGTTTAAGTTTTGTTTTTCCTTTGGTTGTAAAGATACGGACTCTAATTCTTGCAATTCTGCATGTTGGACCTTAACATTTGGTTCTGTATATGCACTAGTAGGCTTTGACGAAATCACTTTTTGTTCTTGCTTTACTTGTGCTTCTGCAGGAGCCTGTTGTGGTGTATTTTGTTTTTGACTAGTAGGTGCTTGAGTAGTTGCTTCCACTTCTTGAACCTCACCAACATTTAATAATTCTTCCACAAGATCTTTAGCAAATTGAATAGGTAAAAGTTGCATAATATCCGAATCGATTAATTCACCAACTTTTAAGTTGAAGGATATCTTAATAAAGGATTCTGTTTGAGGAAACTCCTCTAAACCTTCTCCATTATTTACGTCTAAAATTTCTGTACTAGGTGGTGAAATGTCGATACGTTTATTAAAGATGGATGACATACTCGTTGCTGCCGAGCCCATCATTTGATTCATTGCCTCCTGGACAGCACTTAAGGAAATTTCATTCATCTCCTCATTTGGAGTAGTTCCATCTCCACCCAGCATTAAATCTGCAATGATTGCAGCATCTCGAATTTTCATAATTAAAAGGTTTGCACCAGTAAATCCTTCTGTATACTTTACATTGATTGATACATGCGGATTTGGAAACTCTTGAGCTAAAGTGGAATTTTCAACTACACTCACTTTAGGAGTAGTAATATCAACTTTCTGGTTTAATAAAGTGGATAATGCCGTTGCCGAATTCCCAAATGATATATTTCCTATTTCCCCTAATGCATCCTGTTCCATAGAAGAAAGAAAATCATTTACTGGGGGATTTTCATCAAAGTGTTTAGCAAATACTTCTTCTTCTTCTCCATTTAGTAAGGCATCTATTTCTTCTTGGGATAACATTTCACGATCACTCATTCTGCCTCCCCCTTCTCCGTTTGATTTAAGATTTGTACTGCCACTTTATTTTTTCTTTTACCAAGTTGAGCATCAAATTTATGTTCATCGTAAACATAGATTGGAACTGGATCATTTATATTTTGCTCTAATTGAATAACATCATGAACAGCTAAGTTTAACAATTCATTTACAGTTATTGTAGATTCTCCTAAAATCGCCTTTACGTCAACTTTAGACGATTGAAGATGACTAGAAATTTTTTCTGTATCTTCTACGGAAGTTACATTCGATTTGTTTTCCATCCAATAGTGTACAGAAAGCTTGGAGATAATCGGTTCTAATGTAACATGTGGAATACAAATATTAATCATTCCACTTGTTTCGCCTATTACTGTATTTAAAGAAATTACTACCACTGTTTCATTAGGTGAAACCATTTGTAAAAACTGTGGATTCACTTCAAATTCCTCTAATATTGGCTCGATTTCCACTAAAGAACTCCAGGCTTCCTGTAAATTATCAATCATCTTTTCAAAAAGCTGAGACATGATTTTCGTTTCAATTTCTGTTAAGTTTTCAATTTTATTGAAATTGGTTCCTTTTCCACCTAACACACGATCTAACATCGCATATGCAATATTAGGATTAATTTCAACAATTAAACGTCCATCCAAAGGCGGAACAGAGAATACATTTAAAATCGTTTGCTTCGGTATGGAACGAATAAATTCCTCATAAGGTAGTTGGTCTACGGTTGCCACATTAATATTAGCAAATGTCCGAAGCCTCGTAGAAAAGTACGTTGTTAAAATTCTCGCAAAGTTTTCATGTATTCTTGTTAGACCCCTAATTTGATCCTTAGAAAAACGAAGAGCTCTTTTGAAATCGTAAACTCTAACCTTTTTCTCTGGATCATCTTTCTTTAACTCATTTGCATCCATCTCTCCTGAAGAGAGTGCAGATAGGAGGGCGTCAATTTCATTTTGTGATAATACCTCTTCGGCCAATGTTCCTCACCCCCAATAGGTTGAAGTCTTTATTATTGAAGGACCTTCTCCGTTGTATAAACATCTGTTACTTCCCCTTCATTTAAGAGGTCATTAACTTTATCTTTGATTGATTCTTCTAAGCTCGTTAGTCCATCTCTAAAGTCTTCCTCTTCTTTAGTAGAAAGCTCTTTAATAATGATATTTTTTAGTCGAAAGTCTTGTTCTAATGTTTCTTTTGTATCTTCATTATCCGTCACAAGTCGAAACTTAATTCGAACAAAGTTTCCATCTTTTAAATCGGTTGTAATTTGCTCCGTTTCGAAGGAATCTTCGATCATTTCTTCTACTGTCTTTTCACCTTCTGCAGAGGATTTATCATCATTATTCATAATAAAAATAAGTACGGTAACACCGACAGTGGTGATTACAAGTAGAAGAGTTATCATGACACCAATCACTTTTTTATTCATCAGTAGATCCTCCTATATCGGCAGGAAACCGTATTAAACCTATCTTTTGATAAAACTGAATTGATTTGATTGATATTTCTTCTTCGGTTTCTCGGACAAAAAGTTGTTTGCCATTCGTTAAGGTTATGGTTGTATCTGGGAGCGACTGTATTTTTTCTATAT
>JACYYJ010031787.1_pt1 | contig 10600 bp, 8 predicted proteins | sample 8236861 | NCBI WGS metagenome assembly JACYYJ01 (sample SAMN14103086, study PRJNA606662) | landfill metagenome | isolation source: landfill solid waste | place: India:New Delhi, Okhla landfill site | collected 2017-11-05
AGCCTCTCGCCGAAGTAATGATTAAAACCCTAATAAAATACATTTTAACAAATACTCCCGCCATAAGGATGTCCACATAGCTTCAAGCAAGAACACAGACGTATTACAATTGAACATCCACCTATACTAATCTTTTCCGGATAAACCCAGAAATCTGGTCAATGATCGTGACAGTGATAATAATAACTAAAAGGATCATTCCGACCTCTTCCCAGTTCCGATTCATATAAGCAAACGTAATGAGTGTTCCGATACCTCCTGCCCCTACAATACCAAGAACAGAGGATGCGCGAACATCGATTTCAAACCGATAAATAGCATAGGATAAAAACTCGGGCAAGACCTGTGGTAAAATCCCATAAAAAAGGATTTGTAATTTATTCGCACCGCTTGCTTCCAATGCTTCCATAATATCCATATCGATCGACTCTATTACTTCCGCATACAATTTTCCTAACATTCCAGTTGAACCAATCGCAATGGCAAGTACTCCGGCAAAAGCATTTGGGCCAACAGCCGCAACAAAAATAATCGCCAAAATAATTTCAGGAAAAGCTCGAACTGCCCCGAGAATCCACATTCCGATATTATTTAAAAATTTATTTCGTACAATATTGGTGGCACATAAAAAGGCAAGTGGAACCGCAAGAACAGCAGCAGCTAATGAGCCAGTATAGGCAATAAAAATTGTCTCGAACATCTTACCGAAAATAGAAGAGGTTTCCTGCCATGCAGGTTGGAAAAATCTTGGAATTATTCGATCAAAATTCTCCATTGTTCTTGAACTAAAAATGACATCCCATTTAATCGTAACACTTGAGATCGTCCAAATATAAATCCATACAATAATTATCAAAGTTATGATTCGTTTTATTAAAGTCCATTTACTTCGTGGTTTTGTCGGAAGGGTAATTTCAACATTTTTCGCCATTACAAAAGACCCTCCCTTAACTTTGCGCTTATGAAGTCAATGATGACAACTACTACAAAAATGATGATAACGATCGTACTTACAGCAGGATAGTTCATGAAATTAATTTCTTTATTGATTAATTGTCCAACCCCACCTGCACCGACGAGTCCAAGAACGACAGATGCCCGTATATTAATCTCAAAAACATATAAACTAAAAGAGATAAATTGGGGTAGGATTTGTGGTACAATCGCATAACTAATCGTTTGAAGTGCATTTCCTCCAGTTGATCGAATCGCCTCCGTAGGATTCATATCTATTGCTTCAATAATTTCACTCATTAATTTTACTAGAATTCCAACGGCAAAAATAATTAAAGCGATAATACCAGAAAAAGCGCCAATTCCGAATAATCCAACGAAAACTACAGCTAATATAATGTCAGGTATGGTGCGAATAATATTTAAGATAAATCGCATAAATTGATAAATAATGGAATTAGTCATGACATTTCTAGCAGCTAATAGGGAAAAAGGAATACTGATCAATACGGCAAGAGTTGTTGCAATAATCGCCATATGGATTGTTTCAAACAACTTTGGCCAAATTTGCTCGACATATCCCCAATCTGGTGGAAAGAAATCACCGATTAGGCCAAAGACGTTCGGAATTTTGATGAAAAAATCAATAATAAAGGATTCAGTAATGATGGAACTAAGTAAATAAAAGCCGATCACAACAACAGCAGAAATAGTAAAAATTCGTTTTGTTCTGAGAGGGTATAGACCCCGAGGAATGAAGGATGCTTCCTTATCCATCGATTTCCCCTCCTCCACGCTTATCCTCTTCACGGATCGCTCGACCATAGATCTCTTCAAATGTCTTCTCCGTCACTTCACTCGCTGGCCCATCGAATACGATCTCACCTGCTCGCATGCCGATAATACGATCTGCATATTCGATTGCCATATCGATAAAATGCAAATTAACAATCGTTGTAATATGGTCTTCTTGATTAATTTGCTTTAAATATTGCATGACCTGATGAGAGGTAGGAGGATCAAGGCTTGCGACAGGCTCGTCTGCCAAAATTAATTTTGGCTGTTGTGTCAAGACACGAGCAATGCTTACCCTTTGTTGTTGTCCGCCACTTAATTCATCGGCACGATTATAGAGCTTTTCCTCAATATTTACTCTCTTTAAGTTTTCATAAGCAAGTAGTTGTTCCTCTTTAGAAAAAATATTAAAAATGCTTTTCCATGTTCCGGTATAACCCAATCTACCGGAAATAACATTTTTCATTACTGTCGAACGCCTAACAAGGTTATAGTTTTGAAAAATCATGCCGATCTTCGTTCGGAGCTTGCGTAACTCCTTGCCTTTTAAACGAAGAATATCGTTGCTATCTACTAATAACGCTCCGTCTGTTGGAGTCACTAGTCGATTAATACTCCGTATAAACGTTGACTTACCAGCACCAGAAAGTCCGACAATAACAACAAATTCTCCTTGATTAATTTTAATATTGATATCTTTCAACCCTTGGGTTCCGTTGGGATAGACAAGGGAAACATTCTGAAATTCAATCATGACACTGTCCCTTTCTTTCTCTAATTAGATGGAAAAACAGGAGAGAGCGTGCTCTCTCCTGTTATTTTCAAAATTTTAAAGATCATTGATACTAATGGAGTCACTAAATTTCTCATACGTGTCTCTTACAACATCATATTCGCTATCTTCAGCTTCAATAATAGCATCCCAGCTGTATACATCATTCATAATTTTAATCATTTCTTCCTCTTCATTAAAGCCTAAGAAGGTATCCTTTATTTTTTGTACAAATTCATCATTTAGTTCACTTGTGACAGAAATCGTATCATTTGGAATTTCAGAGGTATACGTAAGAACGCTTAATTTATCCATTATGTCTGGGTATTCTTCTTCTAATTCTGTACGAACATCATCAAAAGTTGTTGCCACATCAGCTTCTTCATTGTAGACAGCAATTGCTGAGTTGTCGTGGCCACCAGTTTGAATGGAATTGCTGAAGAAGTCTGTTTCAGGATTCTCCACATTAAACTCGTCCATTATTTGTGCAGCTGGGAACAAGTATCCACTTGTAGAGGTAGGATCACCATATGCCCAAACTTTTCCTTCTAAATCCTCTAGATTTTTAATATCCGAATCTGAACGTACTAAATATTGTGCTTTATATGTTCCACTGCCATAACGCTCAGACTTAAGAATTACCTCCACATCATGCTTTTCGTTTGCTAATACATAGGCAAAAGCAGGGATGAAACCGATCTGTACTTCATTTGTACCCATTGCCTCAACGAGTGCTGTATAGTTTGTCATTACTTTTCCTTCAACCTCTACCCCAAGTTTTTCTGCAAGCTTGTCCGCTAAAGGTTTTACCGTATCAGCAATCGTATCCGAATCCTGTGAAGGGACGAATCCCATGACCAATTTATCAGGTGTTCCTTCTCCACCTCCGCTTGCTTCTCCGTCACTACTACCACAGCCTGCAATGATTAGAACAGCAATCATTGAAATAAAAAGCCAGCCTATTTTTTTCATTCTTTCTTTTCCCCCTAGAGATCTTTTTGCATTACAATAGTATTATCTACACAAAAAATGTGGAAATCTAGGGTATTTACCAAAACCTAACAAAACTATCAAAAAATTTATAAATTTTACGTCAGTTTAAAAATACAATTAAATGGAGTAAGCGTTTTACTTCCTATATAATAAAGAAGTAAGCTGATTTGGGGGAAGAGTATGAAAAAAGTATTTCAATATGCCATGCTGTATAAAACGGCGATGTTCATCGCATTAGCGCTCATGATTGTTGAATTAATTGTGGAATTAGTCCAACCAATGATTATGTCCAAAATAATTGATGATGGGATTATAGCTGGAGATATGGAGACGATTTATTTTTATGGGGCTATTTTATTATTCATGACACTGGCTGCATTTATTGCAGGAATAAGCAGTTCCTTTTTTGCTGCAAAGGTGAGTCAAGGTGTTGGCTATGATCTTAGAAAAGATATGTTTCACCAATTGCAGATGTTCTCTGCTATGAAGATAGAACAGTTTCAGACATCTACCTTATTAACAAGGCTCACAAATGATGTTACCCAAATACAGGGCTTGCTGTTTGCCTTTATGCGAATAATGCTTCGTGCACCATTATTTATCATTTTTGGTATAGTAATGTCCTTTACCATTAATCCATCATTAGCATTTATTTTATTATCCACTATTCCAGTATTGTTTATCATTATGATTTTTCTCATGGTAAAAGGAATGAATCTTTTCCGCATGGTACAAGAGAAAATCGATCAAGTGAATAACATTATTCGTGAGAACTTACTTGCGATAAAATTAGTGAAAGCTTTTCATCGGATTGGATTCGAAAAGAAACGTTTTTCTAAGGTGAATCATTCCTTAAAGGAACAAAATAAAAAAGCCTTATGGGTAATGGAAATGGTGATGCCGATTGTGATGCTAATTATGAATATCGCCATGATTGTCCTATTATGGTTTGGGGCAGTACAGCTTGAATCAGGATCTGCTCAAGCAGGTGAGGTTGTCGCAATCATTAATTATGCGACAAGAATGCTTGCTTCCTTCGGTGTCTTTTCCTTTTTATTGATGAACCTTTCAAGAGGAAGAGCTTCCGCAATCAGAATAAATGAAATTCTTAATACTGCAACAGATGATGCGGTATCTACCACTTCGGTGAAAGGCTTGGTAAAGGGAGGGGTTTGCTTTGAAAAAGTATCCTTCCAATATCCGAAATCTGATCAACTCACATTACATTCTATATCGTTTGAGGTAGAATCAGGGCAAAAAATTGGTATTCTCGGTGAAACTGGTTCTGGTAAAACAACCTTACTTCATTTGATTCCCTATTTGTATCAAGCAACAAGTGGTATGATTAAGATCGATCATGTGCCAATTGAAAAGTGGGGAAACAAGGTGCGACATGATATCACCCTAGTGCCACAGGAAGGGTTTCTCTTCTCAGGTACGATCCGTGAAAATATCTCTTGGGGGAATGACCATTTAACCGCCGATGAAATTGAAAAAGTCGCGAAAGAAGCACAGTTACATACTTTTATTGAAACATTACCCGAAAAATACGAAACACTAATTGGTCAACGAGGAGTGAATTTATCTGGTGGTCAAAAGCAACGCTTGTCGATCGCCCGTGCACTAGCAGATAATCCAAGTATTCTGTTGTTAGATGACAGTACGAGTGCCCTTGATGCTGCAACAGAACACCTTGTACTAGAAGCCATTCGTGAACGACAATGTACTACCTTTATTGTTTCACAAAAGATTAGTTCTGTTATCGATGCCGATCAAATTATCATTCTCGATAAAGGGAAAATAAAAGGAATAGGATCACATGAGAAATTAATGCAAAAGCTTCCACTGTACCAAAAGATGTGGAGATCCCAGAAGAAGGAGGGAATTGGAACTAATGAAACAGAGTAACCAATCTAACATTCTTAAATCAAGACACCACCCTCCGATTGGGAAAAAGCCAAAAGTGAAAAATTTACGTTATACGGTGAGGAGAATATGGAGTTACATGGCAACAGATCGTTGGTTATTTTGGCTTGTTATTTTCTTTGTTGTTCTTAGCTCCATCCTAGGATTGTTAGGCCCCTATTTTATAGGAGTAGCTGTTGATACAATGACAGGAGAGGCAAACTTATTTACTTTTTCACAAATTTTAGGTATTCTCATTGTCGTATTTATTTTTCATTCCCTAACATTAGCCCTGCAAAATTATTGGATGATCGAGATTTCGCAACAAACTGTCTATTCTATGAGAAAAGATTTATTTGCACATGTTCTTCTTTTACCACTTTTATATTTCCAAAAATCTCAAAGTGGGGATTTGATGAGTCGGCTGACGAATGATATAGAGAATGTCAGTCGTACATTGAATACAGCGGTTATCCAATTAACAACGAGTATATTGACATTAGTCGGAACATTAGCTGTCATGTTTTGGCTTAGCCCATTGCTAACATGGATGACGTTAACGATAGTTCCGATGATGTTTTTTGGGATGAAGTGGATTACGAATAGAACAGGAAAATATTTCAAACAACAACAGAATGAATTGGGGAAAATGAATGGTTTTTTAGAGGAAACCTTATCTGGCCATACAATGGTAAAACTATTTCATCAAGAACACAGGGTAATCGACCAATTTGACAGCCACAATCAACCATTACGAAATGTAGGGTACTGGGCACAAGTCTATTCTGGATTTATTCCTAAATTGATGAATACATTAAACAACTTTAGCTTTGCAATTATCGTCGGTATAGGTGGTTGGGTTGTATTATCTACAAACGCCACAAGTGTCTCCATCGGAATCATTGTTACCTTCACGACTTATGCCCGTCAGTTTACCCGACCATTGAATGACTTAGCCAACCAATTTAATATTATTCTCTCAGCAGTCGCAGGGGCAGAGCGTGTGTTTGAGGTAATGGATGAAGAGCCGGAGGAAAGGAAAAAGAAACAATCACTGACAAACGTTGACGGAGATGTATTGTTCCAAACGGTAACTTTCTCATATAATGAGGAAGAGAAAGTATTAAGAAATGTTTCTTTTCATGCAAAGCCTGGTCAAACGATTGCACTTGTCGGACCAACGGGCGCGGGGAAAACAACCATTATTTCTTTATTAGCAGGGTTTTACCAGCATTATAATGGCAGTATCCTATTAGATGGTCAGGATATTTCCGCTATTTCTTATGCAAGCTTACGTGATCAACTAGGAATTGTCTTACAGGATGCCTATTTATTTGATACAACTATAAGAGAAAATATTCGGTATGGAAAGCTTGATGCAACAGATGAAGAAGTGATGACAGCAGCAAAGCTTGCCAATGCCCATTCCTTTATTGAGCAGCTTCCAGATCAATATGATACGATACTAGAAGGAAATGGACATGGAATTAGCCAAGGTCAAAGACAGCTAATTTCAATCGCTAGAGCTATGTTGCGCAACCCATCCATTCTTATATTAGACGAAGCAACGAGTAGTATTGACACCATTACCGAAATAAAGATAACCGATGCGTTAAAACGATTAATGAAAGGGAAAACTAGTTTCGTTATTGCTCATCGATTGAACACCATTCAAGAAGCTGATTTGATACTTGTCTTGAAGGACGGAGAAATTTTAGAGCAAGGAAATCATCAAACACTTATACATGAAGGTGGTTTTTATGCTAATCTAGTAGCAACACAACAAAAAACTGGTCATGGATAATTTTACCGGTATAAAACTTTTGAAATTATTGGGTATAGTAAAAGTAAGCGTCATGGAGGTGAAAAAATGACGGAAGATAGACAAAAGCATGAACGAATACAGGAACAAAAAAGAGTCGATGAAGTAGTAGCGGAAATTAAACGCAAAATTAATCTTTTACAAACAAAGGCGAAGCAGCTAAAAAAAGACGTGATCGATATTCGTCGTGATTTCTGGGAAGACGTTACCGTTAATATAGAAGAAATGGATGATAAAATTGAAACAGAAGCAAGTATAAAGCAGCAAGCAGAATTCCTCTCCGAACGTGAGCGGAGCCATGGGCAGGTAAGCGAAAGACTAGATATTTTAGAGCGTTTGAAGGATACCCCTTATTTCGGACGGATTGATTTTCGACCAGAGAGAGAAGAGAAGGAGCTGCCAATTTATATTGGGCTTGCCTCTGTTTTGGATAAAGAAGAAAATGATTTCCTAGTCTATGATTGGAGAGCTCCAATAGCGAGTATGTATTACGATTTTCCTCCAGGTCCAGCAAATTACGACACAGTTCAAGGAAATATTTCCGGGGAAATAACACTAAAACGTCAATATATGATAAGAAATGGCGAACTAAAAGGAATGTTTGACACTGGTCTGACAATAGGAGATCATTTATTACAGTCTGTATTGGGGAATCAGGCAAACACAAAAATGAAAAGCATTGTGGCCACTATTCAACGAGAACAGAACCAAATTATTCGTAACGAGAGAAGTAAGGTATTAGTCGTACAAGGAGTTGCTGGAAGTGGTAAGACATCTGCCGCATTACAAAGGGTGGCCTATCTTCTATATCGTTATCGAGAGACCTTAACCTCAGAACAGATTGTCTTATTCTCGCCGAATCCATTGTTCAATAGCTATGTTGCGACAGTATTGCCTGAGCTAGGTGAGGATAATATGCAGCAAATGACTTTTTATCAATACTTACACCTACAGTTAAATGATAGTTTTCAACTAGAAACCCCTTTTGAGCAAATGGAGTACTATTTGCAGGAAAAGGGTGATGATTATACAGCAAGAGTAGAGGCAATGCATTATAAAGCTAGTCTATCCTATAAGCATGTGATCGATGACTATTTAGCACAGCTAGCAAGCAATGGTTTAGTTTTTCGAAATATTACTTTTCGTGGCCAGATTATTATTCCTAAGAAGGCAATCGAACAATATTTTTATCGAACAGAATCCAACCTTTCTATTCCAGAACGTTTGGAAAAAGTTGCTAACTGGTTATTACATCAGTTAAAAAAAGTTGAAAAATACGAAAGAGAAAAGGATTGGGTACTTGAGGAAAGTGAATTGCTGGAAAAAGAAGATTATGTCGATGTCCACCATACATTACAGGAAGAGAATCGGTTCACAGAGGATACCTTTGATGATTATGAACGGGAAGAGGCACTATTAAGAAAAAGGGTGGTAGCAAGTAAATTAAGACCACTTCGTCTCAAAATAAGAAAATTGGCTTTTGTTGACCCATTAAAAACATTTCGAAAATTATTTCAACCTTCTTTCCAAGTTAAGGAGAACATTTCCCTTCCATCACATTGGGAGGAAATATGCCGATTAACAGATAATCATTTAAAGAAGAAATTTTTAACATGGGAGGATGCTCCAGCATATATTTATTTCGAAAAAAGTCTGCTCGGTTTCAACGCACAGCGTACGATCCAGCACTTGTTTATTGATGAAGCACAAGATTACACGCCATTTCAATTTGCTTTATTGAAAAAAATGTTCCCTGTTAGCAGGATGACCTTATTAGGAGATATTAATCAAGCAATCTATGCTCATGCACTAGAAAATGAGACGTTGCTATCTGAGAAATTAGAGGAAAAGCATGAAAGAATTGTATTGACGAAAAGCTATCGATCAACAGAACCGATTGTATCTTTTACGAAAGCTTTTATGCCTAATGGTGATTTGATTGAACCCTTCGAAAGAGAGGGGAATCTTCCTATTCTAATGGAAGTTGAACAAAATGAAATGGCAGAAGAAAAAATGATTTCACAAATACGACTCTTTCGGGATCAGGGCCATGAGACGATTGCCATTGTTGGTAAGACCATGGAGGAATGCCAGCAATTACACGAAAGATTACGCCATCGCATTCCTGTCAGCTTAATGACACAAGAAGCACATACCTTTAGTAAAGGAATTGTGATTATTCCCGCATATCTTGCAAAGGGAATAGAGTTTGATGCTGTTATTCTGAGTAATGCATCTGACAAAAACTTCCATCACGCCTTAGATCGAAATCTGTTTTATACAGCATGCACGAGAGCAATGCATGAGCTTGCACTATTTTCTATTGGACGCCCAAGCCGATTTATAGATGAAGTACCTAAAGCAAGATTCAAGCATTATAAAATTCACGAGATTATGGCGAAAAAATAGTGATCGTTTCAAAACGGTCACTATTTAAATTGAGCTACTTATTTTCATTATCGAGCATTTTGTGGGAAGATAATATCGTAGTGAAACAAAGGGAGGAATGAAAATGGTGAAAAGTTTACAATCCACCACAACGTTAAACAATGGGGTAGAAATGCCTTGGTTTGGTCTTGGTGTTTTCCAAGTGGAAGATGGAGAAGAAGTCATTAATTCTGTAAAATGGGCTCTCGAACATGGCTACAAGAGTATTGATACTGCCGCCGTCTATAAAAATGAAGAAGGTGTAGGACAGGCCATAAAAGAATCAGGAATTCCTCGCGAAGAACTATTTATCACATCAAAGCTTTGGAACAAAGATCAAGGCTATGAAGAAACGTTACAAGCTTTTGAAACGACGTTACAAAAATTAGGTTTAGATTATTTAGATTTATATTTAATCCATTGGCCAGTACCAAAGCAAAATAAATACAAGGAAACATGGAAGGCGATGGAAAAGCTATATCAGGATGGCAAAATTCGTGCTATTGGTGTAAGTAACTTCAAAGAGCATCACTTGGAGGATTTATTAACTGAGGCAAAGATTGTGCCGATGGTAAATCAAGTAGAATTCCATCCACATCTACAACAAAAAAGCTTACATGAATTTTGTAAAAAGCACAACATACAGCTAGAGGCATGGTCTCCCTTAAAGCAAGGTCAAATATTATCTGATGAGACGATAACTAAAATTGCGAAGCATCATGGAAAATCAACCGCTCAGGTTATTTTACGATGGGATCTACAAAAAGAGGTTGTGACAATTCCGAAATCGGTAAAACAACATCGTATTCATGAAAATGCCGATGTGTTCGATTTTGAATTATCAGAAGAAGAGATGAAATTAATTGCTGATCTGAATAAGGAAGAGCGTATCGGACCAGACCCAGATGATTTTGATAAGAGATAATAAAAAA
>JACYYJ010046364.1_pt4 | contig 10593 bp, 10 predicted proteins | sample 8236861 | NCBI WGS metagenome assembly JACYYJ01 (sample SAMN14103086, study PRJNA606662) | landfill metagenome | isolation source: landfill solid waste | place: India:New Delhi, Okhla landfill site | collected 2017-11-05
CGGCGCCACGGCGTGGAGACCTCCGCGATCGCCCATGCCGGCGACGGGAACCTCCACCCCTCCCTCGCCCTCCCCCGCTCCGAGGACCACGCGCCCGGCCAGCTGCCCGCCCCGCTGCTGGCGGCGGCCGACGAGCTGGTCCGCACCGCGCTCGCGCTCGGCGGCACCGTCAGCGGGGAGCACGGCATCGGCACCGCGAAGCGCGGCTGGCTCGACCTCGAGCTCTCCCCCGCCTCCCGCGACCTCCAGCACCGCCTGAAGACCGCCTTCGACCCCCATCAGCTCCTCAACCCCGGGAAGGCCCTGTGATGAGCACGACCGCCCTCGACCCCGCCGCCCTGACCCCGGAGAGCCTCTCCGCGGGGCTGCTCTCCCGACTCGGCGCACGCGAGGACCTCGCCCGCGGCTTCGGCCCCGCCGCCTCTCCCCTGCCCGGCGCCGTCTCCCTCCTCGGCGGCGCGCCGAGTGCCGGGGACCTCCCGCTGGAGGCGCTGCACCGCGCGGCCGAGGACCTCACCTCCGATCCCGCCGCGCTCGTCGGCGCGCTGCAGTACAGCACCCCGGCGGGCATCGCGCCGCTGCGTGAGTGGATCGCGCGCCGTGAGGGCGTGGACGCCTCCCGGGTGCTGCTCACCAACGGCGCCTTCCACGGCCTCTCCCTGCTGTTCGACGCGCTGCTGGACCGCGGCGACCGGATCGTGGTGGAGGACCCGACCTATCCGCTGATCTTCCGGGACCTCCAGCACCACGAGGTCGAGGTGCTGCCCCTGCCGCTCACCGGGGAGGGGCTGGACCTGGACGCCCTCGAGGACCGGCTCGAGGCCGGGGCGCGGCCGAAGCTGCTCTACACGGTGCCCGACTTCCACAACCCGACCGGCCTGATCACCCCGGCTCTGCAGCGCGAGCGGCTGACCGCCCTCGCCGAGCACTACGGCTTCGTGATCGTCTCCGACAACGCCTACGCGGGCCTCGCCTTCCCCGGCATCCAGGTGCCCGAGGACTATCCGACCGACTCGGAGCTCGTGGTGCGCGTGCGCACCTTCTCGAAGATCCTCGGGCCCGGGCTGCGCCTGGGCTATCTGGTGCTGCCGAGCTGGCTCGTCGGCCCCGTGACCCGCCTGCGCGCCAACCAGGACCAGCACTCCTCCGTGCTGGTGCAGTCGGTGGTCGAGCGGGTCGTCGGCGCCGGGGGACACGAGCCGCTCGACGGAGGACTCGACGCGATCGCGGACCGCGCCCGCACCCGCTACGCCCTCCGCGCCGACCTCCTCGCGCACCTGCTCGAGACCGGTGTGCCCGGCGGCGTGCGCATCGAGCAGCGCACCGGCGGGATCTTCCTGTGGACGCGGGTGCTGGACGACGGGATCGACCTCGCCGCGGCGCAGCGCCTGGCCCGCGAGCGCTTCGGCACCGACATGGCGCTGGGCCGGTACTTCTTCCTCACCGGGGACGACGAGGACCACGGCCGCCTGCGCGTGGGCATCAGCCACCTCGACGAGGCCGCGCTGACCGACGGCGCCGAGCGCCTGATCGCCGCCCTGACCGCCCCCGAGGCCCGACGATGAGCGCCCGCCGCCCCGCGCCGGGACCCGTCGGACCGCCGGAGGACGGGGCCCCGATCGACGGGCGCGCGATCACCGCACGCCCCGACGGGCCGAGCCGCCGCCGTCTGCTGCAGGGCCTCGGCGCCGGTGCGCTCGGCCTCGCCGCGCTGCCCCTGGCCGGCTGCGCCCTGGACGGCGCCCTCGCCGACGGGGGCGGCAGCGGCGACGCGGGAGACGACCTCGAGCTCTCCTTCCTCATCTCGAACCTCGACGGCGGCTGGGTCCCCTCCAAGAGCGCGATCTCCAGCTACGAGGCGAACGTGTGGCAGCAGCTGACCGACAAGCTCGTCCACACCGATCCCGAGGGAGCCGTCACCCCCTGGATCGCGACGCACTGGGAGCAGAACGAGGAGGCGACCGAGTACGTGCTGCACCTGCGCGAGGGCGTCACCTTCTCCGACGGCACCCCGCTGGACGCCGAGGCGGTGCTCGCGAACCTCGAGGCCTGGGCCGTCGGCCGCCCCGACGAGGGCCTGGCGCGGGTGGGACTGTTCCCCGGCGGCACCTACGAGGGCGCCGAGGCGCTGGATCCGCTGACCGTGCGGGTCACCTTCACCGCGCCGACGCTGTCCTTCCTGCCTACCCTCGGCTATCACGGCTGCCAGCTGATGGCCCCCTCCTCCCTCGCCCTCTCCCTCGAGGAGCAGGCCGACCTGGCCCGCCAGATCGGCTCGGGACCCTTCGTGCTGGAGAGCTGGGAGCCGCGGCAGCGGGTGCGCCTGGTGCGGCGCGAGGACTACGACTGGGCGCCCGAGGCGCTCGGTGCGAGCGGGCCGGCGCAGCTCGCCGCGATCACCTTCACGGTCCTGCCCGACGACACCCTGCGCGCCTCGGCCGCCAGGGCCGGCCAGACCGACCTCTCCTACAACGTGAACCCGCAGGTGCTGGATACCTTCACCGAGGCCGGCTTCGTGATCGAGGTGCCCCGCTATCTCGGCTTCGTGCACGGCTACAGCCTGCGCACGCAGGTCGCGCCCTTCGATGACGTGCGGGTGCGGCAGGCCGTCACCCGCGGCATCGACCGCGCCGAGATCCTCCGCACCGTGTTCACCGACGCCTGGCAGCCGGCGACCAGCTGGCTGCAGGCCGGGGTGCCGGAGACCACCGATCTCACCGAGCTGTTCTCCTACGATCCCCAGCTCGCCGCGCGCCTCCTCGACGAGGCGGGTTGGACCGGCCGGAACGAGGACGGCTTCCGGGAGAAGGACGGGGTCGAGCTGGGCTTCACCATCTACCCGACCCCGTATCTCACCGGCTCCGTCCCGGAGGCGGAGCTGATCTCCCAGCATCTGGGACGTCTCGGGATCCGTGTGGCCACCCAGAAGCTCGACATCCCCACCTGGACCGAGCGGGTCACCAACAACCCCGAGCAGGGCGTGAACGAGGTGACGCGCAGCTTCGTGGACGTCGGCACGGTCGCCGGGGTGATCACCGACGAGGGCGAGGACTGGTTCCAGACCGGCTCCTCCGATGCGGAGCTGGTGCGGCTGCGGGACGAGGTCGCCGGCGCCGCGACCCGCGAGGAGCGGGCGCCGCTGGTCGAGGAGCTCTCCCGCCACGTGCTCGAGCAGGCGTACTTCATCCCGCTCGAGCAGAACGTGCAGCGCATCTACGTCCAGTCCCCCGAGCTGACCGGTATCACCTTCAACGCGGTCGCGATCCCCTCCTACCACGCCGCCCGCAAGGAGCCCTCATGAGCGTCCTGACCCCCAGCGCCCCGGGCGGGCCGACGGGGACCCCCGCGGCCCCGTCGGCCGCCGCGCGCACCGCCCGCCGCTACGCGTCCTTCGCGCTGCGTCGCACAGGGCAGGCGCTGATCGTGGTGGTGCTCGCCTACGTGCTCGTGTTCGCGGTCCTCGCCGCGATCCCGGGCGATCCGATCTCCGCGCAGCTGGACGACCCCCAGGCCGGGTACAGCGAGGCGGAGAAGGCGCAGATCCGCGCCTTCCACGGCCTGGACCGGCCCGTGCTGGTCCAGCTCGTCGTCTCGCTGGGCCATGCGCTGACGGGCGACCTGGGCACCTCGCTGTCGACCGCGCAGCCGGTCACCGCGATGCTCGGCGCCGCGATCCCCTCGACCCTGGCGCTGGCCGCGACCGCGCTCGCGCTCGCCGTGCTCATCGCCGCGGTGCTGGGCCTGGCCTCGCGCCTGTTGCCCGAGGGCCCGGCGAACGCGCTCGTGCGCGCCCTGCCCTCGGTGTTCCTGTCCACCCCGAACTTCCTCATCGGCCTGGTGCTGATCCAGGTGCTCGCGGTGACGCTGGGGCTGTTCAGCCTCGTCGAGCCGCACAGCCCCGGCTCCACCCTCGCCGCCGCCCTGACCCTCGCGATCCCGGTCTCCGCGCAGATCGCGCAGGTGTTCATCACGGCGCTGGACGAGGCGGCCGGTCAGGACTACGCCGAGGTCGCCCTCGCGCGCGGCCTGCGGCCGGCGGAGGTGGTGGTGCGGCACCTGCTGCGCCCCTCCCTGCTGCCGACGGTGACGATCATCGGGCTCGTGCTCGGCGAGGTCCTCGGCGGCTCCCTGATCACCGAGGCGATCTTCGGCCGCTCCGGCGTGGGCACGCTGGTGCAGAAGGCGGTCGCCGCGCAGGACGTGCCGGTGCTGCTCGCGGCCGTGGTGCTCTCCGCGCTGGTGTTCGTGGTGGTGAACCTCGTGATCGACCTGCTCTACCCGCTGCTGGACCCGCGCCTGCGCGGGAAGGAGGATCTGCGATGAGCGTCCTGGATGCCGCCCCCGGCCCGGTCGCCGGCGGTCCCGTCGCCGCCGCGACGGCCCCGGCCCGTGCCCTCTCCCGTCGTCTCCCGCCCGCGAGCGTGCTGGCGAGCCTCGCCGTGCTCGCCGTCGTGCTCCTGTGGTCGCTGGCCCCGGGCCTGGTCACGGGGCACGATCCCGCCGTCGGCGTGCCGGACGACAAGTTCACCGCGCCCGGCGCCGGGTACTGGCTGGGCACCGACCACCTGGGCCGGGACCTGCTCACCCGCATCGTCCACGGCTCCGCCTCCTCGATGACCAGCGCCCTGATCGCGGTCGCGATCGGCGTGCTCGCCGGCGGGCTGCTGGGCCTGCTGGGCGGGTACCTGGGCGGCTGGGTCGACGCGGTGATCGGCCGCGTGGTCGAGGTGCTCCTGGCGATCCCGGGCTTCCTGCTCGCGGTGGTGATCGTGACCGCGCTCGGCTACGACACCCGCAATGCGGCGATCGCGACCGGCGTCTCGGCGGTGGCGGTGTTCGCGCGGCTGATGCGCTCGGAGGTGCTGCGGGTGCGCACCAGCGTGTTCATCGAGGCGGCCCGCCTCAGCGGCGCCTCGGCCGGATACGTCCTGCTGCGCCATGTGCTCCCGAACGCGGTGCGCCCCGTGCTCTCGCTCGCGGTGCTCCAGTTCGGCATCGCGATCCTGGTGATCGCCGGGCTCGCCTTCCTCGGCTACGGCGATCCGCCGCCCGCCTCCGACTGGGGCCTGCTCGTCTCCGACGGCCGCGAGCACCTCCTGCACGCCCCGTGGCTCGTGATCGCCCCGGGCCTCGTCATCGCCGTCGTCGTGCTGTCCGTGAGCCGCCTGTCCAGCTGGCTCGACCTCGGGAGGAACCGATGAACTCCACTGCCGCATCCACCACTGCCGCATCGACCACCGCCGAGGCTCCCGACGCCACCGCGGCGGCGGCCGACACCGCCGCCCCTGCCCCGCCGCTGCTGCAGGTCGAGGACCTGCGCGTCGCCTACGGCCCCGCCGAGGTGGTCCACGGGGTCTCCTTCGCCGTCGGCGCGGGCCGTGCCCTCGCCCTGATCGGCGAGTCCGGCTCGGGCAAGTCCACGATCGCGCGGGCCGTGCTGCGCCTGCTCGGCACCCGCCGCGCCCGCGTGGACGGGTCGATCCGGATCGAGGGCCGCGAGGTGACGGGCCTGCGCGAGCGGGAGTTCCTGCCGCTGCGCGGGAGGGTGCTGGGCTTCGTGCCGCAGGACCCGGGCTCCTCCCTGAACCCGGTGCGCACGATCCGGGTCCAGGCCCTCGAGGCGGCGGCGCTCGTGCCCGGCGCCCGTCGCAGCGAGGAGCGCGAGGCGCTCGTGCACGCGGCGCTCGAGCGGGTGGGCCTGCCCGAGCCGGGACGGATCCTCGACTCCTTCCCCCATCAGCTCTCCGGCGGGCAGCTGCAGCGGGTGCTGATCGCGCTCGCGATCCTGCCCGGCCCGCGGCTCCTGATCGCCGACGAGCCCACCAGCGCCCTCGACGTCACCGTCCAGAAGCAGATCCTCGACCTGCTCGACGAGCTGCGGGCCGAGCTCGGGATCGGGATCCTGCTGATCACCCACGACCTCGCCCTCGCCGCCTCCCGCGCCGACGAGGTGGTGGTGCTGCAGCAGGGCGAGGTGCAGGAGGCCGGCCCCACCGCGACCGTGTTCACGACGCCGCGCGCCGAGTACACCCGCACGCTGCAGGCCGACGTGCCGGGGCTGAACCCGGACCGCTTCGCGCCGCTGCGCGCCGAGCGGGACGCGCGCCACCCGGCCGGCAACGCGCACGTCGAGGCAGGCCGCATCTCCCGCACCTTCCGCACCCGCGACCGGGAGGTGCGCGCCCTCGCGGACGTCTCCTTCGCGATCCCCCGCGGCCGCACCCACGCGCTGGTCGGCGAGTCCGGCTCGGGGAAGTCCACCGCGGCCCGGGCGCTGCTGGGGCTCGAGACGCTGGATGCCGGCGCCCTCTCCGTCGGCGGCCGTCCCGTCGACCCCGCCGATCCCGTCGGGCTGCGTGCGCTGCGGCGCGACCTGCAGCTCGTCCACCAGAACCCCTTCACCTCGCTGGACCCGCGCTTCACCGTCGAGCGGATCGTGCGCGAGCCGCTCGAGCACTACAAGGTCGGCGACCGCGCCGACCGGGCGGAGCGGACGGCATGGGCGCTCGAGGCGGTGCGCCTGCCCGAGGCGCTGCGCAGCCGGCGTCCGGGGGCGCTCTCGGGCGGGCAGCGGCANNATCGCCCGCGCCCTCGCGCTGCGTCCCGAGGTGCTCGTGCTCGACGAGCCGACCAGCGCCCTGGACGTGACGGTGCAGGCCTCGATCCTCGAGGTGCTCGCCACGCTGCAGCGGGACCTGGGCCTGACCTACCTGTTCATCTCGCACGACCTCGGCGTGGTGCGGCAGTTCGCCGACACCCTCACCGTGCTCCGCCGCGGCGAGGTGGTCGAGTCCGGGATCGTCGAAGAGGTCTTCGCCGCCCCGCGCGAGGAGTACACGCGCCGGCTCATCGCCTCGATCCCCGCCCGCCAGGACGTGGGGGCCAGCGCATGACCACCACCGCCTCCTCCCTCGCCGTCCTGCCGGGCGGTCGGATCCTGACCTGGGCCGACACCGACTGGGACGACCCGCGCGGCGCAGCGCTGCGGGAGTCGATGGACGTCGAGCTCTCGCCCCGCTACGCGGCCCTGCGCCAGGGCTCCCCTCGCCCGGCCCCGCCGAGCGCCGAGGACGTGGCCGTGGTGGTGCTCGCGCTCGTGGACGGGAAGCCCGCCGCGACCGGGACGCTGCGCCGCCTGCCGGACCGCTGGGAGGTCAAGCGCCTGGTCGTCGACGCGGACCATCGGAGGCTGGGCCTCGCGAGCCGGATCCTGGCCCGGCTCGAGGACGCGGCCCGGGACCGCGGCGCGGACGAGCTGTTCCTCCAGACCGGCAACCGCCAGCCCGAGGCGATCGCGCTCTACGAGCGCGAGGGCTGGGAGCGGATCGACGTGTTCGCGCCCTACGACCCGGCCGACGGGATCAGCGTGTGCTTCCGGAAGGCGCTGCACGGGCGGCGGTGACCGCCATGCATCGACTGGCGCTCACTCGGTCCACGGGTCGAAGAGGGCGACCGGCACACTGGCGAAGTCCTTGATGTTCCGTGTGACGAGGGTGAGCCCGTGGACGAGAGCTGTCGCCGCGATCAGGGCGTCCATCTCGGGCATCGGGTCGGGGACGTGCAGAGCCGCCGCCGCGACCGCGACCTCGTCGTCGACGGGCAGCACCCGCCCGGCGAAGGACGCCCGCACGTCCTCATCGAGCCATCGTCGCAGCGGCCCGGCTCCTGCGGGATCGACGCGTTCATTCCGGCGGACTCCGCGCTCCAGCTCCAGCAGGGTGACGGCGCTCAGATGGAGGTCGGCGATCACCTGCTCCTGCAGCCAGGCCATCAGAGCCGGGGACCGTCGCGCACGAGCGTCGCTGAGGACGTTCGTGTCCAGCAGGTATCTCACAGGTCGTCCTCCCGAGGCACCTCGACGCGCCTCGGCGGCAGGTCGAGGTAGATGCCCTCCGTTCCCCGTGCCCAGAGTCGATCCCCGAGGCGCTCGCGGGCGCCGCTCAGCCGATCGAACTCCTCGGCCGTCAGGAGCACGTGCGAGCGCCGACCGTGGTCGGTGATGGTCACCGGTCCGTTCTCGGCTGCGCGCTTCGCCGCCGAGACGTCGCGGTTGAACTCCCGGCTCGTGAACGTGGTCGCCATGGCGCCCTCTCCCTTCGACATGTACCTTCAGTAGGTATTTTACGAGGGGTCGAGGCGGGGCGCCAGAGTCATGACAGCTGTCATGGAATCGGGCGAATCGCCCCCGCGCCGCGCGCGAGGTGCCACGATCTGGGAATGGCTCTCGCCGACAGAGATTCCATCCCCCTCCCCTCCGCCCGCTCGCTCCTCGTCAACAGCCTCGTCGCCGCGCTGATCGCGAGCGCGCTGATGATCCTTCTGCACGAGCTCGTCCATCTCGTCACCGGCCTCGTGTTCGGACACGGCGGGACCCTGTACCCCTTCGGCGTCCTCCACCACGGCGATCTCACCGTCACCGCGGAGGTCGTGGCCCTGCTCGCCGGGCCGGCGTTCAGCCTCGTCACCGGCATCCTGCTGCAGCGGTGGACCCCGCTGCGGCAGCGCGGGGACCTCGCCCACCTGGTCTGGGTCTGGTTCGCCTTCGTGTCCGTGCAGGAGGGCGTGACCTACCTGTGCTTGACTCCGTTCGGTGCCGGGGACACCGGCATGGCGGCGCAGCTGATGGGCCTGCCGGTGGTCGCGCAGTTCGCGCTGCTGGGCGTGGGCGTCGGCGGCATGTTCGCCAATGCCTGGGCCTTCGCCCCGCACATGGCGCGCTTCGCGGGCGAGGACCCCGTGCGGCGCAACGCCGTGACGCTGTTCCCCTGGCTGTGGGGGATGATCGCCTCGGTGCTGCTGGCTCTGCTGTATCTCGTGCTCAGCGGGGCGGAGATGGGAGCGGGCGAGCAGATCGCGATCCTCGCGGCTGGCACCGCCACCTTCGTCTTCGCGCCGATGGCGCACCTCTTCTCCCGCTGGGTGCGCGAGGTGGGCGCCGAACCGCTGCGACTGCGCGCGGTGCCGGTCATCGGCCTCGTGGTGCTCGCGGCGATGATCGCCGGGAACATCGCGCTGAGCACCGGGCTCGACGTCGGCTGAGCGGCGGAGACGGACAGGGTCGGCGGTCGGGGCCGACGCACCTCAGCCCAGCAGCCGCATGACCCGTGCATCGGAGCCGGCGAGCGCGGCGCGGTCGAAGGTGGCGCCCGCGGCGAGGAGCTCGTCGGCCCCGGTCGCCTCGAGCACCCGCTCCACCCGAGGCCGCAGGCTCGCGGGGCTGCCCGCCCAGGCCTTACCGAGCCCCTTCTCCACCCGGTCGCGCTCGCGCGAGGAGAGCCCCTGTGCCCGAATGCGGGCCGGGTCCTCCAGTGGAGGGAACGCGCCGGTCTCCCGGGAGCGGACCATCGCCCACACCTCGGGGAGCGCGAGCTCGCGGGCCTCGGCGTCGGTGTCGGCCACCAGCAGGTCCATCGAGACCATCACGTGCGGGACGCTGCCGCGGTGCGGGCGGAACTCGCGCCGGTAGGCGGCGACGCGCTCGCCCACGTCGTCGGCACGCAGGACGGGCCCGCCGAGCACCACGCCGAGGCCGAGCCGGGCGGCGATGCCGAGCCCGGCACCGGTGGCGAGCAGGTGCATCGGCGGGGGCTCCGTCGCGACGGGCCGGGCGGTGAGCGGCGCGGTGCCCTCGAGCAGGTCGCGCACCTGCCCCACCTCCGCCGCGAAGTCCTCCGTGCTCGCCTCGGTGCGTCCCAGCGCCTCGCGGACCGGGGCGGTGAAGCCGAGGGAGCGGCCGAGCCCGAGGTCGATGCGTCCCGGCGTGAGCGCCTCGAGCATCAGGAACTGCTCGGCGACGACGAGGGGGCGGTGGTTCGGCAGCATCACCCCGCCGGAGCCGAGCCGGATCCGCGCGGTGCGCTGCCCGATCGCGGCGAGCAGCACGGCCGGGGCGCCGCTGGCGATGCCCGGCACGGTGTGGTGCTCGGCGACCCAGAAGCGGTGGTATCCGAGCTGCTCGGCGGCGACTGCCCGCTGGACGCTGTCGGCGAGGGCGGCCTGTTCGTCGCGGCCGGCGCGCGTGCGGGAGCGGTCGAGCAGGGAGATCCTCATGTCGCCGGGAACGCATCCGGGGTGCGGAAGCTTCCCGCCGACGGGGTCGAGAACCTCTCACCCTGCGCCCTCCCCGCCCCACGCCCGCGTCGATAGCCTGAGCAGTATGAACGCTCCTCACGTGCCCCTGTCGATCCTCGATCTCGTCTCCATCTCCGACGGCCAGAGCACCCGCGACGCCATCGCCGCCTCGATGGAGGGCGCGCAGGCCGCGGACCGGCTCGGCTACGAGCGGTACTGGTTCGCCGAGCACCACAACACCGACTCCCTCGCCTCCTCGGCGACCTCGCTGCTGATCGACCGCGCCGCCTCGATGACGCAGCGGATCCGCGTCGGCTCCGGCGGGATCATGCTCCCGAACCACTCGCCGCTGGCGGTGATCGAGCAGTTCGGCACCCTCGTGCAGTTCCACGGCGACCGGATCGATCTCGGCCTCGGCCGCGCGCCCGGCACCGACCAGCTCACCGCGCAGCTGCTGGCCCGCACCTCCGCCGAGCCCGGCGCCTTCATCGCCGCGGTCGAGCAGATGCGGGACTGGTCCCG
>JACYYJ010104926.1_pt1 | contig 10592 bp, 9 predicted proteins | sample 8236861 | NCBI WGS metagenome assembly JACYYJ01 (sample SAMN14103086, study PRJNA606662) | landfill metagenome | isolation source: landfill solid waste | place: India:New Delhi, Okhla landfill site | collected 2017-11-05
GGCCTGCAGTCGCTGCCGATGGCCATGCTTCCCGACGTCATCTCGCACGACGAGCGCACCACCGGTCCCGGTCAAGCCGGAACGTTCACGGGGATCTGGACGGCCGGCGAGACGGTCGGATTCGCCCTCGGCGCGACCGCCGTCTCACTCGTGCTCACCGTGACCGGATACGTCTCGCGCGTCGCGGACGAGCGTGTCATTCAGCCGGATGCCGCGGTCGCCGGCATTGTGTTGAGCTTCAGCATCCTCCCCGCTGTGCTGATGGCGCTCAGTCTCATCCCGCTCGCGCGATATCGTCTGCGTCGCCACGATATCGATGCGCTCCGCACCCGGCACGGGAGCCCGGCATAGGCTGGACGTACCCGCACGAAGGAGATGCCGATGACGTCAGCCACCGCGAACCCAGCAACCGGCCTCGAAGACGAGCAGCGTGATCGCCTGGACGCGGCGATCGACGAACTCGCAACCGGCGCGCGGACCTGGTCTGCTCTCTCGCTCGGTCAGCGTGCGACGCTGCTGCGTGCCGTTCGCACCGGCGTCGCAGCAGCGGCGGAGGAGTGGGCGCTCGCGGCTGCGGCATCCAAGGGTCTGGGCGCAACCCACCCGCTGCGCGGTGAGGAGTGGCTGTCCGGCCCGTACAGCGCCCTCGGCGCACTGGACGCGTATATCGAGACGCTGATGCGACTGGCCGACGGACGCAATCCGCTCGAGGGCGTCCGCGTCGATCGCGCCCCCGGCGGACGCACCCGCGTGCACGCGTTCCCTCTGACCGGCATCGACAAGGTGCTGCTGTCGGGGTTCAGCGGCGAGGTGTGGCTCGAACCCGGCACGACGCCACGAGCCGCACGCGCGGGCGCGGGGCTCGCCCAGCGCACACCGACCGATTCGGGCGGTGTGGGGCTCGTGCTCGGCGCGGGCAACGTCACATCGATTCCCGTACTCGATGTCCTCTACGAACTGCTCGCGCACAACCGCACTGCGCTGTTGAAGGTGAATCCCACCCAGGATGCGCTGGTGCCGGTCTTCGAGCACGCGTTCGCACCGCTGATCGAGCCGGGGTTCCTACGCATCGTGCGCGGCGGCGGAGAGGTGGGCGCATACCTCACCGCGCACCCGACGCTCGCCCACGTGCACATCACCGGGTCAGCCGCGACGTTCGACGCGATCACCTGGGGCACGGGAGCGGCGGGAAAGCGTCGGCGACGCGAGAACCGTCCGCTCCTGAAGAAGCCGATCACAGCAGAACTCGGCGGCGTCTCGCCGATCATCGTCGTACCCGGCGAATGGTCCGAGGCCGATCTCACGTTCCAAGCCGAGCACATCGCCACGATGCGATTGCAGAACGGCGGACACAACTGCATCGCCGGTCAGGTCGTGATCATGTCATCCGACTGGGCACAGGCGGATGCTTTTCGCGCGGCGCTTCGCAGCGCATACGCCAAGGCACCGGAGCGTCCGATCTGGTATCCCGGCTCGGATGAACGGATGCAGCAGGCGGGCGAGGACTACCCGGATGCACTGGTGCTGGGCGACCGGTTCCTCATCGAGATCGGCGCTGGAGGCGATTCGAGTGCGCTGCAGAACACCGAGTACTTCGCTCCGGTGCTCGGCGTGGTCGAGCTCGCCGGAACCGGGCAGGAGTTCCTCGACGCTGCTGTGAGGCACGCCAATGATGAACTGCAAGGGACGCTCGGCGCGAACCTGCTGATCGATCCGGCGACGCAGAAGGCGCTCGGTACCGGGTTCGATCGCGCCGTCGCCGACCTGCGCTACGGTTCGATCGCGATCAACGCATGGACGGCGCTGGGATTCATCCTCCCCACACTCACCTGGGGCGCGTTCCCCGGCAACACGCCGGGCGATGTCGGCAGCGGAATCGGTGTCGTGCACAATGCGCTGCTGCTGGACCGGGTCGAGCGGTCGATCGTTCGTGGCCCGTTCCGTCCGTTCCCGCGGTCGCTGCCGGTGGTGAACGGCGGCGGCCGGTTCACGATCCTGCCGAAACCGCCGTGGTTCGTCACCGCGCGCACCGGTGCGGTCGTCTCGGAGGGGCTGACCCGCTTCCGCGCCAACGGCGGGATGCTGGGGCTGGCCAAGACCCTCGTGCAGGCGCTGCGCGCCTGAGCACTAGTCGTCGGCGAACAGGTCGGTCGCGTCGCGGAGCGCCTGTTGGATGCCGGGTTCGGATGCCGCGTGCCCGGCGTCGTCGACCACCACGAACTCTGCCTCGGGCCACGCCCGGTGCAGGTCCCAGGCCGTCATCATCGGAGTTCCCACGTCGTAACGGCCCTGCACGATGACGGCCGGGATGTGCCGGATCCGATCGACACCGGCGATCAGCTGACCTTCGTCGAGCCAGCCTCGGTTCAGGAAGAAGTGGTTCTCGATCCGTGCGAGCGCGAGAGCGGCCGACGGATCGGTCATCGCGGCGACCAAATCCGGGTTCGGCCGGAGCGTGACGATCGACGCCTCCCACTTCGCCCAGGCCACGGCCGCAGGAACATGCACCGCCGGATCGGGGTCGCTCAACCGGCGGTGATATGCCTCGGTCATCCGGTTCCTCTCCAGCACCGGGATTGGAGCGATGAACTCCTCCCACTGGTCGGGAAAGAGCGCGGCTGCTCCCCCGTCGCAGAACCATTCCAGCTCTGCGCGTCGAAACGTGAAGATGCCCCGCAGGACCAGTTCTGTGACAGCATCCGGGTGGGCCTGCGCGTAGGCGAGCGCAAGCGTACTCCCCCATGACCCGCCGAAGACCTGCCACTTCTCGATACCGAGGTTCTTGCGCAGCAGCTCCATATCGGCGATCAGATACGCCGTCGTGTTGAAGCGCAGGTCGGCGGTGGGCTCACTGACGTGCGGGGTGCTCTTGCCGCAGCCGCGCTGATCGAACAGCACGATGCGGTACTTCTCCGGATTGAAGAACTGCCGCTGCCAGGCCGAGACGGCGCCGCCCGGGCCGCCGTGCAGGAACACCACGGGCTTGCCGTCGGGATTGCCGCTGACTTCCCAGGCGATGCGCTGTCCGTCGCCGACGAGCAGCATCCCGCTGTCGTACGGCTCGATCGGCGGATACAGTGCATCCGTGTTCATGTTCTTCCCCCGGTGAATCGATTTCAATCGTCTTTGACGATCACTTCACCGTATCGCGGGCGGCGGCCGACCCACGGCACCACGACGAGGTTCAGGACACCAGATCGATGCTCACCGCAGGGGCGAAGGTGTCACACACGCCCAGCCCGTTCTGATACCCGTTGGCGAACCAGTACTGGCGATTATCACTCGAACCGTGCGTGAACGACTCCGGATTCGAGAAGCCCGACATCTCCTGGATGTGATCGTCTCCGACGACCAGCGCGGCGTTCAGCGCGTCCGTCAACTGCGCCTCGGTAGGCTCCTGCAAGTAGTGCGTTCCGTTCTCGTCGGTCTGCGACGCGGCATCGGCCAGCCAGGCGCCGGCGTAGCAGTCGGCCTGCAGCTCGATGCGCACGCCGTCGCTGCCGGAACCGGTCTCGCGGCCGGAATGCGCGTCCATCACTCCGGTGATGTTCTGGATGTGATGACCCCACTCGTGCCCCACGATGTAGAGCTGCGCCAGTTCACCGGCGGATGCATCGAACTGCTGCCGCATGATCTGGAAGAAGCCGGGGTCGATGTAGACGCCCTGCTCGGGCGGGCAGTAGAACGGACCCACCGAGTTGGATGCCATGCCGCACTGCGTAGATGTCTGCCCATTGAAGACGTACAGCTGCGGAGGCGTATAGCCCTCGACGTGCTGGGCCCAGTAGTCATCCAGCAGCACTTGGGCGCCGGCCATGCGGCAGTCGTCCTGCGTGTTCGCATCCTCGCCGGTCTCGCACGCGAGCGCCGTGCTCTCGCTCGAGGATGGCGCCCCGCCGCCCTGTGTGGCTCCACCACCCAGAAGGCCGGTCAGATCGATACCGAGCAGGGGCCCGGCGATCAGGGCGATGATGCCCAGCAGACCCGCACCGCCGACCCCGGCGATGGCCGCGGTTCGTCCTGGGCGCCGGGTGCGATGGCCCGAGATGTCGGCATCGGGGTTGAACGTCATGGGATGAGAGTACCCCTGCGTCCGCGGCGCACGTAGGCTGATTCTCATGGCGACCACGATCACGATCACTGGTGCGGGTGGACAGATCGGCTACGCACTTCTCTTCCGCATCGCCGCCGGAGACATGCTCGGCCCGGACGAGCCTGTTTCGCTGCGACTGCTTGAGATCCCGCAGGGCATGAAGGCTGCCGAAGGCGCGGCGCTGGAGCTCCACGACGGCGCGTTCGACCTGCTCGAGAGCATCGAGGTGACCGATGATGCGGCCACCGGATTCGACGGTTGCAACATCGCTCTGCTCGTGGGAGCCCGGCCTCGCGGTCCCGGCATGGAACGCGCCGACCTTCTCGCCGCCAACGCGGGGATCTTCGGGCCGCAGGGCGCGGCGATCGCGGCCAGGGCCGCGTCCGACGTAAGGGTCACGGTCGTGGGCAACCCTGCCAACACGAACGCGCTCATCGCCGCGGCATCCGCTGACGGGGTTCCCGCCGACCGCTTCACCGCGCTCACCCGGCTCGACGAGAACCGGGCCAGGGCACAGCTCGCTGCGGCGCTCGACGTCCAGGTCTCACGCATCCGTCGCGTACCGATCTGGGGCAACCACTCGGCGACACAGTTCCCCGATGTCACGCACGCGACCGTCGACGGCCGCCCGGTGCTCGATGCTCTCGCCGAGCGGGTGGACGACGTACCGCGATGGCTCGAGGAGACGTTCATCCCCCGGATCGCGAAGCGCGGCGCGGAGATCATCGAGGTGCGCGGTTCGTCGTCGGTGGCATCCGCCGCGAACGCGGCCATCGAGCACACCCGCGACTGGGTGCACGGAACAGATGACTGGACCAGCGCCGGTGTCGTCTCGCGCGGTGAGTACGGCGTGCCAGAGGGAATCGTCTCGTCGTTCCCCGTGCGCGCGACAGGCGGCGAATGGCAGATCGTCGAGGGTCTCGAGGTGAGCGAGTGGGCGCGTGGACGCATCGATGCGTCGGTCGCGGAGCTGGTCACCGAGCGTGACGCGGTGCGTGCGCTCGGAGTGCTGTGACGCACCACCGAAACAGGGCAGAATGGATGCCGGAGGTGCGGTATGAGTGACATGAACGCGTCTGCGGATGCTGCGCTGACCAGCCCGCTGAATCTGCCGCACGCCGCGGCATCCTGTCCCAAGTGCTTGGCGAACCTCGATCACGACTGGTGGTCCGCCCGGCCGGCGGCTGCTCGGCTGGTCGGACTGGTTGTCGTCCGTGACGGGATGCCGTCGGTCACCGAGCAACGCGAGCAGCTGACCCGATTCGGCGTTCCGATCGAGGGGTTCCGGCATCCCGCTCCCGAAATCCTGGAGACCTGGGGCGACCGACTCACCCGGCTGCTGGACACTCTGCAGCGCGGCGATGTGCTCGTGGTCGCGAACGTCCACGCGCTCGGCCATGATCGCGACGAAGAGACCCGAACGGTGACCGCCCTGCGCAACCGCGGAATCATGGTGAAGGTGCTCGGACACCACGCCCGACACCTGGCCGACGCCGCACGCTGACCCTAGTCGCCCTCGTCCTCGTTCTGCAGCCGCAGCGCCTCGTCGTCGAGGAGCGGCAGGTCTGCCCGGGTGACCACCTGCGAGGTCACCGCATATTCGACCAGGCGCGCACGCCGGTTGGTGGCGAGCTTGCCCGGTCCGCCGCGCAACCCCTGCACTCCCATGCGATCGAGCTTGTCGCAGACGTTGTCGAGCTTGCGGTTGAACTTGCTCATGCTCCATCCGAGGCGCTTGGCGGCGTCGCTCGATGACGGCAGCTCGTTCATGCTCACGCCTTCACGTCGCAGCATGGGTTCGGCAAGGGCGACGATCAGCTGTTTCTGCAGCGCCGTGAAGCTCGCCGGCATGACCGTCGTCTCGCCGCTCATCGACACTTCGACGTGGCGCGACACGTCGTACGGAGCCTCCTCAGTGTGCAGGCTCAGTTCGTACGTCACAGGGCCCGCCGTGAACACGATCACGTTGCGTTCGAAGACGAGCGGCATCCGCGCGCCGGGCGATAGCCAGGACTGCACCGCACCACCTGCGCTCGACACGGTCGCGGCGAGCCGCACTCCGACGTTGGCCAACCACCACAGACCGTCATGGTGCTGCAACTCGAGGAAGTGCCGGTGCAGATAGGGATTGTCGTCGATCTCGAGGTCGCCCTCCCGCCCGACGATGAAAGATCTGTCGGCAGGGAGTTCATGCCACTCCCCGGCGAATTCCAGATGCAGCGGCGATGGTCCGCGTGCCGTTTTCGCTTCGGCATCCTCGTCACTCGCCGCGGCAACATCCGTTTCTGTCACTTTCGACCCCCTCGGCGAATATCCTGCCACGCGGAAGCCGTTCGGGTGTGCTCAGTCAGGCGGTATGCGCCCGATTCTCCTCCAGATTCCGCCGGGCCCACCGCTCCGTGCGTCGGTGCGGGGGGTCATTCGACGCACTCCCGCACAGGTTCGGATGCGCGCCCGTCGCTGCGGCGCAGCATGACGTCGACGCACACCTGTCCGGTTGCCGCTCCCTCGAAGGTCACGGTCGTCTCATCGGTGGTCTCCGCCGCACCGGCCCCGGCCAGGTCGACCGTGTTCCAGAGGTAGAGGTCGCCGTCCTCGGGCGCGGGGTTGGTCCAGCTGAAGGTGATCGCCGTACCGGTGCGCGTGCCGGTCAGCTCGTCCACGCGGGGCACCGCGTCGGACACCGGATCCTGCGGGACGACCTCCTGCGTCGCGACCGGCTCCGGCTCGCCTGCGCCGGCGAGCATGTTGACGCCGACCATGGCGGCAGCGACGAGTACCACGGCGACGACGGCCAGAGTGACCCACAGGCCGATACGGGGCTTCGTCCTGTTCGGCCCAAGGTCTGGCGACAGGGCCGGCGCAGCGGGAGCGGCCGGCGCCGGCGCGTGCGGAGAGAGGGTGCGCGGGCCGCGCAGCACCGTGCGCTCGTCGTCGACCGACGCGGATGCCGGGGCGGACGAGGCCGGGCGCATGACCGTGACCTCGACAGGAGCCGCCACAGGTTCGGCGGGCTCCGCCGGCGCGAACCGCGGACCGGGATCGACCGGCGGAGCCGGCTGCGGAGCGCCGAACGGACGAGTCGTCGCGGACGGCCGCGTGCTTCCGGCATCCGGTTCGATGCTCACGATGTCGCGCACCCTCGTCAGGCCGTCGGCCTCGTCCTCCAGGTCTTCTGCGACCGGATGATCGTCGATGATGTCGATCGGCGTGACCGAATGGGTGAGCTCGATCTGGACCTTCTGCAGCGCCCGCGCGAAAGCGACGGCGCTGGGGAACCTCGCGTCAGGTTTCTTGGCCATAGCGCGCTCGAGGACCTGCTGCAGGCTCCCGGGCGAGTCAGGACGCGAAAGCGGCACGAGCGGAGCTCGCTCGATGCGCTCGATCAGGTCTGCTCCCGAGTTGCGCTCCCCCGGGCGTTCGAACGGCGATCGCCCGGCCAGCAGGGTGTACAGCGTCGCACCGAGTGCGAACACGTCGGAGCGCGGGCCGCTCTGCGGCGGGTCGGCGAAGAACTCCGGCGGCGACCACGGAATCGACATACCGCTGGCCTCATTGACGGCACCGGTCGTCGACGCGATGCCGAAGTCTGTGAGGGCGGGGCGGTTGTATTCGGTGACGAGGATGTTCGCGGGCTTGATGTCACGGTGCAGGACGCCGGCACGATGGGCGGTCTCGACGGCGCCGGCGACTTGGATGCCGACCCGCAGAACCTCCGCGACCGACAGCGGCTCCTTGCGAGCGCGGGTCTGGAGGTTCGGCCGAGGACAGTTCTCCATGACGATGTAGGGTCGCCCGTCGCCCGCGACGCCCGACTGGTAGATGGTGACGATCGCGGGATGCGTCGACAGCATCGCCATCACGTTGGCCTCTTCGGTGAACTCCTGCGCGGCGCCGCTCGAGGTGCGATCGGCGAGCAGCACCTTCACCGCGACGCGGCGCTTGGGCATCTGCTGCTCGTACAGGAACACGTCTGCGAAACCGCCCGCGCCGATGGCCTCGAGATAGGTGAAGCCGGGCAGCTCCGGAGGTGACGAGGGCGGTCTGCTCACGGAAGGTCCTCGAACGCGACCGTCACGCCGTCGCCGAGGTCGACGACGTCGCCGGAGAGGACCAGGGTCTGCTCCCCGGGGTGCAGACGGAGCGGGTCGGCGCCCGGTCGCAGCAGGGTGGATCCGTTCGTCGTGTGCAGGTCGACCACCACGACGGTGTCGCCCTCTGGACGGATCTCGAGGTGGCTGCGCGAGATGTCCTGCTGAGGGCTCTCGACCGCGACCAGGTGCGGCAGGTCGGCACCGCTCGCGCGGGTGGATCGCGGACGACGGCCGATGATGACCGTACGGTCGAGCGTGACCACCTGTCCGGTGGAGACGCGGACGCGCCCGGAGCCCGCCGACACGACCGGCAGGACGGCCGTCGGCGCATCGGGCGCTGCCGTGGGAACGTTCTGCCGAAGCGCGCGCGCCTCGGCCACCGAGATCGTCGCTCCGTCGTGATCGCCCTCCAGCGCAGCAAGTGGCGCCGGGGGCACGGATGGCGGCGCTACGGGGGGCGGGATCACCGCCGGCGGGGTCTCAGGCGCCGGCGGTGAGGCGATCGTCGCTCCGAACAGCTGGTCGAACTCGTCCGTGTCTGAAGAGTAGGTGACATCGGTGGGGACCAGCGTGGCGCCGTTCACGGCATCGGTGGACTCCGGCACTTCGGCAGGTTCCGGCACTTCGGCGGGCTCCGGCACTTCGGCAGGTTTCGGCACTTCGGCAGGTTCCGGCACTTCGGCGGGTTCCGGGGATTCTGCGTCGACAGGATCCTCATCCCGCGCCGGAGCTTCATCGACAACAGGAGCGTCATCGGCGGAGGACACGACGATCGGCGCGGCCACGGCGGGAACAGCATCCGGCTCCGCGACATCGGCGGGCTCGATCTCGGCGCTGACGCTCGCCGCCCGCACCGCGCCGCCGATGATCGGCAGAGCGGCGCCGTCTCCGCCGTCACCGATCGTGATCGCGATCCGGCTCGCATCGGCGACGAAACGCTCGCTCCAGGTCGTCACGTTCGCGCCGGTGAAGCTGTCGAGGCCGTCCGGACCGGAGACCTCCACGGTCGCCTCCCCGCGCACGGCGATCCTGGCGTTCGGCCCCTCCAGCACAATCGCCGCGAACGGCGGCATCTCCGCGAAGGATCCCGAAGCGTGATCGTTGAGCACATCGATCACCGCCGCAAGCCCGCCCGCCGCCTGTTCGCGCTCCCAGAGGCGCGCGACGAGCTCTTCCGGCGCATCCGGCGACAGTGCGATCAGCGCGCCGGGAGTCACGAGCATGTACCAGTGCCCTGCTCGGTAGGTCGTCTGCATCAGCTCATCCCTCCTGCGAAGGCCTCGCGGGGCCTGGTGTTCTCATCGATGTCGTCGTCTGCTCGCATCTGCACGCCCGGGCGCGATGCGACCGAGACGGCATCCACCACCACGACGGTGATGTTGTCTCTGCCGCCTGCGCTGACCGCCTCGCCCACGAGGACTGCGGCCGCCGTCTGCGGGTCTGATTCGACGGTCAGGATCTCACGGATATGCGCATCGGGCACCTCTGAGGAGAGACCGTCCGAACAGATCAGCATGCGATCGCCGAGCTCAGCGGGGAACATCCAGAAGTCGGCGTCGCCGGTGCTGCCGGCACCGATCGCTCGAGTGATGATGTTCCGTCGGTGATCGGAGGCCGCGTCGGCGAGGCTGAGTTCGCCGGATTCGATGAGCTCCTGCACGACGGAATGGTCGACACTGATCTGCTCGAGCTCTCCGCCGGAGAGTCGATAGGTGCGCGAGTCGCCGATGTTGAAGCTCAACCAGTAGCCCATCCCGTCGACATCGGCGAGGACCAGACCGCTGAGGGTGGTGCCGGCGCGGCTCGACGCGGTGATCGAAAGCGCTTCGACCGATTCACGCGAGCGGCTGAGCGCATCGAGGACGTCGTCGAGCTCGAGGCTCTGGCGTCCGACGTACGGAGCGAACTCGGCCACGACGGCTGCGCTCGCCCGCTCCCCTGCCTCATGCCCGCCCATGCCGTCGGCGACGACGAAGACCGGAGTGCTGGCGAGCATCGCATCCTCGTTCAGTGCCCGTCGTAGGCCGACGTGCGTCGCCGCCCCCGCCGTGACGATCAGCGGGGCGGTCATGCGTATCCCCCGACGGTGACGATGCGATCTCCGATCTCGATCGCATCACCCAGGCGGATGCGCACCTGCTCGCCGGGCGTGCAGACGATCCGGTGACCGTCGCGCACGATGACGGTGCCGTTCGTGGAGTGCCGGTCGGTGATCCACCCGCCGGACGGCTCCGCCACCGCTTCGAAGTGCGTCTTCGAGAGCGAGAGTGTCTCATCGCGCACGGGCACCGCCACGGCGCCCGCCTCTGCTGAGGGATTGCGCCCGAACAGGGTGCGCCGAGACACGGTGACGCGAGTGCCGTCATCCCAGGTGAACACGAGACGGTGACCCGGGATGCTGATGC
>JACYYJ010139077.1_pt2 | contig 10591 bp, 8 predicted proteins | sample 8236861 | NCBI WGS metagenome assembly JACYYJ01 (sample SAMN14103086, study PRJNA606662) | landfill metagenome | isolation source: landfill solid waste | place: India:New Delhi, Okhla landfill site | collected 2017-11-05
GGCGCCGATCGCGCCGAGCAGGCTCGAGATCGCCCAGTACATCGCGTCGCCGACCACGCCGCCGCGCGGACGGACCGCGTCCGCGGCCCACAGCACGTCGCGGTCGGTGCCGCCCCCGAGGCCGAAGGTCCCCGCGGCGAACAGCAGCATCAGCGCGAGCACCAGCAGGATCGCGCCGGTCCGGAACGGCCGTACCGCGGGCAGCAGCGGCCGGAGGATGAGGATCATCCCGGTCGCGGCCACCACGGGCGGCACCAGGTAGGCGATCTGGCCGAACAGGCTGCGCAGCCCGCCGACCAGCGCGTCGCCGACGGCGCCGCCCCACGACCCCAGGTACATCAGGAAGACGAGGAAGACCGCGAGCGCGACCAGCCCGAGCCCGATCTGGTCGAACTGCCGCTGGTCGAGGGTCGGGCGCTCGACGACCTTCGCGCGCGAACGCGCGCCACTCCCGGCCGAGGACTTCCCGGAGCGCGTGCGGGCGGCGGGAGCCTTCGGCGTGCGTGCAGGGGTACGGGTGCGGCTCATGCTCGTCGACGCGCTTCGCCGTCGGGGTCCCGGCTCCTGCCCCGCGGGCGGCGGCGCGCGCCGGAACTCCGCAGCTTGCGGGAAACCGCCCGGATTCAGCGATCCGAAAGGACGGCGAGGTAGGCTCACGCCCATGGATGCCTCGGGTCGCAGTCCCCGCGTGTTGATCGTCGAGGACGACGAGGAGATCGCCGCCGTTCTGGGCCGTACGCTCCGGCTCGAGGACTACGAGACGCGGATCGCCCGCGACGGCGAATCCGCCCTGGCGGAGGCGCGGACCTACATGCCCGATCTGGTGATCCTCGACCTCGGCCTGCCGGGGATGGACGGGATCGACGTCGCCAAGGCGGTGCGCGAGCACGATGACGTGCCGATCCTGATCCTGACCGCGCGCGACGGCGTCGAGCACCGCGTCGAGGGGCTCGACAGCGGGGCCGACGACTACCTGGTCAAGCCGTTCGAGCGCGACGAGCTGCTGGCCCGGATCCGCGCGCTGCTGCGCCGCCGGCCACCGCGCGGCGAGGCGGCCCTGGTCTGCGCCGACCTGACGCTGAATCCGGCGACCCACGAGGTCTTCCGCGGCGAGCGGCACATCGACCTGACCCAGCGCGAGTTCGAGCTGCTCGAGTACCTGATGCGCAACGAGAAGCTCGTCGTCCCCCGGCAGCGGCTGCTCGAGGAGGTCTGGGGCTACGACCCGCTCGCGTCGACGAACACGATCGAGGTCTTCATCTCGAACGTGCGGCGCAAGCTGGAGGAGGGCGGCGAGGAGCGTCTCGTCCACACCATCCGCGGCGCCGGCTACGTGCTGCGCGTCGGACGCTGACCGCCGCCCATCGTCGTCCCCGCTCCCCCCTCGCGCCGCCCGAACGGCCTCGCCGCCTCCGTCACGTCGCGGCTGTCCCCCGGCGGCGGACGCGTGCGCTGGCTGCGCTGGCTCGATCGGTTCCCGATCAGCTGGCGGCTGGCGGTCGTCTCGGCCGCGCTGACCGGCGTGATCCTGCTGCTGTTCGCGGTGGGGGTCGGTCGGTTCACGGCCGAGCGGGTGCGCAGCGACTTCGAGACCCAGACCGCCGCCCGGTTCGATGCGATCCGCAGCCAGCTCGTGCTGCGGCTTGACCAGCAGACGTTGCAGTTCAGCCTGGGCAACGACATGGCGGCGCTTCGTGGCGACCGGGCGACAGCCCTGGCGATCTACGTTCGCGTCCCCAACGGGTACGTGCTCGCCGGATCGACCGACGATTCGGGGAACCTCGGGATACCGGGCTCGAGACCGACGACGATCGGGGGACTGGAGATCGAGGCGCGGACGTTTCAGCAGCCAGTGATCGATGCAGGGACCGGGCGGCAGATCGTCCAGCCGACGGCGACGCTCAACCTCTATCAAGGGCCGAAGGTGCTGGGCCAGCAGGCGATCGGCGGAGCGCCGTACTACGCCGCGGTCGAGGTCCGGATGGGCCGCGACGACAGCAGCGTCCTGCACACCACCCGCCGGATCTGGGGCGCGCTCGGGATCGGCGTGCTGCTCGGCTCGCTGCTGGCGCTGCTCGCCGGGCTCGCCGTCGGCCAGCGCGCGATGCGCCCGGTCAAGCGGATGACGGGCACGGCGCGTCACATCGCGCGGACGCGGGACCTCGACGCGAAGATGCCGACGCCGCGGGCGAACGACGAGATCGCCGAGCTCGCCGGCACGCTGCAGGACATGCTCGACGAGCTGGCCGTCGCCCAGGCCAAGGTCGACCAGTCGCTGCAGAGCCAGCGCGACTTCATCGCCGACGCGTCGCACGAGCTGCGGACCCCGCTGACGTCGGTCCAGGCCAACCTCGAGCTGCTCGCGCTGACCACCGGGGGCGACGATCAGGAGGCGGTGGCCTCGGCCCTGCGGTCGTCGCGTCGGATGCGGCGGCTCGTCTCGGACCTGCTGCTGCTGGCGCGGATGGACGCCCAGCGTCAGGTGACGCGGGCCCCGATCGAGTTGGACCGCGCGATCCTCGAGGCGGTCGACGAGCTGGAGCCCCAGGTCGCGGGCCACGTGCTCGACGTCGCTCTCGAGCCGGTCGTCGTCGACGGCGTCCGCGACGAGCTGGTGCGGATGGTCGCCAACCTGGTCGGCAACGCCCTGCGGCACACCCCCTCCGGCACGACGATCCGGATCCGCCTGCGGAAGAGCGGTGCGTGGGGCGAGCTGGTGGTCGAGGACGACGGCCCGGGGATCCCCGCCGACCTCCGCGACCGGATCTTCGAGCGCTTCGTCCGCCGCGGCGGCGAGGCCGCCGGATCGACCGGGATCGGCCTGGCGATCGTGCGCGCCGCCGCTCAGCACCACGGCGGCGACGCCCGCTTCGAACCGGTCCACCCCGACGGCAGCGGCGCCCGCTTCGTCGTGACGTTCGCGGCCGCGGGGTAGGTCGGACGCTCAGACCGCGACGACGACCGGCATCACGACCGGGCGGCGCCGGATCTTCTCCCAGACCAGCTGGGCGACGTCGTCGTGGAGGATCCGCTGGATCTCGTCGAGGTCGTGGATCCCGTCGGCGGCGGCGCGCTCGACCGACGCGTCGACCTGGTCGCGCACGGCCTGGAGGAACTTCTCGTCGTGCTTGAACGGCACGCCGCGGAACAGCAGCTCCGGCTCGGCGACCGACTTGCCGTGCTCGTCGCCGATCGTCGCGACGACCACGAACAGGCCGTCCTCGGACAGCGAGCGGCGGTCGCGCAGCGCGGCGTCGGCGGTCGCGCCGATGTCCGATCCGTCGACGTACATCACGCCCGACGGGACCGGCTTGCCGAACCGCGCGCCGCGCTGGTCGATCTGGACCGGCAGGCCGTTCTCGGCGCAGAAGACGTTCGCCTCGGGGATCCCGATCGAGACCGCCAGCTTCTTGTGCAGCTGCAGCCGGTGGTGGTCGCCGTGCAGCGGCATCACGTACTTCGGCTTCGTGAGATTCAGCATCATCTTCATCTCCTCCGCGTAGCCGTGGCCGGACGCGTGGATCGGCGCGTCCTTGTGCGTGACGACGTTCGCGCCCGCCTGGTACAGCTTGTCGATCGTCTCGTTGACCGCGCGCTCGTTGCCGGGGATCGGCGTCGCCGAGAAGACGACGGTGTCGCCCTCGTGGATCCGGATCTGCGGGTGGTCGCGGAACGCCATCCGCCGCAGCGCGGCCAGCGGCTCGCCCTGGGATCCGGTCGACATCACCACGACGCGGTGGTCGGGCAGGTTCTCCAGCTCACGCGGCTGCACCAGCAGGCCGTCGGGCACGTTGAGGATCCCGAGCGCCTTGGCGATGTTGGTGTTCTTCTTCATCGACCGCCCGAGCAGGCAGACCTTGCGGTTCAGCTCGGCGGCGGCGTCGATCACCTGCTGCACGCGGTGCAGGTTCGACGCGAACGAGGTGACGATGATCCGGCCGCGCTGCTTGGCGAAGACGTCATAGAGCGCCGGGCCGACCAGCGACTCGCTCGGCGACCAGCCGGGACGATCGACGTTCGTCGAGTCGCCCAGCAGCATCAGCAGGCCCTCCTTGCCGAACCGCGCCAGGCGCAGGAAGTCGGCCGGGGGCCCGTCGACCGGCGTCTGGTCGAACTTGTAGTCGCCGGTGAACAGCAGGGTGCCGGCGCCGCACGTCACCGCGACGTTGCAGGCGTCGGGGATCGAGTGGGTGCAGTGGATCAGCTCGATCGAGAACGTCCCGAGCTTGATCTCCTTGCCCAGCGGCGTGTCGGTCAGCTGGACCTCGCGCAGGCGGTGCTCCTCGAGCTTGCTGCGGCCCATCGCCATCGTCAGCGGCAGGCCGTAGATCTTCGGGGCATTGCGGGCGCCGCCGAGCTGCTTGAGCACGAACGGCAGGGCGCCGAGGTGGTCCTCGTGCCCGTGGGTGATCACGATCGCCTCGATGTCCTGCGCCCGGTCCTTCAGGTACGAGAAGTCCGGGAGGACGAGGTCGATGCCGACCTGCTCGGCGGTCGGGAACCTGACGCCGGCGTCGATCACGACGATCTTGCCGTCGTACTCGACGACGGTCATGTTCTTGCCGATCTCGCCGAGGCCGCCGAGCGGCAGCACCTTCAGGGTCGGGGATCCGGGTGACGGTGCGTTCATATGGGTGGTGTCCTGTCCTTCGGGCGCGGCGTGGGGCAGCGCGCAGATCTGTCGGGGCGCCCCGGCTGCTCCGGGGTCGCGGCTAATTGGCCGCCGACCGGCGACACGACGGACGGACGAGGCGCCATCTACGCGAGCAGGTCGAGGTCGGCGAGGACCGCGCGGATCTGGGCGCGTTCGTCGTCGTCCGCCTCGACCATCGGCAGGCGCAGCCCGCCGACCGGGCGCCCGGCGAGCTCGAGCGCGGCCTTGACCGGGATCGGGTTGGTGGTGATGCCCATCACGGCGAACAGCGGCGCCAGGCGCGCGTCGATCTCGGCGCGCCGCTCGGGCGTGGCGTCGACCATCTCGCGCATCTCGGCGCCGACCAGGTGGCTGGCGACGCAGATCCCGCCGGCGCCGCCGAGATCGAGGACCCGACCGAGGATCTCGTCGTTGCCGCCGTAGAGGTCCAGGCCGTCGACGAGCGCCAGGTTGGCGTTGTTGGCCTGCTTGACCGCTTCAACGTGCTCGATCTGGGCCAGCTCGGCGAGCAGCTCGTTGTCCATATCGAGCGTCGTGCGCGACGGGATGTTGTAGAGCACGATCGGCTTGTCGGTGGCGGCGGCGACCGTGCGGTAGTGCTGCACGATGCCCCGGCGGTTGGGCCGGTTGTAGTAGCCGACCGCCTGCAGCGTGCCGTCGACGCCGAGCTCGGTCGCCTTCTCGGTCAAGTGGATCGCGTGCCGGGTGTCGTTGGAGCCCGTGTTGGCGATGATCGTCGTCCCCGCCGGCTTCTCGCGCACGGCCAGGTCGACCAGCGCGAGGTGCTCGTCGTCGTCGAGCGTCGAGCCCTCGCCGGTGCTGCCGGCGATCACGAAGCCGTCCGAGCCATTGGCGGCCAGGTGCTGCATCAACGCGACGAAGGTGGCGTCGTCCACGTCGGAGGCATCGTCGAACGGCGTGACGATGGCGGTGATGATCGTCCCTAGGGCGGACACGGCGTCAATCCTCCCAGACGCCGGGATCGGATGCGCGGCGGGCGACGGGCGCCCGGACCCAGAACCGGGCCTGCGTACGACTTCTCCCGAAGAGTTCCGGGACATCGCGGAGACGTGGCCCGCAGGCGATCGATGGTCGCACGGTGATCCGAGCACGGTGTCCCGAACCGCCCGACCCACGCGGTACCGTCCCTGCGTGCTCGCGGAGGACCAGGAGGAGACGCTCGACGTCGAGGTCGTCGGCGTGCGGTTCCGCAGCGACGACGAGAGCTTCGCGGTGCTCGACGCGATGGCGGCGTCGGGCGGCAGCGGGCGCGGGACCCACGAGGTCCTGGTCGGGCCGGTCGGCCACCTGGACGTCGGCGATCGGGTCCGGGCGAGCGGCGTCCGTCAACGCCACGCCAAGCACGGCGAGCGGTTCCGGGTCAGCCGCCTGGTGACCGTCCAGCCGTCCGACGACGAGGCGATCGCCCGGATCCTGCAGCGGATCCCGGGGGTCGGGCCGGTGGCCGCGGAGCAGCTGATCGAGCGGTTCGGGTCCGCGCTGCTGGAGCGCCTGGACCGCGAGCCGCGCGAGGTGCTGCGCCGGGTCAAGGGCCTCTCCGGCGAGAAGCTGGCCGACGCGGTCGAGCACTGGCAGGCCGAGTCGGGTCCCCGCGCGGTGCGGCTGCTGCTCGAGCAGCACCAGGTCGACGCCGCCACGATCGGCCGCGTGATCCGCGCCCTCGGCGACGAGCCGGACGTCGAGCTGCTGCAGTCGGACCCGTACCGGTTGACGGCGCGCAGCGGGATCGGGTTCCCGACCGCCGACGCGATCGCCCTGGCGCTCGGCGAGGACCCCGACAGCGTCGGCCGGCGCCGCGCCGGCACCGTCCACGCGCTGCGCCAGGCCGAGGACGACGGCCACTGCCACCTCCCCCACGACGAGCTGATCCGCCGCGCGGCGCGGCTGCTGGCGGGGCGCCACGCCCCCTGGTCCGCGAGCGACGCGCTGGTCCCCGGGGTCACCGCCACGCTGGCCGACCTGGTCCGCGACGGCGCGGTCGTCGACACCGACGGCCGGGTCGCGACGCTCGAGCTCGACGAGGCCGAGGGCCTGCTCGCCGCGATCGTCGCGACGCTGAGCACCGACGCGCCGACGCTCGACGTCGCGGTCGCGGACGAGCCGCCGGAGACCGACGACGAGGACGACGATGCGCCCCGGCCGAGCGTCGAGCAGTGGCAGGCGGTCCGGCTGGCCTGCGCCCACCGGCTGTCGATCCTGACCGGCGGCCCCGGCACCGGCAAGACGCAGACGATGCGCGCGCTGGTCGGGACGCTCCGCGCCGACAAGCGGACGGTGCTGCTCTGCGCGCCGACCGGCAAGGCCGCCCGGCGGCTGGCCGATGCGACCGGCGCCACCGCCACGACGATCCACCGGCTGCTCGGCTTCGTCCCCGGCGAGGGCTTCCAGCACGACGAGGACGATCCGATCCCCGACGGCGGCATGCTGGTCGTCGACGAGGCGTCGATGCTGTCGCTCGACCTGGCGGTCGCGCTGCTGCGGGCGATCGGACCGAGGACCCACGTGCTGCTGGTCGGCGACGTCGATCAGCTCGCGCCGGTCGGTCCCGGGCGGGTGCTGCAGGACCTGCTCGAGTCCCAGGCGGTCCCGGCGGTCCGGCTGACGCGGATCTTCCGCCAGGCGGAGCGGTCGCTGATCGTGCGGACCGCCCACGCGATCAACCGCGGTGAGCCCCCGCAGACCAGGCCGGGTCCGGACGACATCCGCGACTTCTTCTTCATCGATCGTCCCGACGCGGCTGCGGCCGCCGACGAGATCGTCTCGCTGGCGACGGCGCGGCTGCCGACGCACTACGGCGTCGATGCGGTCGGCGGCGTGCAGGTGCTCGCGCCGCAGCGGCGTGGCGCCGCCGGCGTCGACGCACTGAACCAGCGGATGCGGGCGATCCTCAACCCGGGTGGTCGCCAGGCCAAGGGCAGCGGGTTGCGCGAGGGCGACCGGGTGATGCAGACTCGCAACGACCACGACGCCGAGGTGATGAACGGCGAGCTGGGCATGCTCGTGCGGGTCGACGGCGACGACGTGCTGATGGCGATGGACGACGGTCGGACGATCCGGCTGCCGTCGATGCGCCTGGACACCTGGGACCTGGCCTACGCCTGCACGGTCCACAAGGCGCAGGGCTCGAGCGTGCCGGTCGCGGTCGTCCCGGTGCTCGGTGAGCATCGCCACATGCTGACCCGCAACCTGCTCTACACGGCCGTCACCCGCGCGGAGCGCGCGTGCGTGATGGTCGGCGAGCGGGCGGCGGTGACGCAGGCCCTGCAGCGCGTCGACGGCGCGACCCGGTTCACCGCGCTGCCGCGGCGGATCCGGGAGGCGCTGGCGGCGGACTGAGCGCCGCCCGACGGAGCAGCGACCTGGGAGAGATTCGGCAGCTTGGACCTGCTCAATCTCTCCCAGGCGCCGCACCCAACCGGCGCGCAGGCCAGGCTGGGAGAGATTCGACAGGTTGGACCTGCTCAACCTCTCCCAGCGGGGCGACGGGCGCCCTCAGAGGGTCCGGGTCCAGCGGATGTTCGGGCCGGCGTCGGCGGGACGGTCGCGGTCCTGCTCCCAACCGCGCTGGGCCAGCAGGGCGGCCGTCCAGCGGTTGCCCTCGTGGAGCGTCAGCCGGGCGGTCTCGGCGCCGACGGCGCGCAGCCGGTCCTCGGCCGCGGCGAGCAGCCGTCCGCCGACGCCCGCGCCCTGCGCCGCGGGGTGCACGTACAGATGGGTCAGCGACCCGTCGCGCACCGGCCGGAGCTCGGAACCCTGCGGCACGAGCCACGCCGCGACGCCGATCACCCGGCCGCCGTGCTCGACGACGAGCGTGAGGTGATCGGTCGGGTCCGCCAGCCGGTCGCCCCACTCGTCGGTCTGCCGCTCGGTGTCCGCGATCCGCATCAGCTCGCGGGCGTCGACGAGATCCTCGAACGCGTGCAGCGACGCGGCGACGACGACTCCGGCGATGGCGGCCGCGTCGTCGGGACGGGCGTCGCGGATCTCCATGGGGCCGCTCAGTCGGCGAAGAGCAGCTTGTCGAGGCCGACCGTCGGCGACTGCGGCAGATCGGCGACCTTGCGGATCGCCAGCACCACGCCGGGCATGAACGACGAGCGGTCGAGCGAGTCGTGGCGGATCGTCAGGGTCTCCCCCGTGCCGCCGAGGATCACCTCCTGGTGGGCGACCAGGCCGGGCAGGCGCACCGAGTGGATCGGCGGCGTCACGCCGGTCGCCTCGCCCATGATCGCGGCGGTGTGGGCGGCGGTGCCCGACGGCGCGTCGAGCTTCTTGTCGTGGTGCAGCTCGATGATCTCCGCCTTCGGCAGGTGCTGCGCGGCCTCGGTGGCGAAGCGCATCATCAGCACGGCGCCGATCGCGAAGTTCGGCCCGAAGAACGCGTTGGCGCCGGTCCTGCCCTCCAGCCCGCCGATGTCGAAGCCCGACGTGCCGATCACGACGTGCACGCCGGCCTCGAGGCACTGCAGCGCGTTGCCGAGCGCGGTGTCGGGCCGGGTGAAGTCGACGACGACGTCGGCGTTCGGCAGGACGTCGGCCAGCGTGGTGCCGAGCGCCGGGTCGGCCTTGCCCGTCAGGACCATCCCCTCGGCGGCCTCGACCGCGTCGCAGACGGTTGCCCCCATCCGGCCGGCGGCTCCGGCGACGGCCACGCGAATCTCGCTGCTCATGCGCGGGATCCTCCCACAGGCCGGGGCCCACGAGCCGGCGCGGTGCCATGTGTCGCTCCAGGCGGCACAACGCACCGCGTCCGACGCGGTCGGCCCGTCGAGCGCGGGTCAGGACCGCACGAGCGGCGCGACGGCCGCGCGGAACGCGTCCTCGCTCGGACCGACGCCGGCCGCCGAAAGGCCGGCCGGGGCGTAGAGGTCGGCGGCCAGCGCGCGAACGTCCTCGGCCGTCACCGCGTCGATCTGGGCGGCGATCTGCTCGGGGCGCCGGAGCGGCAGGCCGTGCAGCACCGCGCGGCCGAGCACGTGCATCCGCGCGTGCGTCGACTCCATCCCGAGCAGCAGCCGCGCCCGCGCGTTCTGCTTGGCCCGCTCCAGCTCGTCGTCGCCGACGGGTACCCGGGCGATCCGGTCGAGCTCCTCGGCGACGACCTCGACGGCCTCGGTCAGGTTGTCGGGCCGGGTGCCCAGGTAGAGCCCGGCCAGGCCGCCACCGCGGTGCTGGTCGTCGAAGGTGGTGACCGCGTAGGCCAGCCCGCGATCCTCGCGCACGGCCTGGAACAGCCGCGACGACGGGGTGCCGCCGAGGATCGTGTCGAGCACCCGCAGCGTGAACCGGCGCGGGTCGTCCATCGCCATCCCGCGGCCGGCGATCGCGACCTGGACCTGCTCGGTCTCGCGCTCGCGGAAGAGCACGCCGGGCGTGCAGTCCGGGGCCGCCCCGGGGTCGTGGTCGTCGGCCGCGATCCGGTCGATCAGACCGTGCGGCACCGCGGTCTCGGCCAGGGCGCAGAGCCGGTCGTGGTCGACCGCTCCCGCGGCGGCCACGACGATCCGGTCCGGCCGGTAGTGGCTGGCGTGGAACGCGCGCAGGGTGTCGCCCGACGTGCCGGCGACGACATCGGGGCTGCCGATCACCGGCCGGCCGAGCGCGTGGCCGCCGAAGACCGCCTGCGGCAGCAGCTCGAAGACCAGCTCCTCCGGCGCGTCGTCGATCATCGCGATCTCCTCGAGCACGATCCGGCGCTCGAGCTCGAGGTCCTCGTCGCGCAGGCGCGGGACGCCGACCATCTCGCCGAGCATCGGGAACGCGTCGGGCAGATCGTCGGCCAGGACGCGGGCGACGACGGCCGTCTCGTTGTGGCTCGTGGCCGCGTTGAGGTCGCCGCCGAGCGCGTCGAACCGCTGATCGATCTCGGTCGACGCGTAGTGCGCGGTCCCGCGGAACAGCATGTGCTCCAGCAGG
>JACYYJ010022855.1_pt3 | contig 10588 bp, 14 predicted proteins | sample 8236861 | NCBI WGS metagenome assembly JACYYJ01 (sample SAMN14103086, study PRJNA606662) | landfill metagenome | isolation source: landfill solid waste | place: India:New Delhi, Okhla landfill site | collected 2017-11-05
GAGCCGGTCGTTCGGTGGACGGTGAAAGCTGCGTGCCTTGTCGAGCTGGCATCGCAGTACCGATTCCGCGAGGGCGAGGGCAAGGACAACGTGGTCACGCCCGATGCTGGACATGGGTACGTACTGAACAAGGCCAGCACGGCGCTGCTGACGCCCCTGCGGCGGCCTACGGTGGCCTGACATGAGCGGCGTCGCATCCGGCAAGCTGCGCCACAAGGTGCAGCTACAGGAACAGGTGATCGACCAGGACTCGGTGACGGGCGAGATGGTCCCGTCATGGCAGACGGTGGCCGAGCCGTGGGCCGAGGTGGTCCCCATGTCGGGGCGCGAGTTCCTTGCGGCGGGCGCGGAGCAGTCGGAGGTTCGCGGTCGCATCGTGATCCGGTATCGCGATGACGTGGATGCATCCATGCGCGTCGTGTACCGGGGGAAGTACTACAACATCTTTGCGGTGCTGCCGGATGCCGAGTCTGGCCGGGAGCACTTGACGCTGATGACGGGCGAGGGCGTCCGGTTGCAGTGATGTGGGCATTGCTCGCGCCGGGTCCGTCCGCTTCGGCGGAGGATGCAGAGCGCGTTCGGTCGGCAGGTCTACCGCTAGGGGCGATCACCAGCGCCTTTGAGCTTGCCCCGTGGGCTGACTTCATCGCGGCTACGGACGGCGGCTGGTGGCGGAAGTACCCGGAGGCGCTGAATCTGCCAGGCGCGAAGTACACGATGCACGAGGTCCGGGGGGTTGGGCGGGTCAAGGTTCCGGGCTACCTCGCCGTCAACAGCGGCGTGCTGGGACTGGAGTGCGCCAAGCGAAACGGCGCGACACGAATCCTGTTGCTGGGGTTCGACATGCACGGCAGCCATTTCTTCGGCGAGTACCGGAACGGTCTGTCGAACACAAGCGAGGCCAAGCGCCGGATGCATCTGTCGCAGTACGCGCGCTGGTCGAGGGAGAATAGAGGTATTGAGGTTGTCAACTGTACGGCGGGGTCGTCTCTAAAATGCTTCAAAATGGCGAGGCTGGATGAATACTTACAGGATGGTGGCGGATCGGTACTACGGATCGACCGCTAGGGACTACGACAAGAAACGCAACTACAAACCGTGCTGGGGACGTGAGCAGGCGGCGGTCGAGAAGTTCGTGCGGTACGGGCCTGTGCTGGACGTACCCGTGGGGACCGGGCGCTATCTGGACATCTACCGGCGCAAGGGGCTCAAGTTCCAGGGCCTCGATGCTTCAGACGAGATGATCGCGCAGGCCCGGAAGAAGTGTCCGGACCTGGTGGCTCAGCGAGGGACGGTGCTGGACCTGCCGTTCGGACACAAGCAGTTCGGCACCGTGGTGTGCTCCCGGCTGCTGAACTGGCTGTACCCGGTGGACATGGCGAAGGCCGTGCAGGAGATCCGTCGAGTCGGTAAGGAGGTGGTCACATCCATCCGCCTCGGTGAACCCGGCCACCATGAGGGGCAGGGCAACTACACGCACAGCCATGGGGATTTCTATGCAGCCATCGATGGCCTGATGATCGCAGGGTATGATTGGGTGCTGACTGCGCCGGATGGTGAGTTCGGCATGTTTCATCTTCGCAAACCCACTCGCAACGACATCAAGCGCCAGTTCGACTATCACTCGGACAAGCATGGTGCGATCCAGCGATTGGCGGACAGCTGGGCCGACCGCTACAACGTGCCACGCGTAGACTGGACGAATGGGCGCATTCGGGCGGAACAGTGGCACGCCAGCCGGATCAAGAATCTGGTCTACAGGATGTCGGAGACTCCCAACACGGACGGAACCCGGAACAAGATGATCACGGACGAGAAGCCAGGTCGGTTGGAAGGACCGATCACCATCATCCGAATGCACGGTCGGGAGGCCATGCTGGACGGGCGGCGTCGGTCAAACGTCTGGATGCACGGAGACGGCTGGCATCAGGTCTTGGTGATCGATGTTCCCGAAGGCTGAACGAGTTGCGGTTGTCGGGTCCGGACCGAGTCTGCGAGACATTGCCCCGAACGAGATAGTTCGGTGTGGCGCAACTGTCATCGCGGTCAACGGCGCGATTGACTGGCTTGGGTCGGCGCACTACTGGTTCACGCTGGACCCGTCGCAGGTGAACATGGTTCGGATGCGCAACCCCGTAGAGGGTTGCCAGTACGTGGCATGTGGCCCCGGCCACATCCGATTCCCCATGTGGGTCAAACGACTGTCCCGTATTACTGGCGACCAGTGGGGGAAGGCTCGGGCGCCTGGTGGGTTGTCGGAAGACCCCGCCGCGATCAATACCGGCAACAGCGGATTCGGGGCGCTGAACCTCGCATATCACATGCGGCCGAAGAAGGTGGCTCTCCTCGGAGTGGACGGCCGTCAGGTGCGCCGTATCGATGGCGGGATGCCTAGGACACTCGCCCACCTGCCGGAACTGTTCGCAAGCGCCGCTCCACAGCTTCGTGCTGCCGGCGTCCAGGTGGCTAACGGGTCACCCGATAGCGAAGTGACTTGCTTTCCACGCATGAGCCCCAGGGAGGCGCTGCAATGGCTGCTGTGCTGAGTGGGGTGAAGCTGATCGAGCAGGGAGACAACGTACTGGTTGCCAACCGGAGGCGGAAGCGCGGATTTGAGCCAGCGACGACTGATCTGTGGAGGATGCTGGCGACTCGCGGAAAGGTGATGGTGGATGTCGGTGCCTACACCGGATTTTACTCGATCCTAGCTGCGCTGAACGGAGCAAAGCGCACATACGCATATGAGCCGAATCCACTAGCGGCTAGCCGGATTGCTTCCAACGTCGGCCTGAATCGAGTGTCGAACATCGACATTCGCATCAAGGCGCTTAGTGATTCAAACGGGATTTCCGAGCTGCGCGGAAAGCCGAGCCTGACATCTGGAGGAAGCATCGTTTCTGACGGCCCCGTAATCGCGCATGTTCCAACAGTAAGGCTCGATGACGAGGGGGTCGGACGGATCTACGCCATCAAGATCGACGTGGAGCGCGCGGAAACGCAAGTTCTTTCTGGTTCGATCGAGACGTTGCGCGAGTACAAGCCTCACGTGCTGGTCGAGGCGCTTTCGGGTTGCGCAGAATTAGACGAGATCCTTTGTCCATTGGGATACAAGGGGAGAACTCTTGACCGTGGAATGTACTACTACCGGGTTCCTTGTTCATGACTGGACATAGGGTCGTGTGTGTCCTGCGCTCAGGGGGCGTCTACAAGCCATCGCATGTTCAGGAGTTGCAGCGGCAGGTGAGCATGCACTTGCCGAGTGCAGACTTCTTCTGTATGTCAGACGTGCAGGTCGATGGCGTCGAAGTCATCCCGCTTGCACATGGCTGGCCGGGGTGGTGGTCGAAGATGAACCTGTTTCATCCCTCGATACGGGGCGACCTGCTGTACATTGACTTGGACACCGTCATCGTCGGAGACCTGTCGGATCTGGCGAGTCTGGGGCGCACCACAATGCTGTCGGACTTCTACTATCCCGAGCGTCCGGCTTCCGGGCTGATGTACCTGGCGGAATCGGATCGGGCCAAGGTCTGGGCGGCGTGGATCGCTGACCCCAAGGCGGCCATGCACAAGTGCATGCGCCACGGGGATCAGCAGTTCATTGGCGAGGTTCTGCACGACGCGCAGAGGTTCCAGGATGTGCTGCCGGGCCGGGTTGTGAGCTACAAGGTCCACGTCGCGAAGGGGCTGAACAAGCGTTCCATCGGGGATGGCACGGTTCCTGTTGGCGCATCGGTTGTATGCTTCCACGGACGGCCCCGCCCTTGGGGCATCAGAGAGGATTGGGTGCCCGAATATGATCAGCAATGAAATCGACTTCGATGGGCTGATCAAGAAGATTCGTGATATCCCAGTCCGGGCGGGTCGCAACGCGGGGCGGCGGGCATTGCGCAAGGGTGCGAACGTGATTCGGGATGCGGCTCGGAAGAGCGCACGTTCTGTGGATGATCCTGAAACCCGAGAGCAGATATTCAAGAACGTCTCGGTCAGCGGCGGAGGCAGACGCAGGGAGCGACGGATGGGCGGCCCGATGATGCGCGTCGGCATTCGTGGTGGGGCCAGGCACCGCAAGGGCGACGGACTGGACGGGCTGCCGGGGGGGAACACAACCCACTGGAGATGGATTGAGTTCGGAACGAGCCAAGTCCCGGCCCGTCCGTTTATGCGGACAGCAATGAATGAAAAAGCGAACGCAGCACTGTCAGCGGTGGCGACTGACCTACCGAAGCAGTTGGACAAAGAGCTAGCCAAGATGGGCTTGAAATGATCCCTCCTGTATTCCAATACGCCACCGCAAGCGCCGACGTTACTGCGCTGCTTGGGACGGACCCGACGCGATTCTGGCCGTTCAGCAGTGCTCCGCATGCCGATCAGGCTGAAGCGCAAGCGCCGTATGCCGTCTGGCAGCTGGTGTACGGCATGCCGGAGAACAACCTGTCTACCGTGCCTGACGTGGACAATCCGGCGCTACAGGTAGATGCATACGGGCGCAGCGCCACTGAAGCGCGAAACGTCATGCTGGCGCTCCGCGATGCCTTTGAGCCGCACGGCCACGTCACCGCCTACAACGGCGAGGACCGCGACCCGCCGACAGGACTGTACCGCGCATCGTTCACGGTGGAGTTCTGGGAGTATCGGAACCCATAGATTTGGCCTGTGCACAGGCCGAAAGCGACTGCCGTGAGGCAGCCGTAACCGACCGCCGTGAGGCGGCCAATCCCAACGTTGGAAGGAAATCAAAATGGCAGTGAAGACGCAGGGGACCGACCTCTACGTGATCGACCCGGACGATGGGTCCGTGATCACCGTGGGGTGTCCCACCAGCATCGACGGTATCGACACCACTCTGGACCAGATCGAGACGACCTGTCTCAACTCACCAGCCCGAACCTATGAGGCGGGGATGCCCACGCCTGGCACCGCGACCTTTGGGATTAACGTTGACCCCAAAGACCCCTCGCACGTTCGTCTGCACCAACTGAAGACCGCAGGCACCACGCTTCAGTGGGCCGTTGGGTGGTCGGAAGATCCGGGCACTCCGCCGACCGTCGAGCAGGATTCGGATGGCGAGTACGTGTTCGTCACTCCGGAAAGCAGGAGCTGGATTCTGTTCGAGGGCTTCATGAACAGCTTCCCCTTCAGCTTCGCCCTGAATGCCGTCGTGGAGTCCACGGTTGGCATCCAGGTTTCCGGCGAGCCTGAGCTGATCCCTGCGGGCAGCTAAAGTTTCACGGCGGCGGTCTGGGGCTGTTTCCTCGCCGTGCAGATTCCCGCGCCGCCACCTTTGACGGTGAGGACAAATGAGCATTTCTGATCTACAGGCGCTTGGGGCATTCGTGCCAGTCAAGCCCATCAAGCGCACAATTGAGTGCGACAAGCCCATCCTGCTTCCACAGGATGAATGGGCTGACCCCGAGGTTCCGGAAGTTACAGGCGACACAGAGCGGGTCACAGTTGACGTTTACTTCAAGCGTCTTTCGTCTGCGGACGAGATCGCCATTGCGCAGGCACACCCTGACGACCGTCCGTTCGTGATGGTGTTCAGGTTGGTCCGCAATGAGGACGGCACCCCGTTGTTTGAGTCTGCGGAGCAGGCGGCAAGCATGGCGTCGTGGATCTTGCTGCCCATCGTGCAGGAGATCGAACGCATGGCGGGCGTGCGCCCAAAAAACCCCTCACCCCCGAAGACGCGTTCTGGATCGAAGTCTCGCTCGCCTTCGGGGGACGAAGCCCGGAAGAGTGGCAGGAAGTAATCACGCCGGAGTGGCGTGACAAGCTGCTCCAGTATCGCCACCAGTACGGCCCGTTCAATGCGCCCCTGCGCATGGAGCGGATGCTTGCCAAGACCGCGTCCCTTCACTTCAAGGGGCTGGACCCCAGCAAGCTCATGGAGTGGCCCAAGGAGGAGCCGCAGGAGGCCACATTGGATGGCGTGTTCGGCATGTTGAAATCCGTCGCTAGGAAGGACAAGTAATGGCAAGCAGAAGCCTTGGCACCCTGACAATCGACATGCTGATGCGGACTGCCGGACTAGAGCAGGGCGCGACCAAGGCCGAGCGCCAGATGGCTCGACTCCAGACGCGCGCGGTGGCGCTGGGTACCGCGATCGGTAACGCCATCGGCAAGGCCGTCGCCAAGGTTGGCGAGGGCCTGTACAACATGACCCTTGGGATCGCCAAGAGTGTTGACGAGCTTTCCAAGTTCAGCCAGCAAATCGGGGTTTCCACCGATAGCCTAAGCCGCCTGCAATACGCCGCCGGGCAGATGGCGAACGTATCGGAGCAGCAGTTCGGAATGGCGCTCCGCCGGATGACGCGGCGCATTGAGGAGGCGGCTGAGGGGGCTGGCCCTGCGGCTAAGGCTCTGGAGCGCCTGGGGCTGTCTGCCAGCGAGCTTGCCCGCATGTCGCCGGACCAGCAGTTCCGCAAGCTGGCCGAGGCCATGAAGGAGGCCGAGAGCCAGGGCGGCCGCCTGCGCGATACGATGGCGATATTTGACACCGAGGGCATGCCCTTGGTGAACATGCTGTCTGCGGGTGCGGACGAGATTGCCCGGTTTGAGGCCGAGGCCGACCGGCTGGGCGTGACCGTGGGCGACGAGCTGGTGCAGGACGCCCTCGCGTTCCAGAATGAGCTGCGCAAGCTGGATGCTGTTAAGAAGGGACTCCAGAACCGGATCGCGGGGGAGCTTCTTCCCGCCATGACGCGCATGGTTGACAAGTTCAACGATGCGGATGACGCGGCTGGCAGGCTGGACACGGCTGCCCGCGTAGCCTCTACTGGCGTCAAGCTGCTCGCGTCCGTGGGCGTGATCGTTACCGGAGTGTTCAAGACTGTTGGGGAGTCCCTTGGCGGGCTGGCGGCGGCTATCGTGGCCGTGTTCAGGGGGCAGTGGTCGGAAGCCCTGAGCATCACGAAGGAAAGCGGGGTCGACCTTGTGTCGAACGTCATGGGGATAGTTGACGATCTCAAGGACGTTTGGAGCGAGGCCGAGGTCGAGGGCACCCCAATTGCGGACGCGGTTGGCAATGACTTCGACCGGGCGGAAGAGGTGACCGAGTCCAAAGGCAGGTCGCTCGTTGACAAGGCCGCCCAGGTCTACCAGCAGGTAGAGAACGCAATCCAGCGAATCAGCCGCGACGTGCTGACCTTCGGCATGTCCGACGAAGAGCGGATGCTGTTCGACATCGAGGTAATGGGGGCGACCCCTGAGCAGCTGGCGAGGGCCGAGAGGCTGTTGGGCATTCGCCGCCAGCAACTCGCTACGGAAAAGGAGCTGAAGGAACAGGAAGAGCAGCGCGCCCGTGAGAACCGGGTAATAGAACAGCTCAACATGGAGATCGAGGCGCTGGGCAAGTCGTCCCAGTGGATTGCCCGCCGCAATGCGTTGCTGGATGCGGGCGTGGAAGCCGAGTCCGACATGGGCAGGGCCATCCTAGAGACGGTTGACCTGCTGTATGAGCAGGGCGAAGCCGTGCGCACTCAGATCGAGGTGATGGATGCGTTCCGCTACGAAATGGGGGGGGCGCTTGCGGACGTTATCTCCGGCACCAAGTCCCTGAAGGATGCGTTCTTGGACATGCTGGACTCGATCAGCAGGCGCATCAGCCAGATCGTCGCTGACCGCCTGATCGAACAGATGTTCGGTGGGATGGGCGCGGCCAGTACGGGCAGCAGCGGCGGCTGGCTGGCGGCGCTGGGCAGCCTGTTCGGCGGCGGAAAGGCTTCCGGCGGATGGGCTAAGCCCAACACGATCTATGAGGTCAACGAGCGCGGGCTTGAAATGGCAACAGTCGGCGGTCGGGACTACATGCAGACCGGAGATCAGCCGGTCCAGATCACGCCGAATCACCGACTTGGATCGGGCGGGACGAACGTCACCAACAACTTCGCCTTTGCTGCGCCGACCAGCCCCAAGACTCAGACGCAGATAGCCGCCCGCGTCGGGTATGAACTTCGCCGTTCGCAGAGGTTCGGAACATGACGACGATTGATGCCGAGCTTGACCTTTGCCCCGGTTACGGGTGGCAGGTGCAGCCCGAGTTCAACACTCTGGTCAAGCAGCTGCGTAGCGGGAGGGAGCGCCGACGTTCGTTGTGGGAGTACGTCAAGCACAGGTACGCGCTGCCGTTCAACAACATCACGGATGACGCGTATCTAAACCACCTGAAGTCCGTCTTTCTGGCGTGCCGAGGTTCAGCCGAGTCGTTCCTGGTGAAAGACTACAGCGACTATCTCGCCGACGGTTCCGTGTTCGGCTCCGGTGATGGGACCGAGGTTGAGTTTGACCTGTTCATCGTAAGCACGTTCGGTTCGGCCAGCTATGCGCGCCGCATCTTCTACCCGATCGATCCTGTGTTTTTCGTTGACGGTACTCCGGCTGAGGCCACCGTGACCGACGGCGTGGTGACGTTTGCTGATGCACCGGGCAATAACGCCGTGCTATCGTGGTCCGGTGAGTTCCGGGTGCCGGTTCGATTTGCCACGGACACGTTCCCGATGTCGATCGACAACCGATCCGGCGAGCATTACGTGATGAATGGTTCGGTTGAGCTGGTGGAGGTCTGGGAGTGAGGCAGATACCCGTCGCGCTGCAGTCGAACCTAGACGGCAATGTGCAGTACACCACTCGCTGTGTCCGCTTCCGCCTGAAGTCCGGCCAGGTGCTCGGCTTCGCCATGTGGGATCGCGATATCGAGTATGACCACGGCGACGGATTTGGTCCGACTGTGTACTCCGCATCGCAGGGCATCGACCCGTCCACGATCGCATCGGACGTTAACTACTCGGTAGCCAATGCCGAGGGTCGCATCTTGACGAAAACGACGCTGACGGGCTTGACGATCGAGATGGTCGAGGCCGGCGCGCTGGATGATGGGGAGTGGGATTGCTTTGTGCTGGACTGGCGCAACCCTGCGCCCGGCTCGGCGCTGCTGCTGGATGCTGGTGATCTTGGCGAGGTCCGCACGGAGGATGGACTGGTCATCATTCCGGAACTGCTGTCGTATGCCATGCGGTTGCGGCAGGCCATCGGCACGGTGTGGCAGAGACCTTGTCGGGCCATCTTTGGCTCGCCGGCCAACTCGCAGACTGGGTGCGGCGTGGATGCTGATGCACTTTGGGTTGATGGCGAGGTGCAGTCTGTCGGCGCCGAGTCAGACCGCACCTTCACTGGCGACATTGCCGCGTTCATGCCGGGCCGAGTTGAGTTCACCAGCGGCCCGAACGTCGGGCGCCGGTATGCGGTGGAGTCAGTGGACGGCATGACGATCACATTGGCTGAGACGACGCCGTTCCCGATCGAGGCCGGTCACGACTACCGCCACCGCCCCGACTGAACCAAGCTGAAGACCGGCACGCTCGGCTGCGACAGCTACAACAACTGGCCCAACTTCAAAGGCGAGTGGACGATCCCCGTGGGTGACGGTGTTGCAGGTTCCGTCCCCGGCGGCAACCTGCCCGGAGGCGGCGGTTGGGCTGGCGAAGTCCCGGTGCAGGAAGTCGAATGAACGGCCCGGATCGAGTGGTCACCCAAGCGCGGGCGATGGTCGGAGTGCGCTGGCGCCACCAGGGCCGCAAGCCGTGGGCGGTAGACTGCATCGGGTTGTTGATCGTAGCCATGCAGGAAGCGGGCTGGTCGGAGACGCTGGACGCGCCGCGAGGTTACGGCCGCGAGCCGTGGGACGACCAGTTGCGGGCGGGGCTGCGCCGTCACTTCGGCGAGCCGATCACGGGCGACTGGCAGCCGGGTGACGTGGCGCTGTTCCGATGGGGCAAGGGGCAGCCGTCGCACGTCGGAATCATTGGCGACCACCCGCATGGCGGCCTGTCCATCATCCATGCGAGCAATCGCCCCGGAGTCGTGGAAACGTCGCTGTCCGGCCGCCTGCTGGGCTGCGTGATCGAGGTCTATCGACCGGAGTGGCCCGATGAGTGATTACGCAGGCCCCATTCTAGGCGCGGTTGGCGCGGTCGTTGGCGGCTACTTCGGAGGCGCTGCGGGCGCCCGATGGGGCTGGACCATTGGCTCCACCATCGGTGGAGCCTACGCGCAATCTCAGCAGGTATTGCCGGGGCCAAAGATCGGGGACGTTCAGAAGCAAACCTCGCAGGAGGGCGGCTTCCGCACCATCGTCTACGGACGGTCGCACCCCATCTCAGGCAATATCATCGCCGACGGCGGCCCGGTCATCGTCACGCGCCGGGAGCGGCAGGGCAAGGGCGGCCCGAAGGTCGAGAGTGAGTCCGCCTATCGCACCTATGCCGTCGGCGTGTGCGAGGGCGAGGCGACGCTGTTGCAGGCGTGGCGCAACGGCATCCTCGTGTACGACGCCGAAGACGGCTCGATGGCGGCGGAGAATGCCAAGTTCCTAGAATACGCGACCTGGTACACGGGAAGTTTCGACCAACCGGCATCGCCGGACCTTGAGGAAATCTACGGCGTTGGGCAGGCGCCATACTTCCGAGGGACAGCGTACCTATCCATCCATAACGAGGATGTCACCGACCAACGCGGCGCGTGGTCGCAGTGGCAGTTCCGGGTGTTCCGTGGCGCTGCCAAGTCCTACACGACGCCGCCGTATCCGGTG
>JACYYJ010020706.1_pt1 | contig 10580 bp, 12 predicted proteins | sample 8236861 | NCBI WGS metagenome assembly JACYYJ01 (sample SAMN14103086, study PRJNA606662) | landfill metagenome | isolation source: landfill solid waste | place: India:New Delhi, Okhla landfill site | collected 2017-11-05
CGAATACTCAATCGAAGGGACCAAAGCCCACGAGGTACTAGCAGCCGCGTTGGCCAACGGTATCCGCGATGCGAAGACCGCGCACCGCGACTACTCGTCACTGTGCATGGAAGACCTGAACACATTCGACAACATGTTCTACTTTGCCGTGAACATGGCCTTGAACTATGTGTACAGTATCCTTGACGAATACCCTGACGCGGTGCTGTACAACGAACGCTTCGTTAACCCGCCGTCCGAAGTCGCGCCGGGAGAGACTGGCGGATATTGCGACGTGGCGATATACGTTCCGTCGATCCGCACACTTTTTATCATCGACTACAAGCACGGCGCAGGCATCGCGAAGGACGTTAAGAACAACCCGCAACCAATGCAGTATGCGGCGGGCTTTCTGTACGAGGAAGACGCAGTGGTGCCGGTCGAGAATGTCGATACGGTTGTGCTGGCTATCATCCAACCGCGCGCCTTCCATGAAGACGGTCCCGTGCGCGAAGTCGAGATTACACCGTACGAGTTGTACGAATACATATGCTGGCTTGACGAGCAGATCGCGGAGAACCTAAAGGAAGACGCGGCGCTCGTGCCGGATGACAATGGCAAGACGACGGACCATTGCCGCTTCTGCGACGCGAACACCGTGTGCCCTGCGCGCGAAGCCAAAGCGCTGTCCGCTGTCGGCGCGCAGTTCAAGACCGTACAGATGGTTCGTAAGCCGGACCTGCCCGACGTGCGCGATCTGGATATAAACCGCTTGGCGCACATACGCTTGGCCGCACCGATGTTGCGCAAGTTCCTCGATGACGTTGAGCAGCACTGTTACGAACTGGCCATGGGTGGGCACGCTATACCCGGCGCGAAACTGGTAGAGACGCAAGCGCGCCGCCAGTATTACGGCGACGAAGACGAAGTGGCGCAGAAGGCCGCAGCGTTGGCGGGCGTGACCGTTGACGAAGTGATGGTTAAGCGCATCATGCCTATAACGCATCTGGAAAAGGTGATCGTTGAGGCATTCAAGAAACGTGTAGGACGCGGGAAGAAACAGCAAGCAGCGGCAGACGCGCGGCAAGCCTTTGCGTTCCTGACACTCAAGCAATCTTCGGGCAAGCTCAAACTTGTTGACGAAGACGACCCGGCACCGGCTGTGAACAGAGCAGTAGACAGCTTTCAACAGATAGCAGGCGTGTTGCCATCACCTAAACAGGAAAACTAACATGACCACCACCGTAGTCAGAGACAGTATCGTGGGTGACAACTGGATTTACCAGACCGCCCAAGCCGTCCCTATGCAGCGCGTTCTTGACGAGCAGGGGCAACCTACCGGCGACATTCTCACCGGCCCCGTTCGTCTGGCGTTCGACAACTTGTTCGAGTTGCCGCCCGTCACGCCTACCATGCAGAACCCCAAGTATGGCGCGTCGTTGCTGTTCACCCCGTACGCGGACTTCTCCGTCCTGTACGAAGAATACTACGCCGTCTGTGCGCGGGAGTTCCCCGAGTATTACGACGCGGGCACGCAGCAATACGTCGGCCTGCACTCGCCGTTCCGCGACCAGCGGGAGAAACAGAAGTTCGGCGGTTTCACCCCCGGCTGTCTGTTCATCACGTCCACCAGCAAGTTCAAGCCGCCTGTGGTGGACACGCGGTACAACCCGATTGTCGATCAGTCGAAGGTGTACCCCGGTGTGTGGGCGATCTGCGCAGTCAATGCGTACGCCTACAAAGACCCGCGCAAGAAGGGCGTCGCGTTCGGGTTGCAGTCGGTTATGATTATCGGTGACGACACCAAGTTCGGTGGCGGCGCTCCCGATCCGACGAAGACCATGGCCGCAGCGAAGGGTATCCAAGCGCCTATCGTCCGTCCTGACGTGGCCCGTGGTATGCCGCAAGGCCAGCAACCCGCGCAGCCTGCCGGTATCCCCGGTTACACGCAGCCTTCGCCTGCGCCTCAAGCCGCGCCCGCTGTGCAGCAAATGCCGGGACAGCCCGTGCAGCACCAGACGTACATGCCGCCGCAGCCCCAAGCTGCACCGCCCGTCGCTACCGGCGACGATGACGACATGAGCTTCATGGGCTGACATGGCTAAGTGGCAACGCGAAACGTGTATGTGCGGCGTGGAAATCGCCGCGCATACTTGGGGCGACGGTCACGCGCCCGTATCCGTGGCCGACTATCTAGGAGAAGACGAAATGAACTTCGGTGAAGTGATCGAAGGTTTGAAGAAAGGTCGTCGCTACCAACGCGCTGGCTGGAACGGTAAGGGCATGTTCGTGTTCCTCGTACCGGGCAGCACATTCAAAGTGAACCGTGAACCGCTGTTGTCCATCATGGGCGAAGGTACGGAAATTGAGTACCACGCTCATATCGACATGAAGACCGCACAGGGCTACGTTGTACCGTGGCTCGCGTCGCAGGCTGATATGCTCGCGGAAGATTGGGAAGAAGTACGCGAGCTTTCGGCCTGACATGCAAGACTTTCCCGCCGTACATCTTGACTTTGAAACGCGCAGCGCCACGGACTTAAAGAAGTCCGGCGTGTACCGCTATGCGGAAGACCCGACGACTTGGCCGTGGGGCTTCGCGTGGCAAGTCGAGTTTACGGCGGGGGAGTACAGTGCCGTCTACCAGTGGCGACCGGGCTTCGAAGACCCGGTGTGGTTGCTGGATCACGTACGCAATGGCGGGCGTGTCGTCATTCACAACGCAGCGTTCGAGCGCACCATATGGAATTGGGTACTGGTGGGGCGTATCGTCCCTCACTGGCCCGCTATGACGATCCAGCAACAAGACTGTACGATGGCTAGGGCTGCGTCCGTGGCCTTGCCGCAAGGGCTGGACAAGCTAGGCGTCGCTCTCAAGTCCGACATGCGCAAGGACATGCAGGGCCACAACCTTATGATGAAGATGGCGAAGCCTCGTCGCTTCAACGCTGACGGCAGCATTACTTGGTGGGACGATCCCGAGCTTGTTGACGGCAACATGGCGTACTGCGAGCAGGACGTACGCACCGAAGGCCGCGCCGACAGTATGCTACCCGCCTTGTCGCCCGCATGGCGACAGGTATGGGAGTTCGATCAGATCATTAACGAACGCGGCGTGGCGATTGACCAATACGCCGTTGAACGCAGCGCGCAGCTTGTCGAGTATGCGAAGAAACAAAACGACAAGATCATGCGCGAGCTTACTAACCGCAACGTTTCAAAGTGTTCGAAGGACAAAGAGATTATCGCGTGGTTGAACTCACGAGGCATCGCGGCCACCAGCCTAGCTAAAGGCGAGGTTGACGACGTGGTGTTCCTCGCGTCCTGCCACATGGACGACACGGCGCAAGACGTTATCAAGCTGCGACAAGCCGCGTGGAAAACCAGCACCGCCAAGTACCGCGCCATGCAGCAATGCGTTTCGTACGATGGGCGCATTCGTGGGTTGCTTAACTTCCACGGCGCATCAACCGGGCGTTGGGCTGGCCGTCTTGTCCAACCACAGAACTTCCCTCGCGTCGATCCAGACGACAAGGAACTACAGGTCAAGGTCGCGTTTCTGCACGACCTGCTTAACGACAAGTCGCTCAACCCGCGCGATATGTACGAGCATATCGAGGCAGTGTATGGTCCGCTTGAGGCGCTTAACATTCTGTCCAAAGCGCTGCGCAGTATGCTTATCGCGGGGCAGAACAAGAAGTTTATCGGCGGTGACTTCTCGAATATCGAAGGTCGCGTGAACGCATGGCTAGCCGGTGAGCAATGGAAGCTACAGGCGTTCCGCGAGTACGACGCGGGCACTGGCCCCGATCTGTACAAGCTGGCGTATGCGCGCTCGTTCGGCGTATCGGTGGACAGCGTAGGTAAAGGGCAGAAGCGCCAGATCGGCAAGGTGCAAGAACTCGCGCTTGGCTATCAAGGCAGTGTCGGTGCGTACCTAACCATGGGCGCGACATATGGCGTCAACCCGTTCGATCTATCCAAGCCGGTGTACGACGCAACGAACGCCGAGCAGTGGGACGCTACCGCCGCACAGTACCACGCGCGCGGTACGAACAAGTACGGCCTGTTCGAACGCGAGTGGACGGCTCTTAAAATTCTTGTGGATAACTGGCGCGCTGCCAATCCGGCCAAGGTCCAACAGTGGTGGAACTATCAGGACGCAGCTATCGAAGCTGTGGCCGCGCCGGGTAACATCGTGTACACAGCGGGCAACCGTGTATCGTATTATTCAGATGGACGGTGCCTTTGGTGCATCTTGCCATCGGGCCGTATGCTGTGCTACAGCGAACCGGAACTGGTTGAAGAACTGGTAGAGTATACCGACAAGACAACCGGCGAAATAAAGACACGCTTGAAACGTAAGGTTACGTTTTGGGGCAACGACAGCGTTACAAAACAGTGGACGAAGCAATCACTGTACGGGGGTTTACAATGCGAGAATATCGTACAAGCCGCATCCTGCGATCTTCTGGTTGACGCCATGTTCCGTGTCGAGGCAGCGGGCTACCCCGTGATCTTGACGGTGCATGACGAAATCCTGTCCGAACCGGACGAGTGGCGACAGGACTTAAACGAACATCACTTCGCAGAACTCATGTCCGTGCTGCCCGAATGGGCCAGTGGACTACCCGTGTCTGTGGGCGCATGGGAAGATAAGCGCTATGTCAAATAAGCTGACTGACTTACAACAGAAGGTGTTCGACCTTCTCGACGCTAAGCCAAACACAGACGTTCCGCTACAAGACCTGTACGACGCTGCGTACGGGACAGACGAGCCAACGCTGTTCGGTATGTCCAACCGCGACATGCAGCAAAAGATGGGACCGCTATTCGCCCGCATAAACGCCAAGCTCAAGCGTGGCCGTATCGAGCCGGGTCAACTCAAGCAGACGTATCGCCTAGCGATAAAGAAAGGCTAGGCCATGGGTAAGCTGCAAGCTGCGCTAGATTGGGCGGCGCGGGGTTTCGCAGTCTTCCCCCTCGTATCGAATGGCAAGGAACCTGCATTCGAAGGCGAGACATGGTACGAGACAGCGACGACCGATCCTGATACGATCCGCGCTATGTGGACGGACCCGGTGCTAGGTAGCGAACGGGACTACAATATCGGTGTGGACTGCACCAACTACGTCGTCGTGGACGTAGACGTTAAGAAAGGCAAGGACGGACACAACCAATACATGCAGCTTGGCGGCTCGTACGAGACGCTGGTTGTCCGCACGCCGACAGGCGGCTTCCACTGCTATTTCGAAGGACCGGATAGCGCTAACGCGCCTATCGCTGCCGACGTAGATATTCGTTCGCATCACGGTTACGTCGTTGCGCCCGGTTCGACTATCGACGGACTGGCGTACGAAGTCGTCACGGACATGCCGCCGCAATGGGTGCCGTTCAGTGTCGAGCGTTTGCTACGCGCTCCGTATGAACGCCGCACACATGACGTTGCCGCTATCGATAGTGAAGCGAGTATACAGGCGGGCATACGCTTTCTGGAAACAACGCCCGTCGCTATCGAAGGGCAACGCGGTGACGAGACAACCTTTATCACCGCTGCGCGCTTGGTGCGCGAGTTCGCCTTGTCGGTGGATACCGCGTTTGTACTCTTGCGCGACCACTGGAACGAGCGGTGTATGCCGCCGTGGCAACTAGACGAGTTGCTACAGAAGGTCGAGAACGCGGCTCAATATGGTACTGCTGATCTAGGTCGTCTCGATCCTTCTGTGCTGTTCTCTGCCGTGTCTGTGCCCGCCCCGCCCACAGTTTTTGAGCAGCGGTCCTTGACGTGGGGTAACGCCCTCGATCCCGTATCGATCCCGCCGCGTCCGTGGATGATTGACCGCATCCTTATGCTACACGAGCAGACGCTTATCATCGCACCGGGCAGCGCGGGCAAGTCATCCGTGAGCTTGGCCATCGTGGCGCATCTGGCGCTAGGCAAGAACTTCGGTCCATACACTACGCACACGAAATGCAAGAGCATTGTGTACAACGGCGAAGATAGCGTGGCGGAACAATCCCGTCGCCTCTTTGCGGTGTGCCAAACGTACAACTTGGACTACAACGAGGTTAAAAAGAACGTCTTGTTGCTGTCGTCTGACGACGTTGACTTGAAGCTCGTTGGTTCGGCGGGCCGTACACCGATTATCAACGAGGCCATGGTGCAACAGCTTGTTGGCTTGGCGTCCGATCCTGACGTTGGGCTTATCGTATACGATCCGCTCGTTGATATCCACGACGTTGACGAAGGTGATAACCCACAAATGAACGCGGTGATGAAAGCCTTGAAGCGCGTAGCGCGCGAGGCAAACGTAGCGTCCATGGTGCTGCACCACACCACGAAGGCGGGTAGCTCCCGGCAGGAAGACCGCGTGGGCAATATGGATATCGCTCGCGGTGCGTCGGGTATCGTTTACAAAGTGCGTATCGCCTTTACGCTTCTCAATGCTTCGCAGGAAGACGCCGAAGAATTTGGTATGCAGGACGGCGAGCGCGGATCGTGGGTACGCCTTGACGACGCAAAGATGCAATACACGCTGGCAAGCGACAAGCCTATGTGGTTCCACAAGGAAGGCGTCAAGATACCAAGCGGCGACGTAGTGGGTGTGTTGCGCTATTCGCCGCTTGAGAAGAACACCAACAACTTGCGCTTGCGCGTGGCCGAAACATTGATTAGCATACTGTCGGCCAACGGCAGCGGATCAATGCCGATGATACAAGCCGTCGCGTCTATCAAGGCGCATGAGCCGCTGTGGGCCAACAAGACCGACACACAGATACGCCAACGTCTTGAGGGTATGTTTAGTTCGATAGTCGAAATACGCGGACAGCGCTTGCAGGTTGTGCGCGATAGCGAGGGAAGCAAGAGCAATGTCCTACTCGTCCTATCATAACACCAAAGGTGCGATGTACTTCGTGCATCTGCATATCCAAGGTGTGTCGAAGTGCATGTGGTATAGCGAGATAAAGCTAAACGGCATAGACATGTTCGGCGTCTACCCTGACGTTACCGGCGCTAAAGCGTGCAATATGCTCGAAGTCCATGAAGCGCTGGACAACCTGCAAGCTCAAGGCATCTTTGTGACCGAAGCGCTCTTGGTGCCGTGTGATAGCACGAAGATACTGACAGCCGATATGCAGCGCGTGTTAAACCTCGCTTGACAAGTGTACAAGACTGTGCTAGTGTACAGGTGTTCAACTAAGGAGCGCCTGACATGAGCGACAACCCGCACAACATCCACCACCGGGATATCCGTATCTGCTTTTCCATAGCGTACTTCACCGACGAGAAGGACGCCGAAGCGTACGCCGAGACGACGAAGGGCGCTACGTATAACGGCGGCTTCTACCACGGGCAACCGTGTGGCCGTGACAAGTCGTGGGACTATACCGACCGTCTAGACGGTGTGAAGTACTACGCCACTACGTATTGACGAGCCGTCTAAACCGTGCGATCGATCCGTTTAGACGACAGAATTCGGCCGAGCCAATCCGTCTAAACGGATCAACACAGAGAGGCGAGAAATGATGCTTACCAAAAGGCAATGCACAGAGTGCGGCGGACCCTATGAGAGCCGCCAGTACAACGCGGAGTTCTGTTCCGATGCGTGCAGAAGATCGTTCAACAACCGGCGCGCAAAGCGGGGAGCTATCCTGTACGATCTGCTTATGATCGAGCAGCGCGACGCCGAAGCGCTCAAGAAGCACAAGATGGAAGACCGGATGAAAGAACTGGTCGAGCAGTTCAAGCAGGAAGACATTAAGGCCAACCGCAAGCGTACGTGGAAACGTCCTATGGACGTGATGTACGATACGATGGCGTTGCTGCGCTAGTCGAGCGCCCCGGCGTCTTGCATAAGGTGACGGTTCTTGTTGACGCGCATTGCGATAAGCACGCACAGCACGACAAGAACCGTCTTCGTAATGACAATGAATGGATCGGGGTCGATGTACAGGTTGCGGGCGAACGCCGTAAGCATGACAGAGAAGCCCGCTATGCCCCACCCAATGGCAATGGCTCTACCGTAGGGGAAGCCCGCCGCTGCGTACGAGTGTGCTAACCACCAGCACGCCAACACTAGCGCTATGGAAGACACGTTGTTCAACAGCAACAGAATGTCCATGGTTAAGTCTTCCCTAGCACCTTGTCTTGTATCTTCTTAACGGCAACCTCGCCGCCTGATCCCATCAGGAAGCCAGCGGCGAGATATGTGTATACGCCTGCGTTCACGATCCCGTCAACGAAATGCGCAACCAGCCCGCCGAGAAAGACAGCGGAGAGCGCCCCGGCGACCCCCTGGACAACGCGTTTCTTCCATTCCTGTTCCGGTGCGATCACGGCACGGAAGTAGGCACCCCCAACGCCCGAGACGGCCAACGCTGCGAACTGATCCCAAAGCTCGCGGAATGCGTTAGGAATGTTCAAGTCAGCCATCCCTCTTAGTTCCTTTACCTACGGCACAACGTGTCGTTCGTACACTGTTCGTTGTGCGCCACCACCTGTTGCGCGAACGGGATATCGTTCTCTATGATGTATGCGCGCGTCCCTGCATTCGGCGTGAGGTACGAATACCCTGCACCTTCATTGACACTCGCCGTTGACGTACACCCCGCCAAGACGACGGCACAGATCAGCGCTAGACATGTTGCGAACGTCTTCATCGATCCTATTCCTTTCGGTGATCTGGTCGATAAGTTGCTGACGTGCTTCGACCTGCGCTGACGCATAGCCGTCACCACGTCCCTTCATGTACATAGCCCCCGCCACGGCGATAACCGTAGCGAGGGCACCGAGTACGACGATCAGGCGAATGTGCGCCGTCATGTTACGTTCTGCCTATTTCAGCCTTGATGTTGCGAACCGCGTCAATAATCCGCTTATGCAGGATAAGGCCGACGATTGCAACCACGATCAGCACCCCGGCGATAGCGACGACGACGCGCCAGTCTTGGAAGATCGCGGCGACGCCACCGATGCCACCCAAACCGACAAGCTGTGTGATCCGTTCCCAAAAGCCGCTAGTCTGCGTGACGGGCTTATCGAGTTCGGGCGGCGTGACCGCCTCTTTGTCCGTGACCGGAGCGGACGGTACGCTAACCCGCCCCATAGCCGCCAGCGCCTTGTGCATGGCCGAACGGGTCTTCGGACCTGACAGCCCGTCAACCTCGCCTGCATAAAGCCCCTGCGCCTTGGCGTACGTCTGGAACGCCTCGATCTTCGTGGGACCGTAGCCGAGTAGGACGAGCGAGATACGGTCGTATAGCGCGAGCCTGTCGGCGTAGCCGTTGAGGCCACCGTTAATGCGACGCGTAATCATTTCGTTGTCGCCCGCGTCGGCGTAGCGGTTGAGCGACTTGCGTTCCGGGTTGCCGACTTCCCAATACCAGATCGGGCCAAGTCCTTCCCACGGGTCCGTCAGCATGGCGTCGGGGTCGCGCTCAAAGTCCGGCACGTTGCCGCCGATGAACGAGCGGCACCAGTCGCGGAAGTTGCGCGTGTTGTGCCGCCCCGTGATCTGGATACCGGTACGACCACGGAACATGAATGCTTCGCCTGCCACGGCGGCGCTATGGCCGAGGTCGGCGCGATCCTCGTACCGCTGTTGTGCGGGCGTCGGCCCCCACACTTCGCGGTCGTAATGGAACTCGCCGCTCTCGTGCATGACCTGCGCCAAGAACTGCGCGAGCCTATGCGGCAACAGCAAACCGAACTGGTCGCCGTAACGATTGAGTGACGTAAGAACGCTTTCCGCATTCATACGGCTGGCGCTTGTCATCTGTCGCCGTGCTACGGTGACGATAAGCTGCATGTCTACATTCATGTTCGTTGTCCTTGTTTACGTCGCGTAGTACGTAGGGTTAACGTAGTCCGCTGCCCACGCGGCTTGCCCGCCAGCCGGAACAAGACAACCTTTCCGGGCGGCTACGGTGTATTGCATACTCGAATTAGTCATCCACTCTGCGTTGTGGACTACCACGGGGTTGTTCGGCTCCGTAAGCGAATGGTTCTGGAACTTACCACCGCGTATGAAGATACCACCGCGTGCGGTTCCCGAGTTCGACCCGCGAATGCTCACGTCGCAATCGATGACTTCCATACGTTCCACTGCGCTGTTCGTCACCCAAGGGTCGATCTGCCCGCAATTGTCGATACGAAGGATGAAGCCGTTGTTGTTAGGATTGACAGAGTTCAATCGTACGAACTCGTGGCGACCTTCGGTGTACACGTCGGAAATATCGATATGACGGACAAAGCCGAGAACCGGCCAAACGCCCGAAGTCGGACCATACAGCGCCCAAAATGTGCTGGCGTGCTTGGCAAACACTTTGTCGATATTGACGACCCGAGCAGGCGCGTACTCAACGTCGCCTGTCGTGGTGTCCGCGCCTGCGTACAAGTCCGAAATGAGACGGAATGATCCGGTCTGTCTCACGTCGATATTCTCGATGTTGATGTTGTCAAACATGCGACGAGGCGTAGTGAACAACCCCTTGTTCGCCGTCGGGATATTCTCGTCTCCGTATAGCAGGCTCACCACTCCGTCTTCAAGGATGATATCCTTGGCCGTGAAGTTACCGATAGCATACGAGATATCCGATCT
>JACYYJ010090557.1_pt3 | contig 10577 bp, 18 predicted proteins | sample 8236861 | NCBI WGS metagenome assembly JACYYJ01 (sample SAMN14103086, study PRJNA606662) | landfill metagenome | isolation source: landfill solid waste | place: India:New Delhi, Okhla landfill site | collected 2017-11-05
CCACCGCGCCGACCCTTGCCGCCGTCCCTGCGGACGCCCTGAGGAACGCACGCAAGGCACGCCGCGCGCGTCGCCTGAAGCGGGCCGCGAAGCGGGCAGGGGCAACCCTCCTCACCGTCGCCGCGTTCCTCGCCACCGCCACCACCGTTTCCGCCCCGTACTGAGGAGGTTTGACGCTGTCCCCTGCGGCCACGCCGGGGGCAGCTGCGAATCACTCACCGCCGCCTGAGGAGGCACCTATGCGAGCCCTTCGCACCCCGCTGTTCCACTACACGTTCACCCTCGCGGCCACCGCCGACGACGACGCGGGCATCCGCGAATCCCTCCGCGACCGACTCCGCGCTCTGGACCACAAGACGCCGGGGGCGCGCGATTACCACGACGAGTTCCGGGCGTGGGTCGACCGGGAGCGCCAGCAGTGCATCGCGGACCTGAAGCGCTGGGGCGTGACCACCGAATGGGAGCGCGTCCATGACTGAGCCGATGCCCTACCGCGTGAGCGGGATCCCGTTCACCGACGCGGCCACCGCGCATGCGTACGCGCAATTCCAGGCGGACACCTACGGGCGTCCGATCCACGTCATGGAGAAGGTCGACGACCTCACGCCGTGGCACGTCCTGAGCACGGCCAACCCCGACACGCCCGCGGACGGCTTCACCGCCGGTCGCCTGACCTGAGGAACCACCATGGACACCTTGAACCGCTATCTCGACGAGCTCGACCGCCCCGGATTCTGGGGACGGCCATGAAAGATCCGAACAACCTGCGGAACCGCTGGAGGCGCTACCGCGTCGCGCGCAAGGCCTACGGCTTCACGGCCCTCCCGTTCCGCCAGTGGGCGCGGGGTGCGGACGCGGACAGCTACGCCACCGTCGACGCCCGCGACCGCTACGTGCCCCTGATCGCCTGCCACTGCCGCGGCTGCTTCTGCTGCTGCGCCATCCCCAACACCTGAGGAACCACCATGTCCGACTTCCGCCACCTGCTGGAGAGCGTGCAATCGCTCCTGAGGCTGCGCTCTGCAGCCACCTACCGCGGCACCACCATCGCCGAGCGCCGACAGAACCACCGCACCTATTCCCTCGAGTTCTACCGGGACGGGGAGGGGACGCACGCCGTGCGCCTGCTGGAGCGCCAGCCGGAGCGCCCCGCGGCTGGGGCCTACACCTACCGCACGTTCGGCGGGGAGACGCCCGAGGCGGCCCTGCTGGCCGTCTTGGATCACCTGCAGGGGGTGCGGGCATGACTCGGATCCAGCCCGGGAGCATCCCCGCCAGTGAGGCCACCGGGGCCACCGAAGAGGCGCTGGAGTTTGCCGCCGAGCTCGTACTCGAAGCCGCCGCGGCCATGGTCTGCAGCGACGGCACGCCGTACCTCACGCACGAGGACGACGCGGCCATGCTCGGCGGCTCGCAGGATGACGCGTTCGCGTGGGTCGACGACTGCGAGGCGCGGCTCGGATGCTCCGGCGTGGCTGAGTTCCGCGCGGCGGTGGTCGACTACTTCCTGCTGCGCGACGGGGGAGACGCCCGCGCAGTGCAGGAGATCGCGGGCCGGCTGGCGCGCGAAGCGGAGGACCGCATAGACGTACGCGGCCACAACCTCGCCGAGGTCCGGCAGAACCTGCTGATGGTCTCCCGCACCGCGTGGAGGCGCTAACCCGAGGAGGCCTGACCCTGTCCCCTGCGGCCAACGCCGGGGGCAGCTGCGGACCACTTTGGACAACAACCAGGAGCAACCACCAATGACCCTCGATGAAAAGATCGCGATGCTGGACAAGCAGCTGCGGGCAGCCGAGTCCGAGATCACCGGCTTCGCGCCACACAAGATCCGACGCCGTGACCGCGCCGTCACCAACCTGCGCCGCCAGTGGCTGGACCTGATCGCCGAGCGCAACCGCCGGGACCGCCCGGAGGACACCTTCCGCTATCCGTTCTGACCCTATCCATCCCCTACCGAATAAGGCAAAAGCAAGAGGAACACGCACCATGAACCACGCTATCAACCTTCACCACCTCGCCCTGCTCGCGTCCATGCAGGAGGCGGGCGAGCGCACCCGCAAGGTGGCCCCGACCATCAACTACGGCGGCTGTTGCGTCTGGGCCGCTGCCATGGGCCGCGCACTGAAGCGGCAGGGGGTCGAGGCCCGGGTCATCGTCCGCGACTGGCGAGCCGAGGGCCATGCAGGCATCGACGCGGTCCGCGGGCTGGTCCGCAGGGCGCTCCGACAGAGCAACAACCGGAACCCTGCGACGGCGTGGAACCGCAACGGCGTCGAGTTCAACCACGTGGGACTGGAGGTCGAGCTCGCGGGCCGCACGTGGCACGTTGACGCGGAGGGCGTGTACCCCGCGGGGGAGCATCCCCTGTTCAACCACGAGCGGCTCTACCCGGGGCACCTGACGGTCGCCGAAGCGGGCCTGCTGGCACGGGACGTCCGCGCCTGGAATCGCGTGTTCGACCGCCGCCTGATCCCGAGCGTGATCGGGCACATCACCACCGCCATGAAGCGGGCAAAAGTGGCGCTTTGATCCATGTCAACCGCAAAGTGGGACCGCGGTCACCGAGTGACAAAAATTGTGGCGCAAGGACGTCAAGATCTGCCGCGGAAAGCACTGGATGTCCTGTCACGCAGTCTTCACAATCTCCGTTGCTGCGACGCGCTGGGCGCAGACTCATGCTTCACCGGAAACCCAGCCTGAAGAGGAACACCCCCATGTTTGCCCTTGAAGACCTTGTCCCCGGCGAGCTCGCCCCCCTGTTTGCTGTCCGCTCCTCTTGCGGATTCATCAATGTAAGTGCAGTCTTGTTCCGCCGGAGGTTGATCCTCAGCCTCCCGACGCCTTCCAAGGAATCTGGATATGAACCTGACCACCACGCAGTGCATCCTGAAGCTCACAGCCCGCCTGTCCGAGGCGCTCGGCCCGGACGCGACCCTGCGTCAAGTGTCCACGCTGCTGCACGTCGCCATGGCTGGGGCCTCTGGAACCGACGGGGTCACCGTCGAGCAGAAGACGAACTCCTCGCAGGCCGCGACCTCCAGGAATCTGAAGCTCCTCGCCGTTCAGCACGGACTCCTTGAGTTTTTCCTCGACCAAGCCGACGGACGCCGTCGGCTGGTCCGCCTGTCCCCTAAGGGGGTCCAGCTGGTCACCAAGCTCAACAAGGAGATCACATGAAGATCAAGCAGCGGGTCGCTGGAGGCCCGTACTACGTCCACTTCACCGGTCCGGGCGGGAAGCGCATGCGCCTGAGCACCGAGACCAACGACGAGACCGCGGCCCAGCTGGCGGCGCTCCGGATCATGCGCGAGCACCTCGTCGACACCATGCCGGACACCCTGCGGGCCGAGCATGCGAACCTCGAGACCCTCAGCACCCTCCTGTCCGAGGCGTGGCACCGCCGCTGGTCGAAGCAGAAGGGCACCGGCCCGCGCAAGGCGCTGGTCACCAAGATCGCCCGGGAGATCGGCCACTGGCCCCTCGCCATGGTCACGTACGAGCGCGTCGAGGACTGGCTGGACAGCCTGACCACCGGCAAGCACGACCCCCAGCCCCTGAGCAGCGCCACGAAGAACCGCCACGTGTCCGTGATCCACACGGCGTTCACCGAGGCGGCGAAGCGCAACCGCACGATCACCGTGCCGCGGCTCCCCAGCTGGCCCGAGGACAACGTGCGGGAGCGCTACCTGACCCCCGAGGAGGAGGGCAGGGTGGTCGCGTGGTTCGACGCGCACGTGGCCCCCGGCGACGAGGGCGGGCAGTACCTCCGCCACCTGTTCCTGGTTCTGCTCGACACGGGCATGCGCTGCGGCGAGGCGCTCGGGGAGATGCGCGCGGAAAGCATCCTGCGGCTCCCCAAGGGCGGCGCGGCGGTCCACCTGACCCACGGCTCGACGAAGAGCGGCAAGGGCCGTGTGGTGCCGCTGACGGCCCGTGCGGAGGCATCCGCCCGCCTGATGATCGCCTCCCCGCTGCACGGCACGTGGACCAGCCAGCAGGCGGGCAAGCGGTGGCGCAACGTCATGGAGAAGGTGGGCATCTCGGGGGTCACCCTGCACACCCTCAGGCACACCTGCGCCAGCCGTCTGGTTCAGGCCGGGGTCGACCTCTACAAGGTCATGACTTGGCTCGGGCACTCGTCGCTGGTCATCACCCAGCGCTACGCGCACTTCGCCCCGGACTCCCTCACCTCGGCGCTCGACGCACTGGAGCAGGCGACTGCTGCAAGTGTCGATGCATCCGATACCGGAACCGCCCCCGGTCCTGCGGACACCGCCGCGCGTCACAGCAGGCGTGCGGTCGGCGATGCATATCCGGTACAGGAGGCACAACCCCGGGATTCTGGCACACGGAAAGCCGATTTCCTGAGGGTAATCAAGTAGTTAGATGGTGCGAAAGGGGGGACTCGATCCAGTACCCTCATAGCTAGATCAATGCCTTAGGGCTTCGCCCGTGGCACACACGGCACAGGGAACAGCCCCGTGTGCCACCCCCGGACCACCCGTGTGCCAGCTGTGGCACACCTCGAGGCCCCCTCGCGGGGCCTTCCTTTGCCCCGATCCATCCCGCAGCGGATACAATCCCGCTCCCGATTACTCAGCACCCTAGGGCGAAGCCCCAAACCTAAGGAGAGACCTATGGACAACCTCAAGACCACCTCAAGTGAAGCCCTCCGAGAGCGTCAGATCGCTCTGGAGCAGGAGGCCGTGATGCTCGGCGTGAAGCGCTACGAGGAGGCGATGACGGACCAGTCCGCGTCCCTCCCGGGGATGCAGCTGCTGAAGAAGGCCATCGACCCGACCGCCCTCCTGATCGAGGCCTTCATCGAGCGCGCCGGGGACGGCAAGGCGGGGCGCAAGCATGCCGCCCTCCCGTACGTCACCAAGGTGGCCCCTGAGGAGGCTGCCTTCCTGACCGCCCGCGCGGCCATCAACGGTGCCACCGGGTCGAAGACCGCGCAGGCCGTGGCCCTGTCCATCGCCGCCTCCATTCAGGACCACCTGAACATCGTGCGGCTGGCCGAGGACCACCCCAAGCTGTACCGCAAGGTGGCCGAGCAGCTGAAGAAGTCGACCAGCGGGCGGCACCGCAGCGCCGTGTTCCGCAAGGTGGTCACCAAGTACGGGCAGCAGGAGGTGACTTGGAACGACCGCGAGCGCCTGCTGCTGGGCATGAAGCTCCTCGAGCTCTTCATCGAGGCGACCGACATGGTCAAGCTCGTGCAGGTGTCCGAGGGCGCGAAGAACACCCCGGTGAAGGTCCACTTCGGCGACGAGTGGGCCGAGGTGCTGGCGAAGGCCCACAACCAGTGCGCCCTCCTGCAGCCCGTCCACCTCCCCATGGTCCACCCGCCGCGCGACTGGAGGAACCCCTACACCGGCGGCTACCTGACCTCGGCCATCCGCGCCCGATTGGTCCGCACCCGTAGCAGGGAGTACCTCGACGAGCTCGGCTCGGTCGACCTGACCCGCGTGCTCGACGCCGTGAACCTGATCCAGTCCACCCCGTGGCAGATCAACCGGAAGGTGCTCACCGTCCTGACCGAGCTCTGGACCTCTGAGAGCGTCGTGGCGGGCCTTCCGTCCCTGCGCCCGGTGGAGCTCCCGCCGCGCCCCTTCGGCATCCCTGAGGGCGTCCCCGTGTCCTCCCTGCCCATCGAGCAGCAGGAGGACATGAAGGTCTGGAAGATGAAGGCCGCGGCTGCCCACGAGGCCGAGGCGTCGCGCCAGTCCGAGGTCGCCCAGCTGTCGAAGAAGCTCGGCGTGGCGAAGAAGTTCGCGGGCGAGGAGGCCATCTACTTCCCGCACTACCTCGACTTCCGCGGGCGCGTGTACCCGATGGCGTCCTACCTGAACCCGCAGGGCGATGACGTCGCCAAGGGCCTCCTGCAGTTCGCCGAAGGCAAGCCCCTCGGGGAGACCGGCGGCTTCTGGCTGGCCGTCCACATCGCCAACCTGTTCGGCGTCGACAAGGTGCCGTTCGACGAGCGCGTCCAGTGGGTGCTCGACAACGAGGAGAAGATCCTGGAGTCGGCCATCGACCCCGTCCACGGCGAGTGCTTCTGGCACGAGGCCGACAAGCCGTTCTGCGCCCTCGCGGCGTGCTTCGAGTGGGCGGGCTTCAAGGTCCACGGCGACGCCTACGTCTCGCACCTGCCCATCGCCATGGACGGGTCGTGCTCGGGCCTGCAGCACTTCTCCGCGATGCTGCGGGACGAGGTGGGCGGGGCCGCGGTGAACCTTGTCCCGGGCGAGCGCCCCGCCGACGTCTACGTTGCGGTGAGCAAGCTGGCCCAAGCTATGTCCGATGCATCCGGTACAGAGTGGGCTTCCGTGTGGGAGGGCAAGTTCTGCCGCGACGTCGCCAAGCAGCCGACCATGACCCTGTGCTACTCCGCGACGAAGCGGGGCATGGGCAAGCAGGTGCTCGCCGCGCTCGGCAAGCTCGACGCCAAGAACGGCGGGCGCTGGCTCAACGGGGACGCCGACAACTACCCGGCTGCCACGTACGCCGCGGACATCATCTGGACCTCGCTGGCCGAGATCGTGGTCGCCGCCCGCGGTGCCATGGACTGGCTGCAGGCTGCCACCAAGCTCCTCGCCAAGGCCAACCTGCCGACCCGCTGGACGACCCCCATGGGTCTGCCCGTGATGCAGGCGTACCGGAAGCTGGAGGGTCGCCGCGTGCGTGCCGCCGTCGAGGGCCGCTTCGTGGACCTGATGCTGACCATCGAGACCGACGAGATCGACGGGCGGCGGCAGGCGTCGGGCATCGCCCCGAACTTCGTCCACTCCATGGACTCCTCGCACCTGATGGCAACCGCGGCGCTCGCCCGGATCAACGGCATCGGCTCGCTGGCGGTCATCCATGACTCCTTCGGCACCCACGCCTGCGACACCAACATGCTCCACGCGGTGATCCGCGAGGCGTTCGTCGAGCAGTACGCGCCCAACGTGCTCGCCCGGTTCCGCGACGAGGTGGTCGACCAGCTGTCCAAGGTGGCCCCCGAGCTCGTCGAGGAGCTCCCGCCGCTGCCCCCGATGGGAAGCCTGGATCTCGACGCAGTCCGCGAGTCCGACTACCTGTTTGCCTGAAGCATACGCTAGGGGATCCATATCCCCCGGCGATTAGTCAGCACCCGAGCACACACCAACCGCCGCACCCGCGGCCAACCCAAGGAGAGACCCATGAGCAAGCCCAGCACCTTCCGCCCCGGCGACGTCGTCCGCCGCATCAACCAGCCCTTCGGCGAGTTCCACCCCGGCGACCTCGGCGTCGTCGTCGAGGGCGAGATGACGTCCACCAACGTCCGCGTCAAGCACTCGGACAGCGGGTCCACCCGCGGCATGCAGCCGTGGAATCTGGAGCTCGTCGAACGCGCGCCCGACTCCAGCACCACCTCGGCCAGCGCCACGCGCACCACGGTCGAAGAGCGGGTGGAGACCGTCCGCCTCCGCGAGGTGGTCGTCCTGACCCTGACGCAGGAGGAGGCGGACACGCTCCGCACGGTCCTGCGCTTCGTCGGGGGCTGCCCGCATACGTCTCGCCGGAGGCACGCCTCTGCAGTGGCCGCTGCCCTCGACAAGGCCGGCTGCGTGGGCAGCGAGGCGGATGTCGGGCGTCCGCGGGGCGGCGTCTACTTCACGGAGGCCCCGCGTCGCGGGCTGGAGTCCGGCGACTGCTGATTACTCAGCACCCAAGCACACACCACTCGAAGCCCTCGGTTCGCGCCGGGGGCTTCCTTCATTCAGGAGACCCCAATGCCATCCGCCGGAAGCATCCGCGACCAGATCGGGACGCCCAGCCTCAACAGCATCCGCGGCCTCGCGATCAAGCAGATCAACCACGTGCAGGGCGAGAGCCCCGCGAACCAGCTGGTGGGCACCGCGCTCGCCCTGACGGCCATGGCCGAAGCCATCGGCATGGATCCGCACGACCTCGTCTTCGTCGCGCAGCGCGTCATCGCCGCGGCGGAAGGCCCCTTCACCCACCAGATCCAGGCGCTCCGCGACTACGCCCGCGCCGAGCTCGTCAACCGCTGAGGACCGCATGAAGAAGAACCGCAAGAGCAACAAGCCCGCCGCCGAGCGCCTGCCCCCGGGTGCCAAGGCCGCACGCGCCGAGATGATCCGCAACCTCGCCGGTCGCGTGCAGGCGCTGACCCCGGCCTACCTGCGGACCGTCCCGCGGAGCACCCGCAAGTTCCTCCTCGGGGGTGCGAAGTGATGGGCCGCACGCCCGCGCAGATCGTCATCGACGACATGGTCGGTGCCGTCACGCGTCGCGTCGAAGGCCCCGCGCTGAACCGCAAGCAGCGCCGCACGTTCATCGCGCTGTTCCGCCGCAAGCGCCTGCGGAACCTGCCGCCGTCGCTGTTCTCCACCGAGACCAAGGCCTTCCTCGGCCTCCGCTTCCCCAACAACTGGTGACCCCCATGAACCTGTACCGCGAAGCCGTGCGCCAAGCGCGCGAGCAGGGCGTCGTTTCGCCCGAGATCCGTGAGGCCCTGAGCCCCGAAGCCTACGTCCGCGCCCTCGAGGAGGCAGCCGCCGAATGAAGACGACCCTGAAGGCAGGCACGCGCAAGATCCTGCTGATCGACGAAGAGAACGTCGAGCGCAACAAGACCCGTGCGCCGCACAAGGCGGCAACCGTTGGCCGCGTGATCGTGGTCGACGCCGACGGGCAGATGGTCTCCGTCCACGCGTGCCACCGCATCGAGGCCAAGGGGCCGGTGCGGCTCGAGTACACGCAGCACTCGTGGCTGACCAACAACCGCTCCTTCCCCATCCATGCGGCCCTCGTCACCGAAGGCGAGGTGGTCATCGACGACGACCGCGAGGAGGGCGAGGAGCCCGCCGCCAAGGCTTCGATCCTGAAGAAGCCGAAGGCCCCCACCACCGTGAAGAAGGACAAGTAATGTCGAAGAAGGACAACCGCGCCAAGCTCTCCATCATCCTGCCGGAAGGCACCGCGATCTACCCGAAGCTCAACAAGCCGGACACCAAGTTCGACGCCGACGGCGTGTACGAGACCAAGCAGCGCCTGGACTTCGAGGCCAGCGGCGGCATGGTGGGCCGCAAGGCCGCGCGCCTCGAGGACATCCTCGACGCACTGGCGACGATGCGCGACGAGTTCGTCGAGGAGAAGCGCTTGGAGCTCGCCAGCAAGTCCGACCCGAAGGCGAAGAAGAAGGCCCGCGAGATCACCGTGCGTGACATCGGCGAGCCGGACCTCGACGACGACGGCAACGAGACCGGCAAGCTGATCCTGAAGGCCAAGATGAAGGCCTCGGGCACCGCGAAGGACGGCTCGCGCTACACCCGCCAGCCGAAGCTGTTCGACGCCAAGAACAAGCCGCTGGACATCAAGAAGACCCAGATCTGGGGCGGCTCCACGCTCAAGGTCGCCTGCACCGCGGTCCCGTACTACGCCGCGAACGACAACGTGGTCGGCGTGACGCTGTACCTCGAGGCCGTGCAGGTGATCGACCTCGTCTCCGGCGGTGGCCGCGACGCCTCGGCGTTCGGCTTCGGCGAGACCGACGGCTACGTCGGCGAGGAGCAGAGCGACGACGCCCCGTTCGGTGACCCCGAGGACGGCGACGGCGAGGGCGGCTCCGAAGTCGACGACTTCTAAGCAGCCACACGCCACCCGGAGGAGCCCCCGCAAGGGGGCTTCTTCATTTCCGGAGACCCGATGACCGAAACCTTCCACGCGCGTCTGGACATCGCCCCGATGCCCACGCCGCGTCCCCGCTTCCGCGCCATCCCGGTGCGGGGCAAGACCATCGTCAACACCTACCACCCGAAGGCCTACACGGAATACCAGGCGCAGGTGTCCGCCGCCCTGAAGACCGCCTTCGGTGACCGCGAGGCGTTCGACTGCCCCGTGCGCGTCGACGTCGTGTTCTTCATGACGAAGCCGCGGACCACGAAGCTGCACGCCCCCGCGCCCGACCTCGACAACTACGTCAAGGGCGTCCTCGATTCCGCCACCAAGGCGGGCATCTGGACCGACGACAAGCTCGTCGTCGAGCTCGAGGCCTCGAAGGGCTGGAGCGACACCAGCGAGATCCACTTCAGCGTGAGACCCGCATGACCACCTACAAGCGCATGACCGCCGACAAGGTCAAGTTCCTCGTCGTCCACTGCGCGGCGACGCGTCCGTCCATGGACACCGACATCAACGAGATCCGCCGCTGGCACCTGCAGCGCGGCTTCTTCGACGTCGGATACCACTACGTCATCCGCCGCAACGGCACGGTCGAGAAGGGCCGTCCCGATGACCAGCCCGGTGCCCACGTGCAGGGCTACAACGGCAAGTCCCTCGGCATCTGCCTCGTCGGCGGTGTCACCGAGCACGACGTCAACGTCGCCGAGGACAACTTCACCGATGCCCAGCGCCAGTCGCTGGAGTCGCTGCTGCTGCGCCTCTCGAAGGAGTTCCCCGGTGCTCGCGTGTGCGGCCACCGTGACCTCGCGAAGGGCAAGGCATGTCCGTCCTTCGACGTCGCCCCGTGGTGGGCGGAAGTGCAGGCCCGCGTCGCGGAGCCCGACTTCAGCAACGTCGTGT
>JACYYJ010023488.1_pt1 | contig 10573 bp, 14 predicted proteins | sample 8236861 | NCBI WGS metagenome assembly JACYYJ01 (sample SAMN14103086, study PRJNA606662) | landfill metagenome | isolation source: landfill solid waste | place: India:New Delhi, Okhla landfill site | collected 2017-11-05
TCGGCGAACGCCGTGGCGATCAGCGGGATCACCGTCTCGTAGACGTCCGACCCGCCCTGGAGCGCGGTCGCGGCCCGCGCGAAGCGACCGGGGAGCACGCGCTCCAGCGTCGCGACGACGTGCGCGGCGAGTCGTTGCGGATCGTTGTCGTGCGCGTCGAGCGACAGCCACGCGTGGGCACGTTCGCGGACGGCGATCCACTGCGCGACGGCGGTGGTCTTGCCGTATCCGGCGGGCGCGCGCACGACGGTCAGCGGCCGCTGCGTCGCCGCGTCGAGCGCGTCCGCGAGGCGCTCGCGCTCGACGGTCTCGGGGCGNNAGCTCCGGGGCGCGCAGTCGGGACTCGACGATCGGGACCTGCTCGACGGTTCCCATGACCATCTAGGACCGTCCGATCGTCGTCGCGGCACACCGGGCTCCCGCGCGCACACGGGATGCGGGAATCGCCCGGGCGGGAGGAATCGCCCAGGTGGGAGGAATCGCCCGGGCGGGTCGGTCGCAACCGTGCCCGGATCGCGCGCGCACGCGCGATGCAGTCGGGGTCGGGGCCGGCGTCCGGTCGCTACCGGGATCGGGGCGCTCGGCCGGCGCGCGGGCGGGCCTCACGGGGGCCGGGATCGGTGGTGCTGAGCTCGGGGTCGACGGACGGCGCTGGGGGAAGACGGACGTCATCGCTTGCTTCCTGCAATCTGTTCTTTCCGCCCACGCTATACGACGTCGAGCCCCCGTGGCAGCGTCCGGCCAGCCGCCGCCAGATCGTCCGTTCGTGCTACCTTGCAGATCGCTCTGGGGCTATAGCTCAGCTGGAAGAGCGCCTGCATGGCATGCAGGAGGTCGCCGGTTCGAGCCCGGCTAGCTCCACCTAGAGATGAAGGGCCGGAACCCCCGCGGGAGCGGGGGTTTTCGCTTCTTGGGGGCTTCTTTCTGGCGGCCGGGCGAGCCTTGAATTTGGGTCGGGTTCAGGCACGAGTGCCTGGGATCGGCGGGATCCCTGGAGTTGCGCTCGGATTCGCGTTCGAAAGCCCACGCATCCGGCTTGTCGTGCGCAATCAGGGCCGCAGTCGTCGCCGGCGCTGGCGTGCCGTCTCGGATGGGCCCCTCCTTCTCGACTCCAGCGAAACGACTCTGCCTTGCTGGGCACGCGCCTCGATGACGGCAGAGCCATCGACCGCTGCACGCCGCGCCTATGAGTTAGGTCGGACGCTGCCATCGACGTCCAGCCTTTGCGATCTGCATTGCGGTCTCGCGTGCACGTTCCTCCGCGGATTGAGTGGGCACCCATAGGGCTTTGTTCACTGCATGCCGAACGTCCACCGAGCCTAGGTTCTTCAGCTCGGTTGAATGTGACTCAAGCAGTTGCCAGTTCTGAGGCCGCTTGTAGATCGACCCGTCGGGATCTCGGAGTTCAGCCCTCCTGAAGACGTCGTCGAACTCCCGATCACCCCAGTCTGCAGACGGGAATGCAACGGATGACGAATAGATTTCCTCGGTCGGCGGCACCACACTCGCGCACCGCGCAGCCAAAGCGACAGGGGCACCAAATACCGAACAGCCATACCTGCGAGGCGTGCCGACGTAGCCAACGATGACCTCGCCAGAAGCGATGCCCACGTGCGGCGCAAAGGCGAAAGCGTCGTTCTGGCCCATCCATCGAGCGGCCTGCACGGCGTCAGTGAAGGGGTCCTCTGAGCCGAACTCTCTTGAGAAGACGATCATCACCTCGTCACCGATGTACTTATCGATGATTCCTGGCCGGCCATCGAGGGCCTCCGCCGTGATCCACGTGAAGAAGTGGTTCACAAATGCCAGCGTGGCGACGGGATCGAGATCCGCCGTTCGCGCGGAAAAACCGGTGATGTCCGCGAAGAGGATCGTCGCATCGATCTCACGGCCTTTGACCGGGAACGGCGCGCCCCACCCGTCGTTGGCTTCAGCATCGACCGTCAGCATCTTTGACGCCAGAAAGTCCTCCAACGAGTGGAATCGCGATGGCTTCATGGCACAACTCGCGTTCGGCACGTCGGGACAGCTGGACTCAACATCTATCTAGATTCGCACGGACGGCGGACGCGGGGCGGGCGTGTTTCACCCGAGGACGGACCTCCGCCTGCCAACCCGAGCAGCCGGGAAACCATCGCCCTCTCAGCGATACGCGCCTCGGCTTCTGTTGAGTGCAAGCGCATCGCGGGATCACGGGCCGGGTGGCCCGGTGCAGCAGAGGTCCGTGCGACGCTGGGCCACGCCGAGACCATTTGCCATCCGAAGGGCGTGGGATTGTATGTATGTGAGCAGCGCAATCGCGGCAGATTTCACTGGTGTCCCTAGCGCCGCATCATGGACCTCATTCCGAGCAATCCTTTGGCGGTTGGCCAGCACAACGACCTCAACAGCCGCGTCACGGGAGTGGAGTCCAAAGAGTGTGATCCCGCGGCCCGCTGAACTCTTCGACCGCTCCTCCGCACTGAACGGGTGGTGACCAACGTGGATGAGGAGCTGGGCGAGTCCCGAACGGGAACCCTCGATGCTCGTCAGCGCGCCGTCGCGGAATGGCTCGAGGACCAGAAGTCAGACCTGGGTAGCACCTATCGGACAGCGAGGGAGTTGCTAGCCGTGGAGCCCGATTCGGGTCACGAACGAACCCCAGTCCTCCTGATTTGTCACTCCATGAGGGAGGTGATCAATCGCTTGCCCACGGCTGTGATGCTCGGTCGGGAAAGTTTGGATCGAGCGGGCGCTAACCACAAGAAGACGTCTGACCAGGTGCTCGATCTCCCGAAGTTGCGCATCCAGTACCCGAACATGGACCTGTCGATGGACGCTGAAAACGTTCCGGTTCCGCGCGAAGTCGCGCTGGCCTTCGACACGCTCATCGACGCTGCCGTCCACGAGAATCAGCGGCGTCTGAGCAGCCTCGCGGCGTTCCTGACCGACGACGCTAACCCCAATCATCCTGCGGTGCGCGAATGGCGCAGCTTGAGCAGGTATTTCACGAGGTGGGCTCATCTGGGGGACAAGCCAGTCGAGTCGGTTCCGTCGGATCAGGAGTTGGTCGGGAAGATCGCGGCATTTGAGGACCATGTTGACGCGATCCGCCTCGCGTTCTTCGCGAGCAAGAGCATCATCGAGGATCTGCTTGCGGCGGCCAACGCGCCGCTTGAGGAGGGGCAGCCATGACGCGGTACAGCGTTCCGACCACGGTGGCGGTTGAGACCACCGTTCGTCGACTCACCAGCTATCAGCTCCGCCGCGTCTTCTACGAGGGGTTGAAGAACCCTCACTGGGTCAAGCCGCTTGCTGACCTGAACGTCTTCGGCGATCCGCCGGAGCCAGAGCCAACCGGCGACGGCTACATTCGCGAGCAGTTTTGGCCCGAGATTAGCTACCTGATCAACGTATGCAGAGATGCCCCGACCGACGTCGTAGACGTCCTGCTCAGCCTAGGTGCGACATCCAACTCCTGGGTTCGCCGCGCCGCGTTCGTTATCGGGTCACAAGTGCCAGCAGAAGAGGCGGTTCGGATGAAGCCGCTTTGGACCGCTTGGGCGGAATCAGGAGGCTTTGGTTGGCGAACCGATCCACGAGATCTAGTCTCGTTCGCGGTCAATCTATTGGACGGAGGCCAGTCCAAGTACGGCGTCAAGTTCGCGAATCTCCTCTTCAGGCCACGAGAGAGCAATGGCGACGGACGGGACCCGGTCGTCGAACTCGAGGCCTACTGGTACGCGACGGAAATGCCTCGCCTAGTCGAGGCGCTCGGGGAGGCCGGACTGAAAACGGTCCTTCCGTGGCTCGTCGAGCATGAGCGAATCAAGAAGACGTTCGGTGATGACTTCGACCACAGCGGATTCGCAAGGGCTTCCGTCGCTCAGCAGCAAGGGGATGAGCACGACGTCGAGGACGCGCTAATCGACGCGGTGCGCACCTGCGCAATCGTTGCGTTCTCGGCCGACGTCCGCCGAGCCTGGTCGTTGTTCTCACGCGAAGACATTCTGATCGTTGAGCGCATCGCGATGTATGCGCTCGCCGAGGTTCTTGAGTCGGCCGCCGATCATGATTCGCGGACGCTGGTGGAGACCGGGACCGAGATGCTCTTTCGGTCAAAGTGCCGAGACGAAGGAGCAAAGGTGGAGTTCGTGGCGCTTGCGCGTGCTCTTGCGGCGAAATCCGAATGGCATGCACTCGAACGCGCCATCGAAGAGGGCCACTTTACGGATCAGGATCGCGACCGTATTCGAGCGAACATGGCCGCGAGGGGCGAAGACACCAACAAGATTGAATCTTCTATCGCGCGTTGGGATGAGCGCTGGCGCCACCAGGTGTTGAGCGGTGTTGGGCGCGACCTGTTGACGCCCGTCCTGGTGGCCGAACTGGACCGGCTGGACGCGGCGTACGGCGAACTCGAAAATCCACTTACCCCTTCGTTCCAGATCACATCATGGTCCGGGCCGAACAGCCCTGTTGAGCAAGCTGAGATGTCCGCAATGAGCCCGAGCGAGCTCCTCGCCCAGCTCGAGAGCTGGCATGTCACGGGCGATGGGCTCGGGCCGGAGCCGTCTCATGAGGGCCAGGCGCGCGTGCTCACAGCCGTGTTGACGGCGAACCCCCAGGCACTTGCCGGGGCGTACTGTCTCGTAGCGCGGCTCAGGCCCGCATATCTTCGTGCGGCGCTCCTCGGTTGGGAAGCGGCCTACAAGGCCGACCTGGACCTTGACTGGGCGATGGTCATGGAGACCCTGGTCGACGTAATCAGCCATGGCCGCGAGTCGAGATTCCGAGCTGAAGGGGAGCAGGGCGACGACGACACCGACTTTGCGCATGCGAAGCAGGCCGCCGTAGGACTTCTCGAAGAACTCTCGAAGCCCAAGAACGCTGAACGGATCGCTCCGGAACGTCTAGCGATAGTCGCCGGCCTGATCCTTGAGGCTTCGAGTGACCAAGCAGCTTGGGCTGACTACGCAGGCTCTGAAGCATCCTCATCTGGCATGGATCCGTTGACGACGTCGCTCAACTGGCAGTGGCCAAACATGCTTCGTGCCCTCGTCAACTTGATCTCGCACGGCCTCGAGACGGATTGGTATGAAGAGTCTTCCGCCGCGCTTCGACGCGAACTCGGCCGCGACGATCCGCGAGGTGCCTCGCGCGCCGTGCTGGGTGAAGGTCTAGGGCGACTGTATGTCCGCGCCCCCGAGTGGCTGAACGAAAATCTCACCACGTACTTCGGGTCAGCGGACTCGCTGACCCGTGACCAGCAGATTGCGCTGACCACGGCCATCGCGATCCATTCCTACCACCCGAGCTTGTATCGCCTGCTCAGTGGTTCGATGACCGCGACGTTGCGCGAGGACGAGGTTGTTGCTGGCTGGAGAACTCGGTCTACGCCTAAGGAAGGCATCGGCCAGTGGGTGCTTGAGGGGATCATCCGCGGCCATATTCGGGAGGACGACGAGCTGCGTCAGGCGTTCTACGAGATCGTGGCACCGGAGATCCGAGGTGATGCGATCGGGCACATCGCGTGGACCTTCCTCCACGCGGAAGTCGTCGACGACGAGATCCGAGATCGGCTCGGTGAGCTGTGGGACGAGCGCGTGCGCCACGTGGAACTGAACCCCTCGGACAAGGCTGAACTCAAGGACTTCTACTGGTTCATTCGGTGTGGCAAGTTCGATGCTGGCTGGTGGCTTCCGCGCTTGAGGCGAGCCGTGGAACTAGATCCAGAACTCGATACGCACGGAATGATCGGCGAACAGCTCGCGGGAGCCGCGTCGGTTCTGCCCGCTGACGCACTCGCTGCACTGACTCGCCTGCTGAAGCGTGAAGACACCTCAAATCGCGACAACTGGGACCTGAGAAGCAAGGCGCTTGCACCGGTGATCGCGGCGGCGATTGATTCTGGAGACCCAGCCCTAGAGCGCGAAGCCTCCGACCTCATGAATGCCATGGGTGCGCGAGGTGAGATCGACCTTGATCACCGTGTCGCCGAGCTTCGAACCGGAACTACCAGTTGAAAGATCGGCGCCTCCGCGAGCTTCCTGGCGGACCTTGCGCCAGCTCCAGGCCGGACTCGCAAAGCTTGATGAGCGTTTGGGGATTTGGGGGCTTACAAGCGCGCGAAGGGCGTGCTGATCATCAGCAGCCTCGAATCCTTGTGGCCATCAAGACCCGGTGATATCATCGACTTGTTATCGGAGGTGGTAGTCGTGGAGCAGATCCTGATCCGCAATCTTCCCGTGGGGACCAAGGCCGCGCTGAGGGCGCGAGCTGAACTGCATCGTCGGTCCGCTGAGGCCGAGGCGCGGGAGATCCTCGCGGACGTTCTCGAGCGTGAGCCGGTCACCATCGTCGACCTGCTCGGGACCGACGAGGGCAAGGGCATCGAGTTCGAGCCTCAGCGCCTTGGGTTGACCGGTCGTACCCCTGACCTGTGATCCATCCGGTGCAGTACGTGCTGGATACCAACGTCGTGTCCGCGCTTCGCGTCCGGGGGCGCAATCCCCAGGTCGAGTTGTGGGCGGCGGGCGTCCCGGTCGCCGATCAGTTCGTGTCGGCGATGACGATGGCGGAGATCGAACGGGGCGTGGTCGCCAAGGAACGATCCGATCCTCCTCAAGGTGAGGTCCTTCGGCGGTGGTTCGAGGATCGCGTGTTGCCGGCGTTCGCGGGGCGCGTGTTGTCCTTTGACCTTGGCGCCGCGCGGGTCTTGGCGTCCTATCGTGTTCCCGAGCACGCTCCGCTCGACGACGCCCTCACCGGCGCCGTTGCGCAAGCCGCGGGGATGACGGTCGTGACGCGTAACACCCGGCACTTCGAGCCTCTCGGCGTCGCCTGCGTTGATCCGTGGGAGCGGCACGGATAGCTTCGGCCCGCCAGGCACTTCAGCCCAGGAGTGCCTGGATCGCGTGTAATCGCCGAGGATCGTCCCAGATCCGTGATCCGGTGCCCTCGGCGTCGAACTCGCCGAACCCCACGAATCTCCTGCAAATTGCTACCTCCAGACCGTCCGCCGGTGCCTAGCGAGCGTGCATGGCATGCAGGAGGTCGCCGGTTCGAGCCCGGCTAGCTCCACCTAGAGATGAGGGACCGGAACCCCCGTGAGAGCGGGGGTTTCTTGGTTCTTGGCCGGATCGTCTCGGTGGTTCGAGGCGCGGGTGCGAGGTGCATTCGGGCACTGGTGCCTGAGATTGGCGGGATGCCCAGGGACGCGGTGCGATGGGTGATGATCCCCGCCGTGCGCTTGCGCAGGCAGGGGGGCGCAACTAGGCCAACGGTTGCTGCAACCCGTCAGAGAGAGCACGTGCATGGTCGGCGAGCCGCGTCAGCTCGCTCAGCGCCGCCGGATCCCGGCCGTCCAGAGCCGCTGGCTGAATATCGCGTAGTGCCCCGAGCGTTTCGCCAAGCGCGAGAGCGGTCTGTTCGATGACCCAGTCACTGTGCTCGTCCCCGGCATACTCAAGCGCCTCACGGACCGAGATGCGTCGGCCGTATTCATCGACATGTCCCGGCGATGAACGCCTCCACTGGTGCGTTGCGTCCGGGGCGACGAGAATGACGTCCAAGCCCTCATCTTCGTGGCCCATGAGCAGCCCAGGAAGCTCGTCAGGTCCGGTGCGGCGACGCACGATCGGCTCATCCGTAGCTAGCTCATAGATGATGATTTCCCCGTACTGGCCCGCAAATCGCTCTTGCCAGCGTTGGCTGTGGGCTTCTGCTTGTTCAAGCTCGGAAGTCAGCCGTAGCCCGCGCTCGCGAGTCCTAGCGGCCTCGTCAAGGTCGCTGATCCACTCGTTTGCCGCCAGAAGGTACTCGGCGATATGGCGCGTCGCGTTCAAGACCCAACGCTCGAGGCTGCCGGGGACTACGTCGATGACTTGCGCCGTGCTGACAGCTCCTGTTTCCGCCAGCTCCGGTTGCGCAGGACCCAGCCGCCTTTGACGGACACGCCACGACGGCTGCCCGGCCGTCGGGGCCACGAACTGCACGATGGTGTTGAAGAAGCGTGCCGACAGCTGCGGTGCGCCTTCGTCAAGGTCGACTTCTTCGCCTATACGTATCGAGAAGTCCCAATAGTCCGCTTCGGCGGCCGTTTCGAGAGATAGATCGACATCGTCCACACCACGAGGCTACCTGCGACGGCGGACGGTGACCGGAAGCTTTGCGCGCTGAGGAAGCGCCCCGGCGCATCCGTGGGCCAACGTCGACTGAACTGCGGTTCAACGCTCTCGCGTGCTGAGAGACACGAGCCGCAGGTAGACCGCGCTCGTCAGCGAACGATGCTCGCGAGAACCGACCGGAATGCCGTCCAGTTCAAGGATGAGTTTCAGGCGCACTTTGGCCGGGTCACCGTCGGACTCGATCGCGGTCACGAGTGCCCAGAGGTCCTCGTCGGCGTGTCGGACGAAGACCCAGTCGCCGACCTGCACCGCGTCAGCTCGCGTCCGAACGGTGCGTGACAGGAACCTCTCGGGCGAATCGCGCCGTCATTACGGCTCGATCCTCCGTTCTGTCGGGTGGGTTGGCGAGGATGACCTCCCAAGCGGGGCTTGAAAGCGGCTGATTGCAGCAGCCCCGGCACCACTCGGGAGGTCACCCACATGGTGCGCGACCACGCGGTCGTTTCGTTTGATGATGAGCCGGTCGTCGCCAATGGCGGCCTGATGCTCCCTGCGGTCCTCGCCGGCAGGCTCGGGCTCGTCGATCTCGTCGATCGGTGGCTGTCGCTTGGCGATGTGCCCGGTGCCGCGAACGTCGGCCGCAAAGTGGAGTCGGTCGTGCACGCGATGGCGTTGGGTGCCGACTCGATCGGCGACTGCGCGGTCTTGCGGGCCGGGCAGACCGAAGCGGTCCTCGGGTTCGCGGCGCTGGCCCCGCCAACGTGGGGGACACCCAGGCCCCCGTCGTGCCGCAGGGAACTGCCCTGGGCGCCCCCTGAACTAGGCGAAGCCGGTCAACTCGCGGACCCGCTCGGCAACACATTCAGCGGACTCCGATGTGGTGTCTACCTCAATCACTGTCGAAGTAGGCCACGTCTGCCTGCGAAGCTCAGCGAAGTTGGCATCAACCCGTTCCTGAAACAGCTCATCCTCGTTGAAGGCTCGCTGCTCACGTGTCTCGGCGTTTCGTCCGGCAAGGCGAGCCCGGACTGTCGCCCGGTCGGCGCGAACCAGAACGACGAAGTCCGGAACCCGAAGGGAATCGAGAACCGGCGCGAACCGCTGTAGCAACTCGGACACCGGAATCTCGGCGCTTACCGAATGATACGCGAGCGTCGACCACACATATCGAACGACGAGCACGTTCTTGTCGTCCGCGCCAAACAATCCGCGACGACGGGCAACATCACGCGAAAGGGCGGAGTTGGCGGCGAGGAAAAAGAGCAAACTCGAGTATGGATCGTGTCGCCGCCGGACGTCGTGAACGATCCTGGACCACGGTGGGGCCGGTGACTCGAGAACCTGCTTTGTTGGCAATAGCAACCGAGCAAGCGTCGACTTGCCCGTGCCATCGAGACCTTCGATTACGCAAAACACTTAACTACGCTCCCGGTTCCGTTCAGGTAAGCTGCGCCGGCCGTATACAGGAGCCGCCGCCCGGCTGCCGCCGACGATCCAGCATATGCCCACGCGGAGACACCTTAACCGTAAAACCCATAAAGCCGAACCCAGGAATGGCGAACAGCAGGAAATCATAAATATCAGCCGGGACCGACTCGCCCTGACCCTAAACGACCACTTTCGGCGTTTGAAACGCGCCCATGGCTGGCCGACGCCGCTCGCGATCACGTTGTCACTTTGGGTCGTGATACCCGTCAGCGACTTCAAGAATACCGGGGGGCTCCAGGCAAACCAGTGGCAGCTTTTGGTGGTTTTCGCCGCCATCACAACAACGCTATGGACAATATTCTGGTGCATGCGAGCACAAGGCCAAGCCGTGTCTGAGGAATCGCTACTAGACGCAATATGCGCTCGGTCGGACATACTGACAGACTCACGCGGCATCTTCTACCTAAAGAACCGAGGGGAAGACAACGCTCATCGCGTACTCGTATATTTTGACGTTTCTTGGGGATGCTACCTGCTTCCCCATGCGGATATACAAGCGCTCGACACAGCGGACCTGTCACTTGACGGAGCCTTGGTTAGCTACGCCGCGCGAAACCTCGGTGCCGAGCCAGAACATATTTTGCTGCACCCGGTCCCAGCTGCGACCTTGCAGTCTCGGAAGTTCTCCGAGTTTTACAAGCGGGACAAGCAATATACCTTCAAATTTTTCCATGTGATAGTCAAGGACACGAGCGCCCTAAGCATCTCTGAACCGCAATTTGATATGGGTGGTCGCCGCTTCAGGTGGATGACAACGGGAGAGATGCTCGCACATCAAGATACGGCCCGTCGAAATGCTGACGTTATCCGCCACTTGGAAAGCATGCATGTTGAGCTTTTTTCCGGCGTCCCCGACTCGCTTTTGAAGGAGCAGTGAAAATATTTCTAGCCACTGGAAGGGCGCCCGGATGGACGAGGTGGGAGAGAAATATTTCCTGGAAAGGCTCCTGCCCTCTCTTGAAGTTCATCCGCGATTC
>JACYYJ010007799.1_pt1 | contig 10568 bp, 11 predicted proteins | sample 8236861 | NCBI WGS metagenome assembly JACYYJ01 (sample SAMN14103086, study PRJNA606662) | landfill metagenome | isolation source: landfill solid waste | place: India:New Delhi, Okhla landfill site | collected 2017-11-05
TACGTCGCACCGCCGGAGACGCCCGACGACGAGTTCCCGTTCGCCTGCACCACCGGGCGGACCGTCTACCACTTCCACACGCGCACCAAGACCGGCCGGTCGAGACGACTCCGGCGTGCGGCGCCGGAGCCCTGGGCCGAGTTGTCGGCGCGGGATGCCGAGGCGCTGGGGATCGCCGAGGGCGACCTCGTGCGCGTCGAGTCGGCTCGGGGCCGGGTCGACGTCCCCGCGCGGATCGGCCGCGGTCGGGACGGTGTGGTGTTCCTGCCGTTCCACTACGGCTACTGGGACAGCGGTGCGGACGCGCACACGAGGGCGGCGAACGAACTGACCCAGACCGAATGGGATCCCGTCTCGAAGCAGCCGCTGTTCAAGCTGAGCGCCGTCCGCGTCGTCAGGCTGGGCGGGGGAGCCGGGCCCGCGCCGGCACCCACCACGGCGGCGTCCGCGCCGGCCGACCCGGCCGCGGTCGCACCCACGTCGGGCGACGACGACGTGCACGAGGACGTGCGCCCCGACCTGCCGCGCCACTCCGGCACCCCCCACGACACATCGCACCTGTGAGGTCTCGCCATGCACCTGGCCACGTACCTGGGGCTGCTGCACCAGTCGCTGACCACCCTCGGCTCCGCGTTCCGCGAGGTCGCTCGCGGGCATCGTGACGAACCGGACGTGTGGTACCTCTGCGGGCTCCTCGCCGAACGGACCGAACGCCAGGCGGAAGCCCTCGTCCCGCTGGTGCGCCGCTACGGCGAACACCGCGAGTCCGAACCGGAGCGGTTGCACGCAGCGGGACTACAGGGTACCCGCTCCGGCCCGGTGGGATTGTTGCGCGACCTGCAGGACCTCTACACGCTCGCCAGCCTCACCGACATCACCTGGACCGTCGTGGACCAGGCCGCCCAGGGGCTGCGCGACCGGGAACTGCTCGAGGTGGTCGGAACCCACCAGCGGGAGACCGCGCGACACCTGCTGTGGTTGCGCACCCGGATCAAGCAGGCCGCCCCGCAGGCCCTCGTCGCGGCGAGGTGACGTCGTGGCCGACGACCCCGGAGGTGTGTTGGGTGCGGCCCGTCGGCGAGCCGGCCGGGTCGGGACGGCCGCCTACGCGTTCACGCTGTGCCTGGCGGTGCTGGCGGCTGTCGGTGCGATCGCCCTCGTCACCCGACAGCCGTACCTGTTCCCGAGCCTCGGCCCGACGGTCATGTTGTTCTTCGAGTCGCCGCTGGAGGAGTCGGCCGCGCCACGCAACAGCCTGTTCGGTCATGGTGTGGCCATCCTCGCCGGCGCGGGGTGTCTCGTCGCCTTCGGGCTGACGGAGCACCCACCCGTGTTCGAGGAAGGCCTGACGGGCGCACGTGTCGGCGCGGCGGCGTTGTCGGTCGCCGTGACCGCGCTGGTCCTGCGACTGCTGGACTGCCCGCACGCACCCGCCGGCGCGACGACGCTCATCGTGAGCCTCGGGCTGCTGACCTCGGCCGGGGAGCTGCTGGCCATCGCCGTGGGCGTCGTGCTGGTCACCGTGTTCGCGGTCGCCTGCAACCGGGCGCTGGGAGTGCGGCAGCCACTGTGGCGGTGATCGACCGCCCTCCGGTCGCAGCGTCCGACTCGGGTCGCGCATCGGACGGACGGGGTATGGACCGGCGGCGTCGCGGGTAGGTCCCGGTGACGGGTTCGACCGTGACCGGGGCTGGAGGCGGGATGCTGACGAAGAACGTCGCCGACGGGATCCACTGCGTCGAGGACGCGTCGGTCAACTGGTTCCTCGTCGAGGAGGACGAACGACTGACCGTCGTCGACGCCGGCCTGCCGACCTCCTGGCGGTCGTTGCTGTCGGCGCTCGACGAACTCGGTCGTCGGCCCGAGGACATCGAGGCACTGGTGCTGACCCACGGCCACTTCGACCACCTCGGATTCGCAGAGCGGCTGCGTTTCGAGGTCGGCGTTCCGGTCTACGTGCACGAGAACGACGTACCGCTGACCCGCCATCCGAGGCAGTACGGCAGGGACCGCCCGCTGTGGTGGTACCTGCTGACGCAGATCAAGGCGTTGCCGATCGCCGTGGGTTTCCTGGCCCGACGCGCGTGGTGGCCGCAGCCGATCAAGGAAGTGCACCGGATGCCCGAGGGCGTCCTGGACGTGCCCGGACGACCGCGAGTCCTGTTCACCCCCGGACACACGCTGGGACAGTGCGCGTTGCACTTCCCGGAACGCGACGCCGTGATCGCCGGAGACGCCGTCGTGACGCTCAACCCGTATCGCGGCACCCGGGGGCCGCAGCTCGTGTCCGGGGCCGCCACCGTGGACCCCGAGCGCGCTCTGCGCTCGCTGGACGCGATCGCGGACACCAAGGCCACGACGGTGCTCGTCGGCCACGGTGAAGCCTGGACCGGCGGGGCGGATCGGCTCGTCGAGCTCGCCCGCCGACGTGGCCCTTCCTGAGTCCGTGAGCGCGGTCTGTGACCGAGATCAGCGCGCGTGACCCGACAGAGTGACGCCCCCCACGAGTACGCGGTGACGACGCTTCTATGCTGTCGCGAGCTCACCAGAGTCGGCAAGGAGGCGACATGGAGGACATCCTCAGCGAGATCAGCAGCGTGGTGTGGGGTCCGTTCCTGCTCATCCCGCTGTTGCTCGGTGCCGGCCTGTACCTGACGATCCGGTTGGGCGGGGTGCAGTTCCTCAAGCTCGTGCCGGCGCTGCGGCTCGCTCTCTTCAAGCGTCACGACGAGGGTGCGGACGGTGACATCTCCCACTACCAGGCGTTGACCACCGCCCTGGCCGCCACGGTCGGGGTCGGCAACATCGCCGGGGTGGCCACCGCGATCTACTGGGGCGGGCCCGGCGCGCTGTTCTGGATGTGGATCACGGCCCTGCTGGGGATGGCGTCGAAGTACTCGGAGGCCTTCCTCGCGGTGCGCTTCCGGACCAAGGACGCGCGGGGCGAGATGTCCGGTGGTCCGCAGTACTACCTGGCGAAGGCCATCCCGAACCGGTTCGGACTCGTGCTGAGCATCGCCTTCGCGGTGTTCGCGGTCCTGGCGAGCTTCGGGATCGGCAACATGACGCAGTCGAACACGGTCGCCGCCTCGCTGGAGAGCTCGTTCGGCGTGCCGGCCTGGGCGGTGGGCGTCGTCATCACGATCGCGGCCGGAGCGGTGCTGATCGGGGGCATCAAGTCGATCGGCAAGGTCACCGCCTCGTTCGTCCCCTTCATGATCATTGTCTACGTCCTCGGTGGACTGGCCGTGTTGCTCCTCAACATCGGCGAGGTCCCGGCGGCGCTGGGACTCGTGTTCTCCGACGCCTTCACGGGCACCGCGGCGACCGGTGGCTTCCTGGGCTCGGCGTTCATCATCGTGCTGCAGTACGGCGTCGCCCGCGGCATCTTCTCCAACGAGTCCGGACTCGGATCGGCGGCCATCGCCGCGGCCGCGGCCCAGACCCGGCACCCGGTCCGCCAGGCGATGGTCTCGATGACGCAGACCTTCATCGACACGATCATCGTGGTGACCATGACGGGACTCGTCATCGTCACCACCGGCACCTGGTCGTCGGGCATCGAGGGCGCGGAGATGACGGCGGAGGCCTTCACCCGCGGACTGCCGGGCGAGTGGGGCCACTACATCGTCACGGTGAGTGTGGTGTTCTTCGCGTTCTCCACCATCCTCGGTTGGGCCTACTACGGGGAACGCTGCATGGAGCGGCTCGTCGGTGTCCGCGGGGTCGTGCCCTACCGTCTGGTGTTCACGGTGGTGATCCTCATCGGGGCGACCACCGAGCTGAGCCTGGTGTGGACGTTCTCCGACGTGATGAACGGGTTGATGGCGCTGCCCAACCTGATCGGGCTCGTGGTGTGCGCGGGGCTGATCGCCCGGGAGACCAAGCAGTACCTCGCGGTGGACCCCGATCTGCTGAACCAGCCCCTGGAGCCGACCCTGCACGGCACGGACGTTCTGCGGCGCTCCCGCCCCGACACCCTGACCTGAGCACGCTCGGCGGCGGAGCGGTCGACACGTCGTCATGGGTCCTTCCCCCGGCATCGCGCCTTGGCCATGCTCGACAAGGCGTAGATCGCCTGTCGAGGTCGGAGATCCCGACCGCGGCGTGGAAAGGAAGGACCCATGACGACGCGGACCAGCACATCGTCGACTCCCGAGTTCGCCGACCTCGTGTCCAGGGTGCGGGAGGTGGTGCACAGCACCGAGAGCACCGACGGCGACACCACAGCCGAGGGAGTATCGGACGTCGCGACGCGAGTGGGCTCGGTGTTGTCCGACCGGCTGGCGGACGGTCTCCCGTTGCCCGAGCACCTGCGCCGGCACGATCCCGACCACTACACCCAGCACATCGTGCACGTCGAACCCTCCGGCACGTTCTCGATCGTCGCGCTCGTGTGGCTGCCCGGGCAGGCCACGCCCGTGCACGACCACGTGTCGTGGTGCGTGACGGGCGTCGTCGAGGGCCAGGAGACCGAAGAGGTGTACGAGGTCCGCGAGGTGGGCGGCCGGTCCCACCTGGTGTGCGTCGGTGAGACCGTCAACGTCGTCGGCGACGTGTCGGCACTCGACCCGCCGGGGGACATCCACCGGGTGCGCAACAGCTGCCAGGAGCTGGCCGTCTCGCTGCACATCTACGGCGCCGACATCCACCGACTCGGCAGCAGCATCCGCCGCGCCTACGACCTGCCGACACTCGACCGGGCGGAGTGAGCGGCCCGGCTGCTCAGCGCGGCGGTCACTCGGTGGTCATCGCGGGCGGTGGGTCCAGGGGCGTGCAGCTGGGGGCCAGGTGCAGTGACGTCGCGAGGGTGCCGGAGCGTGCGGTGACTCGCTCCGGGGAAGGCGGTGTGTCGGCACCCGCGGGGAGTTCGTCCCGCAGTCGTTCGAGAGCGCGCGTCAACGTCGCGACGTAGCTGTCGGCGTCCGCGAGGCCCGAGGCGTCGAGAGCGGCCAGCTCGTCCAGCGCGTGCCCGACCGTCGACGACACCTGGTACGGCGCGGCTTCCGTCCCGTCCTCGGGCCGCAGTTCGTCGAGGGCGCTCACCTGCGCGCACACCGTCTCCGCCCACGCGACGAGTGCCCGGTCCGGTCGNNGAGGAACAACCGGCGAGCAGGAGGAGACCGACGACGGTGACGGTCGCGCGAGGACGCATGGGAGCCGCTCCTTCCCCTGAGCTGACCGGACGACGGTAGCCGTCCGGTCAGCGGAAAGGAGCGCTCGTGGCAGCAACCGGCCACCCGCCGGGATCACCGGGTCTCGGTGGTCTTGCGGAGTCCGGCCGGCTGGTCGGGATTCAGACCGCGCGCGACCGCGAGCCGCCACGCGAGCCGTTGCAGCGGCAGGATCTCCAGCACCGGCGCCAGGTCCTCGTCGAGAGCGGGCACCACAAGGTCGTGCGTGGGAAGCGGGCCCACGCGGAGGACGTCCGCTCCGCGCCGCGACACCTGGTCGAGCACGTCGGACATCGTGGTGCCGCCCGGACCCTCACCGCAGAACGCGAGCACGACGGTGTCGGACCCGACCGCCGCGATCGGTCCGTGCAGCAGGTCGGCCCCGCTGTAGGAGCGGGTGACGAGGTAGCTGGTCTCGGCCAACTTCAGTCCCGTCTCGGCCGCCGAGGCCAGCGAGTAGCCGCGTGCCGTCGTGACGATGCGTTCGGCGAAGCGCAGGCGGTGCGCCGCGGCGTCGACCCGCTCGGCGTTGTCGTCGAGGCACCGCTGGGCCAGCTCACCGATCCGGTCGACGTCCGGACTCACGCCGCCCCGGATCTCCGACACCAGCAACGACAGCGCCAGCAGGCTCGCCGTGTACGTCTTGGTGGCGGCCACGGCGCGTTCCGGGCCCGCACCGATGTCCAGGACGTGTTCGGCCGCCGAACCCAGTGGGGAGTCCGCGGTGTTGGTCACCGCGACGGTCAGCGCGCCCCGGCGGCGGGCCGACTCGGTGACCTCGACGAGATCCGGAGATCCGCCGCTCTGGCTGACCGCGACGAGCAGGACGTCGCGCAGATCCGGATCGGCGCCGTACAACGTGGTGGTCGACGGCGACACCGCACCCGCGGGCAGTCCGAGCTGGACCTCCACGAGATACTTCCCGTACAGGGCGGCGTGTCCGCTCGAACCGCGAGCGGCGAAGAGCACGAAACGCGGTCGGAACCGCCGCACGTGCTCGGCGACGCGGGCCACGGCGGAGCGGTCCCGGGCGAGAGCGTCCAGGACCTGTGGCTGCTCGGCGATCTCCCGCGCCATCCAGCCACCGGGCTCGGTGCCGGGCACAGGGGTGGTCGTCATGAGTGTCCTCCTCGGGGAAGCCGGAGCAGTCGAGCGGCGTTCCCGCCGAAGATCTTGCCGAGGTCGGTGTCCGGCATGCCCATCTCGTGGCAGACGCGGAGCTGGTCGGCGAGGTAGCGGTAGCAGTATCCGCGCGGGAACCACGACGAGTCGCTGCCGAACACGATGCGGTCCGGCCCGATCGTCTCGTAGCAGCGCCGGAACAGGTCCTCCAGCGTCAGCTTGTAGGGCATCCAGCGCACCCATTGGTTGGAGCCCGACGTGTCCACGTGCACGTTGGGACACGCCCAGCACAGGAACAGCACCTGCTGCACGTGTTGCACCCCGAAGTGCGGGATCACGAACGGGATGCCGGGGTAGCGCTTGGCCACCGACTCCAACCACGCCGGCTCGATGTGGGCGTTGTGCGCGATCCCGCCACTCGACCCGCAATGTCCGAAGTGGATGAGCGCGGGAAGCTCGTACTCCGCCGCCACCCGCCACACCGCGTCGGCCGCCGGGTCGTCGATCCGGTGGGGAAGCAGGGGAGCGAACAGCTTGAGCCCGCGCAGACCGAGCTCGGTCACCGCGCGCCGAAGCCGCTCGGCCGCACCCGGTGCGGTGAGGTCGCGCAGGTTCGCCATGCCCGAGAAGCGCTGCGGGTGCCGAGCGACGAGTTCGGCGACCCGGTCGTCACCGCCGCCGGTGACGAAGGTGGCGTGGGCGATGCCGTGCCGGTCCAGCTCGTCGAGCCACAGGTCGGCCTCCTCCTCCCAGGTCCGCTCGTCCGAGGGCTGCGGATCCGGGAAGTCCCAGGCCCGCCGCCAGCGGGCCGACTGCGCGGCCACGAGGTCCTGCCGTCGACGCTGAGCCTGCTCGTCGGGGTCGGCGCAGGTGAACTGACCGCCCGAGAGATCCCTCGTCGCCGGGTCCTGGTCGATGCGGAAGTGCAGGTGGAAGTCGACGATCTCGGTGCCCTGCACGGTGGGGACGCTGGTCATGCCGATACTCCGTCTCGTCGTGCGGGCAGGACGTCCGACGGGGAGAAGCGGCGGTCGTGCGAGGGCCTGCTGATGACCGTCGCGGCGACGCGCACTCCGTAGTCGGCCGCCTCGGTGGGGGAGTATCCCTCGGCGAGCCGGTGCAACAACCCCGCGTTGAAGGCGTCACCGGCACCGGTGGAGTCCTGCACGCGCACCTGCGGCGTCGGGCACTCCACGACGGCCCCGTCCGGGGACACCACGAGAGCGCCCTCGGAGCCGCACTTCACGGCCACCGTCGTCCCACTGCGCTCCGCCACGGACCGCGCCGCCGCGGTCACGTCGGACCGATCGGCCAGCGCGCGGATCTCGTCGGTGTTGGGCAGGAAGACGTCCACCTGTTCCAGCAGCCCGAGCACCTCGGCCCGGGTGGTCGCCGACCAGTTCCCCGGGTCCCATCCCGTGTCGAGCGCGGTGCTCGCGCCCGCTTCCCGGGCCGCAGAGAACAACGCCCTGGCCCGCTCGTCGCGCAGCACCGGCAGCAGGAAGTAGCCCGACAGCAGCAGGAACCGGCTGGACAGCACGTCCGCGGGCACGGCGCTGGCGTCCATGCCCGCGAGCGCGCCGAGCGCCGACAGGAACGCCCGGTCGTGCCCGGGAGCCTCGGCGGCCACGGTGACCGAGGTCGACTCCCCGGCGGCGCGCACGAGGTGCGTGCGCAGGCCGGGCATGTCCAGTTCCGCGTCGAGCAGCCGGGCGGTGCCGTCCTCGCCGACGCGTCCGACGAGCACGGTGTCCCGCCCGAGCTGCGCGAGCGTCACCGCGGTGTTGGCGGCGGAGCCACCGGGACGGACGGCGATCGAGGGCACGATCTGCTCCGTCCCGGGCGGTGGGAGCGCGGCGACTCCGGCCACGACGACGTCGAGGTTGACGTTGCCGACGACGGTGATGCGGTCGGGCACGGTCTCGCCCGACACCACCGGGCTCACTGACGGTCCCCGGCGAGCACGGCGTCGACCGCGGCGGTCAGTGCGTCCTCCGCCTGGCGCAGGCGGGCGCGGCGCGCGTCGAACTCGGTCGTGAGCGCACCGGCACGCTCGGCCACCCGCCGGGCCGTGGTGCGCACGGCCGCGGAGCCGGGGCCACCGGGTTGGGGCCGGTCCAGCACCTGTTGCGGTCGCAGGCCCGCGGCCAGCGCGGCCTCCACGACGGTGTCGTCGGCCTCCAGGCCCGCCTCGGCGATCGCGTCGGCCACGAGCCTGGTGGTCCACGCGGCCGGAGGTGCCTGACGCACGAGGGCACCGACCACGGAGTGTGCGCCGCGCCAGGGCACACCCGCCGCGGCGAGGGCCTCGGCCACGGCGGTGGTCGTGGCACCGGTCGCGACGACGTCCTCCGGCGTGGGCGGCTCCAGCGGCTCCAGCTCACCGAGGAGGCCGTGCATGAGGGTGAGGAAGCGCACCGCGCGGTCACCGGCCCGCCACAGGTGCTGTTGCACGTCGGTGGTCGCGTTGTTGGAGTCCTCGTACCAGGCGGCACCCACGTTGTTCAGCGTCGCGGCGAGGTCGGCCGCCGCCGCCCCGGCCATCGAGCACATGTGTTCCAGCACCACCGGGTTCTTCTTCTGCGGCATGATGCTGGAGCCCTGGCAGTACGAGTCGGGCGTGACGACCCAGCGGAACGTCATCCAGTCCAGCATCGTGCGCGCCATCCGCGCCCCGGTGGCGAGGATGCGGGCCTGCACGGCACCGGTGCGCACGAGGTGTTCGGCGCCCGCCACGGCCTCGTACGACGACGTGAAGGTCTCGCGGAATCCGAGCAGTTCGGTGAGGCGCTCCGACGCGATCGGCAGGTCCGTGCCCGCGAACGCGCACGAGCCGAGTGGTGAGACGTCGAGCTCGTCGTACACGGACAGCAGCTCGTCGGCCTGGCTGAGCAGCGCCTCGCCGTACCCGGCGAGCACGTGGCCGAGCGTGGTGGGCTGGGCCGGCCTGCGGTGGGTGTAGCCGACGATGAGCACGTCGGCGTGCCGATCGGCCTGCGCCGCGGCGACGTGCGCCGCCGCACACGCCAGCCGAGCCTGCTCCAGCACGTTCTCGCGCAGCACCATCCGGAACACACCGGCGTCGAGGTCGTTGCGCGACCGGGCGAGCTGCACATCCAACTCGGACGGTGCGAGGCCCGCGGCGGCGGCGAGTCGCTGCTCCACGAGGAAGTAGACGTCCTCGACGCTGCCGTCGAACTCCAGGCGGTCGTCCTCCTCGGCCAGGAGCCGCCGCAGCCCGGCGAGCAGCGCCCGCGCGCGTTCGGCGGGGAGCAGCCCCTGCTCGGCGAGCATCACGACGTGCGCGAGGCTCGCTTCGAGCATCGGCCGGTACAGCTGGGGCGCGGACTCCTCGAACGCGACCCTGAGGTGGTTCTGCCAGTACGTGGACAGACTAGGCATGAGGCAACTTTCTCCGTTGTGCGGTCAGCCCACCGGCAGCGCGGTGGCGCCGGTGGACTTCTTGCGTGGCCCGTCACCGAGCCGGTTGGACAGAACGAGCACGGCCAGGATCAACACGATCTGCAACGTTCCGTAGGCGGCGGCGCTGCCGAACTCGGAGGAGTAGATGCGGTTGTAGATCTCGACGGACATCGGGGGCAGCCCGGGCGGGTAGATGACCACCGACGCGACGTACTCGCCCACACCGTCGACGAAGGCGAGCAGCGCACCGGCGAGCACTCCGCGCACGACGAGCGGCAGCGTGACGGTGCGGAGCACGCGCATCGGCCCGGCACCCAGGTTGCGGGCCGCCTCCTCCAGGGACGGGTCCATCTGGTCGAGCGACGCGCTCGTGGAGCGGAACACCAGAGGGACGAACCGGACGAAGTAGGCCACCGGGAGGATCCACATCGTCCCGACGAGCGTGAGGCCGAGGTTTCCGGCGTTCGGCTCGTTGAACGCGGTCACCAGGTTCACGCCGATCACCGTGCCGGGCAGCGCCCACGGAAGCATGATCATCACGTCGAGGGCGGAGCGGCCGGGGAGTTTCCACCGGGCCACCACCCACGCCGTGGCGGCGCCGACGAGGATCGCGGCCGCCGTGGCGATCAGGCTCATCTGCAGGCTCACCGAGACCGGCAGCAGGCTCTGCGGGTCGGTGACGATGCGCGTGTAGTTGTCCAGCGTGTACTCGCTCGGCAGCACCTGGTGCGTCCACGAGCTGTCGACCGAGAACGACACGAGCACGATCACCAGCACGGGCGCCATCAGCAGCACCGTGAGCACGAGGCTGCCGACTCCCGCGCCGGCCTTGGCGAGCAGCGAGCCGGG
>JACYYJ010078950.1_pt2 | contig 10560 bp, 9 predicted proteins | sample 8236861 | NCBI WGS metagenome assembly JACYYJ01 (sample SAMN14103086, study PRJNA606662) | landfill metagenome | isolation source: landfill solid waste | place: India:New Delhi, Okhla landfill site | collected 2017-11-05
CGACACCAGGAAGCACAGGGAGCCTTCGAGATTGGGGTTCCACACCAGGTGCATCTCGCCCTTGACGGTGTGGGCATGCAGTGCGGCCCCCGTGCTGACGTTGAACAGCAGCGTACCGATGAACTGGATCAGCGACGCGAGCCAGTCGGCGCGGATCGCCGGGCTGCCCTTGTCCGAGACGGTGGCCGGCCCACTCAGCATCAGTTGGACGAATGCTGCACCCGTGAAGAACCAGGAACCCACGAAGAACGAAGTATTTGCACCGGCAGTGCCGAGAATCGTCGCAATTCCGGGTGCCGATCCCAATGCGAACAGGGCGGCCCCGATAACGAATCCCCAGGACTGCATGCGCAATGTCGGGTGAATCAGCATTGGCGCAGTATAAGGCAGAGGCCGGAAATATGCGGGTGTTCGGAGGAAACTACCCGATCGGATAGGTGCAGTTCAAGGGCGGTTTCCGAAAAGGGTGAACGGCCGGGGTGAAATGAGACGAAAACTCTTTCGTTGGCGGGAAGCCCTGTTCGATGCGCGTTAGCGTTCCGGCCATGACGGAGACCGGTAAGTCCACTCATCGCCTTCTTTTTCGTAATGTGCGAGTTTTCGACGGAATTTCCGGAGAGCTCGTCACCGGCGACGTACTGATCGACGGAGACCGCATCGTCGCCGTGTCCGAATCGCCGATCGGCGACGAACCCGGTCGCGAAACCGAAGTGATCGACGGCGGCGGGCGGGTCCTCATGCCCGGCATGTCCGACGCGCACGTCCACCTCGTCGGCAACGCGAACTCCTACATCGACATGGTGATGGGCAGCGAAGCGCACATCGCGCTCAACGGCCTCGCCGAGGCCCGGAACATGCTGCTGCGCGGCTTCACTGCCGTCCGCGACATGGCCGGCGACACCGGCAGCATCAAGTCGGTGATCGACCGGGGGCTGTTCGACGGACCGCGCATCTACCCGTCCCAGGCCGCGATCTCGCAGACCTCCGGGCACGGAGACTTCGGCTTCGTCTACGAATGCCCCACAGCCCTCGGTGGAGACCAGTCGCGCGCCGAACAGATCGGTTTCATGAGGGTCGCCGACGGTGAGGACCGGGTCCTCGCGGCCGTGCGCGAGCAGCTCAAGAAGGGCGCATCGCAGATCAAGCTGATGGTCGGCGGTGGGGCGGCGTCCATGTACGACCCGCTGTACACCGTCCAGTTCATCGACAAGGAACTGCGTGCGGCCGTCCAGGCCGCATCCGACTACGGCACCTACGTGGCCACCCACGTCTACAACGTCACCGGGATCCGCCGCGCGGTCGCGGCCGGGGTGAAGTCGATCGAGCACGGACACCTCGCCGACGAGGAGACCGTCGCCCTGCTCGCGGAGAAGGAAGTGTGGTTGTCGATGCAGCCCTTCGCGCTCGGCGACCACCACTATCCCGATCCGGATCGCGCGGAGAAGGACAAGCAGATCTGCACCGGTACCGACCACGTCTACGAGTGGGCGCAGAAGCACGGGGTGAAGACCGCATGGGGAACCGACCTGCTGCTCGAGCCGCAGATCGCCCCGCGGCAGAGCGAGATGGCCGCGCGGCTCGGTGACCACTACAGCAATCTCGACGCGCTGCGGATGCTCACCTCCGGCAACGCCGAACTGTTCCGGCTCGCAGGCGAGCGCGATCCGTACCGGCAGGCCCGGTGGGGCGTGATCGACAAGGGCGCCTGGGCCGATGTGCTCCTCGTGGACGGCAACCCGCTCGAGGATCTGAGCCTGATCGCCGATCCGGCAAAGAACCTGTCGGTCATCGTGAAGAACGGCCACGTCGTCAAGAACAGCCTGTGATCGTGGACGCGCATCGGACACGACACGACGCCCCACTCGTTCGGCGCAAGGACGGTCGGTGACCCACTACGGACAGCACAGCGACGCAGAAGCATGGGACGAGTTGTCGGACGAGCAACTCGAGGACCCCTTCGTCGCGGACGGAAACTACAGCGGAACATCGGCGGGCCCAGCCGGACCGGACGATGTCGAGACCCCTCCGTACGGCGCACCGGCCGTGCAGCAGGCGGTCGCCCGGGAGACCCCGGGCACGCTCGTGTCGGCGCGCGGGATCGAACTCCACGGACCGTGGGGGCACGTCTTCGGGCCTCTCGATCTGGATCTCGATGCCGGGGGAGTGACGGTTCTGGCCGCGCAGGCCGGCGCCGCACGGACCGCGTTGCTCATGGCCCTGTGCGGTCGCATGCGACTGACACGGGGATCGCTGACGGTTCTCGGCGAGGGCAGACCGCAGAAGATCATCGCGCGGTCGGCGATCGCGTGCATGAACGAGCTCGACGAGGTGCGCCCGTCGGTCACCGTGCGCGACATCGTCACCGAGCAGAAGCGGTGGGATTCCCCGTGGTACAAGTTCGTTCCGCGAGTCCGTGAGGACGGTGTCGCCGAGATGTGCGAGGAGATCTTCGGCGAGGTGCCGCTGCCACCGCTCGAGGCATTCGTCGACGATCTCCCCGAACTCCAGCAACTGCTGCTGCGGATCGCGGTGGCCAACACCCGACGTCCGCCACTGCTGGTGGTGGGCCGGATCGACAGGATCGCCGACGACGTCGAACGCGCCACCCTGCTCGACCGGCTCGTCGCGCTCGGTGAGAACCAGTCGGTGATCATCGGCGACGTGAACCCTGTCGATCCCGCCGTCGGGGTCCGGGCCGTGGTGGACATGCACGATCTGCTCGGACCCGGTGACATCGGCGTCCTGACGAAGAGGAAGTGACGAGTGCTCGCAGGCGTCTCTCTCGGTAGCGACTCGAAGCGATACTTCCGCGGCACGATGCCGCGCATCGCGATCGCGACGATCATTCTCATGCCGTTGCTGTACGGCGCCATGTACCTGTGGGCCTTCTGGAACCCGTTCGGTGCGGTGAACAAGATCCCGGCGGCGATCGTCAACAACGACACCGGTCGTTCGTCGACGGGGGAACAGGTCGACGCCGGCGATCAGGTCGTGAAGTCCCTCATCGCATCCGGTCAGCTCGATCTGGCGGAGGTGTCGGAGGAGGACGCCGTCGCGGGTCTGGCCGACGGAAAGTACTACTACACCATCACGATTCCGGAGAATTTCACCGAAGCGGTGGAATCCCCCAACGGCGACAACCCCGAGAAGGCGAATCTGGTCTTCACCTTCAACGACGCGAACAACTATCTCGCGACGATCATCGGGCAGGACGCGTCCGAACAGGTGATCGGACAGGTGAACTCCACGATCGGCGCCCAGGGCGTCGGGACCGTGCTCACCGGTCTCGAGACCGCCGGCTCGGGTCTGAAGCAGGCCGCCGACGGTGCCGGGCAGCTCGCCGACGGTATCGACACGGCCAAGAGCGGTGCGGACCAGCCCGCCTCGGGATCGCAGGAGCTCGCGACGAACATGGTCACGGCGCGGGACGGATCGGCGCAGCTCGCAGCAGGCGCGAACGAACTTGCGACTGCGATCGACGGCGTGACCGGTCCGCTGCTCAGCGCGCTCGACAGCGGTGCCCTCTCGGGTGTCGCGGGGCAGGCGGCGGAGCTGCGGGCCTCGCTCGACGCGCTCGAATCACGGGTGCCGCAGACAACGCAGTCGACGGTGAACCAGGCCGTGCAGCAGGTCGTCGACATCCTGAACCAGAGCTCCGATCCGGTCGTGCAGCAGGCGATCACCGCGTTGACGCCACTGACGGCACAACAGGCGGCCACCGATGCCGACGCCTTGCGCGCAGAGATCGTGCGTCTGCAGGCCGACGCCGAACAGCTCGAATACCAACTCGGCAATCCGAACAGTCCGCTGCAGGGCGCTCTGGCGACGTTGTCGAGCGGTGGTCTGGCGGCGGAGGTGAACCAACTCCGCAGCGGTGTGAACGAACTGAGCTCCGGTGCCGCCACGCTGAACTCGGGTCTCGTCCAACTCACCGACGGCAGTTTCCAGTTGGCCGACGGAGCAGGAGAGCTGTCCTCGGGCATGGTCGAGCTGCAGTCGGGTTCCCAGGAACTCGCGCAGGCCCTGAGCCAGGGCGCCACCCAGGTGCCGAGCTGGACCGACGAACAACGCACCGCCACCGCCGAGACATTGTCGACTCCGGTTGCACTGCAACAGAACTACACGAACGAGGCACCCACTTTCGGTACCGGTTTCGCGCCGTTCTTCCTGTCGCTCGCCCTGTTCGTCGGCGGCATCATCACCTGGATGCTGCTCACCCCGCTGCAGTCGCGGCCGACCGTTGTGGGACTCGGCGCCTACCGCACGGTTCTCGCGTCGTACTGGCCGGCTCTGCTGGTGGGCATCCTGCAGGTGATCGTGATGTACACGGTCGTCCATTTCGGTGTCGGCCTGGACGTGAAGCACGTGGTGGGCACGATCCTGTTCCTGATGTTGATCTCCGCGACGTATCTGGCCATGATCCAGGCGTTCAACGCGATCTTCGGTGTCGCTGTCGGCCGTGTGGTGACGTTGGCCTTCCTGATGCTGCAACTGGTCTCGGCCGGCGGTATCTACCCCGTGCCGACCACCGCCAAGCCGTTCCAGTACATCCATCCGTTCGACCCGATGACCTACACCGTCAACGGCCTGCGACAGCTCACCGTCGCCGAGAACATCGACTCGCGATTGTGGATCGCAATCGCTGTTCTGGCCGGAATCCTGCTCGTATCGTTGACCCTGAGTGCCCTGTCGGTCCGGCGGAACCGCCGCTACACGATGGAGAGGCTGTACCCGCCGATCGAGGTGTGAGAGCCGCCCCCGTATGTCCTGATGTCACCGGATCGACGAGTGTTCGATGCGGGAAATGGAGGAAACCATGTCAGAGTCCAATGCTCCAGCCGAGACACTCGCACCTGCCTTCACCGGCAGACTCGGTACCGAACCGATTCCTGCTCTGCGACTTCCCAAGTCGGAGACCGATCCGGAGGCGACGTACCAGTTCATCCACGACGAGCTGATGCTCGACGGCAGCTCGCGGCTCAACCTGGCGACCTTCGTCACCACGTGGATGGATCCGCAGGCGGGTCGTCTCATGGCCGAGACGTTCGACAAGAACATGATCGACAAGGACGAGTATCCGGCCACGGCGGAGATCGAGACCCGCTGCGTCAACATGGTCGCGGCCCTGTTCCACGCCGAAGACCTCGATCCGGCCGATCCGTCGTCGGCCACCGGCGTCTCGACGATCGGTTCGTCCGAGGCCGTCATGCTCGGCGGTCTCGCGCTCAAGTGGCGCTGGCGTGAGGCCCGTAGGGCCGCCGGCAAGGACGCGTCGAAGCCGAACCTCGTGCTCGGCAGCAACGTGCAGGTGGTGTGGGAGAAGTTCTGCCGCTACTTCGACGTCGAGCCGAAGTACCTGCCGATGGAGCCCGGCCGCTACGTCATCACCCCCGAGCAGGTCCGTGAAGCGGTCGACGAGAACACCATCGGCGTCGTCGCGATCCTCGGCACCACCTTTACCGGTGAACTCGAGCCGGTGGCGGAGATCGCCGCCGCGCTCGACGAGCTCGCGGCCTCCGGCGGTCCGGACGTCCCGCTGCACGTCGACGCCGCCTCCGGTGGCTTCGTGGTGCCCTTCCTCCATCCGGACCTCGAATGGGACTTCCGTGTGCCGCGGGTCGTGTCCATCAACGTCAGTGGTCACAAGTACGGCATGACCTATCCGGGTATCGGTTTCGTCGTCTGGCGCTCGAAGGAACATCTGCCCGAGGACCTGGTCTTCCGGGTCAACTACCTCGGTGGCGACATGCCGACGTTCACACTGAACTTCTCGCGTCCTGGCAACCAGGTCATCGGTCAGTACTACAACTTCATCCGGCTCGGTATCGCCGGCTACACGCAGATCATGGAGACCCTGCGCGACACCGCGCTCATGCTGTCGAAGCAGATCTCCGAGATCGAGAACATGGAGATCATCACGGACGGCTCCGCCATCCCGGTCATCTCCTTCGAGGTGACGGGCGACCCCGGCTTCACGGTGTTCGACATCTCCCACGAATTGCGGGCCCGCGGATTCCAGGTCCCGGCCTACACGATGCCGGCCGACGCGGAGGACGTCGCGGTCCTGCGAATCGTGCTTCGCGAGGGCTTCAGTCGGGACACCGCCCACAAGCTCGGTGAAGACATCGCCGATGTGGTCGGATATCTCCGCAAGGGTGTCGGTCGCGGTCACACCGACCAGGCATTCGCACACTGAACGAAGTCGCTGCGGGGGAGAAGCTCACCGAGTTTCTCCCCCGCCGGTGTGAGATCCGTTCGTGGACCGTGTGAATGGAGGTGCGGAATTACTTCGATGTGATTCTGACGCGCAATCCGAATTCCGGCGAAATCCGTCATTTCCCCCGCTGGCTGCTAATATTTGCACACATTTGTGAGTCCGTTTCGAGGACGATGCTGCCCGGATGAGAAAGGGATAGTGGACGTGCCGAGAACACTGCCTTTGTCCCGTCGCCGATTGTTCTCCGTTCTGTCCGCGCATTCCGAACTCGCCGTGATCGTCGGTGGCCCCTTCTCCGGCAAGACGACCCTCGTCGACACGTGGTTGGCGACCGACCCGTGCCCCGAGTGGGCGCCGGTGGTGATTCCCGAACCCGCGCACGACGTCACACCCGAGACCTACTGGGCGACGGTGGCATCGTCGCTGTGTACCTCCCTCGGAGTCGACGAACCCGTTGCGGCGGAAGGCTCCTTCGACTCGTTGTGTTCGATACTGGTCCGGCACTCCCGGCCCGTGATGTTCGTGCTCGACGGTGTCCGGTCGGGCGAGGCGATCGAAGACCGGGTCGGGCAGTTGCTGCGGCTCGGGCCACAGGTGCGGATCATGGTCACCAGCAGGGCCACGGGGGCGTGGGCCGAACACGTCGACGGACACCCGCGCAGGACGATCGTCGGCGACGACGACCTGGCATTCACTGTGGACGAGACCGCTGCACTGTGCCGGCTCTTCGGACTTGCGCGGGACGAACGCACCATCGAGTGGATCACCCGCCGCACCGAAGGATTCGCCGCATTCGTCGCGGCGGTGTGTGCGACACTGCGCGCCGAGAAGCCGGATCGGGTCTACGGCACCGACGCCCTCGACGTCCTGGTCGACTCGGCCGTCGATCTCGTCGTCATGCATGTCGTGGCCGCGGATCCCTCACTGGCACTGTCCTCCCGCTCGGTCCTCGTCTCCGCCGCACCCAACACGGTGACGGAGTCGTCGATCTCGGCTCTACCGCACATCGACGACAGCGACGCCTTCCTCACCGCGCTGGCCGAGTCGGGACTGATCGAGGCCTGCTCGACGGACGAGGACTCCACGGACGGCGAGACCGCCTGGTGCTATCCCGAGGTCGTCCGCAGATCACTCCTGCGGGTGGGCAGCGCCGAATACCCCGAGGAACTGTGGGATGCGCGGTCGGCTCTCATCGACTACTGGTTGCAGCGCTCACGTCCGGACATCGCGCTCGAACATGCCGTGGAGCGGCGCGACTGGCGATGCGCGATCGACATCGTCGAGAAGAACTGGGTGGCACTGTACGGAAGCGGATCGCTCCGCTCCCTGGGGATCGTGCTGCTCGAGCTGCTCCCCGACGACATGGCGACCAACGATCGCACCGTCGCGTCGCTGCGGACGATCACCCGTGCCCGGAACGAGGCGGGAGAGCCGGGGCAGTGGGCCTTCCCGCAATCCTTCGAAACGATCCTCCGCCTCGGAAGTCTCCGGATGCAGGGTGCCTACGACGAGGCGATGGAAGTGTGCGACGGCCTGGCCACCGAACCCGTGCCGGATTTCGAGACGCTGGACGACACGACCCGGCACGCCCACGGACTGAAATACCTCAACTTCGGCACCGTCTACCTCCTCGGCGGACGCACCACCGATGCCGGAACGATGCTGCGCCGTGCCCACACGGCGGGACGCGGTGTGTTCGTCGAGCGGGAGGCCGCGGGCAAACTCGCGCTCCTCGAAGCCCTCCGGGGCCGGACCCACGAGGCGACCCTGTGGATCGAGGAGGAGCTCCGGCATCCGCCGATCATGGGAGAGGCCGAGGCCCTCGTCCGTACGGCGGGCCTGGTCGCCACCGCGCTCGTGGCCCTCGACAGGCTCGACACCGGCACGGCCTTCCGCGCGCTCTCCGAACTCGGCACTCCCCGCCACACGGAAGAGTTGTGGGCGGCCGTCATGTACGCGCGGGGGCGACTGGCGCTGCTGAGCGGTGTGCCCGCCGACGGCCTGCTGTACATCGATTCGGAACTTCAGCACTTCTCCCATCGCCTCACCGGTATCTCTGCGGTGTTGGTCGATGCCGCGCGTGCCGACCTGCACCTCGCGCTCGGCGAGGCCCGCGCGGCGCGCGAGCTGCTCGACGGCTCGACGCACCCCCTCACGGCTCCGGCCCGTGCGCGATTGCGTCTGCTCGGCGGCGATCCCGGAGGCGCGGAGGTGATCGTGCATCGTGGGGATGCCGCCCGTGAGCACTGTCCGGCCGTCGGTGCGGAACTCGCCCTGATCGGATCGGTGGCGTCGCTGCGACTCGGTCGCCGCACCGATGCGCGACGGCATCTCCAGCGGGCCGTGGTGCTGGCGGAACATGCCGGGGTGACACGGCCGTTCGTCGGTGTCCCGCCCTCGGCCGTGCGCGACATCCTGTCGCTCGGGGTCGACCTGCCGATCGATCTCGACTCGGCGATGGCCGAGTACGGCATCTTCCGCGAGATCCGTGTCGTCGTACGGCTGACCCCGCGCGAGCGCGCGGTCCTCGAGGCATTGCTCGCCGGCGGAACCGCGAGCTCGATCGCCAAGGAACAGTTCGTCACCCTCAACACCGTCAAGACCCAATTGCGTTCCCTCTACAGGAAACTGGGCGTGCACTCGCGTGAGGAAGCGATCGCGCAGGCGCACAGGCTCGTTGTCGGCTGAGACCCGTTCCGGAACCTGGGGACCGGAACCCGGGGGACTATCGGAGGACGGTGCCGACGATGCCCGCGAAGTAGCCGATGCGCGCGATCTCGGACGGACGGAACTCCGGTCCGCCGGGGCGGCCGAGGACGAGGACACGTTCGGACGAGCCGAGGGGAGCGGCCGCGAGCATCGTGTCCATGTCGCGCCAGAGCTGCGGCACCCACTCACCGTCGTGGTCGAGCAGGGTGGCCTCGGCGAGCGGCATCCAGGGCACACCGTTGAGATGGGTCTCCGGCGAACCCGGGCTCCCCGCGATGCGGAAGATGCCGTTCGGGCCGACCCCGAGCACGGTCGCCCAGCCCACCCGGAGCACCCGGGGAGCGCCGTCGACGAGGACTTGGATGCGGTCGTCGCGGGCGGCGGCGACGTGATCGATCAGTTCGAGTTCGCGATGCGTGTCGAGGATTCCGGCGTAGGGCCGGATCGAGTCGACCGTCACACCGGGCAGAGCCTCGGCCGCGGTGAGGAGCGTGTCGGGAAGCTTGCCCGGCTCGACATCGACGACGAGATCGTCGATCGCGAAGTCCGTGCCGCGCTCGACCACATCGAGCGACAGGATGTCGGCGCCGACCGAACCGAGCGCCACGGCGAGCGAGCCGAGGCTACCGGGACGATCGGGGAGCCTGACACGCAAGAGGTACGACACGTGAGTCCTTTCCCCAGTCGGTTTCGTGCCGTCGACGAACGCCGCACCGACGGCACATGGTGCGCCGGCATCCGCGTGCCGGCCCAGGGGCCCGTGTCGACCTCTGGCAGACCACATCCTTGCACCTCGGCGACGGCGTCCGGGACGGTGCAGATCCGAAAATATGCCGACCCCATCGATAATCCCCGGTCGCGACGGTGCATGTCACACGAACGCAACACAGCGTTGCGAAGCTTGCAACATCGGTGGACGGGACGCGACGCCGACCGTGCGACGAGTGATGTCGCCGAACCGCGTGCGCCGTCGCATCCAGGACGCATTACCCTGGACAGGACGTTCACTCTCCATCGGAAAGGGGCCATTCACGGTGCCTGCCATCTCCCGTGACGAGGTCGCGCATCTCGCCCGGTTGTCCCGGCTTGCGCTGACCGATGCCGAACTCGACGAGTTCGCCGGTCAGTTGGATTCGATCCTCAACCACGTCAAGGCGGTGTCGGAGGTGGCCGCGGACGATGTGGCTCCCATGGCGAACCCGAACGCCGTCACCAACGTGACGCGACCCGACGTCGTCGTCCCCGGTCTCACGCCCGAGCAGGCGCTCTCCGGCGCCCCGGCCGTCGAGGAGGACCGCTTCTCGGTCCCGCAGATCCTGGGAGAGGGCGAATGAGCACGGATACGACACGCCTCGACGCCGCGACCCTGGCGTCGAAGATCCATGCCGGCGAACTGTCGTCGGTGGAGGTCACCCAGGCCCACCTCGATCGCATCTCCGAGGTGGACGGCGAGTACAACGCCTTCCTGCACGTCGCCTCCGAGCAGGCGCTCGCCGCCGCGGCCGAGGTCGACCGGGCCGTCGCCGCGGGCGAGAAGCCGGCCTCGGCGCTCGCCGGTGTGCCGCTCGCGCTCAAGGACGTGTTCACCACCACGGACATGCCCACCACGTGCGGGTCGAAGATCCTCGAGGGCT
>JACYYJ010045082.1_pt1 | contig 10535 bp, 7 predicted proteins | sample 8236861 | NCBI WGS metagenome assembly JACYYJ01 (sample SAMN14103086, study PRJNA606662) | landfill metagenome | isolation source: landfill solid waste | place: India:New Delhi, Okhla landfill site | collected 2017-11-05
GTATTCGTCCTGGGCGGCGGGCCAGGGGCCGACGAGTCCGTCGATGTAATGGGATTCGAAGTCGTGGGTGTCGACGACGAAGCGCATGAGGTCGGTGACTCCGAAATACGAGGTGCCGCAGGCGAACACTTTCGTCGAGGCGAGGGCGGACAGCACGGTCCATCCGCCCGAGGAGGCTCCGGAGATCGCGATGCGGTTCGGGTCGGCGAGTCCGGCTGCGACGAGTCCATTGACGGCGGCGACGGTGTCCTCGACGTCGACGACTCCCCATCCGCCGCGCAGCCGGTCTCGCCATGCGCGACCGAAGCCGGTCGACCCGGCGTAGTTGACTTCGAGGACGCCGATTCCCTGGGAGGTGAAGTAGCTCGTGCGGGCCGTCATCTCCGGGGTTGCCTGCCCGGTCGGTCCGCCGTGGATCGAGACGATGTAGGGCGGGAGTTCGTCATCGGGGGCGGCGAAGCGGGGATTGTGCGGCGGATGGATGACGACGGGCACTCCCCCGAGCTCGCCGACCTGCGGGCGGGAGTAATAGCCCTGGTGGGTGTCGAGGCGTTCGCTGGCGATCTCGGTGAACAGTCCGGTCACCCGATCGACGGCGTAGAGGACTCCGGGACGCCGTGTCGATTTCGCCGTCAGCAGCAGGTGGGTGCGTCCGAGGTCGAGGAGCTCGATCGTGCCGAAGGTCTCCCCCGTCGTGTCGATGGTCTCCCAGGGAGTGGCAACAGGGTTCGGTGCGGCCGGGTCGGAAGACGGTGAGGACTGGTCTGGTTCGAGCGCGACGGGACTGTCAGTGAGACGGCGGCGCACGAGTGTCGCGGTGGCCCCCTGCGAATGCGCCCACACCTCGTCGCCGTCGTTGAGGTGCCACCTCGTGCCCAGCTGCCAGAGGGCACCGCCGATCTCCTCGCCGGTGTCGATGACCGGACGCAGACGGTCGATGTCGAGCTGGACGGGGGCCTCTGCATGGCGTGCGTCGGTGACGACGGGACGAGCGGCGACGGGGTCGATGTCGAGTCCGTACAGCGACCAGTGACCTGCGTGGTCGGAGATGACGTGGAGGGAAGCGTCGGAGGTGAACTCCGGCTGGAGCAGCGAGATTCCCGGGTCGGTCGGGCTCGGCATCCCGGGATCGGAGCGGCGCGGGCGTTCGACGCCGTCACCGTTGAGCGCGGCGACCGCGGGAGTGGCCGGCGTGCGCACATCGACAAGCCACAGGGTCGTTCCGTCCCACGGCATGTTCGGGTGCTCCCAGCCGATGAATGCCAAGGTGCTGCCGTCGGGCGACAGCCTGGGCCAGGCCATGAAGTGGGAATGGCTCGAGAGCACATTCGTCGTCCCGTGCTTGGTCAGCAGCACAATAGCGCGTTCACGCCGGGTAGACCGGCAGTCCTCACGCACGCACAGCAGACCCCACGGACTCATGTGCAGATCTCCATAGCGGATCCGCCCCGAGGTGTCCGGGGTCAGGGCATGCGGGGCACGCCCCGGAATGATCTGCCAGACGCGCTGATCAGCGGCGTTGACGAAGTAGATGACCTCGCTGCTCTGATCGAGAGCCCACGAGGCTCCCCCGTATTCGTGGACGGCGGAGCGGATGTTGAAGCCGGAAGGAATGACCTGTTCGCTGTCTCCCGGACGCGACAGCGAGGTGCGGACGAGTCCGGTGCGAGCCTTCTCTGTGGGGATCTTCGTCGAATAGAAGATCTCATCTCCGCGGAAGGCGGCATCGAAGATCGGAGCAGCACCGGCAGCCACCTCAGCGGCGTTGAGAGGCGAAGACCAGGTTCCATAAGGTGCCGTGACGACATCTTGGGGAAATTCCTTCATGCCCCCAGAGTATCGTCAGTGGCCGACATCGGGCCCGAACTCGTCGCCTAAGTGAGGTGAGTCAGCTCAGGCGTCGGCGAATTCCGGTGCCGGGGTGATGCGGTCCTTCGCCGTGGAGTCAATGGTGGCCTGACCGAGCACGCGAGTGCCGCGGTAGATCACCATGGTCTGGCCCGGGGCCACTCCGGAGAGCTCCTCATCGACGTCGACGTGCATGAGCTGCCCGGCCGGACGTGAGGCGGGCACCTCGACCTCGTCGATGATCGGATTCGCCTCATGCTCGGGTGCCTCGGCGACGAAATCGCCGAGCCAGGCACGGGCCGGAACCGGGTCGGCGTGGGCGCGGATCTGCACTTCGCAGTCGATTCCGGTCTCCGGGGTGTCCCCCATATCCGACGGAGCCGCTCCGGCCCAGGAGGTGCGTATGCCGGTGAGGTGGGAGACCGCGAGATCGGCGCGCGATCCGACGGTGACGGTGTTCGTCGCCGGGTCGAGGCCGGTGACGAAGCGCGGCTTGCCATCGGCAGCGGGCTTCTCGATGCCGAGGCCCTTGCGCTGACCGATCGTGTACGTCATCGCTCCGTCGTGACGCCCAAGCACTTCGCCTTCGGAGTCCTTGATGAGTCCCGGACGCATCGGGATCTTGTCGGCCAGCCAGGCCTTCGTGTCCCCGTCGGGGATGAAGCAGATGTCATAGGAGTCGGGCTTGTTCGCCACGGAGAAACCGCGCTCGGCCGCCTCGGCGCGCACTTCGGCCTTCGACGCGGTCGCACCGATCGGGAAGTAGCAGTGCTCGAGCTGATCGGAGGTGAGCACACCGAGGACGTAGGACTGGTCCTTGGCCAGGTCCTCACCGCGGTGCAGTTCGGGTCGCCCTTCGTCATCGCGGAGCACCTCGGCATAGTGACCGGTGGCGATGGCGTCGAAGCCGAGCGCCAGGGCGCGGTCGAGGAGGGCGGCGAACTTGATGCGCTCGTTGCAGCGCATGCACGGATTTGGGGTGCGGCCGGCGGCGTATTCGGCGATGAAGTCATCGACGATGTCTTCCTTGAACCGCTCGGAGAAGTCCCAGACGTAGAAGGGGATGTCGAGCATCCCCGCCACGCGGTGGGCGTCGCGGGAGTCTTCGATCGTGCAGCAGCCGCGCGATCCGGTGCGCAGGGTGCCGGGCATCCGGGACAGGGCGAGGTGGACGCCGACGACTTCGTGTCCAGCGTCGACGGCACGTGCCGCGGCTACAGACGAATCGACTCCGCCGGACATAGCGACGAGTACTCTCATGATGCTCCTTGCATCCATCGGGGTGTTGCCGAAACCATCCCGGCTCGGCGTGCCTGGTCGACGACCTCAGGCAGGGCCGCGAGCAGGGCATCGACATCGGCTTCGGTCGTATCGTGACCGAGCGTGAAGCGCTGAGTGGTCCGGGCGCTGTCCTCATCGAGCCCGCATGCCAGGAGCACGTGAGAGGGGCGGGAGACGCCGGCAGAACAGGCCGAACCCGTCGAGGTGGCAAGACCGCGGGCATCGAGACCGAAGAGCAGCGAATCCCCCTCGCAGCCCGGGAAGGTGAAATGGGCGTTGGCCGGCAGACGGTCCGCTCCGCGCGGGCCGGAGAGCACGGCACCGTCGATGCTCGATTCGATTCCCGCGATGAGGCGGTCACGCAGCGCCGACAGTCGTGCCGACCGGGTCTCGAGGTCGGCCGTGACGAGGTCGACGGCGGCGGCGAAGGCCACGGCACCGGCGACGTCGAGGGTGCCCGAGCGCACGCTGCGCTCCTGTCCCCCGCCGTGGAGGATCGGAGTCGGGGTCGCCCCACGGTCGAGCAGGAGTGCGCCGATGCCGACGGGACCGCCGATCTTGTGCGCGGTGATCGTCATCGCCGTCGCCTTGAGCGCAGCGAAGTCGAGCGGAATCTGCCCGAGGGCCTGCACGGCGTCGATGTGAAAGGGAATGCCGAGTTCGGCGGCGATCTCTCCGATCTCAGCGATCGGCTGCAGAGTGCCGATCTCGTTGTTCGCGGCCATCACGCTGATGAGCGCGGTGCGTTCGGGATCGCGGCGCAGTTCGGTCACTGCCGCGTCAAGGTCGAGGCGTCCTGCCCCGTCGACGTCGAGGTAGACGGCTTCGGCGCCTTGCGCCTCCAGCCATTCCACGGTCTCGAGGATAGCGGGGTGTTCGATCGTCGTCGTCAGCACCCGCGGGCGTGCGGGCGCGGTGAACGTCCCGTTGTTGCGAGCGAGGTAGAGGCCTTTGAGCGCGAAATTGTCCGCCTCGGTGCCTCCCGAAGTGAAGATCACCTCCGACGAGGTGGTCGCACCGACCGCGCGGGCGATGGCCTCGCGTGCTTCTTCGATGCGCATCCGTGCCGCCTGTCCGACCGCGTGCAGAGCCGAGGGATTGGCCCGCCGGGCCAACTCCTTCGTGTACACCTCGAGGACCTCGGCGGGCATCGGCGAGGTGGCTGCGTGATCGAGATAGATGGGCACCCTGCAATTTTAGGGCGTGAGCCAGGCTACGGCCAGGATCCGTGCGGCATCTCACCCGCGAAGCGGCGCATCCGGACGAGTTGCCTGCCGGTATGGCCGACTAAACTGGGTCGGGTGTTCACCGTTTTCACCATCGTCCTCTATGCCACCACCGGCATCCTGACCCTGTGGTCGATCATCGAGACCATCCGCAACCGTCCAGCTGGTAAGGCCCTGCTCGGCGGTGCCGCTCTGCTTCTGCTGCTGCTCATCGTGCAGCTGATCATCTCGATTGCGACCTTCGGAGCCACTCATGATGTCGACCCGCTGCTCTACTTCGGCTACATCATCACCGCGGTCATGGTCATGGCGCTGGCCGGGTTCTGGGCGTTTGCGGAGCTCAGCCGCTGGGGGCCCGGAGTGAGCGCCTCGGCGGGACTGCCGGTGATCGTGATGATCGAGAGAGTGGACCAGATTTGGCAGTGACCAGGCGCAACCGGTTCGGCGGGGATTCTGCCGACGATGCGAACTCAGCGGGCAGCGCACACCCAGCGGACGGTACGAACTCCGCAGCCGCCTCGGCGAAGGGAAAGACGGGGCGGTCACCGTATTCCGCGATGCACACCGGTCCGGGCCGGGCGCTGACGGCGGTGTACGGGGTCTTCGCGCTCTCGGCCACGGCCCGGGCGGGCTACCAGCTCATCCGCGAATTCGACGTCGCGCAGATCGCGTATTCGCTCTCGGCGCTGGCAGCGGTGATCTACATCCTCGCCACGGTCTGCCTCGTCATCGGCAACCGCATCTCACACCGGATCGCCGTCGCCGCCTGCGCGATCGAGTTCGTCGGCGTCATCGTCGTCGGCATCCTCAGCCACACCCACCCCGAGGATTTCGCGAAGCCGTCGGTGTGGTCGAACTTCGGCAGCGGCTACGGCTTCATTCCGCTGATTCTGCCGCTCATCGGCCTGTGGTGGCTGCTGCGCGTCGGCCGCCGCGCGAACCGCGACTGAGCGGCGCATGAGCGGGTTCAAAGCTCATATGCGGTGATCTTGATCAGCGCGTATGAACTTCGAACCCGCGGGTGCTGACACGACGAGCGAACAGCAGCCCCGGGTCACTCCACCTTGGAGGAGATGACGTTCCAGTCGGTGGCCACCGCGGTGAGCTCGTCACCGGTCTTCATCAGCACATAGGGGTGTGCGGTGTCGACCTTGATGGTGTCGCCCTCTTTGTCATTCGTCTTCACGGCCTCGACGGTGTCGCCGAGGTCGAGAGCGTAGTCGGACGGCGCCTTGATCGTCAGCGTGCAGCGGACTTCGCCCATCCCGATCGCACCGTTCTCGGTGCTCAGGGTCATGTCCTCGAACTTGAGGTCCTCATAGGGCTTGCAGTCGACGTCGACCTTGTCGAAGCCGGAGTCCTTGTCCCGCAGGTCACCCACGTAGTCGCGGAATCCCTTGAATCCGCCTTCCTTGAGCCCATCGGGTCCCCCGGACTTCGCCTTGCCGTCGACGAGGAACGACGAGACGTCTCCGGAGGCGGAGGTCAGATCGCTCGAGAATTCCTCCGGTGCCTCTTCCACGGCTCCCTGATCGTCGGCCATGAGCGCCGGAACCTGATCGGTGGGCACATACGATGCCTGGCGCACGAGGGGGTCGGTCGACGCCGATTCCCGCGTAACCAACATCACCTGGGTCAGCTGCTTGTCCCCGTCCGTGGACTTCTTGTCCGCGGTGCCGAAGGCGTAGAACCACATCGGGTATTCGGTGAAGCTCGGGCTGCCGGCGACGACCTCGGTGAAGTTCGGTGCGCGCAGCTTCTGCTTCGCCTTGTCCGCGATCTGGATCTGCGCGCGGGTGTGATCGATGAGCGGTGCCGCCTGGATCTTGTCGAGGTCGGTGCCCTTGTCGCCGAGGGTCTTGTCGAGCGATTCCGTGTAGTTCGTCATGAACTTCCCGGCCTCACCGGGGCGCACCGCGGTGCGCTCGTACGGGGTGACATCCGGGCTGCTGGGTTTGGCGATCGGCATGTTCGCGCAGCCGCTGAGCACGAGTCCCGTGCCTATCATCGCGGCCGTCACCGTCCGCAGGGACCGACGGTTCCGCAGATCCCGTCGCCGAGGCGGCGCTGAGCTTGCGGTTCCCGGCTGTACCGTCGAGATCGGCTGAGTCGCCGGACCTGGCTCGCCCTTGACCGCGCGGTCATCGGCCGCTGACCGGCCGCCTCGGCGGGGGTTGCGTTCGTCGGGGCCGCTTCCGCCGCCATCCGAGCCGCCGCGGCCGTTGCTGCCGCCGCCATCGGATCCCCTGTTGCCCGAGCGACCGACGTCCTTCTTGGGCGGGCGGATGCGTGAGGACCACCAGCGCATGAAGAAGAACACCGAGAATCCGGCGAGGATGATCGTGCCGGCAATGCCGAGCAGGCTGAGTGCGAACACGCCATTGACGCGCATCTGGAGACTCACCGTCGTTCCGTCGAGACTGTCATCGGAGTTCGCAGGGGCGATGACGAGCACCTGCGGTTCGGCATCGAGGTCGAAGGTTTTCGCGACCGTCTTTCCCGTGTCCGTGCTGATCCACCAGTCACGATCGGTGATATCGGCCTCCGGCTTCGCATCACCGGGAGTGAACCGGTGGGAGGCGGAGTTCGGGAACGACACATCACTGATCTGCTCCTGCGCCACCCCGTCGAGGTAGCTGTCGGCGTCGACCCCGCTGGCGGAGCCGACGAACAGCTCCGTGCCCTTCGAGTTCTTCGCCGTCACGGTCACACTCGACCCCGAATAGGGCACGATCGCTTCGTCGAGGACGACGGCGTACGCCCCGTCCTTGACCTTGAAGGCCGGCGTCTCGGTGATCTCGTCGGTGCCGACGGCCGAGAGCGCAGAGATGACCAGTCCGGCGAGCATGAGTGCCGCTACGCCGAAGAGGATGGCGGTGATGAGTCGGATTTGCTGGATCAGAACAATGCCCTCATGAGTGCGGTCCGTGCCTTGGTCACGGCTGGGTCGTCGGCGCCGAGGACCTCGAACAGATCGAGGACCCGCAGGCGCAGGGATTCCTTCTCATCACCCGCGGTGGTGCGGATGAGAGAGATGAGTCGGTTGAAGGCGCTGCCGGCGTTGCCACTGACGATCTCGGCGTCGGCGGCGGCCTTCGCGGCTTCGACGTCCTGGGGGTCGGCTTCGGCGGCGGCGATGAGGTCGGCCGGTTCCTGGTCGATGAGGCGGCGGCCCAGACCTGCCCGGGCGAGACCGAACTTCGCCTCCTCGTCGGCCGGAGAGTTCGCCAGTGCGGCCTTGAACAGGCTCTCGGCGGTGTCGAAGTCGCCCGTGGCGAGTGCCTCCTCGGCCTCCGGGTGGGCGGGACCGGCCGGTTCGGGTTCGGCTCCCCCGACGGCCGCATAGCCGGTCACACCGTTCTCACCGGCGAGCTTGAGGAGTTCGTCGAAGTACGCCTGGACCTGCGGTTCGGGCAGAGCGCTCTGGAACAGCGGCACGGGCTGGCCCTTGATGAGGGCGACGACCGTCGGGATCGACTGGACGCCGAATGCCTGCTGCAGACGCGGGTTCGCATCGACGTCGACCTTCGCCAGCACCAGGCGTCCCCCATAGGAGGTGACGACGCGCTCGAGGACCGGGGAGAGCTGCTTGCAGGGTTCACACCATTCGGCCCACAGGTCGATGACCACGGGCACGCGGTCGGAGATCGCGACGAGGCTGGTGAAGGTCGATTCATCGACGTCGAAGACCAGTCCCGGAACGGCGACCGCGTTCGGGTCCTGACCTGCCTGGCCGCCGGCGCCACCGGCAGCACCGGCGCCGGCACCCGCACCGGCCGCCTGCCCGCCCTGGTCGGCGGGCATATTCTTGCTGCGCACTGCCGACAGGTCGAGTCCCTGGTTGGGCTGCGTATTCTCCTGCGAGGGATCCATTGACACGTGGTCTCCTTTGTGACGCGGTCGGTGGGCTCGGCGAAAACCGTGACGCACCTGGTCCATGTTTATCCAACAGAACGTATCAACATCGGTGCGCCCACGGCTATTTCCTCAGCCGTCAGGGAAGGAGCGCCACGGTGCCGACCCGTCCGCCTCAGCCTGCTTCGGCTCCGGCGAGTGTCTCGAGACCGCCGATGAGCTTGACCTTGCCGTCCTTGGGCACGAGGAAGGTGAGCACCTGGGTGGTCTTCGTCGTCACAGGCTGCTGGGTCGACCCGGAGCCGACGAGCTCCTTCTGCGGCGACGACAGCGACAGGGTGCCGGTGCGTCCTTCCTTCGATTCGGGACTGATCGTCGATTCCGCGTCGATGACTCCCGTGACGATGGCGGCGTCACCGGCGGTGCCTTGGGCGACGAGCTCCTTGCCCGGGGTGTACTTGTAGTCCACTTCGGCCTTGCCTTCTTCGGCGCTGGCCTTCTGATCCTTCTGGTTCTTCCAGATGGACTTCGAGAAGTCATCGGAGGCGAACTTCTTCGCTTCCTTCGAGTCCGCTCCGCTGCCGAGAGCCTTCGCGTAGTCGGCGACGGCCTTCTCCGGAGTCGTGACGAAGTCCTTGGATCCTGGTTCGAGCATCTTCGCGCCCTGACGCGAGTCGGGCAGTTCGGGCAGCTTCGTGCCGGCCGTCAGCTGGGTCTGCGACCACAGTTTGTAGTCGCTGCGCGGATCCTCCTGGGTCAGCACCAGCAACTGCGAGTTTCCGCCGGCGGAGGTGATGAGGCTGGTCACGCGCGGCCAGGCGTCGGTGGCGGAGGTGTAGTTGGCGACGATCTCTTCGCTGGCCACTGCCGGCGCCATCTTCTGATCCTCGACCTTCTCCTTGACCTTGTACAGGTCTTCCCGCTGCTTGAGCGCGGGTCCGGTCGCACGTTCGGCCAGTGCCTTCTTATCGGTCTTCTTGTCCGCGGCCTTGACGTCGGCGGCCACGGAGTCGAGGATCCGCTTCGCCTGGTCGTCGGTGACTCCCGCGGCCGCTGAGCTCGGAGCCTCGGAGGGCTCGGGCTTGGGCAGCTCTTCCGGCCCGCAGGCGCTGAGCGCGAGCACGGGGACGACGGCGAATGCGGTGCCGTATTCGGCGAGCTTGCGGCGGCGCTCCTGGCGTGCCTTGCGCCGGTTCGCTTCCTTCTTCGAATTGTTCGCGCCGAGGAAGAGGAGGACGACGCCGACGATGAAGATGACACCGCCGATGATCATCAGCGGGAGCGCCCATGGGGTCTCGGCGTGGTTGGGCCAAGTCAGGGTCACGGATTCGACCTTTCCGGCTTCTCCGTCGCCGGCGACGAGGAATCCGGTGCGGTTGGCGTCGTCGTTCCATTCCAGTTCCACCGAATCGGTGCCGGTGACCTCGGACTGCCACAGATCGGCCCCGGCGGGGTTGGGAACCTTGCCCTCGCCGTCGGTGCCCTTGACCGTGAGCTCGCCGCCTGCGGCGATCCCGGTGACGCGATCATAGGCGGACTGTCCCGCCCAGGCTTCGACGTTCTCGATCGGAGCTTGGGCGATCGTGAGATCACCGCTGCCCTCGACCGTCAGGGTCGCAGGCGTTTCGTAGAGGTTGAGCATTCCGGGGTCGACGATGACTGCCGGTTTGTCGGCGTCGATCTGTGCGGTGGCAGTGATCGTATCCTCCGGCGCCCACAGGGTCTTCTGCAGGATGCCGAGGCCACCGACGACGACACCCACCACCATGAGAATCACAGCGATTGTGTAACGCACGTGCGAACCTTCCCTCAGCCGAGCAAAATGGCACCCCTGGTTCGGGGACACTCCAAGTTTAAGTCACTTACCGGAGATCGCCTTTGTGCGCACACTCAGTGTGTGTCGACGTTCACAGGCACTCCCCTACCCCGAACGTCACCGAGGCGGCCCTCCGACAGCCGTCCGTGCCCCGGCCTCCACCCTCGCCGAGGCGGGCGCGACCCCGCCCGCGGATGGGCACCGATTCGATCCCGGAATGTCCCCAACACCGCCCCCTGCCCTAAGCTGGGCGGGTGAGCAACAACAGAATTGTGTGGATCGACTGCGAAATGACCGGCCTCGACGAGGTGCGGGACGAACTCATCGAGGTGGCTGCGATCGTCACCGATTTCGAGCTCAACCCCCTCGATGACGGAATCGACATCGTCATCAAGCCCTCGGCGGATGCACTGGCGAACATGAATGAGTTCGTCACGAATATGCACACCACCTCGGGTCTGATCACCGAACTCGACGCGGGCACCACCGTCGCCGAGGCGCAGGCCCAG